>Ga0126312_10002469_pt1 | contig 12365 bp, 10 predicted proteins | sample Plot104A_FD_92537 | JGI IMG/M metagenome (GOLD analysis project Ga0126312, IMG submission 92537) | Serpentine soil microbial communities from UC McLaughlin Reserve, CA, USA - Plot104A | ecosystem: Environmental > Terrestrial > Soil > Grasslands | place: USA: UC McLaughlin Reserve, Lake County... | reverse complement strand
TTGAGCACCGAGCATGTGCGGGATCTGTGGACTCCTCGAGCGGGACACGCCCGACCTGGACGCGGTCGAGCGGATGACGGCGGCGATGGTACATCGGGGTCCCGACCACGGAGCCGTCGCGGCGGAGGGACGCTGCGCGCTCGGCTACCGCCGCCTCTCGATCGTCGATCTCGCGACCGGCGAGCAGCCGATCCGGAACGAGCGCGGCGACGTGATCGCGGTCTTCAACGGCGAGCTCTACAACTTCCGAGAGCTGCGCCGGGAGCTCGAGGCGAAGGGCCACGAGATCCGCGGCACGGGCGACTCCCCGCTGATCCCCCACGCGTACGAGGAGTGGGGGCTCGGGTTCGTGGAGCGGATCGAGGGCATGTTCGCGATCGCGCTCTGGGACGCGGGGCGCGAGCGGCTCGTCCTCCTGCGCGACCGGCTCGGGAAGAAGCCGCTGCGCTACGTGCGGCTCCCGGACGGCGGTCTCGCGTTCGCGTCGGAGACGAAGGCGCTCCTCGAGCTGCCGGCGGTCTCGCGCGAGCTCGACCTGGCGCAGATCGACGCCTTCCTCGCCCTCCAGTACACGCCGCGCAGCGGCTTCCGCGCGATCGAGCACATCCCGCCCGGCTCCTACGCCGTCGTCGAGCGAGGCGGAGCGCCGAAGGTCGAGCGGTACTGGCGGCCCGAACATTGCGACACTGTGTCGCGAGGCTCGGACTGGCACGCGCTCGTCCGCGAGGAGGTGTCGGCCGCTGTGCGGCGGCGGCTCGTCGCGGACGTGCCGCTCGGCGCGCTGCTGTCGGGCGGCATCGACTCGTCGATCGTCGTGGGCGTGATGGCGCAGGCGTCGGCGGAGCCGGTGCGGACGTTCACCGTCGGCTTCCCCGACCGCCGCTACGACGAGCGCGCGTACGCACGCGAGGTGGCCGAAAGGTGGGGGACGCAGCACGAGGAGCTCGAGGTCGACCCGACGCCGGAGCTGCTGCCGCGCCTCGCGGCGGCGTTCGACGAGCCGTTCGGCGACGAGGCCGCGTTGCCGCAACTGCTCGTGTGCGAAGCGACGCGCCGGCACGTCAAGGTGGCGCTTGTCGGCGACGGCGGCGACGAGGTTTTCGGCGGCTACGACCGCTACCGCGCCCACGCGCTCGCCGCGCGCGTCCCGGCGCCGCTCGCGCGCGCGGCACTCGCCGCCCCGTGGGGCCGGCGCGAGCCGCGGTCGGCGGCGTTTCGCGCGCGCCGCTTCCTCGCGGCCGCTGCGACCCCCGCGCGAGAGCGGTACGCGGGCCTGATGGAGGTCTTCCCGCTCGAGCTGCGCCGGAGGCTGTGGACGAACGAAGCGCTCGCCCAGCAGACCTCGGCGCTGCTGCCGGAAAACGACGACCTGCGGCTCGTGGACGTCGAGTCATATCTTCCCGGCGACCTGCTGGTGAAGTCGGATCTGGCGTCGATGGCGGTCTCGCTCGAGCTGCGCGCGCCGTTCCTCGACCACCGCGTCGTCGAGCTCGGCCTCGCTCTTCCGCGTGACCTCGCGTTCGGGAAGATGGCGTTGAAGCAGGCGTTCGCGGCCGAGCTGCCTCAGGGGATCGCGACCCGCCCGAAGACGGGCTTCGGCGTCCCGCTCGACCGCTGGTTCCGCGGCGAGCTTCGCGACACGGCCCGCGATCTGCTCCTCGCGCGCGACCGCGGGCTCTTCCGCCGGGTCGAGCTCGAGCGGCTCCTGCGCGAGCACGTCGACGGGCGCGCCGACCACGGGCACCGCCTGTGGTGCCTCTGCATGCTCGAGCTGTGGCAGCGGACGTACGTCGACGCCCGCCGCCCGGCGCGCGCCGCAGCGTGAGCCCGCGCCGCGCCGCGTACGCCGCCGTCGCCGCGGCGGCCGTCGTGCCGCGCCTGGCCGTGCTCGCCGTCGAGCGCGGCGACATCGTGTCGTCGTTCACCGAGAAGAGCTGGGACTTCGCGCAAACGTTCGTCGCGTCCGGCACCTACGGCTTCATCGTCGGCGTCCCGTCGGCGTCGACGCAGCCGCTGTACGGCTTCTTCCTCGTCCCGATCGTCTGGATCTTCGGCACCTCGTGGGTCGCCGTGGGGCTCGTGCAGACCGCGGTCGCGGCCGCCACGGCGGTCGTCGTCTACGAGATCGGCTGCCGCGTCCTCTCGCGGCGGGCGGCGCTCGTCGCGGCGCTGATCGCGACGCTCCAGCCGTACCTCGTCTGGCACGACGTACACGTCAACCGCGAGCTCCTCGACCAGCTGCTCGGCGCGGCGATGATGCTGCTCACGCTCGTCGCCTGCACGCGCCGCACCCTCGCCTGGGCCGCCGCACTCGGCGCCGTCGGCGGTCTCGCAATCCTCTCGAACACCCGCCTCGTCGCGCTCCCGCTCGTGCTGGCGGGATACCTCCTGTGGGCGCGCGTCGGACCCGTCGCAGCAGTGGCGGTCGTCGCCTGCGCCGTCCTGGTCGTCACGCCGTGGGTCGTTCGCAACCGCGTGCAGGTCGGCTGCTTCGCGCTCACGACGGATTCGAAGGCGCTCTGGAAGGCGAACAACCTCGCGACCTACGACACGCTCTCGCGCGGCCTCTGGATCGACGACGTGCCTGACCTGCCGGGTGCGCCGCCGACGCCCGAGATGGCGGCGTCGATCTGGAAGGCGAACCACCAGCGCGTGGCGGTGGACGAGTGCGCGCAGATGCGCCTCTACCGCGGCAAGGTCACGAGCTTCTGGCGCCACCACCCGGGCGAGAAGGCGAAGCTCGCGGCGCAGGCGACGTGGATGCTGTGGTCGCCGGCGGCGGAACGGAGCGAGGGCGGGCCGGACAAGGGTGGCGGCGTCGAGATCGCGCGCAAGGTGGTCGAGCCCCTCTACATGGTGCCGGTGTACGTCCTGGCGGTCACGGGATTGTTCCTCGTGGCGACGCCGTTCCGCGTGCTTGCGCTCTGCTTTCTCGGCTACGAGACGCTCGCGGCGTGGGTGTTCGCCGGGACGACGCGCTACCGCGTGCCGTGGGACTTCGTGCTCGCGCTGCTCGCCGCCGCCGCACTCACCCGCGTGCCGTTCCCGCCGTTCCGCCCGTCGAGCCAGAAGCGGTAGAGCTCGTCCGTCCGCTCGGTGCACCGCTCCTGCGGAAATCGCTCGACCGCGCGCACGCGAGCGGCGGCGCCCATCGCCCGCACGCGCTCGGGGTCGCGCGCGAGCTCGAGCATCGCCGCCGTGAGCGGCTCCGCCTCGGCGACGGGGACGAGCAGGCCGGTCTCGCCGTCGCGGACGATGTCCTCGAGCCCGCCGATCGCCGTCGCGATCACGGGCCGCCCGCGCTCCATCGCCTCCAGTGCGACCATCCCGAAGCCCTCGCCGAGCGACGGGACGACGACGATCGACGCATCGTCGATCGCGCGCTGCGGCGGCGTCACGTGCCCGAGGAACCGCAGCGAGGCGCCGAGGTCGAGCGCGTGCGCGAAGTCCTTCAGCCCGCTCTCGAGCACGCCGCGCCCTGCGATGTCGAGCCGCGCCTCCGGGCACTCCTCGAGCAGCTTCCGGAACGCGCGCAGCAGGACGAGATGGCCCTTGATCGGGATCAGGCGCCCGATGCAGAGGAAGTGCGGGCGGCCGTCGAGCGGCCGCGGCGGGGGCCCGGCGTCGATGCCGTAGTGGACGATCTCGAAGTCCGCCTCGCTGAAGCCCTCGGTCTCGGCGAGGTAGCGCGCTAGGCCGCGTGAGATCGCGATCTGGTCGTGCGCGAGCGCCGCGATCGTCCGGTCGCCGACGGCGAACAGCCTTCCTTCGCGGAACTCGTTGAAGCCGTGCTTCGTCGAGAGGCGGACCGGCACGCGCGCGATCGAGCCCGCGACCTGGCCGTACGCGTCGGCGTGGATGAGGTGCGTGTGCAGGATCGTCGGCCGCGTGCGCACGAGATACGCCGTCACGCGCGCGAACGCCACCGGGTCGACGTCGGCGCGGATCGGGATCGCGGCGACCGGGACGCCGCCGCGCTCGAGCTCGGTGGCGAACTCCCACGCGCCGGGCTCGTTCTCGTGCAGCATCAGGAAGCGGATGTCCCAACCGGCCGCGTGGAGCTGCGGCAGGAGCGAGAGCAGGTGCGCCTCGGATCCCGAGATGCCCGCCACCTTCTGCACGTGCAGGACCATCATCGCTCCGCCACCGCCAACACCTCGTCTGCCCAGTGCTCCACCGAATGCCTCCGCTCGACATGGTCGCGCAGGCGGCGGCCGACCGCGTCGCGATCCGTCTCGCGCAGGCCGCGGAGCCTCGCCGCGAGGCTCTCGGGGTCGTCGCGCGCAAACAGCAGGTCAGGCCCGAGCAGCTCGGCGAAGCCCGAGTTCGACGCGAGCACCGGCATGCACGTCGCCGCGGCCTCGAAGACAACCTTGTCGAGCGCTCCCTCCCGCATGTTGTTCACCAGCACATCCTTGCGCGCGAGCAGCGCGGGGATCTCGGTTCGCGCGAGCGGCTCCTCGACGCGCGCGCCGAGCGCTTCGAGCCGCGTGCGCTCGGCGCGCTCCTCGTCGGTGAGCGACGGCCCGCGGAGCTCGAGGTCGAGGTCTGCGAGCGCGGCGGCGCGGACGATCGTCTCGAGCCCCTTCGCCGGCGAGGTCCGCCCGAGCGCGAGAGCGCGTAAACGGTCGGTCGGCTCGCGCTCGACGCACGAAAACTCGCCCACGTCGATTCCGTGCCCGATCGGGACGACCTTCTGCGACGGGAGCGGGAACGAGCGGCGGTCGACAGTGAGGACGGCGGTGGCGGCGCGCTCGGCGAGGGCGAGCGTCCGCGAGGCCTTCCAGTGCGTGAACCAGAGGAGGAGGGGAATGCGCCGCGGGCGCACGAGCGGCGCCGCGAGGATCGCGAACACCGGCGCCATGTGCGCGACGACTCCGAGCGGGCGCGGCGACAGCTCGTTCCCGAGCGCACGCCCGTAACGCACGCCGCGGGCGGCACGCGAGCCGGCGGTGAACAGACGGACATGGCAGTTGGCCGGGAGCGCGCCCTCGACGGCTCCGTCGGCGAGCACGACGACCTCGTCGACGCGCTCGGCCAACGCGCAGATCTTGGGGACCGTCGCGCCCAGCGCAGGGTGCGCCGGATCGACCTGCTGGGTCACGAACACGAGCCGCCTCACATGAAGTCCAGATCGCCGAGCTCGAACCGCGGGCGCGCAGGCAGCTCTTGCGCCGGATGCAGCGCCTTCCCGAGGACGGTGAACGTGCGGGGCGTCGGCACGAAGCCCGAAAGCAGCGAGCCCGGCGGCGGTGCGGTCGCAATCACGACGGGCTCCGCGACCACGCCGAGCGAGTCGGCGAGCGCATCGCCCTGCGAAGCCGCCACGAAGGCGACGCGGCGTCGCGCCCGGCCGTAGACCGCATACCCCCCTTTGCGCGCGAACGAACGGTACTCGCGTGGCGCACCGCCAAAGCGCCAGTTCAGCCAGTCCGCGTCGCGCAGCACGCCTTCCCGTGCGCACCCCTCGGTGACTGTGTCGAACAGCGTCACCCTCCGCGCCCGCGTGCGCCGCGGAAGCACCCGCACCCGCGCCCACACGCGCAGCGACGGCAGCCCGCGCCATCCGAGCCGCCCCACGAGCACGCGCGTCGAGGCCGCGTTCGGGACGATCAACAGCAGCCTGATCCCGAGTTCGCGCACGCGCTCCTCGTTCGCCTCTTGGAGCTGCGTGAAGAGCCCGCGACCCTGGTAAGCCGGGTCCGTGGCGAGCGCGAACGGCATTCCGACCTCGACCTCCTCCCCACCGATCGACATCCGCAGAAAGCTGATCGCGACGCTCCCGACGACGCGGTCGTCCTCCTCCGCGAGCAGCACCGACGCGGGCCGCACCGGATTGCGCTCGTACGACCACTCGAGCTCCTCGTCGGTAGGGCGCTCGCCCCACACGCGCTGCATCAGGTCGGCGACATCCGATCGCCGGTCCGGGCCGTACTCGACGATCCTCACCGCGTCGCGGTGCCGAGAACCTGGTTGAACAGCCGCCGCGCGTGCGTGCCGGCGACCGTGTCCTTGGCCGCGATCAGGTCGCACGCGCCCGAGAGGACGAGCTCGAAGGTGCGAGCGGAGTACGGCTCGACGTTGTAGCGGCCGAGCCGGAACGGGTCGGTCTTCGGGGTGTTCCCGCGCGAGACGGAGGTGAACGCGATGTCGTAGCCGGCCTGCTTGAGGAGGCTCTCGTGCACGGGGTGGAAATGCGCCTCGGACCCTTTCACGTACGCGTAGCTGCGCACCGGGCGGCCGAGCCGGTCCTCGAGCTTCAGCTTCGAGACCGCGATCTCGCGCACCGCGTCGTCGAGCGGGATCTCCGCCAGCGGCCGGTGCGCGATCCCGTGCGACTCGACGCGCACGCCATCGTCATCGAGCGCGCGGACGAGCCCCCAGTCGAGCGTCGGGTTGCGGATCCCACGCGCGATCAGGTGCGTCTCGTGCGGCAGCGGCATGCTCACGTCCATGTACGCGACGGGGACGAAGATGACCGCCGGCGCGTCGTGCTTCTGCAGCACGGGGAGCGCGTTCTCGTAGATGTCGCGGTACCCGTCGTCGAACGTGATCAGGACCGCGTTACGCGGCAGCGGCTTCCCGACCAGGTAGTGGTCGAGAACCGCGGCGAGGTCGACGAACCGGTAGCCGAGGTCGTGCGCGAGCCCGAGCTGCGCGTCGAAGAGCCGCACCGGAACCGAAGTCGGGTTGTCGGGGATGTCGTTGATCTTGTGGTACATGAGGACGCGCAGCGTCGTGTCGCCGTCGGCGTCGAGGCGCAGGACTGAGGAGGTCTCGCCGATCGACCGGTAGACCGCGTTCTTGACGAGCTGCTTCGCCCGCTGAGTCGTCATGCGGCGCCAGTGTACGGCCTCACGACGGCGGCCAGGCGCTCCGCGAAGTCGGCCGGAGTCGCGATCCAGCGCTCCACGCTTCGGCGCGCGCCGGCGGCGAGGGCGGCCGCGAGGTCGCGGTCGGAAAGGACGCGTACGAGCGCCTCCGCAAGCTCGTCGTCGGTGTCGACGAGGAGGCCGTTGACGCCGTCCTCGACCACGTCGGGGATCCCGCCGCCGCGTGCGCCGACGATCGCCCGCCCACGCGCGAGTGCCTCGACGGCGATCCGCGGCAGGCCCTCCGAGCGCGACGGGAGCACGAGGCACGTCGCGGCGTCGAGCGCGCGGGCGATCTCCTCCTGCGGGAGGCGCTCGACGTGCGTCGTCTGCGCCGGGAGGTCGCGGCCGAGCGCGTCGACCACCTCTCCGCGAGAGCCGCGGCCGACGAGCCGCAGCTGCGCTCCCGGCACCCGCGGCGCCGCCGCACGCCAGGCGCGGGCGAGGCCGTCGACGTTCTTGTACAGCTCGAGCACGCCCACGAAGAGCGCCGCCGGCGCCTCCGGAAGCGGCTCGGGCGGACGGTCGAGGAAGAGCTCGAGGTCCATGAAGGCGACGAACTCTCCGGCGGGCTCGACGCCGAGATCGCGGACGAGGCCGGACGTGAACGGCGACAGCGTCCGCACGGCGTCGGCGCTGCGGATCGCGTGCGCACCGACCGCGTCGGCGACCGGCGAGAACACGCCGCGGACGCGCGACCCGTAGAGCCGCGTGGCCGTGCGCCAGTCGCCGTGAAGCTCCACGACGACCTTCGCTCCCGTCCGCGCGAGCTCGGCGGCAGCGGCCTCGTAGGGTCCCTGCGCGACGATCGCGTGCGGCCGGTGCTGCCGCGCGATCCGCCGCACGCGCGCGGGCAGCAGCGACCAGAAGAGCGCCCCGTCGGCGACCGGCAGGCTCGGCATCAGCCTGAACGTGCCGTCGTCGTGCGCGGAGCCGTCTGCCGAGGTCGCGAGGACGCGCAGCTCGAACCGTTCGCGCAGGGCGTCGAACTTCCGCTCCAGCGACGGCGAGAGCGGCAGCGAGTAGCGCGTGCGCGCGACGAGCAGCACGCGCGGCTTCGCGTGTGACACCGTGTCACGAGCGTCGTTCACGCCGCCACGCGCTCGACGAGCTCGGCTGTCCGCCGCGCGTACTCCTCGGGTGTCGCGAGCCACGGCCCCGCGCTCGCCGGCGCGGCCGCGGCGAGCCCCTCCAGCAGCGCGCGATCGCTGAGCGCGCGCGTGAGGCCGGCGGCGATCGCCTGCGGCGCCGGCTCCACCAGCAGCGCGTTCATGCTGTCGCGGACGGGGCCGCGAATCCCGCCGAGATTCGAGCCGACGACCGGACGACCGCGGAGGAGCGCCTCGACGACGACCCGCCCCATACCCTCGGACCGCGACGGGAGGACGACGACCGACGCGTCGTCCATCGCCCGGGCGACCTCGTCCGTCGGCAGCGCGCGATCCCACGTCGCCAGGCCGGCGCGCACGAGCGCCTCGACGACGGTGGCGCGGCTGCCCGAGCCGACGATCCGCAGCCGCGTGTCGGGCAGCCGCTCGCGGACGAGTCGCCACCCAGCGGCGAGCGCGTCGATGTTCTTGTAGGGGTCGAGGACGCCGACGAAGAGTGCCGACGGCGACTCGGGAAGCGGCCGGCGCGGCAGCAGGAACGGCTCGAGGTCCATGAACGCCGGGAACGTCGCCGCCGGCTCTACGCCGACCTCACGCGCCAGCGCGGTCGTGTAGTCCGACACGGTTCGCACCGCGGCCGCGTGCCGCGCCGCCCATGCGCCGACCCGGTCGAGCGGCGCGGCGACAACGCGGCGGAGCGGCCAGCCGTAGAGGCGCGCGAACGTCCGCCAGTCGCCGTGCAACTCGACGACGACGGGCGCGGACACCCGCGCCGTGACCGCGACGGCGCCCTCGAACGGGCGGTGCGCGACGACCGCCGCCGGACGGAAGCGCCGCGCCTCGAGCGCCAGCAGCGCCGGCAGTAGCGACCAGTAGGCGGGCCCGTCGAGCCGCGGCAGCATAGGCAGCAGCGTGAACCGGTCGTCGCCCGAGCCGGTGCCGACCGCGAGCATGCGTACGTCGAGCAGCTCGGACAGCGCGTCGAACTTGCGCGCGCGGGACGGGCTCAGCGGGAGGTAGTACCGGTCGCGCGCGACGAACAGGACGCGCGGCTTCACGAGGCGGCGTCGCGCAGGATCCGCTCGAGGCGGCCGTAGACGGCGTCCGGCGCATACGCCTCGACCGACGCGGCGGCCCGTGAGCGCAGCGCGTCGGCGAGGCCGTCCTCGGAGAAGTAGCGGCGCACCGCCGCGGCCAGGTCGTCCGCGTCGCCGGGCTCGACCACGAGCCCGTTCTCGCCGTCGCGAACGACCTCCGCGACGCCGCCTGTTCGCGTCGCGATCACAGGCGTCCCGACCGCGAGCGCCTCGACGACGCTGTGCGGGAAGTTCTCCCACGACGACGAGAGCAGCGCGGCGTCGCCGGCGCGGAACAGCTCGAGCACCCGCTCGCGTGGGAGCGGCCCGAGGAAGCGCGCGTGCCCGAGCTGCTCGAGCGCGGCGCGGTCGGGCCCATTCCCCGCGATTGCGAGCGCCACGCCCGCGCGGCGCGCGGCCTCGATGCCGACGTCGAGCGACTTCTGCGCCGTCAGACGCCCCGCGAAGACGAGCGTCGGCCCGTCGAACGCGAACTCGCGCCGCACCTCCTCGCGCCGTCGGAGCTCGCCGACCGGCGGAGCCGGGTTCGGGAGCACCGTCGTCCGCTCGGGCGGGACGCCCCAGCCGAGCGCGATCTCGCGGAGGTAGACCGACGGCGTGACGACGTGGGCGGCGCGGCGCGCGTCGAAGTCGCGTGCCAACCGGAGCGGGAGCGTCGAGAGCGGCGGCGACCGCTGGAATTCCTCGAGCGACCCCCGAACGAGGCGCCAGCGGCGCGCGCGCTCGTACGCCGGGTCGGCGGTCAGCTTCACGACGATCGGCGTTCCCGCCGCGAGCGTGCCGAGCGACGAGCGCCCGAACATGCCGGTGGTATAGACGACATCGGCTCGCCGCGCCCGCTCCGCGATCACGCGCACTCCCTCCGCGTGCCGGACTCCCGGCAGGACCTTGCGCGAGAGCCACCTCACGGGGTAGGCCTCCGGCGCGGGCTCGGCGTCGGCGGTGACGACCGCCTCGACCGAGTGCCCACGCGAGCGCAGGAACGCCGCAACCTCAGGCGCGTGCGACGCGGGGCCGCCGACGTCCGGGGGCCAGATTCCGGAGACGACGATCACTCTCACGCCGTCACCGGCGCCGCCGTCCGTACGCGCACGAGCAGCACCGTCCAGAGCGCGCAGAACGCGATCGTGGAGACGAGCACCGCGACCGCGCCGCCCGTGGCGCCCCACGCCGCGGCGAAGACGAGCAGCAGCGGGACGAAGACCGCGATCTCGACGCCGTGGGCGAGCACGCGCAGGCCCGGCCGGCCGATCGAGACCGGGAACGACTTCGACCAGCCCCAGACGAGCTGAAGCGCCGCCGCGATCAGGATCAGCCTCGCGGCGTCGGAGGCGTGCGCGCGGAAGTCGGCGCCGTATGCGATACCCATCAGCCAAGGCATCAGCCACCAGAGGATCGGCACCGCTACCAGCATCAGCAGCGACGTGCTGACGATGTAGCGGCGGAGCATCGCGTACATCTGGTCGTGCCGCCCGGCCTCGAAGTCGCGCGTCTGCTCGGTCAGGAGCACGAGCCGCGCCGGCGCCGACAGGGCGGAGAAGCCCGTCGCGGGAGCCTGCGCGTTGCGGAAGTACCCGGTCTGGACGAGCGGCGCGACGAGCGGCAGCAGCGCAGTCCCGAGCGTCGCGCGCCCGGAGACGAGCGACGACGCGAGCGTCGAGCGGAAAATGAAGCTGCGCAGCGGCCGCCCGTCGTCGGCGAGCGGGTCTGCAGCGGCCGGCGGGAACCGGCGAAACGCGGCGACGCCCACAGTGCAGATCGCCGCCGTCGCAGCGACCTGCGCGATCACCATCCCGATCACGCCTCCCGTCACGCCGAAGCGACAGCCGATCGCGAGCCCGACGAGCCGCGCTCCCATCGAGAAGGCGAGAAACGCGCCGCGGATGTCGTACCGGCCGCGGAGGATCAACGCGCCGGCGGCGACGCCCTCGGGTGCCTGGAGGAGCGGGATGGTCGAGGCGATGACCATCGGCACGAGCACGTCCTCGGTGCTCCAGATCTCGCCCGCCACCGGCGCGAGCGCGAGCAGCGCGAGCCCCGCGAGCAGGCCGCCGAGCACCTTGAACGCGAGCGCGACCTCGAACAAGCGCCGCAGCCGGCCCCATGACTTGCTTTCCGCGTAGCGGAAGCCGTACTTCACGAGCGCCTCCTCGATCGTGAGGTCGAGGAGCAGCTGGAAGAAGCCGGTCGCGGCGAGGACGGCGGCGAAGCGCGCGTAATCGTGGGTGCCGAGCTCGCGCGTCGCGACCACGGTCGTTAGGAACCCGAGAACCGTCGCGGTGTACACGCCGATCGCCGTCGCCGAGCGCCGCCAGAGGACTCTCGAGACCATCGGGGAGGCCAGTATAGTCCGAGCCTTGTCTGCGACCCCGGCGCGCGACACCGCCTCTCGCGGCGCCGTCGTCCTCGCCGCGGCGCTGCCGTTCGTCCTTCTCCATCGCCACTACCAGCCGACGCTGAGCGTGCGCGCCGTGGACGTGATGTTGTCGGACGTGGCGATCCTCGTGGTCGTGGCGACCGCGGTCGTCGTCGGCGCGCGCGACCGCTTCGCCGCGCTGCGCGCCGGGCTGCCGCTCTGGATCGCGGCCGCCGCGTTCCTGTGCTGGATCGGCGTCGCGACGGTCTACGGAAGCTCGGCCGACCCGTCCTACGAGACGGGGCGGCACCTGGTCACCGCGGCGAAGTTCGCGGAGTACGCGCTCCTCGCGCCGGCGGCGGCCGTGCTCGTGCGAACGCGATCGGAGGCGATCCTCGTGCTGACGGTGCTCGTCGCGTGGTGCACCGCCGCCGCACTGCTCGGCGTGCTGCAGTACGTCGACCTCGTGCCCGCCTTCGACAACACACCTGCGTGGCAGCGGCGGCCGTCCTTCCTCGGCTACCACGACCTCGGCGTCCTGGGCGGCGCAGTCGTCGCCGTCGGCCTCGCCGCCATCGTGCGCAGCCGTGGCGGGCTGGGCGCAGCGGCGTCGGCCGCGGGCGGCCTCGCGGTCGTCGTCGGAGCGTCCGTCGCCGCGCTGCTCGGGATCGTCGCCGCGGCAGCGCTCGTCGTGGCGGCGACAAGGACGCGCGTGCTCACGGTCGCCGCGGTCGTCGCCGTCGTCGCGGCCGGCGTGGTGCTCGTCCGCGCCGGCGACCTCGACCAGTTCGCCCGCTACATCGGGGTGCGGCCAAAAGAGCGTACGACGACCGAGGACGTCCAGACGTACGCGCAGCGGTCGCTGCTCGCGTACATCGGCCTCCAGATCTGGCTCGACCACCCCGTGCTCGGGCGCGGCTGGCAGGCATCG
>Ga0126312_10002468_pt1 | contig 12365 bp, 14 predicted proteins | sample Plot104A_FD_92537 | JGI IMG/M metagenome (GOLD analysis project Ga0126312, IMG submission 92537) | Serpentine soil microbial communities from UC McLaughlin Reserve, CA, USA - Plot104A | ecosystem: Environmental > Terrestrial > Soil > Grasslands | place: USA: UC McLaughlin Reserve, Lake County... | reverse complement strand
GGCGAACGGCGACGCCCTCGGCCTGGAGGCCGCGGGCGTCGCGGTCTCGGATAGCGGCGAGGTCGCCGTCGACGAGCAGCGCCGGACCAATGTGGCCCACATCTACGCGATCGGCGACCTCACGGGCTCCCCGATGCTCGCGCACAAGGCGAGCCACGAGGGCGTCGTCGCGGCGGAGGTGATTGCGGGCCACAACGTCACGTTCGACCCGCGCGCAATCCCGTCCGTCGCGTACACCGATCCCGAGGTGGCGTGGACGGGGCTCACCGAGACGGAGGCCGTCGCGACCAATGTCGCCTACGAGAAGGCGACGTTCCCCTGGCAGGCATCGGGCCGCGCCCTGTCCCTCGCCCGCCCGGACGGGCTGACCAAATTGCTCGTCGATCCAGACTCGCGCCGCGTCCTGGGGGCCGGCATCGTTGGCCCGAACGCGGGTGAGCTGATCGCCGAGGCGACGCTGGCGATCGAGATGGGGGCCGACGCGGAGGACCTTTCCCTCACGATCCACGCGCACCCCACGCTCTCCGAAACGGTCATGTTCGCCGCGCAGATGGCCGAGGGGACGATCACCGACCTGTACGCGCCAAAGCGGAAGCCGCGTGGCTGACGAAAAGGGGGGTCAGGCCACCGGGCCCAAGGGCGAGGTGGAGCTGATCGAGCTGGGCCAGGACCAGCAGTCGTTCGCCCGCCGCGTCGCCGAGTCGAAGGCGACCATTCCGCACGTCTACTTCACGCAGGGCATCACCGCCCAGGCGGGGCGCGGCGCGCTGATCGCCGCCGTGGCCCGCGCGCTACGGGAGACCCCGCGCCTGAACAGCGCCTACCGCGACGGCAGCGTGGAGGTGTATTCGCGGGTTAACGTCGCCTTCGCCGTCGAGCACGCGGGCTCGACCACTCACCCGGTGATCCGCGACGCCGACCAGAAGGACGCGCAGGCGATCGAGCGGGAGATTGCCGAGCTCGAGCAGGGGGCCCGGGACGGCTCCCTCGCCTCCCCCGCGTTCACGGGGGCGACGTTCACGGTCGTCGAGCTGGGCACGAGCGGCGTCTCGGGCTATGCGCCGATCATCGCGCGCGGGCAGGCCGCCACCCTTGGCGTCGGCACCGAGTCGCTCACGCTCGCCTGCGACCACCGCGTCGTGCAGGACAGCGCCGGGGCGGAATTCCTGCGCCTGGTCGCCTCATTGCTGCCCTAAGCCAAAGCGTCCGCTCGCGGGGCGGAATTCGCATGTGCTCGCTGCGTCGTGCCGATGTGACCCACGAGGAACGAGGCGATGACCGACGTTCAGCTAGAGGGGGGTCATACGAGCAACGGGCAAGGGGTGCCCGTCGGGCGAGTCCGCCTTGTGTTGCTGGCGCGGGCGCTCGAGCGGCGCGCCGACGCGCTCCGTACCCGGCTTGGACCGGCCGTCAGCACTGCCGTCGAGCCCCCCGGCTCTGAGGCCTTCGCGGTCGGCTCCGCCTCGGCCCTGCGCGCCGGCGACCGCCTGTTCGCCCCCGATCGCTATCTGAGCGCCCATCTGGCGCGCGGGCTCGAACCCGACGACTTCCTGGCCCGTCGCCTGGGAGGCCGGGGTCGCCCGGGCGACGAACGTGAGCCCGGCTCAGCGGGATGGGTCTCTTCCGGGACGGAGCTGATCGACCTCGCGGCTGGTGCCGCTCTGGCCCTCCGGCTTCGCGATGATGCGGACCTCGTGTCAATGGCGCTGGTCCCGGGCGATGCGTACGCGAGCGGCCGATGCGACCGGGCGCTCCGAGCGGGTGCATCCCGAGGGCTCGCCATCGTGCTGATGGTCGAGGCCCCGGCGGGACTCCAGGCCCGCGACCCCGCACCGGAGGTGGCGGATTCCGCCGACGTCGACGCGGTCTTCAACGCGGCGGCCGCGGCGGTGGCTTCAGCTCGCGCCGGCTTTGGGCCTCAGACGGTGCTCTGCCGACGCGGTAGCGTCTGAGCCACCCTTGCACCACGCCATCGACGTACCGGTCGAGAGCCTGCCCGCGATCGACGAACACGCGGTGGTGGTCCGCGCGCCGGTGGAGGGGACGTGGGACGCGATCGTTGCGACGATCCCGAGCTCGTTCGGCGGGGCCTTGGCGGAGCGCTACGCCCGCGCCGTCCGCTGCGAGCAGACGCGTAGCGAGGGCGACCCGGCCCTGATCGGCTCGACCGTGCCCGGGTTCATCGTCGCCCGCTCCATCCGCCCGGCGATGCTGACGCTCCTCGGTGAGCACCGCTTCTCGCGCTACGCCCTGGTGTTCAAGGTCGACCGCCTGGACGAGGACCGGTCGCTGATTCGGGCCGAGACGAGGGCCGAGTTCCCAGGCTGGCGAGGGCGCGCCTACCGGGCCCTGGTCATCGGCACCAGGGGCCACGTGGTCGCCGTTACCCGCACCTTGCGGGCGGTTCGCAGGCGGGCCGAGCGAGATTCGGCCAATCGCGGTTGAAACGTCCCGAGATGGGAATAGAATCGTAGTAGCGATTCGCACACAGGCGCGAATCCAGACATAGGGCGCCCGGGTGGAACCCCTGGCTCCCATCGTCCGTAGGCGTCGCGGAGGAGATCCCGAAGCGGCGGAAGGCAGGCCGGCCCGGAGGAAATCCCGAAGGGTGGCCCGACACGAAGGGCGGAGAGATGAAGCGAAGCGATGTCGCAGTCGTTAGCGAAGGTGCGCATGAGCGTGCCGGGAACGGGCTGCCCCGGCCCGATGAAACCTCGAGCGACCACGGCGATCCCCTGAGCCGGGACGACCGCGCGAACCTCCTGCGGTTCATGGTCATGATGCGGGCCGCTGAGGAGCGCGCCCTGACGCTCTACCGGCAGGGCAAGGTGCCTGGATCCTTCTACGACGGCTGCGGCCAGGAAGCCATCTCGGTCGGCGCGGCCTACACGCTGGCCCCCGAGGACCGGATGTGCATCCTGCACCGCGATCTCGGGGCGCATTTCGTGCGCGGAGTCACTCCGGACCGCTACCTGGCGAACTACATGGGCCGCCAGGGCGGGGTCACGGCTGGCAAGGAGGGGAACATGCACTTCGGCGATCGCCAACTGGGCTGCGTCGGGATGGTCTCGATGCTGCCCGACATGGCGCTCGTCGCCGCCGGCATGGCGCTCGCCTTCAAGAGCCGCGGTGAGCCCCGTGTGGCGATGACCTTCTTCGGCGAAGGATCGACGGCCAATGGCCAGTGGCACGAGGCGATGAACCTCGCGGCCGTCCACAGTCTTCCGGTCGTCTACGTCCTCGAGAACAACCAGTTCGCGTACTCGACCCCGAACAATCTCGAGTTCGCCCTCGATCCGGTTGCCCACGCCGGCGCGTACGGGTTCCCCGGTGTGACGGTTGACGGCAACGACGTCGAGTCCGTGTTCGAGGCTGCGCGCGTTGCAGTCGATCGCGCCCGGGCCGGCGACGGGCCGACGCTGATCGAGTGCCAGACGATGCGCATGCACGGGCACGGGGCGCACGACGACATGAGCTACGTCCCGCCCGAGATGTTCGAGGAGTGGGCGGCCCGCGACCCGATCGAGCGCTATCGCGAGCGGCTTGTCTCCACCCGCGGGTTCAGCGCCGACGAGGTGGAGGAGCTGATCGAGGAGGTGCGCAACTACGTCGAGGAGTGCGCCGCCAAGGCTCTCGACTCGCCGATGCCTGACCCGGAGCTCGCTCGCGACGGCGTCTACGCGGACGAGTGGGAGGCGCTGGGCGACGGAAGCGCGCCCTGGTCCAGGTGGGCTGCCGGCGAGAAGGGGAACGCGAACGGCGCGAGCGAAAGGCGGGCGGCATGAGCGCGACGGTCGAAGCTCCAACCGGCGCCCGCGAGGTCACGTACCTCGAGGCGATCTCCGACGGGCTCCGCGAGGAGATGCGCCGCGATGAGTCGGTGATTTGCATCGGCGAGGACATCGGCGCGTTCGGTGGAGCGTTCAAGGTCACCGACGGGTTCATCGAGGAGTTCGGCGCCGAGCGGGTCATCGACGCGCCGCTGGCGGAGAACGCGATCATCGGCTCGGCGGTGGGCGCCGCGGTCGAGGGGCTGCGCCCCGTGTGCGAGATGCAGTTCGCGGACTTCATCTCCTGCGGGTTCGACCAGCTCGTGAACGTCGCGGCGAAGCTCCACTACCGACAGGGGGTCTCCGTTCCAATGGTGGTCCGGCTGCCGTCGGGCGGGGGCTTTTCGGGTGGGCCGTTTCACTCGCAGAACCCGGAGGCCTGGTTCCTTCAGGTGCCCGGCTTGAAGGTGGTGGCCCCGGCGACGGCGGAAGACGCGAAGGGCCTGCTCGTGAGCGCGATCAGGGATCCGAACCCGGTCTGCTACCTCGAGCACAAGGGCCTGTACCGCCACGTCAAGGGCCCGGTCCCCGAGGGCGACCACGCGGTCCCCATCGGAGAGGCGAGGATCGCGCGCGAGGGCGAGGAGATGAGCGTGATCGCCTACGGCTCGAGCGTGCACCTGGCGCTGGAGGCGGCCGACGCGCTCGGCGAGGACATCGAGGTCCTCGACCTGCGAAGCCTCGCCCCACTCGACACCGAGGCGATCCTGCGCAGCGCCCGGAAGACCGGCAAGGTGCTCGTCGCGCACGAGGCGACTCGAAGCTGCGGGGTCGGGGCCGAGGTCGCGGCCATCGTCACCGAGGACGCGTTCGATCACCTCGACGCGCCCGTCCGGCGATTGACCACGCCCGACGTCCCGATCCCGTTCAGCCCGCCGCTCGAGCAAGCGGTTCTGCCGCAGCTCGACGACATGAAGGAGGCGTGCCGTGAGCTCCTCGCGTACTGACACCCTCGTCGAGGTCGTCATGCCGCAGATGGGCGTCTCGGTCGCCGAGGGCACGATCACCGAGTGGCGAAAGCAGCCAGGCGATTGGATCGAGGCCGACGAGACGATCGCCGACGTAACGACTGACAAGGTCGACGTAGAGATTCCGAGCCCCGCCAGCGGCCGTGTTGCCGAGTTGCTCGTCCCGCCGGATGAGACGGTCAGCGTCGGTACGCCGATCGCCACGATCGACTCGGCCGCGCGGGCCGGGGAGGCTCATCCGGATGAGTCCAGCTCGAATGGCCAAGCCAGGGACGCCGCCCCCACAGAGGACGGTTCAACGGCGACCACCGCGGCTTCCGAGGCCGGGTCCGCCGAAGCATCCCCCGCGCCGACTCGGTCCTCGGGTGAAACGGGTGAGGCCGACAGGTCAGGTTTCTATTCACCTGTCGTTCGCCGCATCGCCGACGAGCACGGCGTTGATCTGGATCAGGTCGAGGGCACGGGCATCGGCGGGCGCGTGCGCAAGAAGGACGTGCTCGCGGCGGCGGCCGGCGACGGCCATCAGAAGACGCTCCACACCGAGTCGCCGTATCGCCCCGACGAGCCGAAGAAGGCGGAGCCCGAGCCACAGCCGGCGACGGCGGCGCCGGTCGCCGGGCCCGGCGACCGTCGAGAGCCGATGTCGACGATGCGTCAGGCGATCGCCAGGCACATGGTGGAAAGCCGGCACACGGCCGCCCACTGCACGACGATCGTCGAGGTCGACTTCTCGAGCGTGGCCGCCGCCCGCGCCAGGTTCAAGGAGGACATGGCGCAGCGCGGCGTGCCCCTCACCTACCTCGCCTTCGTCGCGATGGCCACGGTCGAGACGCTGGGCGAGTTCCCGATTCTGAACGCGTCAGTGGAGGGCGATGAGCTCGTCTACCACGACGACATCAACCTCGGGATCGCGGTGGCACTCGACGAGGGGCTGATCGTTCCCGTGATCGACAAGGCCCAGCGCCTGAGCCTCGAGGGGATGGCGGCGGCGATCGCCGATGTCGCCGAGCGGGCCCGGTCGAAGAAGCTCGAGCCGGACGAGGTCCACGGCGGCACGTTCACGATCACGAACCCGGGACAGTTCGGCGCGGTGCTGGCCACCCCGATCATCAACCAGCCGCAGGTCGGGATCCTCGACCTCGAGGCGATCGTCAAGCGGCCCGTGGTGACGGACGGCGATGCGATCGCGGTCCGCCCGATGTCGTTCCTGCCGATGTCGTGGGATCACCGGGCGCTGGACGGCGCGACCGCCGCCCGCTTCCTCGCCAGGGTCAAGGAGCGGCTCGAGAGCTGGGAGGCGAAGTGATGTCCACTGCAACGAAGACCAACGGGCGACCCGAGACGGCCACGAACGGCGAGGGGCGGGTTGAGCACATCGCCCCCGTGCCCTTCGAGCATGAGGAGCTCGCGGTACGGCGTGGGGAGCGCAGCGGCACGTATGTGATCGTCGCCGTCCACTCCACCGCGCTCGGCCCGGCGCTGGGCGGGGCGCGCATGTGGCGCTATCCCGGCCCCGTCGACGCCTCGCGCGACGCTCTGCGGCTCGCGCAGGGGATGACGCTGAAGGCGGCGGCCGCGGGGCTCGACCTCGGCGGCGGCAAGGGAGTGATCTGCGTCCCGGATGGCGGGTTTGCGAGCCGCGAGCAGCGGATCGGTGCGCTGCTCGACTTCGCTGAGCTGGTCGAGTCCCTCAGGGGCCACTACGTGACCGCCGAGGACGTCGGCACATCCACGGACGACATGGTCGTCCTGAGCGAGCTGACCCGGCACGTGGTTGGCCTCCCGCGCGACCGCGGGGGCTCCGGCGATCCCAGCCCGTACACCGCGATCGGGGTCGAGGCGGCGATCCGCGCAACGCTCGAGGCCCGGCTCGGATCACCCGAGCTCGAAGGCCGGACGGTTGCGATCGTCGGCCTCGGGCACGTGGGCGCAGAGCTCGCGCGCCGCCTGTCCGCGGCGGGGGCGATCCTCACCGTCTCCGACGTGGACCGGTCCAAGCGGGCCGTCGCCCGCGCCGTGGGGGCGACGTGGGTGCCGGCCGATGAGGCGATGGCCACCGAGTGCGAGGTCCTCTCTCCCTGTGCCCTTGGCGGGGCGATCGACAGCTCGAGCATCGGGAGCCTGCGCTGCGGGATCGTCTGTGGATCGGCCAACAACCAGCTGGCCGATGACTCGCTGGCCGATGAACTCGCGGCGGCGGGCATCCTCTACGCCCCGGACTTCATCGCGAATGCGGGCGGTCTGATGAACGTCTACCGCGAGATCCGCGGCTACGGGCCGGGAAGGGCCCTGGAGCTGGTGCTGGGGATCGAGGGGACCATGGACCGCATCCTTGAGGCGGCCACCGAGCGGCGGACGACGCCACTGGCGGCGGCCCGTGAGCTGGCCGCCGAGCGGCTCGCCGCGGCCGGCGACGCACGCCGCGGAGCCAAGCCCATCGCCGTGGCACACTAGGTTCGTGGACAGGCTTCCAGCTGAGGTCTGGGTCGTTCGCTGCGGGCAGGTCCCGTACGCGTACGCGCGCGAGGCGCAGAAGGCACTCGAGGCGGCCCGCCACGCGGATGAAGTCCCCGACCTGCTGCTCCTGCTCGAGCATCCGCCGGTCTATACGAAGGGCCGCCGAGCCGACGCGGCCGAGCTGCCGATGGGCGAGGACTGGTACCGGGTGCAGGGCATCGACGTCACCGACACCGACCGCGGGGGGCGGGTCACCTACCACGGCCCGGGCCAGCTCGTGGGATACCCGATCGTCTCGCTGAAGCCCTACGGCGACGACGTCCACGACTACGTCGCCCGCCTCGAGCGGATGATGATCGCCGCGCTCGGAGATCACGGTGTGCGAGCCCAGACCATCGAGGGACTCACCGGCGTCTGGACGGAGGGGCCGCGGCCCGACGACGCGGCGGCGCTGGCATCCGGCGTCGACGCGGCCCGGAAGGTCGGCTCGATCGGGATTCACATCAACCGCGGCGTGACCACGCATGGCTTCGCCGTCAACGTCTCGAATGACCTCCAACCGTTCGAGTGGGTGGTCCCGTGCGGCATCGAGGCGTGCCGGATGACGTCTCTGACGCGTGAGCTCGAGGTGGAGCAGGACGTCGCCGAGTTCGCGACGACCGTGCGCGACCGATTTGGCGAGATCCTCGAGCGTCGGCCGACGGAGGTAGCAGCGGCGAGGCTCAGCGAGCTTGTGGACGGGGTGGGTGCCCTGGTGCCTGATACGCCTGCCCCGGTACGGTAGGTCCGATGCCCGATACGGCTGAGCGAATCCACGTCACGCGCTCACGTGCCAACCCCGGCGGAGCGCAGATCGCCGAGGGGCGTCCGTTTCGCGAGCGTAAGCCCCCGTGGCTGAAGGTGCCTGCTCCCGGGGGCCCGACCTACCGCCGCCTCAAGTCGGCGATCGCGGAGGACAACCTCCACACGGTCTGCCAGGAGGCGAAGTGCCCCAACGTCGGCGAGTGCTGGGAGCGCGGCACCGCCACCTTCATGATCCTCGGCGACGTGTGCACGCGCCGGTGCGGGTTCTGCAACGTCCAGACGGGGACACCAACGTGGAACGATCCGCTCGAGCCACTGCGCGTCGCAAACCAGGTCAAGAAGATGGGCCTGCGGCACGCGGTGATCACGTCGGTGGATCGCGACGATTTGCCTGACTACGGGGCGTCCGCGTTCGTGGGGGTGATTCGCTCGATCCGCATGCAGGCGCCCGGCTGCAAGGTCGAGGTGCTCACACCGGACTTCCGCGGGCAGGAGATGCCGCTCGCCCGCGTGATCGCCGAGCGGCCCGACGTCTTCAACCACAACGTCGAGACCGTGCCGCAGCTCTACCCCAAGGCGCGCCGCGGGTCGGACTTCATGCGCTCGGCGCGCGTGCTGCGGATGGCGAAGCAGATGGGCGGCGACGACGTCACGACCAAGTCGGGGCTCATGGTCGGGCTGGGCGAGGAGTTCGACGAGATGCTCGAGACGTTCGAGATCCTGCGCGACCACGACGTCGAGATCCTCACGGTGGGCCAATACCTTCGCCCCACCGAGCAGCATCTCCCGGTGGTCCGCTACTGGCACCCGGACGAGTTCGAGGCGCTTCGCGAGGCGGCCGTGGCCATGGGCTTCAAGGCCGTGGCATCCGGACCGCTCGTCCGCAGCTCCTACCACGCGGACGAGGCGGCTGCCGAGGCCGCCGCCGCGTAGCGCGGCGATCTCTGCCGCCTGGCAACGCCCGCGCAGGCGTTACGATCGCGGGCGCTGTCTTGCCGAGCAGCGCATGGGCTTGCCAGGGCGGCCTCGGTGAACGAACAAGGGAGGACATTCGTGTTCGAAGCAAGCTCAGTGCGCCGGCGTCGGGTCGCGGCGATCGCGGCGGCTCTCGCGCTCGGCCTGGCGGGGGCGGCGTGGTCCGGGTGCGGCGATGACGACGAGGGCAGCGATCAGGCCAACGAGGCGCTCGATAAGGCCAACGAGGAACTTGACGAAGCGCAGGAGAACCTCGACGAGGACGCTCAGGATGCGATCGACGAGGCGCAGGAGAAGGCCGACGAGGCCGCCCAGGAGGCCGAGGACGCAATCGACGACGCGACCAACTAGAGCTGAGCGCGGTGACCCCGCGCGGATGCTGCGACGGCCCCGCAGGCGCGGGGCCGTCGTCGTTCTGAAAGCCTTGCCGCGCCTTGATCCCGCTCAAGGACAACATCCCCACGTCGCGGTTCCCGATCCTCACCGTCGTGCTGATCGTCGCGAACATCGCGGTGTTCATCTGGCAGCTGACGTTCCCGGACGACCAGTACGCATCCCCCGAGCTGCGCCAGCTAGGGATCCCCGAGCGCGACGAGAACGCGATCGAGTACGGCGCCATCCCCTACCGGCTGCTTCACCCGGGGAAGGGCTGCGCCGTGGGGGCGGTGCCGCGCGAGGGAAAGGTGGCCAGGGTCGATGTGGTCTGCGAGGGGACGGAGGACTACGACGAGGCGGAGGGGCATCCGGGCGGCGCGCCGTTCGTGGAGCTTGATGAGCCGCCCTGGTGGGAGACCGTGTTCACCTCGATGTTCATGCACGGCGGGATCCTCCATCTCGCGGGGAACATGCTGTTCCTGTGGGTGTTCGGGAACAACATCGAGGACTCGATGGGCCGCCTGCGCTTCCTGCTCTTTTACGTCCTCGCGGGGATCGCGGCGGTCTACGCGCAGTCGCTCCTGGAGCCCAATTCCACCCTGCCGACCATCGGCGCGAGCGGGGCGGTCGCGGGCGTCTTAGGCGGCTACATACTCCTGCACCCTCGCGCGCGGGTGCTGACGATGATCATCATCGTCTTCTTCTTCACGTTCATCGAGATACCCGCGCTCATCATGCTCGGCATCTGGTTCGTGCTGCAGGCGATCCCCGCTGTCGGTGGGCTCGCGGTGCCTGACATCGCCGGGGGCGGGGGCATCGCGTATCTCGCCCATGTCGGGGGGTTCATATTTGGCCTGGCGACGATCAAGTTGTGGGCGAACCGCCACCGCGCGGGCGAATCGACGACCTCACCGGCCTACTAGATGGATCCGGACGTTCGCACGATGATCCTCGCGGCGGGCCTGGCGTTCTGCATCCTGTTTGGCGCGGCGGCGATCGTCGCCATCTTCGAGTCGGTGACCGGGTTCGGGGTGGTCCTCGGCGTGATCTCCCTGGTGATCGTGGGGATGATCATGCTCGGGCTGATCGGGGCGATGCGGAATCCGCCGCGCTGAGCATGCGAGGATTCCCGCCGTGACGGACTTCCTCGTCAAGCGGGACGATCTGCGGGAGTGCCGGGTGTCCGAGGGCCCCGCGCCCGAGATCGAGGCCGGCCAGGCGCTGCTGCGCGTCGACACCTTCGGCCTCACGGCAAACAACGTCACCTATGCCGTCATGGGGGAGCTGATGTCGTACTGGCAGTTCTTCCCCGCCGAGGAAGGCTGGGGGCGGGTCCCGATGTGGGGGTTTGCCGAGGTCGAGCGCAGCGAGGCCGAGGGAGTCGAGGAGGGGACGCGGCTGTACGGATACCTGCCTCCGTCCTCGCATCTGGTCGTCACGCCGTCGCGGGCGAATGAGCGCGGCTTCATCGACGCATCACCTCATCGCTCCGAGCTCCCCTCCGCATATCACCGCTATGTGACCTGCGCGACGGATCCCTTCTACGACGAGAGCACCGAGGAGATCCAAATGCTCCTCCGCCCCCTCTTCTTCACGTCCTTTCTGATCGACGACCAGCTCCACGACGAGCGGCTGGCGGATCGAGGGCCGGTCCTGATCTCGAGCGCGTCGAGCAAAACGGCGGTCGCGGCGGCGTTCATGCTCGCCCAGCGTGAGGGGGTCGAGGTCGTCGGGCTCACCTCGAAGCGCGGTGCCGAATTCGTGGAGGGCTTGCAGATCTACGACCGAGTCGCGACCTACGACGCGATCGACTCCCTGCACGCCGAGCCGGCGACCTTCGTCGATATCGCGGGTGACGCCGAGGTCCGGGCGGCGGTCCACCGCCACTTCGGAGACGGTCTCGCCGCCAGCATCGCCGTGGGCCTCACGCACTGGGAGGAGTTCGGTGGCGGCGACGCCGAGCTGCCGGGACCAACGCCGGCCTTCTTCTTCGCGCCCGACCGCGTCACGAAGCGAGCCGCCGATTGGGGTCCCGCCGGGCTCGAGGACAGAGTGGCAGAGGCGTGGCACCCGTTCTGCGAGTGGATCGGCGAACGCCTGGAGATCGTCCGCGGCGAGGGCTTCGACGCGGTTCGCGATGCCTATCTCGAGGTCATCGAGGGGAATGTGCCACCCGACAAGGCGCACCTCTTGACGCTTTAGCCACTGGACGCTACGCTGCTCGGCGTGTATCGGCAGGGAATCAAGGCAGGGGCGGTTCTGCTTGCGCTCGTGGGCGTGGTTGCGCTCGCTGCGCCGGCGGGCGCCGCAAAGTTCAGGGACCTCGGGAAGCCGGCGCGCCACGTCGGTGCCGGGGAGAGCTGCGGCGGCTGCAACGCGTTCCAAATGGAGACCGCACCGGCGACCCCGTCTTACGTCGTCCCGAACGGTGACTGGAAGATCATCTCGTGGAAGGCAGGTGGCCTCAAGCAGGGCAGGAGCAAGGCGCGCCTTCGGATCTACCGGCCGACCGGCGTCAGCGATCAGTACGAGATCGTCAAGGAGAGCGGCATCGAGCGGTTCCGCGCAGGCCAGATCACCGAGCACAGAATCAGGATGCGTGTGAAGCCCGGCGACCATCTCGGGATCGTCGGGATCGGTGACTTCGTGTCCAGCTACGACGGCAGGACCGGGGATACGATCGGCCAGCCAGGGGGCTGCATCTTCCCCACGATCGGCGACACGGTCGGCGGCGCTGGCGCTGACTGCACCAACAACACCATCGGCTCCGCCCGCGTGAACGTCGGCGTGACGCTCAAGCGGCGCTGACCCACAGCACGCCGAACGTCCCACCGTACGCCCTATAGCACGCACTCCGGGACGTTCGGCGTCTAGGAGGTGGAGCCAGCCGGGCTCGAACCGGCGACCTCCCGGATGCAAACCGGACGCTCTCCCAACTGAGCTATGGCCCCAGGCG
>Ga0126312_10002467_pt1 | contig 12370 bp, 10 predicted proteins | sample Plot104A_FD_92537 | JGI IMG/M metagenome (GOLD analysis project Ga0126312, IMG submission 92537) | Serpentine soil microbial communities from UC McLaughlin Reserve, CA, USA - Plot104A | ecosystem: Environmental > Terrestrial > Soil > Grasslands | place: USA: UC McLaughlin Reserve, Lake County... | reverse complement strand
GCGGTCGACCTCGACTTCCGCTACGGCTGCACGCCGGCGTGGTGGCAGCTCTGGAAGGGGATGTACGACGTCGGCATCGACCTGATCGTGACGCCGTACCGCGGGCGCGCGGTCGAGTCGCCGTGGTGGCGGACCGCGTCGAATCCGCTCTACGCCGAGGCGGAGGCGTTCGCCGCGGCACGCTCCGCGCTGGCACGGCTGAAGGGCGACCGGTACCTGCGGCGTGCCGAGGAGAGCCCGGAGGACAGCCGCGCGGACCGAGCCGTGCGCGAGGTGATCTGGCGCTATGTGACGCCCCGCTGGCAGGCGCACCTCGAGCGGTTGCTCGAGCGCGAGCGCGACGTCGACGCGATCGTCGTCTTCACGGTTCCGATGTCGCACTTCCGCGGTATCGCGTCCCGGCTGCGCGAGCGCTTCGACGTTCCGGTGATCTTCTACGACGGAGACGTGCCGATGAGCCTGCCGGAGTTCGGCGGCATGGACACCGGCTTCAACTACTACCACGGCGCTGATCCATCGGAGTACGACCTCGTCGTGTCGAACTCGGAAGGTGGCCTCGACCGCCTGCGCGAGCTGGGCGCGCGCCGGGCGGAATCCGTCTTCTGGGGCGCCGATCCCGATCTGTTCCGCCCGCACGACGTCGAGAAGGAATACGACGTCTTCTTCTACGGGTACGGCGACAAGTTCCGCCGCGAGTGGATCGAGGCGATGATCGGCCGGCCTTCGCGCCGCGTGCCCGAGGTCGACTTCGTGCTCGGCGGGCGCGACTTCCGCGGCGACACCGGAAACGCGCGCGCGATCGGCGATGTCGCGTTCAACGTCTTCTCGCGAACGATCGCTGCGGCGAGGATCAACCTGAACATCACGCGCCGCCCGCACGCGTCCGTGCGTGCCTCGTCGACTGCGCGCCCGTTCGAGCTCGCGGCGAGCGGCGCCGCGATCGTCTCGAACCCCTACGAGGGCGTCGATCGCTGGTTCGATCCGGGGAGCGAGCTCGTCGTCGTCGAATCGGCCGACGAGGCGCTCGCCGCGTATCGCGAGCTGCTCGACGATCCGGGACAGGCCGAGGAGCTTGGCCGCCGCGCGCGAGAGCGCGTGCTCGACGAGCACACGTACGCGCACCGCGCGCGGCGCCTGCTCGAGCTCGCCGGGGTGGCGCAACCGGTCGCGGCCGGTGGCTGACCTGCGCGAGCTGCGCCGCGTCGCGATCGTCCCGGCGTACAACGAGGAGGAGTGCATCGCCGGCGTCGTCGACGAGTTGCGCGCGTTCGACGACGGCCTGGCGATCGTGGTGGTCGACGACGGCTCCTCCGATCGCACGGCCGACGTGGCGCGTGCGCGCGGCGCGGTGGTCCTGCGGCTGCCGTACAACCTCGGCATCGGCGGCTGCGTCCAGACCGGCTTCCGCTACGCGGACGAGCGCGGCTACGACGTCGCCGTGCGCGTCGACGGGGACGGTCAACACGACGCGTCGCAGCTCGGCGCGGTGCTCGCACCGGTCCTGGCCGGCGAGGCGGACATCTGCGTCGGGTCGCGCTACCACGAGCGGAGCGGCTATCAGTCGTCCGTGACACGGCGGCTCGGGATCCGGATCCTGGCGGCGACCGTGTCCGCACTCACGCGGCAGCGGCTGACGGATCCGACGTCGGGGTTTCAGGCGCTCAACGGCAAGGCGATTCGACTCTTCGCCGCCGACTACCCGCACGACTACCCGGAGGTCGAGGCGCTCGTCCTCCTGATCCGGCACAAGCTGCGCGTGCAGGAGGTGTCCGTGGAGATGCGCCCGCGGGCCGGAGGCCGTTCGTCGATCCGGAACTTCGGCTCGGTCTACTACATGGTCAAGGTGCTGCTCGCGCTGTTCGTCGGCTCGTTCCGCCGCGACATCGTCCCGCTCGAGGACCGATGAGCGAGAGCGGAAGCCGCAGCTTGTCGTTCTTGCGCGGCGAACGCGCGCCAACGACCCGAGGAGGCTCACGATGACGCCCTGGACGATCTCGATCGCCGCCGCGATCGCGTCGCTCATCCTGTTGCTCGTCGTGTTCGAGCTGATCCGCTCGCGGCGGCTGCGGGAGCGTTACGCGCTGCTGTGGCTGCTGACCGGTCTCGTGCTGCTTGTTCTCAGCCTCTGGCGAGGCGGGCTGAACACCATGGCCGACTGGGCGGGCGTCGAGACGTACCCGCCCGCCGTGCTGTTCGCGGTCGGCACGCTGTTCATCCTCGCGGTGCTGCTGCACTACTCGACGGTGATCTCGAAGCTGTCGGACCAGAACTCGATCCTCGCGCAGCGGCTGGCCCTTCTCGAGCAGCAGCTCGAGGAGGGGGCGCCGTCCCGCCCCGCGGGGACTAGTCGGCGCAGAGGCGAGGTGTGACGCGTTCTCCACACGGCCGGCCCGCCTTGCGTCGCAACTTCAGCAGCGAGGCGGAGAACCGGTGTCAGGCACCGGAACGGAAGTGTCACGCATCTCCACGGGCGTCGCCTCGCGATCGCGGAGGAGCAACTCGACGAGCGGCGCGACGAGGACGCCGGCAAGGAGGGCGAGCGGGGTGACGGTTCGGTACGCGCTCGTGCCCAGGAGGTAGTCGAGATCCTCCTGCGCCGCCCAGTAGGCCCACGCGAGGAAGGCGTACCCGAGGGCGACCACCCCCGCGGGCACGAGCCACACTGCTTGCCGTGATCGACGCCAGCCGAGGACCGACACCACGAGGAGTAGCGGCACGAGCAGCAGCCATTCCGTTGGATCGAGGAGATGCCCGCCGAGCGTGGCCACGCTTTCGCCGAGGCGGCCGGTGCGATTCGCGAGAAAGGCCGGATCGAGCGCGTCGCGGAGAGGAACGCGGCTCGGGATTTCGTGCGCGGCCCGCCACGCCCACCACGGCACCGCGGTCGCGAACGCCACGGCGCCCGCCGCCGCCAGCGCCGGCACCCGCGGGCGCGCGAGCATCGCGCCGGCGCCGAGCGCGACGGCGAGCACGAGCGCGACCTCGGGCGCGCCCTCCGTCTTCGTCGCGATCGCGCCCGCGCCGCACGCGGCGGTCACCACGAGCGCGACGCGATCGCCGCACGCGAGCCACAGCGCCGCGCCCAGCCCGAAGCATGCGACGAAGATGCCGAGCGGCACGTCCGCGCCGCCGCTCTGCGTCTGCCGCAAGAGCTCGGGGCTGCCGACCACCAGCACGAGCGTCCACAGCAGCACCCACGGGCGGACGCGTCCCCACAGCAGCCGCGCGACCGTCGCGGCGAACGCCGCGACCAGGATCCCGAGCTGCGCGTCGAGGACGCGCGCATCGACGTTGCCCGCGAACCGGACGCCGAGCGCGGCAACCGTCGACCACCAGAGCGGATAGTCGGGCACTTCGAAGAAGACATAGGTGCCGTTTGGCGCGAACAGCCGCTCGTCGAGCGCGTGTGCCGAGAGAGCGATCCCCTTCGGTAGCCAGATGCCCCAGGAGTCATCGAGCCACGGCGAGGAGCGAAACCCACCGACGAGCGCGAGGGTCAGGACGCAAACGAGCCCGGCGAGCGCGACCGCGCCGCCTGTGTCGAGCCGAGCGGACGGTGCCTGTTCCGCTGTTCGGCCGCGGATGAACGTCACTGCGATTCCACCCGCCGTGAGCAACAGCGCGACTCCGAGCAGCGAGAGCAATCCCACGCGCAGGCCGGCGATCGCCGCGATGAACACGCCGACTCCTGTCGCCGCGCCGCCGACGAGCAGCGCGGCGCCGGCGTAGGAGGCGGTCGCGCTCGCGGGCAGCACGGGTAGTAGCAGCGCGTATCCGACGCCGACGAACACCGCGTTCAGCGCGACGACGCCTGCGACGAGGCCCACGCGCGTTAGCGCCGCCGCAGCGTGAGCGCGCCGCGCCGGTACACGATCTCCCAGCCCAGAATGCGCTCGTCCTGTGCGGGCAGCGCCGGGGCGAAGAACAGCTGGCCCGCCGCCTTCAGGTTCCCGGCGACGAGCGGCGTCGCCCCGGGCGTCCGGAGGAGGTACGTGGCGTCGTCGGGCAGCTGCTCGCCCACGTCGCGAATCCGCGCTTCCGGCAGCGGCACGTCGTAGGCGGGATCGGGGCCGTCGCCCGGGATCTCGGCGAGCCGCCGGCCCGGCCCGGGAAGCGCAGCGACGACTACCGCGAGCACGAGCCCGGCGCCGACCGCGGTCGCGCTACGAGACATCGACCTCGACCGGGTCGCTCACGTACACCGGGTCGCCCAGCGACGCATCGTCGCGCCAATTCGCAAGCACGCCGATCCGGTACACCCAACGCCCGCGGGGAGGCCCTTCGCCGAAGCTCGTGTCGCGCGTGGTCGCCACACGGGTCATCTCGAGCGAGCACCGTGATGCACCCTCCTTCTCGTGGCAGAAGATGCCGCGCTCGACCGGCAGCTGCTCGCTGCCCTTCCCGATCAGCGCGTTCGCGCGGGCTCGGTAGACGGCGTAGAAGACCTCGGTGCCGCGCTCGGCAGCTCCGCGCCAGCGAAGGAAGACCGACGGCCCACGCTGCTCGGCCTGGAGGTCGAGATCGCGGTTGATCGGGACGAAGAGGTTCTCGAGACCGATCTCGGCGGCCTTGTCGTCGGCGCGGAGGGGCGTCGCCGATGCGACGGCGGCGAGCGGCACCAGCAGGAAGATCGCGGCGGGCACGACGACGGGCATCAGCCGCCGCGGGACGTGCGGGAACCGGTCGGGCAGCAGGACGCCGGTCCGCGGCCAGAGAAGGGGGATCGACGCCATCAGCACGCAATACGCCGGGAACGCCGGCATCATCAGCCGCCAGAAGCTCCCCGCCTCGACACTCGTCACCGGCGACGCGCCCTTGACGACGAGGTACGCCGCGAGCCACGTGCCGAAGAAGAGCGCCTTCGCCGGGGTGCGGTGCAGCAGCCCGACGAACCCCGCGATCGGCAGCCACTGGAGCAGGCGTGCGTTGAGCGAGAACTCCTGCAAGCCGCGGAAGTTCTCCTCGAGTTGATCCCAGTCGAGCTGCGCCGACTTCGGCAGCGCGCCGACGGGGAGCGGCCCCGCGGCAAGGTGCATCCCCTGGTACGCGAGCAGTGGAACGTGCCCGAGCCCGCGATACTTCCAGAGCGCGAGCGTCAGCAGGCACGGCACGAGCGCCGCCCCGAACGCCGCCGCTTCGCGCGGCCTGCGCGCGGCCGCGAACGCAACGAGCGGCGCGGCGAGGAAGAGCGCGTTCGACGGCTTGATCCCGACCGCGAACCCCGCCGCGACGCCCGCGGCAGCGCCGTCGAGCCAGCGCCGGTCGTCGAGCGCGCGGAGGACGAGCACCGCGGAGACGAGCAGCGCGACCGTGGCCGGCAGATCGCCGAGGCCGGTGAGGCCGAAGACCTCGGGCAGGAACTGGTCGATCCAGCGGTCGTGGTAGCGCTCGGTGAACAGTGGGATCGTCGCGAACGGCGCGAGCGTCCAGATCGCCGCCGCCGCGTAGCCGACGACGCGACCGCCCGCGCGCGCGCCGAGCGCGTACGACGCCCACGCGCCGAGCGGGAGCAGGATGACGACCTGGAGGACGACGAGCGCCGGCAGGATCGCCAGGAAGTCGGCGCCCGCGAACCAGGTGAAGGGCGCGAGCAGAAGCGACCAGCCGTAGCCGACAAACGTGTCGGGGATGTGGCCGTCGCCGAGGATCCAGCCCGTCGTGAAGTACCACGTCTGGTCGCCGCCGTGGTAGAAGAGCCAGCCGTTGTGCTCGGCGTGCCGCGTGAAGACGAGCACCCCGATCCACTCCGCGACGACGAGCGGCGCGAGCACGATCCACGGCTCCCACCTCGCCGCCCTGCGCCAGCGGTCTGTCCAGAATCTCACGCGCAAGGCGCTGCCGCGCGTAAAGCAAGTGTTCGAAGGAAGCAGGGAGCGTTCGTGCCCGCAGGGTACGGGCGCGGCCTATGACGCGCCAGCGCGTCGCTTAGCAGCCGGCAGCGCCGCGGAAGGACACCGTGGACACGCCGCACGAAAGTCGCGAATCGCGCCCGGTCAAGCAGGCGCATGCGCGGGCGCCTGCTCGCGGTACCAGGCGACCGTCTTCTCGAGCCCGTCGCGGAGCGTCGTCGTCGCCTCGAACCCGAAGCGCTCGCGGGCCCGCGTCGCGTCGACGCTTCGCCGCGGCTGGCCGTTCGGCTGCGACGTGTCCCACGCGATTCGGCCCTCGAATCCCGTCACGTCCGCGACGAGCTCCGCCAGATCGCGAATCGAGATCTCCTTCCCGGCCCCGAGGTTGACGGGGTCGGCGGCGTCGTAGCGCTCCGCCGCGAGCACGAGGCCCTCGACGCAGTCGTCGACGTAGAGGAACTCGCGGGTCGGCGACCCGTCGCCCCACAGGACGATCTCGTCGGACGAGTCGACCATCTTCCGGATCAGGTCGGGGATCACGTGCGCGTTCGTCGGGTGGAAGTTGTCGCGCGGGCCGTACAGGTTGGTGGGCAGCAGGAAGACCGAGTCGAGGCCGTACTGCTCCCGATACGCCTGCGCGCCGACGAGGATCGACTTCTTCGCGACGCCGTAGGGCGCGTTCGTCTCCTCGGGATACCCCTCCCAGAGGTTCTCCTCGCGGAACGGCACGGGCGTGTACTTCGGGTACGCGCAGACGGTGCCGACGATCACGAGCTTCGGCGTCTCGTGGACACGCGCCTGCTCGAGGAGGTTCACGCCCATCTGGAGGTTCGCGTACCAATAGCGGCCCGGGTTCGCGCGATTCGCGCCGATGCCGCCGACCTCTGCCGCGAGGTGGAAGACGGTCTCCGGCCGCGCCTCGTCGAAGAGCCGCTCCGTGTCGTCGAAGCGCGTCAGGTCGTAGTCCCGCTGTCGTGCCGCGAAGACGTCGTGGCCGTCCGACTCGAGCCGCTCGACGAGGTGCGACCCGAGAAAGCCGCCGCCGCCGGTGACGAGCGTCCTCATGTCGAACCGGTCGCCACGGTCGGCTCGCGAGTCATCCAGTCGACGCGGCCGAGCCAGCGCTCGCGGTTCTCGGCGTACCACGCGATCGTCTTCGCGACGCCGTCGTCCCACGACACGCGCGGCTCCCACCCCGTCTCGCGGTTGAGCTTCTCGTAGCCGACGCGCAGCGCCATGACCTCGCTCGACCCGGGGCGCACCCGAAGCGGCGTGGTGACGATCTCGCGATCGTCGCCCCAGTGGCTCCGCTCGCGGCCGATACGCAGGATCAGGTCCGCCCAGGCCGCCATCGAGATGTTCTCGCCCTGTCCGTAGACGTAGACGTCGCCGGGAATGCCCTGCGCCGCGACGGTGAGATGGCCGCGAACCCCGTCGGTGCAGAAGCAGAAATCGCGGAGCGGCTCGAGCGAGCCGAGCTCGATCGTCTCGCGCTCGAGCGCCTGCGTGATGATCGTGCCGGTGACGTAGCGCGGGTTCTGGCGCGGGCCGTAGTTGTTGAACATCCGCGTGACGACGCCCGGGACGCCGTACGCGTCGTGGTAGTTCATCGTCAGGAAGTCGGCGGCGACCTTCGCGGTTGCGTAGATCGACTTCGGGTTGATCGGCGAGCGCTCGTGGAGGATCAGCGACTCGTCGGCGTCGAAGGTGTGGAAGGCGCGCATCTCCTCGTTGACGTTGCCGTACTCCTCGGAGGTGCCGGCGGTGTCGAACTTCTCGAGCTCGAGCTTGTGGTCGACGATCGACTGGAGCAGGTTGAGCGTCCCGATCGTGTTCGCCATCACCGTCTCGTACGGGCGGTGCCACGACTCGTGGACGTGTGCCTGCGCGCCCAGGTGGAAGATGTACGGCCGGTCCGGCGACTCGCACAACTCGCGCACGAGGAAGTCGATCGACGTCTTGTCGGTGAGGTCGGCGAAGTGGACCTTGAGGCGCCGGCGCAGGTGTCCTATGTTGTTCAGCGCGCCGCTCGACGTGGCGCGGACGAACGCGTGGACCTCGGCCCCGAGCGCGCACAGCGCTTCCGTCAGGTGCGAGCCCATGAACCCGTCGGCCCCGGTGACGACGACGGTACGGTCTCGGTAGTAGCGCCCGAAGTCGTCGCGCAGGCGCGCAAGCTCGTCGTCGGTCCACGTCGTATCGGGTCTGTTTGAGTTCGTCTCGGCCATGCGCGAGGGTGAGCAACAGCCTAGCCTCCTGCCCCGCCGGAGCGCCGTCCGTAGCGGCCTCGCGACGGGCGTCTCGATCGTCGCCGTCTCGGGCTCGGCCGTCGTGGCCGGGGCCTACCTCGCGCAGAAGTTCGGCCGCGACGCGGAGACCGACGGCTTCCTTGCCGCGTACGGCGTCTACCTGGTGCTCTCGCTCGCGGCGCAGGCGTTCCGGCTCGTGCTCGTCCCCGATCTGACCCGCGCTGCCGCGGAGGAGCGGCTCACGGCCGAGTTCTTCTCCTACGTGGCCGCGTTTCTGGTGATGGCGGCGCCTGCGTGCGTGCTGACGCTCGTGCTCGCGGACACGCTCGGCGAGGTGCTGACGGGGAACCTCCCGGAGGAGTCGGCGAAGGCGGCCGCGGACGCGCTCGTGTGGGTCGTCCCCGCCGCGTTCCTGCAGCTGCTTGCGGCGGTTGCCGCGAGCGCCCTTGCGGCGGCACACAGCTACACCGTCGCCGCGTTCGGCTACGCCGTCGGCGCGTTGACGACGCTCGCGATCTTCATTCCGCTCGCCGACTCGCGCGGGCTCGTGGCGCTCGCCTGGGGCGTGTTCTCGAACGGCGCCGTCGCGTTCACGATCCCGCTCCTGGCGCTGCTGCGCTACGGCCACCTGCGCGGGCGGCGCCGCGGCGGGATCGCGATCGCGCCGCGCGTGTGGCGGCTCGTTCGGGCCGCGGCGGTTCCGCTCGCGCTCCAGGGTCTGTACGTGATCGCCCTTCGCGGCGCCTCGGGTCTCGGCGAGGGGAACCAGACGAGCCTGACGTACGCGTACCTGGCGGCGGCGACCCTCGTCGCGGCGACGGCGTCGTCCCTCTCGCTGATCTCGTCCGAGCCGCTGACGCGACGCGGGATCGACAGCGACTCGGCGGCCGCGCACGTCGTGCACGCTTCGTGGGTCAGCCTGTCGCTGATCGGAGGCGCGGCCGGCGTCTTCGCACTCGTCGGCGGCGACCTGGTGCACCTGGCGCTCGGCAGCGCGTTCGCCGGCGACGTGGGAGAGGAGGTCGGGAACCTCGTCATCTTCCTCGCGCCGTGGATGGTGGCGCAGGTCGCGTTCTCGGTCACGTTTCCGATCCTGTTCGTGCTCGAGCGGCCGCAGATCCTGCTCCCGCTCGCCGTCGGCGCGACGATCGTGCACATCTTCGTCACCGTAGGCCTGCGCGAGCTGTGGGGGCTCGAGGGGCTGGCGATCGCGCTCGCAGTGACGACGTTCGGCGTGATCGTCGTGCTGATGGTCGGCGTGTCGGTGCGGATGCTGCGGCTTGCCGCGGCCGGTCTTGCGCGGTCGGCTCTCGCAGTCACCGCGATCGTGCTCGTCTCGTTCGGGCTGCCGGCGCTCGTCGTACCGACGGCCGCGGCGGCGGTGATCGGCGTCGTCCTCTACGTCGGCGCGCTGGCGCTGCTACGGCCGCGCGGGCTCGTCGAGTCGTGGCACTACGTCCGCGCGCTTCACAGCTAGCCGGTCTGGCGCCAGCGGAGCCGGCTCCGGCGGCGTGCGAGCGCGACAACCGCGAGGCCGGCGCGCGTCGAGAAGACGCGGTGGCGGACGGACGCGACCGCGCGCTCGCTCGGAGGGAGGTGGCGGAAGCTCATCCGGCCGCCGATCCGCTCGCCCGTCCAATCCCAGTGCGGGAGCTCGTCCGCGAGCTTGCGCACGATCGCCGTCCGGTAGCCGACACTCCCCTCGACGTCCCACGCGCGCTGCGCGCGCAAGGCATCCACCAGTGCGGTGACGGGCGACATGTAGGCGTCGTCGACGAGGATCCGGCCGCCCACCTTCACGTGCGGGGCGACGAGCCACCAGTCGAGGATCGGGTACGGGAAGCCGTGCGCGCCGTCGATCAGGACGAGGTCGAGCGGCCCCGGGTCGAGGCGCGGCAGCACCTCGTGCGAAGGCCCGATCTCGAACCGCACGCGCGACGTGTCGATCTCCATCCGTTCCGCCTGCGCCCGGATTCGCCCCTCCTCGCCCGAGTCGGGCGTGACTGCGATGTGCTCGGCGCCCCCGGCGGCGAACGCAAGCGTGCTGGCTCCCGCTCCGGTCTCGGCGGTGCGCATCCCAGCGCGAACTTCGCGCTCGAGCCACTCGAGCGCGGGCCAGGCGAGACCGCGGAACTCGTCGCCGCCGCCGTGCAGGCCGGGCGGGAGCGCGCGGAGCCGCTCGGTGAGCGAGTCGGGCACGGGACTATCATCGCCGCGTGGCGGAGCGGCGGGCGCTCGTAACGGGGATCGGCGGCCAGGACGGCTCGCTCTTGGCCGAGCTTCTGATCGACGAGGGCTACGACGTCTACGGCGTCGTCCGCCGCAGCGCGTCGAGCTATGCGAACCTCGACGCGATCCGAGACCGGCTCGAGCTGATCCAGGCCGACCTGAACGACCAGCTCGCGCTCGTGCGCGCTCTGCGCTCGGTGCGACCGCACGAGGTCTACAACCTCGCATCAGTCTCGTTCGTGCCGATGTCGTGGGAGCAGCCGGTGCTGACGGCCGAGCTCGCCGCGGTCGGGGCGACCGCGCTGCTCGAGGCGATCCGCGAGGTCGACGGCTCGATCCGCTTCTACCAGGCGTCGTCGAGCGAGATCTTCGGCGAGCCGGTCGAGACGCCCCAGACCGAGACGACGCCGCTGGCGCCGCTCACCCCGTACGGCGTCGCGAAGGCGTACGCGCACTTCATCACGCGGTCGTACCGGCGCCGCTACGGGCTTCACGCGTCAGCGGGGATCCTGTACAACCACGAGTCGCCGCGACGGCCGCTCGAGTTCGTGCCGCAGAAGATCGCGAACGCGGTCGCCTCGATCAAGCTCGGCCTCAGCGGCGAAGTGTGGCTCGGCGACCTGACCGCACAGCGCGACTGGGGCTACGCCGGCGACTACGTGCGCGCGATGTGGCTGATGCTCCAGCGCGACGAGCCCGAGGACTACATCATCGCCTCCGGCGAGCTGCATTCCGTCGAGGAGCTTGTCCGGATCGCATTCGAGCGCGTCGGCCTCGACTGGCGCGAGTACGTGCACATCGACGAATCGCTCAAGCGCGGCAGCGCGGAGCTGCACGACCTGGTCGGCGACCCGTCGAAGGCGCGCGCGCACCTCGGGTGGGAGCCCGAGTGCGCGTTCGACGACCTCGTCCATCTGCTCGTGGACGCCGAGGTCCAACGGCTCGCGCGGCGTCAGGAAGAGGCGAGCTCGCGGTAGACGGCGTCGTGGGCGCGCGCATTTGCGTCCCACGTGAACCGGCCTGCGCGCTCGAGGCCACGCTCGATCCACGGCGCGGGGTCGCGCAGGACGTCTTCGATCGCCCCGGCCATCGCGTCCACATCGGTCGAATCGAACAGGCGCGCCGCGTCGCCGGCGACCTCCGGTAACGACGCGGTGTTCGACGATGCGACGGGGCAGCCGCACGCCATCGCCTCGATCACCGGCATGCCGAAGCCTTCGTACAGGGACGGGAAGACGACTGCTGCCGCGCTGCGGTAGAGGTCGACGAGCTCGTCCGACGCGACTCGGCCGCGCGCCTCGACCCCGCACGGGAGCGCGCCGAAGTCGCCCTCGCCCGTGAGCACGAGCCGCAGCTCCGGCCGCTCGCGCCGCACGTGCGCGAACGCCTCGTACAGCCGCGCATGGTTCTTGTGCGGCCACGGCCGCGCGGGGTAGAGCAGAAATTCGCCGCGCACGCGGCCGTCCGCGCTGAACCGCTCGTGGTCGACCGCGAGGTGGATCGCTCGGACGCGCTGCGGCGGCAGGCCGTACCGCTCGATCAGCGTCTCGCGCGCATGCTCGGAGATAGTGATCACGATGCGCGACCGGCGGATCGACCAGCCGTAGACGGCCTTGCGGTACGCAAGCTCGGCGCGGCCGAAGAACTGCGGGTGCTCCTCATGTTGGAGGTCGAGGACCGTCGTGACGGCAGGCGGTCGCTCGACGCGCGGGAGCATCACGGACAGCGGGAAGTGGATCGCGTCGTGGCGGTCGAGCTCGAGTGAGCGTCGAAGCGGCGCGGATCGCGCAGCCGCGAGAGACATCGCGGCGATGCGCCCCCGCATGGTGCGCGACCCGCGGTAGCTGTCGACGACGACGCCGTCGAGCCCGTCAGCCGCGTCTGACGCGATCGGCGGCAGATAGACGCGGTACTCGAGCTCACCGACGCGTGCAAGCGCGCGACAGAGCTCGCGCGCGTACGTCTCGGAGCCGCCGCTGAGCCCGGGGACGAGCGTCAGGAGGCTGATCGCAACCACCCGCGCGAGCCTACTTTGGCGGCTTG
>Ga0126312_10002466_pt1 | contig 12371 bp, 14 predicted proteins | sample Plot104A_FD_92537 | JGI IMG/M metagenome (GOLD analysis project Ga0126312, IMG submission 92537) | Serpentine soil microbial communities from UC McLaughlin Reserve, CA, USA - Plot104A | ecosystem: Environmental > Terrestrial > Soil > Grasslands | place: USA: UC McLaughlin Reserve, Lake County... | reverse complement strand
GGTTGTCTCGTACAAAGATATTCTGGAGGTCTACTTCACCATCCACGACCCGACGACTTTGAACCGTCAGGGTGCGGACGTGGGGACGCAGTACCGGTCTGTGATCTTCTACCACGACGATGAGCAGAGGGCTGTCGCGGAAAGGGTGATCTCCGACCTGGAGTCCGAGGGTATCTGGAGCGACCCGATCGTGACCGAGGTGACGCCGTTCGACGAGTTCTACGTCGCCGAGGACTACCACCAGAACTACTTCCGCAACAACGGCTTCCAGCCTTACTGCCAGGTCATCATCGCGCCGAAGGTGGCCAAGTTCCGTAAGCGGCATCTCGACCGGCTCAAGGCTTAGCCCCGCAAAAGCTACCCGGAGATCCCACCCAGCCCGAAGAGGTCATCCTCCTGGCCCTGTTGCAGGGCTTCGACGAGCTCCTGGAGGCCGCCCATCCTCACCTTCATGGGCCCCTCCCCGACCGGGGGTGGGTTGATGGCTACGTAGTCGACCTCGTCCCCGACGGACTCCAGCGCCCTGATGAGGCCGGCTCCCGAGACCTCGACGGGCTCGAGTCCGGCCCCGAAGTCTGTGGAAGCCACGAACGAGAAGGCCTTCTCCTCCGAGTCGAAGAGCGGCATGGCGCTGCGGTCGTCCACCAGGATGGTGAGCGGCCTGGCGCCGGGGACCACCTCCTCGAAAAGGAGCACGTAGGGAGGCTGCGGCATCTCGTTCGAGGCCACGGCTCAGGAGGGACGGGGAGCCATCGTCACGAGGACGACCAGGTTCTCCTGTGTCTCGTTGCGGACGCCGTGGGGGTCCCCGGCGCGGGCGATGAGGGCGTTGCCCTCGCCGAGGTCCCGCTCCTCTTCGCCCACGGTGAAACGGCCCTTACCCTGCAGGACGAAATAGACCTTGTCCGAGCCCTCGTGGGCGTGGACTTTCTGAGATTGGCCGGGGAGGAGACAGTAGGCGTCGTAGAAGAGATGCGGTGAGTCGAAGAGGGCGTTCTTCTTCATCTTCTGCTCAGAGAACTCTACAACGTCCGAAACAGTTCTACTCTCCATGCTATCTCCTCCTTACGAGTCCGGGCCAAGAGCCGGCAGATCGCCGCCCGAGCCGTAGGGTGGACGATCACTCGGTACGTTTCTAAGGTCCGATCCGGAACTCCTTCGGGAACTTCGTCAAGTTGCGGCAGCCTTCTTCGGTTACGACGACGAGGTCTTCTATGCGGACGCCGCCGACATTCGGGTCGTAGACGCCGGGCTCGACGGAGATGACGTCGCCGGAGATGAGCTCCTCGTCGGCCAGAGAGACGCGGGGGGACTCGTGGATCTCCAGTCCGACCCCATGCCCCGTGCCGTGGAAGAAGCCCTCCGTGAGCGGCCTACCCTCCTGCTGGTCGTGGACGTTCGTCTTGTAGCCCGCTTCGTGCAACACCTCGGCGACCTTGCCGTGAACGTCCTTGCCGTTGACGCCCGCCCTGATCATGGAGAGGGCCGCCTCCTGGCTCTCGAGGACGGCGTCGTACATCTCCTGCAACCCCTCGTTCGGCTCGCCCTTGACGAAGGTGCGGGTCATGTCGGAGTAGTAGCGGGTAGAGAGGTCAACGGGGAAGATATCGACGATGATCGACTCTCCCGCCTGCAGGGGACCGTGGCCGCGCTCGTGCGGGTCGGCCGCCTGTGGACCGCCGGCCACGATCGTGCCGTCGGCGGCGCAGCCGCGCCTGAGGAGCTCCACGTCTATCTCGGCGCGCAGGAGCTCGCTCGTGAGGGTCTCGCCACGCCACTTTAGGGTACCGTCGTCCTTTATTCCTGACTCCCTCAGGATATCGACGGCGTGGGCGCAGGCGGCCTCGACGGCGTGCTGGGTCTTCTCGATGTTGGAGATCTCCTCCTCCGTCTTGGCGCGCCTGAGGCCGTCGAAGAGCTTGCCGTCGGGCGTGAGGGTGATACCGCGGGCGCGCAGCTCGTCGGCGTAGACGATGCCGAAGTCCGCCGGTACGACGACCGGGGAGTTCGAGGCGCCGAGCTCGTCGAGGAGGTTCGCCACGGCTGCGCCGTAGGCCCTGGCGCCGCTCTTCAGCTCACGGGTGAGGCCGATGATCCCCAACTCCTCGTGGGAGAGTAGCTCGTCCACGGGAGCGGCCTTCGTAGCCCGTCCGTACTCCAGGGAGGAGACGGCCAGATACCTCTTGCCGGCCACGCGAAGGCAGATCACAGCGTCGGGCGCGAGGAACCCCGAGAGATGGTACGCGTCGGCGTCGTGCTCCGGCGCCCCGATAACCAGCAGGTTCTGCCCTTCGTCCTTGTACATAAGCTTCCTTCCCTCAAACGAGTCCGCTCCGGCGCCCCATTCTACTACCGTACCAGACGAAATCCGTCCCCATAACCGGATATAATCGGCGGCGAGATGCAAAAGCAAAGGGACATGCACAGCAGGGTCGAGGATGCGCTGGACAAGGTACGCCCGGCGCTGCGGGCCGACGGGGGTGACGCCAGGGTCGTAGCCTGCGACGAGGAGAACGGCTCCGTCAGCATCCAGATGCTCGGGGCTTGCAAGGGATGCCCGCTCTCGCAACTCGACTTCGTCTACGCTATCGAAAGTCTCATCAGGCGCGAGGTGCCCGAAGTGAGGGAGATACTCGCGGTATAGCATTTCAGCACGGCGGCTGCGCCGCCTTGTCAGCATTTCAGCACGCTTCGGGCCTTCGGCCCTCGCTTGTCGGCGAAAGTTGACAAGCTGAAAGGCTGAAAAGTCGCCTGGAACAGGCGACGTGCTGAAATGCTGACGAGCGAAGGCGCCAGCCTGAGCGTGCTGAAAGCTGCCGAAGGCAGCGTGCTGAAATGCTACTGCCTTTCCTGCGGTGTGGCGCGCAGGGCGCCGGGCGGGAGCGCCTTCCTGGCTTCCGAGAGGGCGTCGATCGCCTTCTTGCGGCTTCGGCGGAGCCTTAGGCGTCTGAGGAAGGAGGCATCGGGGAGGGATCGGTTGATGAGGTGGGTCAGGGTGATCATGTCGTTCGCGCACGCCCGGTAGCCCAGGGCGCACATCTCGATGCGGACCTCATCCGAGGGTGACTCTTCGAGGGCGTGTTGGATCTCCTCGGCCCGCTCTACTATGGCGCGGGAGAGTGCTTCGGGGGTGTTGGTGGTGGGTTCCCTGGCCCGGTAGCCCGCGATCGCCTGAGGCGAGAGACGGTGTACGCCGTAGGTAGGACCGCCGAACCGGCGGCGTACGATAAACGCCACGACGAGCGTCAGCGGGATCATGGGGACCAGGTACAGCACGAGCCCTCCCCGCGACAGGAACTCGAGCGCAGCCAGGGCGACTATCTCGGCCACCAGTATCGAGGTTAGGTAGAGCTTGAACATCGCCTACGGGACCTCTCCGCCACCATCTTCGAGGGACCTAAGTCTATGTTTCGAAGAGCGATTTGGCAAGCGTGATCCTGGCGGTCTGTATAATCCCGCCTATGCATAAGGAACAATCCCCCGAGTTCGACCTGCAGCGTCCCTTCGCGAGCGCCATCGCGGTAATACGAAGCGTCCTCTTCTCCCCGAGAAGTTTCTACCTGAACTTCAAGGTCGAGGGATCTCTGACGGAACCTGCGGTCTTCGTGCTGCTGGTCGGCGCGATCTCAGGCGTCCTTGGCGCCGCGGTCGCCCTCTCCTCCAACCTGCTCTTCGGCGACCTCGACGCCGGGGATTTGCGGGCGGCGGTGGTGGACGCTGTTCTCTTCGCATTGCTCTCGCCGGTCGGGGTTGGCGTGGTGGCGGGGGTCTATCTACTCTCCATCAGGACCTTCGTCGGGAACGTATCTGGCTTTACGGATGTCTACCGTATGGTGGCCTACGCCGCCGCCGTCCTGGTACTCGCGTGGATACCCATACTCGGCGCCTTCGCCTTTACCTACGCCATGATGGTTCTGATGGGGATAGGCATCCAGAGCGTCTACAGGACCTCTCTTATGACCGCTGTCATTACGGCTCTGGTTGGCTTCGTGCCCGTCGCCTCGGTTCTGGTCTGGCTCACCATCTCCGGGGTGGCTTCCTAGAGAGCGCCTCGTACTCCAGAAGATCCCGCTCCACCCTCTGCCAGAGGGTCTCGGGTATGAGGCGTGGCTTCTCGCCCGGTTCACCGCCGTAACGCTCTACGATGAGCCGGCGCGAGATACCAAGGTAGGCCCGCCGCATCGACAGCTCGACGGGTACGGTCATCTCTCTGGGGAAGACACGATAGGCCGACTCCTCACGCGGACCCAGCGCCGGCGGCTCCATCCCATGTTGCCTCTTCGAGAAGATCCTACGCTCCCACCGCTCCCGCAACGCACTCATCACCGGGGTGTCGGGGGCCACGTTCAAAGGTCCTGTCTCGAACGGGTCCTCCGGGGTGAAGCCGAAAGACGCTTCGAAGAGGCGGACAATCTTGTTGGCGTCCCGCCGTCGCAGGTACTCGTACTCGCTCCTCAGCAAGATGAGCTGGGCGTCGTAATACGCGCCGAGCCCCCCCCGAGCCGGACGCCCCGCGTCGAGGCCGCGCTCCGCGAGCCGCCTCCGTAGAACGTCTTCGCTCCGCCGCAACCTCGCTCGCTGGCGCAGGAATAGCGCGCCGCCCGCGAGCAGCCCGGCCGCCAGAGGTATCAGAGCGGCGAAGGGGCCGGCCCACGCCGTGCCGAACACGGGCGCAGAGAGCAGCACCAGCGCCCCGGCGATGCAGACGACCGTGAAGCCCAGCTTGGTAGCCCGCTGCGCGCCACCTCCTGACTCTGCGTAGAGGCGTCCCAGCTCGTACCAGAGCGCGAGGGTCTCTTCGTCTGGGACGGCCGATGTGCGTGGAGGTGGCACGCGCTCTATTCTACCCACCATGAGCATCAGCCCTCAGAGACTCGCCCGTGTCCTTACCAACGCGCTCAACCCGTTCGCCATCTTCACTGCGCTATTTGCCCTGGTCGCCCTCGCGGAGGCCGGCGTCGTCCGTGGCCTTCTCTACCTGGTGGTGGAATTGCTCGCTGCGGCGGCCGTTGCGGGATACGTGCTCCTCATGCGGCGGCGTTCGCGGGTGGGGGACTTCTGGATCTCCGCCCGCGCCGAACGCCTCATGCCCGCCGTATTTCTGCTCGCCGCATTCGTGGCCCTGCTCGGCGTCCTCGCCCTCCTCGACTCCCCGCAAAACCTCTTCTTGCTGACCCTCTCTATGGGTCTCGCGAGCGCAGCGGTCGGCGGGATCACACTGCTCTGGAAAGCGAGCGCCCACTGCACCGTCGCCGGACACGCCGCCGCCGCAGGACTCCTGCTCCTCGGCATTCTCGGCTTCGTCTTCCTCCTCGCGCTGCCTCTCGTGGTCTGGTCGCGGGTGACCCTCAAGGCACACACCTTGCCCCAGACGCTTGCAGGCGCGGCGGTGGGAGCAGGGTTTGCGGTTCTGTTTCTGGTGTAGAAAGAGCCCGGCGAAGAGCGGGCTTGGTAGTGACCCCACCGGGATTCGAACAGACGGGCACTGGGAGGCTCGCTACTGGTCGGAGGGGGAAGCGGCACTCCGATGAATGAGGTGGCAGCTAGTCTGCTTGCTCACCCTCCCGGGGAGTGTCGGGCCGCAACCACAAAGAGACATGCTTCGGCTGCATCGTCTCACTCACCACTCTCACCAGATCATCGCTCAACGCTTCGAGGTCCGTCTCGTCTCGTAGTTTGACGGAGAAGGCTTCCAGGGTCTTTCTCGCGTCGTACTTCCTGCGATAGAAACGTCTGTCGATAAACGACTGGATACGCCGCCTCAAGGGTGTGGACAGGGCGGCGATCAAGAGGGTGGAGGCCACTACCGCAAGGGTGGACTGCTCGCTCGTGAGTAAGACGAAGACCCTCTGCAACACCACGATGCCGCCGAAGTACAGGACGACCAGCGTGGCTGTCAGGGAACCATAAACCAGCGTGCGGTTGACGATTGTGTCTATCTCATAAAGCCTGTAGCGGAGGATGGCTACGCCAATGGCGATGGGACCGCTCAAGCCACCGACTGCCACGAGCAAATAACTAGCCCACAACCCCCACGACCTCTCTGTCAACCAAAAGTAGTAGAAGCCAACATGGAGCCCAGCGGCGATAAAGAACAACGGCCCAACATAGAGCAGCCACTTGATCTGCTGGCGCTCTATCCCCCTCGCGTTGCGCCGCCCCACAATCACGGAGCCTGCCGCGACTCCCCCAAGTAGAAGTACAGACAGTTGAACCGGGGAGGGAGGCGCATTGAAGCCAACATCCGATGATATGGCCGACGACCATATCACCGCCCCTGAAATCATGGCCACACTCACCCATGCGAAAGGTCGCCAGCGACTGCTGGGCAGCCGACCGGTGGGAAAGAGTAGGAGCAAGAACACGATCAGGCCGATGAATGGCATCCAGAACCAGCCCTGGAGCCAGAGCATCGCCCTACCCCCCGGAAGCGGGTGGGGCTGCGCCACTAGGGCGTAGAGGGAGTACTCGCCAGCGAAGTGGTCCACCGCCGCTATAAGTCCAATTGCACAACAGAGCCAGCCGATCGGATGGTTGGGCAGGCGCGAGGCGATGATAGCCCCGATCACCGAGTAACCAACAGCGAGAGAGGTCAACTCCGGCCAGAAAGCGTAGGCAGGGGTATTCAAGCTGACGTTCATTGCTATGAGGAGGAAGTTGAGGGCTGTAAGCGTCAAGGAGAGCGCACACACAGCCCACGCAAGCCAAGAGGCGGGGTGGTGGCCCGTCCCGCCGACTGCTCGATCCTGCTTCATCGTCCCTACTGTCACTTGGAAATCAGCCTGCGAAGATAGCGGGGAGTACGACCACCGCTGCCAGCGCGGCGCACAGCGTGAACACAACCATGAAAAACGGCTCTAGTGCCGAGCCGTAAGAGTCGATCGTCCGGTAGTGCCTCCACAGCAGCCCCGACGCGACTGCTACGCAAGCGAGCAGCGCGAAGACGATCCGCAAGGTCTCTCCGTCGTCGAAGCGTCCGGCTACGAGTAGTCTGGCGTTTATCCACTGGTCGCGAATGACCAACCAGAAGAAGCAGGTCATCGCCGCGCTTGCTAGCAAGAAGAGGGTTACCAATAGCCAGTAAACCGGCTCGGAGAGACCATTGCCCCGAGGAGATTGTCCGGGACTCGTCGAGGGTGGTTCGTCCTTGCTGTCCAAGACCTTTCCACCCTCCCGCACCGACAAGCCGATCGTTCCTACCACCACGACGAGTATCACCATCAAGGGGATCAGGAGGTTCTTCATCCAGTAGATCACCGTGGCCGGTCCCACAACGATGGCGGCAAGGACGCCCACGAATACGATGGTACCCGCGAGCATGGCGGAGAGCCTTCCGAAGGGGCGAAGGTAGGGAAGGATCCGGTTGTGGTGTCTCATATCCACGACCTCCTTCGTGGGCAGCCGGACGCTTGCACCGACTATGAGGACAGCATATGGCTTTGTGAGTATGGATACATCCCTCAAATGCGTGATTCTAGTCGCTACTAGCAGTAGCAAGCGTGTACTTAGAGGTATAGACAGCCTATTCACCGAAGCGCCTGGAAGGAGTGTTCCCAGAACTTCACATAAGTGGTGTCGTGCAAGGTTCGACCGACGGTGTCCTCCACGAGGGGGCAGCCAGACCCCAGAAAAGTAGTCGGACCTACAGAAGCTAGTCTCGATGGCCACCATCCGGACCTGTATCGGGACGCAACCACAAGGAGACGTGGGAAGGCTGCATCGTCTCCTTTACCAGCCCCACCAGATCTTCGCTCAAGGCGTCCAAGTCTGTTTCGTTTCTTAACTTTGCAGAGAAGGCCTCAAGCGTCTTTCTGGCATCGTATTTTCTCCTGTAGAAGCGGCGATCCACGAACCCCTGCAATTCTCGACGTAGCGGATTGAACAGAGCCGCTATAGCGAGGGTGGAGGCAACTACTGCCAGCGCAGACTGCTGGCCGGTGAGTAAGACGAACCCTCTCTGCAACGCTACGATGCAAACGAGGTAGAGGGCAACCAACATGGCGGTGAGAGAACCGTAGACGAGGGTGCGGTTTATGAGAAGGTCTATGTCGTAGAGGCGATATTTGAGGACTGCGATGTAAGTGAAGATCGGAACGAACAGCAGAGAGAACACCGCAACAACTTGGACGGTCTTGAAAGCCTCCCATGATGGAAATATGGATGTCCCCCTGTTGAACTAGAAGTCGAACTTGAGGCCGAAGTCGTAGTTGAGGTTGACGATAAGCAGTTCGAGTTCCATCAAGCCCAGGAACACAGTTAGCGGCACAGCGGCGAACAAGAACCATTTGTTCTGCTGGCGTTCATTGCCTCTCTTATGGTGAAGTCGAAGGAGGGGCAAGAGCAGAGAAGCGAGACTGCTCGTCAGTAGCAGCGTCATACCGATGAAGCGCGACGCTCCAAACAACTCATATGTCGTGTACCCGCCGCCGATGACCGCCATAATTCCGAACGGGTTCTCGACGTAAGGGTGGGTAGCCAGCAAATAGTCCGGTATCAAAGCAGTCCCGAGTGTGACCAGCGTGGCTCCGAAGATGGCCGTCCATGCCACAAGCCTCCACCAGCGAGACGGTAGCCTCCCGTCAGGGAACAACAGGACCAGGAATACTCCCAGGGTCAGGGTCGCGAACCATAAACACGTCGAAAACCAGGCCATGTACTCCCCACCAGAAAACGCGAAATTCTCCACCAATGCGTAGTCGGCGTACGCCGAACTGAAGCGGCCCGCCGTGTAGAGCAGTCCCATGCCGCAGAAGATCCAGCCGATGGGGTTGGTAGGCAGGCGCGAGGCGATGAGCGCTCCGACGGTGGGGAACGCCAGCGAGAGTACCCCCGTTAGTATGGCGAAGCCAGGGCCAGGTCTTTCTCCGGGCATACCTTGGGGGATCACCTCGCCTGTGAGGAAGTCGAGCAAGAGGGCGAGTGCTATGAGCGCCACGCACAGCGCACACAGCAGCCAGGCCAACCATGCAGCAGTGCGATGGCCCATCCGGCTGACTCCTCGTCCCTGTTCCCTTGCTCCTTCTGTCACGACACCACTCTACAGCACTACCGTCTCCTAACCGTTACGACAAACGTTACGAGAAAAAGTTCCCAAAGAATATCCGCCCACACTAGCGACAAGCAAGAACTCTGTAATGGTCTGAAGGATGAGGAGGCAACCCCACGACCGGCAGATCCTCCTGCTTCTACTTTCATGCACTCTCCTGACGCTTATGACGACAGCGGAACGTAGTGCACCCCTGATAGTCCCATGCGAACGGTACTATCTGCTTCGTTCGCGGTTCTCTTTCTGGTATAGAAACAGCCCGCCGAAGGGCGGACTGGAGAGTGACCCCACCGGGATTCGAACCCGGGTTTTCGCCGTGAGAGGGCGATGTCCTTGGCCTCTAGACGATGGGGCCTTGCCGATAGGCAGGGGAAGATTCTACCCGACGGTTTCCGCTTCGTCAAAAGTGTTCGGAGCCATCTTCTAGACGGGCAAGCGCTGCATCTTCTCGGCTGCGTCTTCCGCCCTCAGCAGGCTGCGCTCACGGCCGAGAAGGTGCATGGTCTCGAAGAGGCCTGCGCTCACGGTGCGGCCTGTGACGGCGAAACGTAAGGGGTGTATGAGGTGGCGCGCGCCCTTCTCTTTCTCGGCGGCGAGGGCGCGCACCGCTTCCTCTATAGCCGTTTCCGTCCACTCCGGGAGTGCTGAGAGACGTTCGACGAGCTCGGGGAAGTTCTCGCGGACGAACTCCTTGCCGAACTGATTCCCGAACTCTGCCTCGTCGTAATCGAGCGAGTCGCCGTAGAAGTAACCGACGGAGTCGGGGATCTCGGTCGTCAGGGCGATGCGCTCTTTGAGGAGATCCATGATCTCCTCGAGACGTGTCGTGTCCCTTTCCAGCTCCTCTTCGGTGGCCGCGCCAGACTCGACGAGCATGGTGGCGGCGAGGGCGGCGAGTTCCTCGGGGCTCTTGCGGCGGAGGTACACCGCGTTCACGGACCTTAGCTTCTTCTCGTCGAGGATCGCCGGGTTGCCGCTCACGCGGTCGATGCGAAAGCGCTCGGCGAGCTCTTCGGGGGTGAAGATCTCCTCGTCTGCGGCGTAGCCCGCGCCGAGGAGCGCCAGGTAGTTGAAGAGCGCCTCGGGCAGGTAGCCCTCTTCCGCGAAGTCCTCGACGCTCGCCGCGCCGTGGCGCTTGGACAGTTTCTTCTTGTCCGGCCCCAAGACCTGGGGGACGTGGGCGAAAGCCGGGAGCGGGTTGCCCAAAGCTTCGTGAATCAGGATCTGGCGCGGCGTGTTCGAGAGGTGGTCGTCGCCGCGGATGACGTGGCTTATCTCCATCTCGGCATCGTCGAAGGTGGCCGCGAAGTTATAGGTCGGGGTGTCCGTGGACTTCATCAGGACGAAGTCTTCGAGGTTGGCGTTCTCGAAGGTGACGGGGCCACGGATCATGTCGTGCACCACGGTCTGGCCCTCGCGCGGTGTCTTGAAGCGCACGGTGTAGGGCTCGCCCGCCTCTATTCTCTCTCTCGCCTCATCGGGGTCCATCTCGCGGTACTCGCCGCCGGTGTAGATCGGGCGCCGACCCTCGGCCCGCGCCCTCTCGCGAAGCCTGGCGAGCTCCTCCGGCGTCGCGAAGTCGAAGTAGGCCGCGCCCGAGTCGAGGAGCTTCTGTGCGGCCTCGCGGTAGAGGTCGAAGCGCTCGGTCTGGCGATAGGGGGGATGCGGGCCGCCGACCTCGGGACCCTCGTCCCACTTGAGGCCGATCCAACGCATCGAGCGTTCGAGTTGCTCGACCGACTCTTCCGTAGAGCGCTCCAGGTCCGTGTCCTCTATCCGCAGCACGAAAGTGCCGCCGTTCTTGCGCGCGAAGAGCCAGTTGAAGAGCGCCGTCCGCACCCCGCCGACGTGCAGCCTACCCGTAGGACTCGGCGCATACCTGACCCTGATCTGTGTCTCGTTCTCCATGACCTAAACCTAGCACAGGATGGCCTGGGCCGTGCGGCGCCTGTCTTCGGCTACCGCAGCCGTGGCAGGACCTCTTTCTCGTAGAAGCGGAAGAAGGCTTCCTGTTCGGGACCTATCTGCTGCACGTAGACTTCGTCGTAGCCGGCCTCCGCTGCCTGCCTGAGGTTCTCGATGTGGCGCTGGGGGTCGGGCCCGCAGACCACGGCTTCGGCGACCATCTCCTCGGTCACCAGCGACGTGGCCTGCTCGAAGTGCTGCGGAGTCGGCAGCTCCTGGGCCAGCTCCCCTGGCAACTGCTCGTTGGCCCACAGCCGGTGGGCGGTCTTGCGCGCCTCCGCCTCGTCCTCCATAAAGCACACCTTCGTGCCGGCGTGGGCGGGCTTGTCCCCGCCGCCCGAGGAACGGAAGAGCCCCACCACGTCGGGGTCGGGCTCGACGCCGCAGTAGCCGTCGCCGATGCGCCCCGCGAGCTCGATAGACTTCGGCCCGAAGCCGGAGACCAGCACAGGTGGTGGCTCTTCCGGAAGCGTGTAGAGCTCGGCGTTCTCCACGGTGTAGTGCTTGCCGTAATGGTCTTTCACGCCCCCTTCCCAGAGGAGGCGCATGACCTCTATCGCTTCTTCGAGCATCTCCAGGCGCACTTCGGTGGGCGGCCAGCGGTCCCCGAGGATGTGCTCGTTGAGGTTCTCACCGGACCCGACGCCGAGGGAGAAGCGTCCCTCCAGCATCACCGCCGAGGTCGCCGCGGCCTGGGCTACGATGGCAGGGTGTGTCCGCATTGTGGGGCAGGTTACGCCGGTGGTCACGGGGAGAGAGGTCGCCTGGGAGAGACCCCCGATCACCGACCAGACGAACGGGGAGTTGCCCTGCTCCGAGGTCCACGGGTGGAAGTGATCGCTGATCCAAAGGGCCTCGAAGCCCGCGCTCTCCGCCATCTTCGCCTGCTCGATGAGCTCGTTCGGCCTGAACTCCTCACTGGACAGAAAGTATCCGATCTTGACCATGTCTTCCCCCTGGAGTGCTCGTCGGTGGATGTCGTGCGTCCTCCCGCGCTTGGGTATCACGCAGAGTGCGCGACGCTAGCGAGACTGGTTCCGGTCCAGGTAGGCGTAGGCGAGCCCGGTGGCCGTGGCGTAGACGACGTGGTGCAAGAGGTCGGTCGCCGTCGCCTTGCCGCCGTACTTGAAAACTGGCCCCGAGACGTTCAGCGCCGGTAAGACGACCTGCTCCGCGCCCCACACCAGCCCCAGGTGCGCCACGGTGGCCAACGGACCGGAGAGCCCGGCCGAAGCCAGCAGCCCTCGCACGCCTCCCCAGCCCGTACCGTACCCCCAGTGGACCAGGTTGGAGAATCGGGCTTCAGCTCCTTCGTCCTCTGGCGCTACCTTAAGCACCTTCTCGGCGGCTTCGGCCGGGG
>Ga0126312_10002465_pt1 | contig 12374 bp, 8 predicted proteins | sample Plot104A_FD_92537 | JGI IMG/M metagenome (GOLD analysis project Ga0126312, IMG submission 92537) | Serpentine soil microbial communities from UC McLaughlin Reserve, CA, USA - Plot104A | ecosystem: Environmental > Terrestrial > Soil > Grasslands | place: USA: UC McLaughlin Reserve, Lake County... | reverse complement strand
CTCGGTCGAGTACGGGCTGCCTTGCTACGACCTGATCGCGCCGTCGGAGGCATCCTCGAACCTGGCTCGCTACGACGGCGTCCGCTACGGGCTCCGCGTTCCACGGGACGGGATCCGCGACATGTACGAGGAGACGCGCGACGCCGGCTTCGGCGACGAGCCCAAGCGGCGGATCATGCTCGGCGCCTACGCGCTCTCGGCCGGCTACTACGAGGCGTTCTACGGGCAGGCGCAACGGGTTCGCACCGTCATCCGCAACGAGTTCGCGCAGGCGCTCGAGCGGTTCGACGTGCTCGTCTCGCCGACGTCGCCGACGGTGGCGTTCCCGCTGGGGGCCAAGACGGAGAATCCGCTCGCGATGTACCTCTCGGACGTGCTCGCGATCCCGCCCAACATGGCGGGGCTCCCGGGCCTCTCGATCCCGTGCGGCCTGTCGGAGGGGCTCCCTGTCGGCCTGCAGCTGATCGGCGCGCAGTTCTCGGAGAACGTGCTCTTCCGCGCTGGTCACGCCCTCGAGCGCTCGCTCGCGTTCGATCCTGTCCCGCCGAGGCTGGCCGCGTGACCTGGGAACCCGTCATCGGCTGCGAGATCCACGTCCACCTGAAGACGCGGACGAAGATGTTCTGCCGCTGCGCGACCGGGTTCGGCGACCCGGAGAACACGCGCACCTGTCCCGTCTGCCTCGCCCATCCCGGCGTCCTACCCGTCCCGAACGCGCGGGCGATCGAGATGACGATCGCGCTCGGTCTCGCGCTCGGATGCGAGATCGCCCCTCGCGCGGTCTTCCACCGGAAACACTACTTCTATCCGGACAATCCGAAGGGTTATCAGATTTCGCAATACGACGAACCGCTCTGCATAAACGGTTCTGTTGTGGCCCCAGGGCCGCACGACGACATCCGCGTCGGCATCGTGCGTGCCCATCTGGAGGAGGACGCAGCGAAGAACGTCCACGTCGGCGGCGCGGGGGGACGTCTCCACGGGGCGGACCGGACGCTCGTCGACTTCAACCGCGCCGGGACGCCGCTCGTCGAGATCGTGACGGCGCCGGATTTGCATTCGGCCGAGGACGCCAAGCGGTTCCTGCAACTGCTGCGGCAGACGGTGCGCGAGCTCGGGATCTCCGACGCGGAGATGCAGGAAGGCTCGATGCGATTCGACGTGAACGTGTCGGTGCGGCCTGCCGGCTCGGACGAGCTGCGAACGCGAACGGAGCTCAAGAACATCAACTCCTTCAACTTCGCGGCGCAGGGGATCCAGCGCGAGATCGAGCGGCAGATCGCGATCTACGAATCCGGTGGCGAGGTCGAGCAGGAGACGCTGCACTTCGTGCCCGGTCGCGAGGATGCGCCGCCGCTCCGTTCCAAAGAGGAGGCGCAGGACTATCGCTACTTTCCGGAGCCCGACCTCGTGCCGGTCGAGCCGACCCCCGAGCTGGTCGACCGCGCCGGCGCCGAGCTCGGGGAGCTGCCCGGTGCGCGGATCGCCCGGTTGCGCGAGGAGCTCGATTTCGCGGTTGCGGAGGCGCTGGTGATGAGTGGCCGTGACGCGTTGTACGCGCGGACTCCCGGCGAACGGCGCGCGGTCGCCAACGTCGTCATGAACGAGCTCGCGGCGGCGGGCGTGGATCCCGCGTCCGTGCAGGCCGAGGAGCTGGGGAAGCTGATCGAGGCCCGCGAGCGGATCCCGCGCGACGCCTTCACGAAGGCGCTCGCCTCGAGCGGAAACGCGGATTTTCGCGCCGAGGATTACCTCGGCGATGCCTTGATCGCCGACGCGTCGGCGATCGACCCGGTGATCGAGCGCGTGCTCGGCTCGCACGAGGAGCAGGTCGCCGCCTACCGGGCTGGAAAGGAAGGGCTGCTCGGGTTCCTCGTCGGCCAGGTGATGCGTGAGACCCAGGGGAAGGCGAACCCGCGGGTCGTCAACGAGCGGCTCCGCGAGAAGCTGAAGGCGTAGCCACGGACCGCCTGTCGCGCGAATTCACGCATTCGGCACAGTCCCGTCACCCCTCCGTCACAGCCTTCCAGCTACGGTCAAAAACGGGGGCAAGCGGGCCGAAGGCCCCGGGGGAAGAGGAAGCGAGACCGCCTGCGGCCGCGCTAGCGGAGGCCGCACATCCGCGCCGTGTTCGGCCACGGCATAAAGCCGAGGCCGCTGCGGTGCGCCCGCTCCGCGACCCACATCTGCTCGATCGGCGTCCACCGGTCCGCGGTGCCTTTCTGCGCGAGCAGCTCGGCCCCCCACGCGCGCTGGAACGCGAGGTCCATCTGCAGGCCGCCGTAGTACGGCGAATTGGGATCGTTCCACGCCCCTTCGTGGCCGTGGATGCAGGTCCACGCACCGCGGTGCGGAGGGTTCGCCGCCCGACGCCGCGCAACAGCGGCGCGGCGGCGCCAGAGGTTCCGTACCCAGCGGCGATACGCGTGGCTCGGATCGCGCTCGCCGGCGGCAGCCGGCGTCCGGGCTTGCCCGATCAGTCGTTGCCAGCGCCAGGTCTCGCGCCGGTGCTGCCGGATCGCGGCGAGCAAATACCCATCCGCGCGCGCCGTGGCGCGCGCAGGCGACGCCGGACCGGCATGCGCCACCCCGGCCGCGCTGAGCGCGGCCGCAACTAGCCGCACAAAGGACACAAGCGTCGGCTGTAGCCGGACGCACGGATTCGAAACCTGCCGCTGTGGTGCACGCTCGGGCTTCCGCGGATGCGCCGAGCGATACGGATTCAAAAATGGTTCGGCACGAGCCCTAGAAGCCGCGCTTCGTCGCGGACGCCGCCGCAGAACCACCCGTTTCCCGCTCGCGACCGATCCTGTTCGCCGCAATCTGTACGCTGATTCGAAGGTGAACCTCCGCGTCTTGGTCGCCGTCGTCGCGGTCGCGTTGCTCGTTCCCACGCTCGTGTCCGCAGCCGCCAAGCCGAAGCGGCCGAAGGACTACGCGAACGTCGCCCTCAACATCCTCCCGCCGGGGGAGGGGGCCGACGGCGGGCCGAACTCGACCGACCAGCTCGCCCTCTACGACGGCTTGACGCCGCTCTGGAACGCCGTCACACCCACGAACTTTCGGAACTACTTCAAGTCCGAGAGCTTCGGCGTCCAGGGGAACGTGGTCCGCGTCGAGTCGACGGGCCGCAAGGGCGTTCGCATCGCCCGCGACCGCTGGGGCGTCGCCCACGTCACCGGCCAGACGCGCGACGACGCCATGTTCGGTTCCGGTTGGGTCACGGCCGAGGATCGCAACCTGCTGCTCCAGCTCATCAGAGCCCCCTCGCGTGCCGCAGCGCTCGACATTCCGGGAATCGACCCGTTCGCTCTCGCGCTCTCGGGCCGCACGTTCGTGCCGAGCCCGGAGGCCGAGGCGGCGCTCGACGCACAGCTCGACCTGCTCCGAAACGCGGGGGCGAAGGGGAAGCGGATCCTGAAGGACGTCGACGCCTATGTCGCCGGCGTCAACGCATACCTCCGGTCGACGGGTCTGCAGATCTCGCCGTGGACCCGGAACGACGTGATCGCGGCCGGGTCGCTGATCGGCGCGATCTTCGGCGTCGCAGGGGGTGACGAGGTGCGCCGGTCGGAGTTTCTGGATGCGTTGCAGAAACGCCTTGGCGCAACGGAGGGCCGCGCGATGTGGGATGACCTCCGTGCGGCCAGGACCTCCGACTCGCCGGTGTCACTTCCCGGGACGTTCCCGCTCGGGGAGGCGTCGCCCGAGCCGCTGCCGGGCAACGCGAGCGTCGATGACGGCTCGTTCCAGCCGTTCGAGCCGGGCGGCGCCAAGCTCGCGCGCCACGTCGAGCGGAGCATGAGCAACGCAATCCTCATCGGTGCCAAGCGGTCGGCGTCGCACCACCCGATCATGGTCGCGGGGCCGCAGGTCGGCTACTTCTGGCCGGAGTTCTTTCTCGAGCTCGACCTGCACGGTGGCGGAATCGACGCACGCGGCGCCGTCTTCCCGGGCGTCCCGTGGGTCGTGATCGGCCGCGGGAAGGACTACGCGTGGAGCGCGATGTCGTCGCATTCGGATCTCGTCGACCAGTTCGTCGAGATCCTCTGCGGCGGCGACGACCTCCACTACCGCTTCGAGGGCGAGTGTCGAGAGATGCGCACGTTCGACGCCGGCGTGCTGCGCGAGAGCGCCGGCCAGGCCGACCAGCGCCTCGTCATCCACATGACCGTGCACGGCCCGGTCGTCGGCTACGCGCACATGAACGGGCAGCCCGTCGCAATCTCGAGCGAGCGCTCGACGCGGGGCCGCGAGGTCGAGAGCGGGCGCGCGTTCGCGGATCTGAACGCGAACAAGGTGCGCTCCGCGAGCGACTTCTTCAAGGTCATCAACCAGGAGGAGTTCGCCTTCAACTGGGTCTATGTCGACAACCGCGACATCGCGATGTTCTCCGCCGGCCGGCTGCCGCATCGTGCGGCGGACGTCGACGTCGGGCTCCCGACGATGGGAACCGGCGACTTCGAATGGCAGGGCGTGGAGCCGCTCGCGGCACACCCCCGCGCAATCAATCCGTCGAGCGGAGCGATCCTCGCCTGGAACAATCGCCCCGCACGCGAGTACGCCGCGGCGGACGACGACTGGGGCTGGGGATCCGTGCATCGGCAGCAGCTGCTCCAGGTGGCGCTCGCCCGCAAGAACGTGACGCCGGCATTCATCGTCGGTGCGATGAACCAGGCGGCGACGCAGGACCTGCGTGTCGTGCTCGTGTGGCCGGTGATCCGCGGGATGCTCGACCGCGTGGACGCGCCGAGCGGGCGCGCTTCGCAACTCGTCGCGACCCTGGACTCCTGGCTGGGGCGCGGCGGGAGCAGGCTCGACGGCGACCTCGACGGGAAGATCGATGATCCCGGCGCGGCGATCATGGATGCCGCTTGGCCGCGGATCGCGGACGCGGTCATGTCGCCGCGGCTCGGCCCGCTGACCGACCGACTCGCCCAGCTGATTCCGCGCGACCACCCACCGGGCCCGCAGGGGTCGGCGTTCGAGAGCGGGTGGTACGGCTACGTGCAAAGGGATCTGGCCGAGGGGACGCCCACGTACTGCGGCGCCGGCGACGTGCAGGCGTGCGCCCACTCGCTGTGGGCTGCACTCGAGGCGGCCGGCGACGAGCTTGCTGCTGCGGAGGGCGTTGATCCCGCGGCGTGGCGCGCAGACGCGACGAAGGAGCGAATCCGATTCCGCCCCGGGCTGCTCGGCGAGACGATGCGCTGGACGAACCGGCCGACCTTCCAGCAAGTCATCTCATATGCCCGCCACCGGCCGCGCTAGGCTCAGCCTGATGCCGGAGAAGCGCTACCTGATGACGCCCGGGCCGACGCCCGCGCCGCCGCAGGTGCTCGCCGCGATCGCCGAGCCGGTCATCCACCACCGCGCCCGCGACTACCGCGCGATGCTCGAGACGCTGCTCGAACGGCTCGGGCGGATCTTCCGCACGGACGGCGACGTCCTGCTGTACACGGCATCCGGCACGGGCGGGATGGAGTCCGCGGTCGCGAACCTGTGCTCGCCCGGCGACCGCGTCGTCTGCGTCTCCGCGGGCTACTTCGGCGAACGGTTCGGCGAGCTCGCGCGCGTGTACGGCTGCGACGTGCAGGAGCTCCGGTACGAGTGGGGAGAAACGCCGTCGGCGGATGACCTCGTGACGCGACTGAGCGAGCTCGGGGGCGCGTCGCTCGTCCTGCTGACGCAGTCCGAGACATCGACCGGCGTGGTCGCCGACGTCGAGTCGCTGGCCGCCGCGGCCAACGCCGCCGGCGCACTCGTCGCCGTCGATGCGATCTCGAGCCTCGGCGCGGTCCCGCTCGAGACGGAGGCGTGGGGGATCGACGTCGTCGTCTCCGGGTCACAGAAGGCGCTGATGACGCCGCCGGGACTGGCGATGGTCGCGGTCTCCGACGACGCCTGGAACCACACGAGTGCGGCGTCGCTGCCGCGCTTCTACTTCGACTGGCAGCGCGTTCGGAAGGCGCAGGAGCGGTTCGACGCGGCCTTCACGCCGGCCGTGTCGCTTGTCGTCGGCCTGAACGTAGCGCTCGGGATGATCCTCGACGAAGGCCTCGGCGCCGCGTTCGAACGCCACGTCCGGCTGGGTCGCGCCTGCCGCGCGGGGGTCCAGGCGCTGGGACTCGAGCTGTTCTCGCCCGACGAGGACCGCTCGGCCGTCGTGACCGCCGTCAGCGCGCCGGACGGGGTCGACTCCGACGACCTCGTCGCCTCGATCCGCGACCGCTTCGGCGTCACGCTCGCACCGGGCCAGGGGCCGCTGAAGGGGCGCATCTTCCGGATCGGCCACATCGGCTACTACGACGTCTTCGACATCACCACCGCGCTCGCCGCGCTCGAGCTCGCGCTCGGCGAGGCGGGTGCAGACATCGAGCGCGGCGTCGCCGTCAACCGCGCGCTCGAGGTCTTCGAACACACTCCGGTGTGAAGCCGCGGGTTCTCGTCCGAGAGCCGATCGCCGACGCCGGCGTCGAGCTCCTTCGCGAGCGCTTCGACGTCGATGTCGACGGAGACGCCGACGTCGGCGACCAGATCGCCGCCTACGACGCGATCATCATCCGATCGGCTACGAAGCTGACCGCCGACGTGATCGAGCGCGCCGAGCGGCTGAAGGTGATCGGCCGTGCGGGCGTGGGCGTTGACAACGTCGACGTCGAGGCCGCCACGCGACGCGGGATCGTGGTCGCGAACGCGCCCGAGTCGACGGTCGTGTCGGCGGCCGAGCACACGATCGGGCTCTTGCTCGCGCTGTCACGGAACATCCCTCAAGCGCACGCGGCGCTGAAGGACGGGCGCTGGGAGCGTTCCCGGTACGGCGGCCTCGAGCTCGCCGACAAGACGCTCGGCGTGCTCGGTTTCGGCCGCATCGGCCAACAGGTCGCGCGCCGTGCCGCCGGTCTTCAGATGCGGGTCGTTGCATACGACCCGTACGTCTCGAAGGACCGCTTTCGCGAGCTCGGCGCCGAGCGTGCCGAAACGCCGGATGACGTGTACGCGATCGCCGACTTCGTCACCTTGCATTTGCCGCTCACGCAGGAGACGCGCGGGTCGATCGGCGCGGACGCCTTCGCACGCATGAAGCCCGGCGTCCGCCTGGTCAACGCCGCGCGCGGCGAGCTGATCGACGAGCAGGCGCTCGTCGACGCCCTACGCGCAGGGCGGGTGGCCGGCGCCGCGCTCGACGTCTTCTCGGCCGAGCCGTACAGTGGGCCGCTGCTCGAATTCGACGAAGTCGTCGTCACGCCGCACCTCGCGGCGTCGACCGAGGAGGCGCAGGACCGCGCCGGCGTCATCGTCGCGGAGCAGGTGGCGGCGGCGCTCGACGGCCAGCTCGTGTCGAACGCCGTCAACATCCCCGCCATCCGCGCCGAGGATCTCGAGCAGCTCGGCCCGTACGTACCGCTGGCCGCGAAGCTGGGTCGGCTTGCGATGGAGCTCGCGCGCGGCCGCGCCGAGCGGATCGGCCTCACCTTCTACGGCGGCCTGTCGGTCTACGACACACGCCTCCTGACCGCCGCCGCGCTCAACGGCGCCTTCCAGGGCCGCGTCGACCAACCCGTGAACTACGTCAACGCTCCGCTCGTCGCGCAGGAGCTCGGTGTCGACGTCGTCGAGGAGAAGCGGCGCGGTTCCCGCGACTTCACGAATCTCGTCCGAGTGGCCGTCAGGACGAACGGCGACGAGCTGCGCGTCGCCGGCACGACGATCGGGAACGACCAGCGCCGGTGGCTCGTGTCAGCGCTCGGGTTCGAGCTCGAGATCGAGCTGTCGCCGCTGATGGTCTTCCTCCAATACGACGACGTTCCCGGCGTGATCGGCACCGTCGGGACGCTGTTCGGCCGGTCCGGCGTCAACATCGCGAACATGGCCGTCTCACGAACGCGGCGCGGCGGCAAGGCGCTGATGGCACTCTCGATCGACTCGCCGGCGCCGCCCGAGCTGATGGAGGAGCTCGAACGCGGCGGGTTCGACGATCTTCGGTTCGTCGCGCTCGAGTAGCGGTGACACGGCAGCTTCCGACCGGAACAGTCACCTTCCTCTTCACGGACATCGAGGGCTCGACGAAGCTTCTCGAGCGGCTCGGAGATCACTACGCGGACGCGCTCGCTGAGCACCGCCGCCTCCTGCGCCGAAGCTTCGAACGGCAGGGCGGCGTCGAGGTTGACACGCAGGGCGACGCGTTCTTCGTCACTTTTCCCAGTGCACGCGGCGCGGCGATTGCGGCCGCCGACGCCCAGCGCTCGCTTGCGGAGACGGACGTCCGCGTGCGCGTCGGGCTTCATTCGGGCGAGGCGTCGAGCAGCCCCGACGGCTACGTCGGCGTGGACGTCCACCGCGCCTCCCGCATCTGCTCCGCCGCACACGGCGGGCAGGTCGTGCTGTCCCAGGCGACGCGGGAGCTCGTCGAAGGCGCGCTGCCGGACGACCTTGAGCTGAGGGACCTCGGCGAGCACCGCCTGAAGGACCTGATGCGGCCGCAGCGGCTCTACCAGCTCGTCGTCGGCGGAGTCGAGACCGACTTCCCTCCGCTGCGCACGCTCGAGCTGCGCCCAACCAACCTGCCCGTACAGCAGGCGCCGCTGATCGGCCGCGAGCGCGAGCTGCGGGAGGTTCGGGAACTGCTGGCAGGGACACGGCTGCTGACGCTCACGGGTGCGGGCGGTGCCGGCAAGACGCGGCTCGCGCTCCAGCTCGCGGCGGACGTGGCCGACGGCTTCGACGACGGCGTTTTCTTCGTCGACCTCGCCGACATCGCGGATCCGGAGCTCGTCGTCCCCGCGATCGCACACGTGCTCGGCATCAGGGAGCGCGCCGGCCTCGACGTCGAGGCGGCGGTCTCCGGACACCTCGCGCCGAAGAGGACGCTGCTCGTCCTCGACAACGTGGAGCATGTGATGGACGCGGCGCCGCGGGTCGCGCGCCTCGTCGCGGTCGCGTCGGACTTGAAACTTCTAGCGACGAGCCGGGTTCCGCTCCATCTGACGGGCGAGCAGGAGTACCCCGTGCCGCCGCTTTCCGTCGATGCTGCTGTCGAGCTCTTCGCTGATCGCGCGAGGGCAGTCCGGCCCGGTTTCGTCCTCGACGGCGACCGGGCGGCCGTCGCGGAGATCTGCGCCCGGCTTGACGCGCTGCCGCTCGCCATCGAGCTTGCGGCGGCGCGCGTCAAGCTCCTCCCGCCGCCGAAGCTGCTGGAGCGACTCGAGCAGAGGCTGCCTGTCCTGACTGCCGGAAGCCGGGATGCACCCGCGCGCCACCGGACCTTGCGCGCGACCATCGACTGGAGCTTCGACCTGCTCGACCCTGGCGAGCAGGAGCTGTTCGCGCAGCTGTCCGTCTTCGCCGGCGGGTTCACTCTCGAGGCGGCGGAGGAGATCTGCGATGCGACCATCGACGACCTCGCGTCGCTCGTCGACAAGAGCCTCGTAGTCCACCACGACCCTGAGGCGGACGAACCCCGATTCGTCCTGCTCGAAACCGTACGCGAGTACGCGCGCGAGCAACTCGATGACCGGGGCAGGACGAGCGCGCTCGCCGAGCGGCACGCGCGGTTTTTTCGTGCGGCGGTCGAGCGCGCCGCAACGCTCGTTCGCGAAACGGACCTCGACGCGGGCCGTGAGTTCCTCTCCGAACTCGACAACCTCCGTAGCGTCCAGGCCCGGCTCGCGGCCGCAGCAGAGGCCGAGGACGAGCTCCGCTTCGCGACGGCGGCGTTCTGGTGTCTCTGGACACGCGCGAGCCTACGCGAGCTGAAGGCGTGGCTCGAGGCCGCGCTGGAGCGCGGATTCGGTCTCGACGACGGATTGCGCGCGGACGCGCTCGGCGCGGCCGCGCTCGCGGCCTTCAACCTCGGCGAGAGCGAACTCGCGCGCGAGTACGCACGGAGGAGTCTCGCACTCGCGCGCGAGCGCGACGACAAGCGTCAGACCGAGTGGGCGCTTCGCGTGCTGGCCTTCGACGAGCCCGATCTCGCCGAGCGCCGGAGGCTTCTGCACAAGTGTGAGCGCCTGCTGACCGAGCTCGGCTACGAATCGGGGCTCGGCTGGGTGACGTACCTCCTGGGAATCGCATCTCTCGAGGAAGGCGACTTTGCCGATGCGCAACCCCTATTCGGCCGAGCTGTAGAGATCTTCCGCCGCCTGGGACGTCGGTGGGAGGCGACGAACGCCGAGCTCGGCCTCGCGCATGCCCTGCTCGCGGCGGGGCGTCCGCAAGAAGCGGTGCCGATCGCCGACCGCGCACTCGTGACGGCGCTCGAGGTCGATTCGACGACGCTTGCGGCAGAGGCGATGGTCCTGGTTGGGTCGGTGCGCGTGGAGGACGATCCGGGCGCCGTCGCACGGCTCGTCCGCGCGGTGGAGGCGATCGCCGACGCAGAAGGCCATCCACTCGACCGTCATTTTGCGCAGCCGCTCGCGGTGGCGACGCTCGAGAAGGCGCGGCAAAGGCTCGCCGAGCAGTTCGAGGCCGAAGCCGAGGCAGCCTCGCGGTTGACGCTCGACGAGGCGATCGAGCTGGCGAGGAGCCTGTTGTGACGGCGCCGTGGCCGGAACCGGTGCAGCGCGTATCCGAGTTTCTTCGCGTCGCGGGAGCCGAGGCGCGGATCGAGGAATTCGGCGAGGGCACGCCGACCGCCGAGGATGCCGCGAGGGCGGCCGGGTGCGGGCTCGCGCAGATCGTCAAGTCGCTTCTGTTCGATTGCGACGGCCGTCCCGTCGTCGCCCTCGTCCCGGGCGACCGCCGCGCGGACAGCACGAAGGTCGCGCGGGCCGTCGCCTGCGAGCGCGGGCGCGTGGCGCGGCCGGAGCGGGTACGTGAGGTGACGGGCTTCGAGCCGGGCGCCGTCGCGCCGTTCCCGCTCCCGCGCGTCGAGCGGGTCCTGATCGATCCGCGGCTGCTCCGCCATGAGCGAGTCTGGGTCGGCGCCGGCTCCTCGAACCACCTCGCCTCGCTGCCTCCGTCGGAGCTCGTGCGGCTGAGTCGGGCACAGCCGGCAGACGTGTCCGCCGACCCCCCGCTGTAACATCTGCAGGCGGCATGCGCGAGACAGACAAGATCTGGATGAACGGTGAGTTCGTGGACTGGGGCGATGCCCGCGTCCATGTCGCCACCCACGGGTTGCACTACGGCTCCGGCGTCTTCGAGGGAATTCGCTGCTACGAAACGCCGAAAGGGCCAGCCATCTTCCGCCTGCGCGAGCACGTCCAGCGGCTCCACAACTCGGCCAAGATCCTGTACATGACACTCCCGTACTCGGTCGACGAGCTGCGGGAGGTCTGTCACGAGCTGGTCGCGGTCAACGGCCTGCCGGAGTGCTACCTGCGCCCGATCGCGTTCTACGGGTACGGCGAGCTCGGCGTTCCGCCGGGGGAGAACCCGGTCGACGTCTGCGTGATCAGCTGGCCCTGGGGCGCCTACCTCGGCGAGGACGCGCTCGCGAACGGGATCCGCGCCAAGATCTCCTCCTGGCAGCGCGTCGACATGAATACGGTGCCGCACGTGGCGAAGGCGACCGGCGTCTACCTCAACTCGATGCTGGCGGTGCTCGAGGCGACGCGCGCCGGCTACGACGAGGCGATTCTGCTCACAGACCACGGTCACATCGCCGACGGCTCCGGCGAGAACGTCTTCATCGTCAACGACGGCGTCCTCTACACGCCCGACCTCTCGGCGTCGATCCTGCCGGGGGTCACCCGCGACACCGTGATCCAGATCGCGCAGGACCTCGGGTACCAGGTGAAGGAGACGAGCCTCATCCGCACCGACCTCTATCTCGCCGACGAGATGTTCCTGACGGGGACGGCCGCCGAGGTCACGCCGGTGCGCTCGGTCGACGACCAGGAGATCGGCCCGCCCGGGCCGATCACGCGCGAGATTCAGTCGGCGTACCTCGACATGGTGCGCGGCCACAGTGAGCGCTGGTCGCACTGGCTCGAGTACGCGACGCGCACGCCCGCCGGGGCGTGAAGCAAGCACAGCGGGTAATCCCGCTCTCGCGGCCGTATCTCGACGACCGCGAGGAGGAGCTCGTGCTCGAGGTGCTGCGGTCGGGACACCTCTCGCTCGGTCCGATGGTGCCGCGGTTCGAAGCTGCGTTCGCGGGCAGGGTCCGCGCGCCCTACGCGGCTGCCGTTTCGAGCGGAACGACGGGTCTCCACCTCGCCGTCCGGATCGCGGGCATCGGCGCGGGCGACGAGGTGATCACGTCGCCGTTTTCCTTCGTGGCCTCCGCGAACTGCATCCTCTACGAGGGCGCGAAGCCCGTCTTCGCCGACATCGACCGGCAGACGCTGAACCTCGATCCCGCGGCCGTCGAGGCGGCGATCACCGACCGCACGCGGGCGATCCTCGCAGTCGACATGTTCGGCTAT
>Ga0126312_10002464_pt1 | contig 12374 bp, 9 predicted proteins | sample Plot104A_FD_92537 | JGI IMG/M metagenome (GOLD analysis project Ga0126312, IMG submission 92537) | Serpentine soil microbial communities from UC McLaughlin Reserve, CA, USA - Plot104A | ecosystem: Environmental > Terrestrial > Soil > Grasslands | place: USA: UC McLaughlin Reserve, Lake County... | reverse complement strand
GCACAGAGCAGTACCGGTCCACCGAAGAGGGCGCCGAGGCGCACGGCGTTCCCGCCCATGGGGGTCTCGATGAGCAGCGCCAGGGTCGATCCGAGCCCGTAGAGCGCCGCGCCCCAGCGGAGCGCGCGGTCCTCGCGCGGCAGGAGAATCAGGCAGGCGACCGCGAACAGCGGAATGGGGACGTACGCCGAGTGCGGGAAGGGCGCCCAGCCGCCCTCCGGGAACGCCCACGCGAGGAAGAACGGCGGGATGAGCGCCGCGGCGGCGATCGCGAGCCCCTCCCGGCGCTTGCTGCGCTCCCGCCGCTCGGCTATGGCGTAGGCGACGCCGGTCATCGCCAGGAACAGTCCCGAGACCGGGCTGCCGAGGGGGCAGAGGACGGCGAAGACGATCGCGAGCGCGTAGCGCCGGCGCTGGAGGGCGAGCAGCGCGGCGAGGCCGAACGCCAAGCCGATCGCGAACGGCAGGCGGCTCGTGAACAGGAGGGTGGCGGTGCCCACGCCGAGCCATATCGAGCCCCAGCGCGCGCGCTCGTCCCCGAAGTGGCCGCGGGCGAGCGCCGGGAACAGCGCGGCGCACGCGAGCGCCGCGAGGGTCAGCGCGACCGGCGGCGAGAGGAGCCAGGCGAGCGGCGGCGACAGAATGCTGTATGCCGGAGTGTGGTGCCCGCCGTACCACTGGCCGTTCCAGATCGTGAAGCCCTCCTCGCCGAACAGGTCGGCGCGGAAGGTGTGCGCGGCGAGGTCGACCGTCCGCGGCTGCCAGATGAGGTACGCGACCGCGAATGCGAGCGCGGCGAGCACCGGGGCCGCCTTCCACCAGTCGATCCGGCGGCGCCACGGCAGCTGAGGGGGGCCCGCCGCGAGCCGGCGCGAGAGGCGTCGACGGGGCGCCGCCTCGGCGGGCGTCCTGCCCGGAGCGCGTCGCGGCGCCGTGACGGAGGAGAGGACGGCGCGCAGCACGGCGGGGGTCAGGGTAGTACACGCAACCGTTGGTGCGGTCCGGACCGGACGCGCGACCGGGCTGTCCAGGCGCGGTCACGGCGCGGGGTGCGCGCGGAGGGCGTCACCCCGCCAGCAGCGATCGTATTTACAGGAGCGTGTACCAGTGCATGCGGCGGTTCATACCATCCGCCGGCATGGCCGACCGCCGCAGGCTCCGCGCGATCCGCGACAGGCTCCGGAAGGAGTACGGACGGCCGGTGCTGCGCGAGCACCGGGCGCCGATCGACGAGCTGATCCTCACCGTGCTTTCGCAGAACACGAACGACCGCAACCGGGACGTCGCCTACGCCCGCCTCCGCGAGCGCTTCCCGTCCTGGGAGCAGGTGCGCCAGGCAGCCCTCGCGGACGTAGAGGACGCGATCCGGCCCGGCGGGCTCGCCCCGACGAAGTCGCTTCGGATCAAGCAGATCCTCGACGCGATCGCCGACGGCGACGGGGAGCCCCTTCGCAGCGACGCCCTGGCGTGGTTGGCCGACGCGCCGCTCGAGGAGGCGCGTGACTATTTGTGCCGGCTGCCCGGCGTCGGGCGCAAGACCGCCGCCTGCGTGCTGCTCTTCTCATACGGGCGCCCCGAGGTGCCCGTCGACACGCACGTCTACCGCGTTGCGAGCCGGCTCGGGCTGTTTGCCCAGGGCTCCTCCTTCGACAGGGCGCACGACGTGTTGCTCCAGCTCACGGACCCGGGCGACGCCTACGAGATCCATGTGCTCCTCATCCGGCACGGCCGCCGCACCTGCACGGCTCGCTCGCCGCGCTGTCGCGAGTGCCCGCTGCGGCGGATGTGCCCGGAGGGCCGCAGGCGACTGGCCGCGGGCGAGGCATGAGCGACACATCGCTCCGGCGCGTAGCCGAGCTGGCGCTGATCGGGATCGCCTCGGTCTGGGGGCTCACCTTCGTGATGGTCCAGGACGCGATCGAGCTATTGCCGACCATGGCCTTCCTGGCCTACCGCTTCATCCCGGCGGCCCTGATCGTCGCGCTCATCTTCCATCGTCAGCTGCGCGCGCTTCCCGGCGAGGGCTGGCGGGCCGGCCTCGTCATGGGCGCCTTCCTGACGGGCGGGTACGTCTTCCAGACGCTCGGGCTGGAGGAGACGAGCGCCTCGAACGCGGGCTTCATCACTGGGCTTTTCGTAGTGCTGACGCCCGTGCTCGGCGCGGTCTTCCTGCGCCAGCGCATCCCCAGGATCGCCTGGGCGGCCGCCGGGGTGTCGATGCTCGGGCTGTGGCTCCTCGCCGGGGCGGGCGGCGACTTCGAGCTGCGCGGCGACGGTCTCGTCCTGCTGTGCGCGTTCTCGCTCGCGGCGCACATCCTGGCCACCGCGCACGCCGTGAAGCGCTACGACGTCGGCGCGCTGTTGGCGGTGCAGCTGGGGGTGGTGGGCGTGACCTGCCTGGCGGTCGGGGCTGCCGCCGGTCAGCTCGAGGCGCCCGAGGGGACGACCGTTTGGTCGGCGCTGCTCGTGACCTCGCTCGTCGCGAGCGCGCTCGGCTTCTTCGTCCAGACGTTCGCCCAGCAGCACGCTCCTCCCGCTCGCACGGCGCTGATCCTCGCCTCCGAGCCGGCCTTCGCCGGTCTCTTCGGCTGGCTCCTGAACGACGAGCGCCTCACCGCGACCGGCTGGCTCGGCGCGGGGCTGATCATGGCGGCGATCCTGGCGGTCGAGGTGGTCCCGCGGCTCCGACCGCCTCGGCCGCTGCCCGAGGGTTGAAGATGGCCGTCTCGCGGACAATGGCCGTCCGCCGCGCGCTACCGGCGGCAGACCCCCGCTGGCTCCACCCGCTCCTCCTCGCGCTTCCATTCCTGATCGGCATCGCGGCCCTGCGCGGGCTGACCGTCGAGATCGACACCTTCCACGGGAGCGACGCGCGCGTCTACCAGCTCCCCACCATCCTCCAGCTCTCGGAGCGGCTGGACTTCTCGAGCTACCCGTCGGCGCAGACCCCGCTCTTCCACGTGGTGATGGCCGGCTGGGGGAAGCTCGTCGGCTTCGATCTCTGGAAGCTGCGCCTGCTGAACGTCGCGATCTCCTACGGCGCGGTGCTGGCGCTGCTGCGGCTGCTGCGCCGGGCGACTCCGCTGCGGCCGTGGCAGGCGTTCGCGCTGACGCTGGTGTTCGCCCTGTCACCGTACTTCTTCGGCGCGTCGTTCACGCTGATCACGGACAACCTCGCGATCCTCTTCGCGCTGCTGGCGCTCGAGCGGATCGACCGCTTCCGCTCGGACGCCTCGCTCGTGACCTTCGGCCTTGCCTGCCTCGCGATTGCCGGCGCTGTGCTCACGCGCCAGTCGTTCCTGTGGCTCGTCCTGGTGGCGGCCTGGTTCCTAGCGAGCAGCGGAGCGCCGCTTACCCGGAAGGCGGTCGGAGCCGCGCTGCTCGCGCTGGCCCTGGCGCCCCTGGCGGCGCTGGTCGTGGACTGGGGCGGCCTCGTCCCCCCGGGAGCGGACCCCGCGTCCTGCGGTCTCTGCACCGACAGGCCGGGCATGGGCCGCGACTCCCTGACCCTGCGCACCGTGGGCTTCACGATCGCCCTGATCGGCGTCTATGCGGCGGCTATCTTCGGGCCGGGCCTGGTCCGGCGCCTGCCTCGGCCGCGCCTCCGCATGGCGGCGGCGCTTGCCGGCGTCGTCCTGCTCGCGATCTCACCGCTGGCCTACAAGCCCATCCAGCCGGGGGTGGCGGGCGACGCGGGCTACCTGTGGAGGGTCTCCGACTGGTTTCCGGTGGCGCTCGGCTCGTCGCTCCTCTTTTGGCTGCTCGTGCCGCTGGGGTGCGCTGCCGCCTTCGTGCTGGTCCGCAGGGCCGGCCTCCGCTCGCTGCCGACCGTCTATCTCGCCGCCTTCCTGGCGGCTGCGCTGCCGGTTGGGCTCGTCTACCAGAAGTACTTCGACCCCTTCGCGCTGCTCGCGATCGCCCTCTTCGCCCGGCCGCCCGACCTGCGCGCGGCCTGGGACTACGCCGGAATCGCGGTGCTGTGCGCGGCGTTCGTCGCGTACCCGCTCAGCTTCGCCGGTTGATCGAGGCCCGCCTACTGGATGTCCACCAGGTCGATCACGAACACGAGCGTCTCGTTAGGCCCGATGTCAGGCGGCGCTCCCTGGGAGCCGTAGGCCTGCTCGGGCGGGATCGTGAGCTCGCGCCGGCCGCCCTTCTTCATCCCGACCAGGCCCTTGTCCCAGCCCTCGATGACCTGACCGGCGCCGAGCGGGACGGGGAAGGGCTCGCCGCGATCCCAGGACGCGTCGAACTCCTTGCCGGTCGAGAAGGCGACGCCCACGTAGTTGACGACGAGCGTGTCGCCGTTCTTCGCCGCGGGCCCCTTGCCCTTGACGATGTCCTTCTTGACGAGCTTGCGCGGCGGCGGACCGCTCGGCTTGGGGATCACGGGCTTCTTGCTCGTGTCCTTCAGGTCGGCGGGCGCCTCCTCCGTCGAGGTCTCGGACGTGTCCTGCGGCTGCTCCTGCTCCTGCCCAGTCACGGTCGAGGCGCTGCCGCTCGAGTCGTCGTCGTCGCCGCAGGCCGCGACGCCCAGCATCGCCAGCAGGGCGAGGAGCGCGAGCAGGCGGCGCATGACGCGGAGCCTATATGCCGGCCGGCCCCCTTGCTCGTGGGTGGCGCCGCCGGTGCCCACCGCCGCGCCGAGGTTGAATGCGGGGTTGGTGGCAGGGCGATCTTCTGCCATACTCACGCTTAGATTTCTTTCGATTCGACCAGTAAGCGTAAGAAGGAGCACAAACGGATGGGCAAGACGATCGGTATCGATCTTGGCACGACCAACTCGTGCATGGCCGTTCTCGAGGGCGGCGAGCCCACCGTGATCGAGAACGCCGAGGGTGCCCGCACCACCCCCTCGGTAGTGGCGTTCACGGAGGGCGGCGAGCGGCTCGTCGGCGCGCCCGCCAAGCGGCAGGCCGTCACGAACCCGCAGAACACGGTCTTCTCGATCAAGCGCTTCATGGGGCGCAAGGAGGCCGAGGTCAAGGAGGAGGAGAAGATCGTCCCGTTCGAGGTCGTACCCGGCCAGAACGGCGACGCGCGAGTGAAGGCGGGCGGCAAGGAGTTCGCGCCGCCTGAGATCAGCGCGATGATCCTCCAGAAGCTGAAGGCCGACGCCGAGGCCTACCTGGGCGACACCGTGGACAGCGCGGTGATCACCGTCCCGGCGTACTTCAATGACGATCAGCGCCAGGCGACCAAGGACGCCGGCAAGATCGCCGCGCTCGACGTCAAGCGCATCATCAACGAGCCGACCGCGGCGTCGCTCGCCTACGGGCTCGACAAGGAGTCCGACCAGACGATCCTCGTCTTCGACCTCGGCGGCGGCACCTTCGACGTGTCGGTGCTCGAGATCGGCGACGGCGTCTTCGAGGTCAAGGCCACCGCGGGCGACAACCACCTCGGCGGCGACAACTTCGACAAGGCGGTCGTGGACTGGCTCGTCTCGGAGTTCCGGAAGTCGGAGGGCGTCGATCTCTCCCAGGACAAGATGGCCCTCCAGCGCCTCTACCAGGAGGCCGAGAAGGCCAAGACCGAGCTCTCCTCGGCCCAGGAGACGCAGATCAACCTGCCGTTCATCACGGCGGTCGACTCGGTGCCGAAGCATCTGAACCAGCGCATGACGCGCTCGAAGCTGAACGAGCTCACGTCGGACCTACTCGACCGCGTGGTCGCGCCGACCAAGCAGGCGCTTGGCGACGCCGGCGTCGAGGGCGGCGCTGGCATCGACCACGTCGTGCTGGTGGGCGGCATGACCCGCATGCCGGCGGTCCAGGACAAGGTCAAGGAGCTGACCGGCAAGGACCCGCACCGGGGCGTGAACCCGGACGAGGTCGTGGCCGTCGGCGCCGCGATCCAGGCGGGCGTGCTCGCGGGCGACGTGAAGGACGTGCTGCTTCTGGACGTGACCCCGCTGACCCTCGGCATCGAGACCAAGGGCGGAGTCATGACCAAGCTGATCGAGCGCAACACGACGATCCCGACGCGGAAGTCGGAGATCTTCTCGACCGCCGAGGACAACCAGCCGAGCGTCGAGGTGCACGTGCTCCAGGGCGAGCGCGAGATGGCCGCCTACAACAAGTCGCTCGGCAAGTTCCAGCTGACCGGCATCCCGCCGGCGCCGCGCGGGATCCCGCAGATCGAGGTCACCTTCGACATCGACGCCAACGGGATCCTCAACGTGGGCGCCAAGGATCTCGGCACCAGCAAGGAGCAGAAGATCGAGATCAAGGCCGGCTCGGGCCTCGCCGATGCGGAGGTCGAGCGCATGGTCAAGGACGCCGAGGCGCACGCCGAGGAGGACCGCCGCCTGCGCGAGCTGGTGGAGGCGCGCAATACGGCCGAGAACGCCGCCTACCAGGCCGACCGCCAGGTGAAGGAGATGGGCGACTCGCTCGACTCGTCCTCGAAGGAGGAGATCGAGGCCGCGATCAAGGACGTGCGCGACAACCTCGAGTCGGACGACGTGAACCTGCTGCGGCAGAAGACCGAGGCGCTGCAGGCCGCCTTCCACAAGGTGTCCGAGCAGATGTACGCCGCGGCCGCCCAGCAGGCCCAGGCCGGGAACGGCACCTCGACCGACGGCGCCGGCGCGGAAGCCTCCGCCGAGGAAGAGGAGGTCGTGGACGCCGAGGTGGTCGATGGCGAGGAGAAGGGCTAGGCCGATGACGTTCGAGCAGGAGCACTCGGGGGGCCGCGTGCCCCCCGAGGACGAGGCAGTCACCTCGCGCAACGAGGCGGCCGAGCCTTCAGGCGAGGAGGAGCCGGCGAACGAGGCCGAGCGGGAGGCCGCCACGGCGCGGCCCGGCGCGGCCGCCTCGTCGCCGGAGCCGGCTCGCGCCGGCCGCCAAGTCGCGTCCGATGAGGAGGCCGCATCGAGGGAGCCCGCCGAGGACGAGGCCGCAGCGCAGAAGCCGGCCGAGGAGAAGGGCGCAGCGCAGGAGCCCGCCGAGGACGACCCCGTCGTGCGGGCCGAGCGCGAGCGCGACGAGTACCTCGACCTCGCGCGCCGCACGCAGGCGGACTTCGAGAACTACCGAAAGCGGGCGGCCAAGGAGGCGGCCGCCGCGGGCGAGCGCGCCAAGGGCGGGCTCGTGCGTGAGCTGCTGCCCGTGGTCGACAACCTCGAGCGGGCGCTCCTGTCGGCGGGTCAGGACGAGCGGCACCTCGCTGAAGGCGTGCGGCTCGTCCTCTCCGAGCTCGTCGCAGTCCTCGAGCGCAACGGGATCGAGCAGTTCGACCCCCGCGGTGAGTCGTTCGACCCGACCGTGCACGAGGCCCTCTCGACGCGCGCGGAGGACGGCGCCGAGCCCGGCGTCGTGCTCGACGTCGTCGAGAAGGGCTACCGGGCGAACAGCACGGTGCTCCGTCCGGCTCGAGTGATCGTCTCCGGATAGAGCCATGCCGGCGGTCAAGGATCCCTATCAGACACTCGGCGTCGACCGGAAGGCCTCCGACGAGGAGGTCAAGAAGGCGTACCGGAAGCTCGCCCGCCAGTATCACCCCGACCGCAACGCCGGGGACAAGGGGGCAGAGGAGCGCTTCAAGGACGTCCAGGCGGCCTACTCGATCCTGTCCGACCCCGACAAGCGCAAGACCTACGACTCCGGCGGCGGGATCTTCGGCGGCGGCTTCGACCCCGGCGCGTTCCGCACCGGCGGCGGCCTTGGCGGCTTCGGCGACATCCTCTCCGATCTCTTCGGCGGAGTGGGTGGCCGCGGCGCCCCCGGGCGCCAGCCCCGCCCCGAGCGCGGCCGCGACCTGGAGACCGACGTGCACATCTCGTTCGACCAGGCGATGGAGGGCGCGCAGATCCCGGTCTCGGTGCCGCTCTCCGCACCGTGCCCGACCTGTCACGGCACCGGCGCCAAGCCCGGCACGCGGCCAACCGTCTGCAGCCACTGCCAGGGCCGCGGCGTCGAGGCCGAGTCCCAGGGCCTGTTCTCCATCTCCCAGCCCTGCCGGCAGTGCGGCGGCACCGGGACCGAGATCAAGGAGCCCTGCCCGACCTGCGCCGGCTCCGGCCGGACCCGCCAGGTCAAGCGCTACCGGGTGAACATCCCCGCCGGCGTGCGCGACGGGAGTCGCGTACGGCTGGCGGGCAAGGGCGAAGCCGGCCCGCGCGGCGGGCCGGCCGGCGACCTCTACGCGATCACTCGCGTCGACGAGTCGCCGATCTTCACGCGGAAGGGCGACCACCTCGAGGTCGAGGTCCCGATCACGATCCCGGAGGCGATCCGCGGCGCCACGATCGAGGTGCCCACGTTGACCGGCACAAAGCGCATCCGCGTCCCCCCGGGGACCCAGTACGGCACCGTCCAGCGGCTGCGCGGCGAGGGGCCGCCGAAGCTCGGCGGGCGTGGGCGAGGAGACATCCACTACCGGCTTCAGATCGACGTGCCGCGCTCGCTGTCACGCGAGCAGCGCGAGGTCGTGGACGAGTTCGCGGCGACGCTCGACGGGAACCCGCGCGAGCGCCTCCTCGCAGGGAGAAGGTGAGCGGGGCATGGCCGACCAGCCGGGTCGCGCGCGGGGTGTCTACATGATCTCGGTCGCTGCCGAGCTCGCCGGCATGCACCCGCAGACCCTGCGCATCTACGAGACGCGCGGGCTGATTGCGCCGAAGCGCTCCCCGAAGAACACCCGGCTCTACTCGCAGGAGGATGTCGAGCGACTGCGCCGCATCCAGGAGCTGACCAGCGAGATGGGGATGAACCTGGCCGGCGTGGAGAAAGTCTTCGAGCTCGAGGCCGAGATCGAGCGGATGCGGCGCCGGATGCGCCATATCGAGCGTCAGGCCGAGCGGGTCCAGCAGGAGTTCGAGTCGGAGCTGGAGCGGGTGCGCCGCTCCTTCAAGCGCGAGCTGGTCCTGTACGAGCCGCCCTCGCAGGCGCTGCTGCCGGCCCGCGACCACCATCGCGCGGTGCGCATACCGATCGAGCGCCCGAGCCGCTAGTCCAATTCGGAGCCGCTCGCTCCAAATAGCCGGCAGTGTGGGCTGTATTAGTCCCGCATACGGGGAGGAAAACAGCCCACACTCAAAATGAGCCGGCGCAGCCGGTCACCCTGACCCCTTACTCACCCCGCAATCCATTTCTTCAGGTCCGCCACGGCGAGCGACTGCAGAGCGACCCCCCGGCCATATGCCTGGACCAGCGCGGCGCGCCACCCGAGCTCCGTCTTCGTCCTCGCCAGCTGGACCCGCACTCGGGCGAGCCGCCGCCCGCCGCCCTTCGCCTGGACGTAGTGCAGCAGCGCGCGGACCGCCTGGAAGCGCTTCCGGGCGATCCTGAAGTCGATGCGGCTGACCGAGAGGGCGGCCTGCTGGATCCGCTCGAGGTACTCGTGCTCGCGCTGCTCCGCGCGCCAGGCCATGAGCTGGCCCCAGTTGTCCACCAGCCGGCGGACGGCGTCGAAGGCCTGGCGGCGGGCGACCTCGTACGTTCCCGAGTCGTCGATGTGCTCGACGCCCTCGCTCGCGAACTCGCCGCCCAGGTTGTCCCGGAGCGTCACGAACACCTGGTCCGCGCCCACCTCGCCGAGACCCACGAGCGACTCGGTCAGATACGCGGCCTGTGCGGCTTCGCCGCCCGAATAGGCCGAGTCGTCCTGGTAGCCCGGGTCGGCGGGATAGCCGTGCTCGGTCACCCAGACTGGCCCGGCGAAGCCGTACGAGGCGAGCTGGGCTCGAAAGGTCTGGTAGCGCGCGATCACGTCGATCGCCCGGCCGCGGAGATGGACGTTCGCGACGTCGAAGCGGTGCAGGGCGTCGGCGCCCGGCGTCGCGAACACCCGGTCGAGCCACGCGGGATCGTGCGGGCGCTCGAGGCCGCCGAGCACGACCTGCGCCTCCGGCGCGCGCTGCTTGATGCCGGTGTAGGCGGCGCTCAACATCCACGCGTACTCCTCCGGCGTTCCCTCGAAGGCCCAGTCCGCGTCCGGCTCGTTGACGATCTCCCAGTCCTTGATCGTCCCGCGGGCGTGGTTTGCGATCTCACCGGCGAGGCGGCCGAAGGCGGTCGGGTCGGCGGCGGCGCAGCGCACCGAGTCGGGCCAGCGCTCGGGGCAGGTCGAGATGTACGCGGGCACCTGCAGGATCACCCCGAGCACCGGCAGCTCGTAGCGACGCGAGAGCTCGATCACCTCGTCGAGCCCCTTCCAGCTCGGTTGCTCAGCGGGCTTTCCTTGACGCTCGAAGATGTCGTTCATCTGTACGTCGACGCGGACGTACGCGGCCCCCATCGCCTTCGACTCCGCGAAGATCCGCTCCTTCATCGCCGGTGGGGTGCAGCAGGCGTAGAGCTGCGCATGCGAGGAGATCGGCGCGGCGCGCGCCGGGGCCGCCCCGAGCGCGATGAAGGCGCCGACCAAAGCAAGGGAGGTGCAGCACCTCGCCACTGGTACTACCGTAACCCTCAGCGGCCGTCGTGGGCGACCGCACGAGGGTGGACGCTACACCCAGCCTTGCTATATACTGACTTAGATTTTCTATGCAGGCGGATCGCTTCACCGTCAAGTCGCAGGAGGCCCTCGCCGCAGCCCAGCGGCTCGCGGGCGCGCGCCGCAATCCGGAGGTGACGCCCAGCCACCTCCTCGTGTCGCTCCTCGAGCAGGAGGGCGGCATCGTGGTACCCGTCCTGCGCCGCCCCGGCGCGGATGCCGAGCGGGTCCGCCGGCGGGCGAACGAGGCGCTCGACGCTCTGCCCGGCGTCACCGGCGACGCCAGCGCGGCGCCAGCGCTCGGAAGCGACTTGATCGAGCTGTTGCGGCGCGCGGACGACGAGGCGCGCGGCATGGGCGACGAGTACGTCTCGACCGAGCATCTGCTCTTGGCGCTCGCCTCCGACCCGAAGGTCGACACGGGCGCCTCGCGCGACCAGCTCGCGGACGCCGTCCAGGAGGTGCGCGGCCCGCACCGCGTCACCGACCAGAACCCCGAGGACAAGTATCAGGCCCTCGAGAGGTTCGGACGCGACCTGACCCAGGCCGCCGAGCAGGGCAAGCTCGACCCGGTCATCGGTCGCGACGACGAGGTGCGCCGCGTGATCCAGGTGCTCTCCCGGCGTACCAAGAACAACCCGGTCCTGATCGGCGAGCCCGGCGTCGGCAAGACCGCGATCGTGGAGGGCCTCGCTCAGCGGATCGTCTCCGGCGACGTCCCCGAGTCGCTCCGCGACCGGCGCGTGATCGCGCTCGACATCGGGGCTCTGGTGGCGGGCTCCAAGTACCGCGGCGAGTTCGAGGACCGGCTGAAGGCCGTCCTCAAGGAGATCGCCGACGCCGAGGGCCAGGTGATCCTGTTCATGGACGAGCTCCACACGATCGTGGGCGCGGGCGCCGCCGAGGGCGCCGTCGACGCGGCGAACCTGCTGAAGCCGATGCTCGCCCGCGGCGAGCTGCGCGCGGTCGGCGCGACCACTCTCGACGAGTACCGCAAGCACATCGAGAAGGATGCGGCACTCGAGCGCCGCTTCCAGCCCGTCTACGTCGACGAGCCGTCCGTCGAGGACACGATCGCGATCCTCCGCGGCCTGAAGGAGCGCTACGAGGTGCACCACGGCGTGCGGATCCAGGACTCGGCGATCATCGCCGCCGCGACCCTCTCGCAGCGTTACATCGCCGACCGCTTCCTGCCCGACAAGGCAATCGACTTGATTGACGAGTCGGCCTCGCGCCTGCGCATCGAGATCGACTCGATGCCGACCGAGATCGACGAGGTCGAACGCCGGATCCAACAGCTGGAGATCGAGCAGCAGGCGCTGAAGAAGGAGAAGGACGAGGCGTCGGTCGCCCGGCGCGAGGCGATCGAGCGCGACCTCGCCGACCTGCGCGAGCGCTCCAACGAGATGAAGGCGCACTGGTCGGGCGAGAAGGAGGCGATCGAGGCGATCCGCTCGGCAAAAGGGCGGCTCGAGCAGGCTCACCGCGACGCGGAGCGCGCCGAGCGCGACGCCGACCTCCAGCGCGCCGCGGAGCTCCGCTACGGCGAGATCCCGACGCTCGAGCAGGAGGTGAAGGACCAGGAGGCGCGCCTGGCGGGCATCCAGTCCGACGTCACCTTCCTCAAGGAGGAGGTCGACGACGAGGACGTGGCCGAGGTTGTCGCGAAGTGGACCGGCATCCCCGTCTCACGCCTGATGGAGGGCGAGGTCGCGAAGCTCGTGCACATGGAGGAGCGCCTGCACGAGCGCGTGGTCGGGCAAGACGAGGCCGTCGAAGCGGTCTCGAACGCGCTGCGACGCTCGCGCGCGGGCCTACAGGACCCGAACCGCCCGATCGGCGCCTTCCTCTTCATCGGCCCGACCGGCGTCGGCAAGACCGAGCTCGCCCGAGCGCTCGCGGAGTTCATGTTCGACTCCGAGGAGGCAATGGTG
>Ga0126312_10002463_pt1 | contig 12375 bp, 8 predicted proteins | sample Plot104A_FD_92537 | JGI IMG/M metagenome (GOLD analysis project Ga0126312, IMG submission 92537) | Serpentine soil microbial communities from UC McLaughlin Reserve, CA, USA - Plot104A | ecosystem: Environmental > Terrestrial > Soil > Grasslands | place: USA: UC McLaughlin Reserve, Lake County... | reverse complement strand
GCGGCTGCCGATGCAGATGAAGACGAGCACGTACAGCCGGCGGAGCAAGACGGTGTCAACGGTGAGGAAGTCGCAGGCGAGCGACGCTGGGGTGCCGGTGGAACACCGGCTGCCCCGAGCACGTTGCGCACCAACGTGGCGGAGACGTCGATCCCGAGCTTGCGCAGCTCGCCGACGATCCGGAGGTAGCCCCAGCTGGGGTTCTCGCGCGCCAGTCGCAGGACCAGCTCGCGCACCTCGTCGCCGATCGGCGCTCGACCGGGACGCCGGTGCGGGTACGTCCAGTGTTTGGCGACGAGCCGCTGATGCCAGCGCAGCAGCGTCTCGGGCCTCACCAAGAACGCCTGCCACGAGCGACGCGGCAGCACCCGGCTGAGCGCGGCGAGGAGGAGCCGGTCGCGGGGCGCGAACTGCGGCCTGCTCACCTGCCGCCGCAGGATCGACAGCTCGTGACGCAACACGAGGATCTCGAGGTCCTTCGAGCGCTCGCGGCGCCCGAGCAGCACGACCAGCTCGAACAAACGGCAGGCAAGGACGTACACCACCGACACGGCCAAGAACAACCTCCAGTGGACGGGAACGCCGACGCTACCCCGACCTCGAACGGACGCGCCGGCGCCACTCACACCCCGAGCCGACCAAGTTTGTGCACCCCACGGGCAGCGGCGCGCGTCCGCGCCTCGAGCTACTACACGTTAGCCGCCGCTCAATCGACGATCTCGGTGAATCGAGGATCTTGACATCCGGCTGCCGGCGACCGCTACGCTGGCGCGTTCCCTTCGACCTGCGTGCTGTAGAGGATCCGCTGGAGCCGTTTGGGGCCGCCGCCTGTGAAGTACGGCGTCTGCCACGCGTCCGTCTCGTCGAGGAAGGCACGGCTGTCGGCGTCGCTCCCGGCCGTGAGGAGCCGCGCCGCCCAGTACCGCGCGTAGAAGTGATTGAAGATGCGCGCGAACTCGGTGAAGTAGACGTCCGCGACCTCGGGAGCGCCCGTAATCACGAGCATGTTCTCGTCGTTCACGTTCGTCGAATTCGGCGAGTAGTTCGCGGATCCGGAGACGACCGTCGGCGTGGCCGACAACGGATCGCTGAGCAGGACCTTCGTATGCAGGTAGGGAACGAAGGAGTTGAAGCCCGTGAGCTGCTCCTCAGCCCATCGGCTCAGCGCGCTCGGGCCGCCGGCCGCGCCGACGGCGACGAGTACCTTCGGCGTGACCGCCCAATCGTCCTGGTGGTTGTCTGGCTTGTCGAGCATCACGTAGTGCAGTGCGTCTTCGCCGTGCGCCCGTAGGGCGTTTTCGAGGGCGCTGGTCATCCCGAAGGCGAGCGTGATGAATGCCGACTTCGCCGGGGCGCCGAATTGGTCGGCGTACCACGCGAGCGGCGCGAGCCCGTGCCGCGGGCTGAAGACGGTACGGACGCCGTTAGGCACGGCGGCGTGCGGATCGAACGGGCTGTTCGTGCTGCTCCAGTCGCGAAGGGCATCGAGCTTGGGGTCGGTCGCCAGCTCCGACCAGAACGCGAGGTACTCCCGCGCGACATCGGCGTCGCGGACGGCATGACCGACGTTCGAATGCCCGTAGATCCCGCCTTCGCTGAAGTTCGTCGAACCGGTCCACACCGATACGGGCGTCAGCTCTCCCGCTCCGTCTTTCGTGCAGAGGACGATGAACTTGTTGTGCGCGATGTTCGCGTTTGTCCGCTTGATCAGCATCTCGTGGTCGAGCTCGGCTCGGGCGATCGCCGAGCGGTTCCTGTCCCCCTCGCTGTCGTCTCGAGCGTGGTAGACGACCTTGACATCGGCGCCTTGCCAGTGGGCGTTGTCGAACGCCCTCAGCACGTCGGGCTGCGTGAACTCGTAGACGGCTGCACGTAGTGCGAAGTCGGACGAGGACGCCTGGCCGATGAAGCCGACGATCGCCTCGGCAAGACCGCGCGAGAGCCAGGCCAGCGCGTCTTTGCGCTTGTCGGCCGGAAGCTCGTCCGGAGCCAGTCCAAATCTCCGCGCGTATGCCTGGCTGGCGGCAACGCCGCGATTGAAGTAGACGCCGTGCGTCCCCTGCGCAGGATCGCTCGTCGACACGTCAACGCTCGCGTCGACCCCGGTCCGGTCGACGAGGTTCTTCGGGTCGCCGTACCGCGGGACGACGCGGTAGGTGTAGTCGTGCGCCGGCTTCGCCGTGTAGTCGCCCCAGTAGAACGTCTGCATCGGATGGTCGCGCGCGCTATAGATCGTGTTCGGATCGGGGAGAGGAACGACCGATTTGAACGTCTTGAATCCGGCGAGCCAGTACTGCTCGTTCTCGGTGTGATCCGTGCGGTGAACTGCAAATCCGAGGCAGCCGGGCCGCGCCTCCTCTGAGAGATCGAAACCGAAGAACACGGCGTGGTTGCCGCTCACCGCTTGCACCGTCATCCCGCTCTTTGCGACTCGCTTTCGCATACGTGCTCCTAGTTTCTCGCGGACTCGCTCCTAAGAATGCGTGCGATCCTCAACGGTCAGGTCCCCGCTGGACAGGTCTGTCGCGGGTTCGCTGCCACTGGAGCGCTCATAGCGGCGGTCGGGGCGCGGGGCGCTTCCAGTGTGCTCCGGGTCCGAGCGGGCCGGTCGCGTCTCGGACGCGGCCGACGCGGCCCCACGCACCGCCGAACCCGTACCAGGGCTGGTCGACGATCGGTGCCAGCTCTTCCCACGTTCGCCAACGTGCGCCGTGACGGTCACCGACGTCGATGAAGCCGAAGTCGGGCGAGGGCAGCGACGCATGACTGCCGATTGCGCAGTAGACGAGGGGGTGGGCCCCGTCCTTGTCGACGCTCGCCCAGGCTTGTGAGGTGTTGGTGGAGTGGCGGTAGTAGACGACGGACGCCGGCTCAGCTCGTTCTGGATGCGATGCGTCGAGGTAGACGGTGATCCGCTCCCAGTCACCCTCGTGCAGGACGTCGTCGTCGCGAAGAAGCGCGTGCACGCCCGCGGACACGAGCTGGAGCTTCTGAACCACGTCGTCCCCCAGGCCGCGAGTGCCCGGCGGAGCTGCCTCGCGCGCGAGACCTGGATACGCCCGCTGGAACTCCTCGAGCGCTGCCGCCGCCTCCGCCGCCTCCACTGGATCGGGTGGCTCCGTGGGGATTGCCCGCGTTCGCAGTTGCTCGTCCGCGCGCAAGATCCCCAGCGGCGGTGCGCTGCCGGAGTAGAAGAGCCAGTACGTGATTCCCTTCGTCCGCTCGTCGTAGTCCCAGTGCACGTGCGAGCCTGTGTAGAGCGAGGGATCGGAGGCGGCGCTCTTGTCGCCGCGCGCGTCGGCGTCGCGGCGTAGGCGCAAGAAAAATCCCTGCTCGGGCGGCGGGCCGTCGCGACGAGCCGGATCGTCGTCCAGGGGTCGCGTTAGCGTGCTCGTGAGGTAACGGCCGTGGCGATACGGCTCGGGACTCGCGGCGCCGAGCCGCCCCCCGTCCACCTGAGGCTCAGCACCCTCGACGGAGTCGCCGTCGAGCGTACGTCCGGTCGCCCAGCGAAGTGAGCTCCGCCCGATGAAACGGTCGGGTGCCGACGGGAAGAGCTTCTCGTCGGCGTGCAGGACGACCAGGGGAGCAAATCGCGACGCCTGCTCGGCGACGGCGTTCGGGGCGTCGGAGCGTGGCATCGTCAGCCCTCGTAGCCAAGATCGGCGCCGGAGATGACGAGCCGTCCGGGCTCGAGCGGTCGGCTTGGCGTGAACGCCGACCACATCACCCCCCGCACGTGTGCTCCGAAGATATGGCGGATGAGCGCGCCACGTGGGTGATGAAACGCGCTCACGCGCAGGCCCTCAACAAGGCGGGTAAGGCCCTCGCCGAACGTGGGGATGCCGGCGTTGACGGCGTCCGCGAACGCTTGGTGGGCCGCCGCGGTGCGGCCCGCGTGCGCCTCGCGTTCCGCGCGCAGGATGTACGCGTCGCTGAGTCCAGGGGCAGCCGAGATGATTGCTGACGACAGGGCTTCAAGCGGCTCGTAAAGGCCCAGCCGCAGCAGCACGTATCCCGCCACGAGCCCCGCGAACGGATCCTCGGCGGCTTCGCGCGCTAGCTCCTTGGCGAGCGGCCGCGCACCGTCGACCCCGCCGCCCAAGAGCAGGCGCTCGACATGCTCGAGGCGTCGTAATGAAGGAGCGGTGCTTGGCGCGTTGGAGTCGATCGCCGGATGGAACTGGTACAAGCGAATCGAAGTCGACCCGACCTCGGCAACGATCGTCGCGAGTCGATGTGGCAGCACCGGGACAGCCACAACGATTGCGGTCTGGTCGTCGTTACGCTCGAGTGAGAGCCAACGCGGCCCCGGCGAGCGCACGGGCGTAACGGTCCCCGCGACGGCGAGTCGCTTCGGTTCCAGTAGCGAACGCTCGTCTGCCGGTGGGACGGCCTCGCCGGTCGGCCAAGTACGCACCGCGAGGCGCTTTAGTGGCGTCTCATCTCCATTGCTTGCTACGGCGTACAGCGCGATGCCGGCGTCGGCGCACTCGAGCGACTGTGAGAGCGGCGCCAGGCCGAGACCCTCGAGCGACACATCTCCCACAAGTGCGCCGCCCAACGCCGCCGTGAGGACGCTCGAGGGGCGTGCCCACGCGATCGGCTCTGCCCCGTCGTACGGGACGACGTAGTTGGCACGCACGCGGCCGCCGAGCGCATTCACAAGTTTGGCAACGTACGGCGGCGGCGGCGGAACGCGGAGCCGCACACGCCTTCGCTCGCTCGGCAAGAGCATGACGAATGTGCTCTGGTGTTGCTTCTCCTCGCCTGTCTTTGTGGGATCGGATTGCTCAGCGAGCATCCGTTCCGGCGGGATCGCGCCGACGCGGTAGAAGCCGCGCTTGAGCCTGTGCGTTCTTCCGCAGCGATGAACGGCTACGACACAGCCTGCTTCGTCGCGGATCTCCGCCGTGGCGAGCCGGTCATGCGAGACAATCTCGATTTGCCCGAGCCGCTCGACAGCAATTCCGGGCGTGGTTGGAGGTGGCCCGTCGTCCACGCGGAGCTTGATCTCGTCCTCGATCTCTGTGTAGAGGTCAATGGGTGCCTTGACGTTTCCGACGCGCTTATCCGGCGTCGTTACCCTGGCCGCGTATGTCCCCGGCGCTAGGATGAATTCGGCGGGAGAACCACCTGGGACGCGTCGATCGCGGACGACTGGGTTATTGACTGCGTCAACCACGGTGACGTCGGCCTGGTCGAATTTCGGGTCTGCCGTCAGCTTCAGCGTTAGCTTGACGTCGTCGAAGTGGCCGCGCGGGTACACGGCGAGACGTGCGTCGCGGTCGCGGTCGGCGACTCCCCGGCTACCGGCGTCCTGCGGGATCTGGATGGGCCATCCGCCCACCGGGGGCTCTCCGCCGACGCTCGCTAAGAACTTCTTTTTGCCCATCACCTCGTTGACGTATGCGGCGAGGCGTTCCCAGCGGACCTCGTAGCAATTGCGTTCCCACGACCATCTTTTTGCGCGCCCGTCGCCGTGAAGACCATCCATCAGCACTTCGGTGAACGCTCCCATGGCCTCCTCGGACCAACCCCGCTGGAGTGCAACTAGGCCAGGCGACGTCGCGTAGAGAATGAATTGCTGAACGGGAGGCTTGCCCGGGTCGCGACGACGCGGAATTGGCCACCGCCCGATCTCGCCGCACTTGCCAAGACGCTTGCGGCAGGCGTCGAGAAAGAAGAACTGATCGCGAAACGGTGTCGTTTCGAGGTGCTCAGCAAGGGAGCGGACAGCGAGTGAGTGCTCCGTATGGCGCTCGTCGAAGCCAGGCATGATCAGCGCGCTTTCCTCGCGCCCCGCGAGGTCGGCCGTGATCCCGTGCCCCGAGAAGAAGAAGTAAAGCGTCTCGGCGCCGCCCTCACCCTCGGCTGCCTCAACAACATCATTGATCGTGGCTACGATGTTCTGCTTGGTCGGCGCGGCCGCGTCCTCGTCGACACCTGCGCCGCCGTTACGCTGGCCGAGAAGTAAACACAGCTTTGACCTATGTACGTTCCCGCCCTCGGCCGAAAGAACCCAGTCTCTGAACATGAGCGCGTCCGTGACCGCGCTCTGAAGTTCCAACCCCTTATCGCCGTACTCGTCGATGCCGATGACGATCGCCCAGCGCATGGAGCTACAAGTCGGTGTGTCGGGAAGCCGTATCCATCGCTGACGCCCGTCTCAGCATCCCCATGAGCTGCACAGGAACCGCGAGCGATCAGCCGACGGTGAACGGCTCCTGCTGCTCAAACTCGTCGTCCACGGTCCCCACACGCATGTAGTTCGGCTGCTGCTTGCTCGGCATGCGCGCGCGGATCGCCTCGTGGAGCGCAGCGTATGGACCCCGCCACGACCCGCCATCCCACACTGCGAGCAGGTTCTCGGTGAAGAGGCCGTTGCTGAAGCCGTCGAGCGAGAGCTGATCGTCCCGGCAGCCCGAGATCAGGAGAACGGTCGCGTCAATTTCGGCCGCAGGGGCGGTGGGCACGCTGGACTGGATGCCGTCGTAGACATCCTCGCTGGCGCGATAGGTCGCGATCATGACGTCGCGTGGCATCGCTCGGTAGCGCGGGGATTGTGCGTCGGCTTCGTCGCGGGTCGCCACGGGGTTTGGGACCTCGGCGTCGATGTTCTTGGTCACCGAGCCGCTGTGGCAACTGTCGGAGAGGACGAGAATGCGCACTCCTGCCCGGAACTTCGCCCAGCGCGCGTAGAGCTCGTCGTCGAGAACCTGACGGTCATAGGCGACCCAGGTCTCGTCCGAGAGGTCGGGCTCGTCCTCCTTGTTGCGGTCAGGCACCTGCCCACCGTGTCCGGAGTACGTGACGAAGAAGACGTCGCCGCGGTCGAGATCACCGGCGACCGCTTCGATCGTGGACAAGATCGCATCGGCCGTTGCGGCCGTGGTCAGCAGCTTGGTCGTCTCAAAGCCGCGGCCGCTTGCAAGCTTCTCCATGTCGTTGGCATCGAACTCGCACGCCGTAAGCGCGCCGTCCCAGCCCTTGCCGTCCAGGCCCTTGTAGTGCGCCGGATCGACGCGATTGAGGCCGATATGCAGCGAGACGCCGCGGCTCATCGCGCTTCCCGCACGTTGCCGCAGAAGCAACGAATCGGTTTCATCAGCATTCGCCCCCTCGCTCTGCGCGCTGAGCGTACGACGATCGCGGTTGTGCGTCAAGTCCTGGGCACATCGGGACGTCGTCGTTTGACCGTCTTCGTGCACCTGACACGAAGCCGTCGACCTTCGCCTCGGGACGCCTCGCAGGTGCCGACACCGAGGACACGCAGCCGTGGAGCACGCGATACCGGCGTCGTCGCGCTGCCCAGCAGATGAAGCCTTGAGATTATCGGTACGAGGCGTAAGATCGAACGGACCTGAAGCTGCGGCGCGAACAAAGGAGCGTGTGCCGTGACGGAGACGGTGGCTGAGGAGACACTCGAGAGTGCGCACGGCGAGGCGGAGGCGCGAAGCGCCGGGCTCGTCCGTAACGATCACCCCGAGCTCGACGAGGCGCTCGACCCCGACTTCGAACCGACCTTCGAGGTCGAGGCCGATCCTGAGCTCGAGACGCGCGACCTGCACGAAGCGGACGAGGAGCTCGAGGCCCGCGAGCGCGAGGGCCCGGCCGAGCGTGGAGCTTTTACACCACGCAGCGAGCGCACGATCCCGGGGATGGGCGGCAAGGTCTTAGACTTCCGCGGCACCGGTCTCTGCCCGCCGAACGGCGGTCCGATGCGGCCGCTCGCGATGGTGCACCACATCCCGGTCGTGCGCAACGTCGCGGGTACGCAGGACTTCATCACCTTGGGCAACGTGCTGCGCGCCCAGGGCCTCGCGATTCAGGCGGCGACCGACGCCGAGGGCAACGTCGCTCTCTACACCGCGTTCGACCGGCTCTGCTTCGGCCACCGTGGCGCGAACCAACTCGCCTGCGGCGTCGAGCACATGCACATGACCGTCGGCGAGCCGTGGGCGGAGAAGCAGATGCGAGCGGCAGCGTGGTGTGCCGCCCAAGTCTGGATTGCGCACGCGGTTCCGCCGCGCGGGGCCGTGCTGACCGCCGGCAGCCCGGTCGTCGGCGTGAAGCGCCGCGGCCACACCTCGCACAAGATGGTGTCCGACCTCGCCGGCTTCCACGACCGCTCGGATCCCGGCGCCGGCTTCAACTTCGCGCACATGTACGAGCTCGCGCGCTTCTTCCGCGAGCATCGACGGTTCTGAGGCGGTGCGTCCGCATTGATGAGGCACGAAAGCGAGACGCCGCCGTCGACCGAGGTCAGCATGGGAGCCGTTCGGCCCCCGGGCGCCGCCTCTGCGCCCGGGGGCACGGCCCCAGCCGTATCGCGAGCCGCGCCACCTGCCGTCCGCGACCCCGGAGCGGACGCGAGTTTCAGCCAGCGACAGATCGCAGGCATGTCGGCACTCAAAGGTCTCATGCTTTACGGCGCGACGCTGACGTTCGCGGCCTTCTACGCGTATTTCATCGTCGAGATCGCCGACGCTTCCTCAGGTCAACCGCCGACGTTCAACGGTGCGATGGTCGCGGCGGCCGCCGCACTCGCGGGAGTGCTTGGCTCGGCGTTCGCGCTGTACATCGGGGTTCCGACCGAAGCGGTCAATCAAGACCTCACAGAGGCGATTGCTCGCGAAGGTAGGAGTCCCCAGAAGCGCACGCAGTTGCGCAAGCTTCTGTCCCTTGAACCAGCGGCCGCCGGCGCGGCCAGCTGGCCGCTCACGTTTGGCATCTGGGTGTACGCCGTGATCGCGTCCGCTGTCGCGATCACGTATTTCCTGAACCAGAATGAGACGCCGGACCCGATCAAGGCGCTCGCAGTCGCTTTTGCTGGGTACGTCCTTGCGCTCGTCACGGCTGCCTACGGGCTTGCCAGCAAGAGATAGTTGCGTTTGACCGGCTCGGTCGTCGGAGCGTGCGTCTGATGTTCTGGCGGTTAGGTCGCCTGGACGGCGCGGGAGGCGAGTTCGCGCATGCTCGCGACGACAAACGCGCTTTACTGGTGGCTTGCCTCACGCGCTCACACAAAGGCGGATCGAGTCTGGATCGAGCTTCGCGGTAACGCCTCTGCTCGTCCGAACACGACTGCTTCGACCCGTGGATCGCTGAGAACCGGCACGAACGCGGCAGGTACACCTTCATGAGGCGCTGCTCAACAGTTTTTTTGAAGTTCCGCGCGGCCTCGGGATGGATTCCCAGTTATTCCGCCAGCCGTGGCCATCGCAGGCTGAGGATGGTCCACAGGGCGGTCCGGTGCTGACCATGCTCCGCGCCTAGCGCGAGTTTGGGCGACGGCAGCTGGATCGCGGCCGCTCTGAGTCGTGCGCGCTGCTCGACGGCAGTCGCTCCGGGATTCCGCGTCAGGTCGTCCCTCACGGCCTCCTCGGTGCGGAGGTCGGCAAATTCACGCTGGCCTCTTCGTGGCCGTCAGCCAGTATCCGTCTCTCGTGTCCTCGTTCATCACCGGAATCGGCCCGCGTCATCTGAAACTTCTTTTCACGAAACAGATCACCGAGCGGCCGTCCGGGTTCGTCGAGCGAGGCCCCGGTGTGGCGGATCATGCTTCGGGTCGCCGCTGATCAGTGGCGCCCGACGGGGTGGCGAAGTCGCCGCGCGGGCACCCTCGACCCTGAACTCGTGGACCCAGAGCGACCCCGAGCTCGCCGCCGTGATCCGGCACTCCCCGCGCCGCCGGCTGATCGTCTTCCTGCGCTACATCGCCGGTTTCGCGCACAGCGAGATCGCACCTATCTGCGGGGTCAGCGAAGGGACCGTCTCCGCGACGCCTGCACAGGCGCGTGCGGCGTTGATGAAGGCGTTGACGAACGAAGGAGCGCTTCCCTTCGGCGCTGACACGGCGTCGGCGTTGTGCAAGCGCACTATCGCGCGTGTGGCGATCCCTTGCCCTGCTCGAAGCCAGATGGGTTGTAGGGTCCGCAGGTGTCCCCGCTTCGCGCGGACGCGGTACACCGGCACGGCGACCAAGCGTGGCTCCTTATGGGCCGGCGTACGGCGTTCATCCAATCGCGCTCGCAGTGCTCCTCGGAGGAGGGGTCGGGCTCGCTGCTACGGCGCTTCTGACCGGCAGTCCCGTTAGCGGCTCTTCCCGCGCCGTCCGACAACGATGCCGCGTTGCGTGCGCTGTTTCCCACAGATCAGATCGGACGCCGGAGGCAGCTCCCGCAGTTCGACGGCCGCAAACTCTTCGGCGCCCGAACTGCCAAGGGCGGCTACTGCTTCAGCGCGACCTCGCCGATCGACCCGAAGGCCGAGAGAGGCCACTGCGTCTCGGAGTCAACGCGTGGGCAGTGGAAGCCAGGCGGCTGCTCGCGACCACCAGCGGCGGGATCGGCCGCTATCCGAATTCGGGCTTCATCCACATCGACCCCGGGGATTTCCGGACGTGGGACGCATGAGCGGGGACACGCGTTGTCGACGCTCCGCGCCGCGGCTTGCGGCACACGACCCGGTGCGCCTACGAAGCTCCGGCCAAATGCAGCAGACCGAGGAGCGGCGCACGCTCGCGGAGTCGCGACAACTCGACCTTCGTCGGTCCGCTGACGTCGCGCGGGACTCGCGCGCGTAGCCCGTCCTCAACCGCCGCGCGGACGGTCTCGCCCCAGGCGGCCGCGACTCCGCCGCCCAGCCGGACGACGCCGGGGTCGCACACGCTGACGAGCGCCGCGACGGCGAATGCGACGGCGCGCAGGGCGTCGTCCAGCACCTCCGCGGCGGCGTCATCGCACGCGGCAACGGCCACGACGTCGGCTGCGGCCGGCGTGGCCAGGCCCAGCTCGGCGTACCGCCTCCGGATTGAGGCCATCCCCGCGTATGCTTCGACGCAGCCGTCGAGCCCGCAGACGCAGCGCCGGCCGCCGGGAGCGAAGACGAGGTGGCCGAGCTCGCCCGCCAGCCCGTGGGCTCCGGTAACGACGACGCCGTCGACGACAGAGCGGCCGGCGACGCCCGATCCGATCTGGAGGAGCGCGAGCGTGGTGTTGCGGCCCTCCCCGAGCGCCGCAGCCGTCACGTCGTTTACGACGAGCAGCGGCCGCTCGCCGCGTTCGGCCAACGCGTACTGGAGCGGCACGTCCGCGAGGCCGAGGGTGCCCGATCGAAGCACGACGCCCCGGTCGGGATCGACAAGGCCGGTCACGCACAGCGCCCACGGCAGCGGGCCGTCGCGGGCGAGCTCGGCGTGGAGTCCGAGGAGCTGGTCGACGAGCTTCTCGGCGCCCGGTTGACGCGTCGGGGTTCGCTCCACCTCGCCCAGCACACCGTTGTCGGCCACCGCCCACTTCACGTCGGTGCCGCCGACGTCGACAGCGAGGAAGCGCGGGCTCACCGGCGCGCGAGGAGGCCGATCACCTCGTCGTGGAGCCGGCCGTTCGTCGTCACGTACGGCACGTCCTCGGCCGGGCGCGCTCCGTCGGAGGTGGTCGCGCGGCCGCCCGCCTCCTCGACGATCAGCGTCGCCGCGGCGTAGTCCCAGATCCGCGGCCGCGGTTGATACGCAACGTCCACGACTCCCTCGGCGACGAGGACGTGCTGCCAGAAGCCGCCGAGCGCCTGCGCCGACCACGCGCGGGCGTGCAGCTCGGCGAGGCCGCGCGACCGATCGCGGCCGACGATCAGCGACACGTACGCGTCTTCGAGGCGGCTGATCTTCGAGACGAGACACCGCTTGCCGTCGGCGTACGCGCCCCCTCCCCGGGTCGCCCACCACCGCTGGCCGAGCGCGGGCGCCGACGCGAGCGCACACTGCACGACCCCCTCGCGCTGTACGGCGAGCAGGGTGCCCCAGACCCGCATTCCGCGTACGTAGTTCTTCGTGCCGTCGATTGGATCGACGATCCAGAACGAGTCGCCGACCTCCCCGCCGGCCTCCTCGCCGAGAACCGCTTCACCGCGGGAGCGGACAAGAGCTCGCACGGCCTCCTCCGCCGCCGTATCCGCCTCGGAGGCCGGCGTCAGGTCCGGCTTCGTGTCGACCCGGAGGTCGAGTGCGCGGAAACGGCGCATGGTGATCGCGTCGGCGGTGTCGGCGAGCCGGTGCGCGAAGCGCAGGTCGTCTTCAGCGGCCACGTTGCGAGGCTACTTCACGACGGTGGGCGCGTACGGCTCGACGCCCCGAACCTTGCGGTCATCCCTCTGCCGAACGATAATGACGCATGGCAAGGAACCCGCTCGTCGAGCCGCGGGCAGGCGACGTCGTCGCGTTCCTCCACGCGCACCCAGACGACGAGAGCATCTTCACCGGCGGGACGATCGCCCGGCTCGCGGCGGCGCGCGCCGACGCCGTCGTGATCATGGCGACGCTCGGCGAGCGCGGGCGGCCGAGCGACCCGCTCGTGCGCGCGGACCTCGGCGAGG
>Ga0126312_10002462_pt1 | contig 12377 bp, 20 predicted proteins | sample Plot104A_FD_92537 | JGI IMG/M metagenome (GOLD analysis project Ga0126312, IMG submission 92537) | Serpentine soil microbial communities from UC McLaughlin Reserve, CA, USA - Plot104A | ecosystem: Environmental > Terrestrial > Soil > Grasslands | place: USA: UC McLaughlin Reserve, Lake County... | reverse complement strand
TTTCCAGCAGGTGCAAGTGCCTTGAGACCTCCGGAGCCAGGGGCCACAGGGAATATGGTGCCGGGCACCAGGCGGGCGGTATCAGCATTGAGCACCCCGTCGTCCTCGGCGGTCCAGATCCCGGCAATCGCCATCTCGGCGTTCTCGAGGATGAGCTCGATCGTCAGGTTGGTGGTCTTGATCGCCGGCATGGCGTTGAGCAACGGGCCGCGGCCCCAGGCTTCCCCGGCCAGCTTCGCCCAGCGGAAGCCGATGTACGGGCACGAGCCCGCGCCTCTATAACTTTCGCCATAGAGCAGCGCCGGACCGCCGGTCTCGAGCACGACCTCGCGGATGTAGACTTCCTCGTTGGGCTGGCCGTAGTCGCGCCGGATGCACTCGATCACTTGCACGACCGGATCGTCGCCGGCGCCCGAGACGGCCTTCTCGTAGGCCTCGATCATCGACATCGGGATTTTGGCGCGCGGGTAGCGCACCCGGAGCTGGCTCAGCCGGTAGCCGTTCTTGAAAAAGAAAGTATCAATCTTATCGTCGGGGCCGACGTCGACCCACAGCCGCGGGATCGGGATCGCCTTGAAGACGATCGGATTGAGGGCGTCGCCCTCGCTCACCTCGAGGCAGCCCAAGGACAGCAGCATCTCCTGGATGGCCTCGGGGGCCTCCTGGTTAAAATTGCTCTCGCCCAGGACCTCGAACACGAACTCCACAATCCCTTCGAGCGCCGCGTTGATGTCGGTGCGCTCGGCCGGATCGGTGGCGGAGCCGGCCTGCAGCGAGATCCAGCGCGCGAACGGCGGAATGAGCCCGCTCTGAATACGGCTGGTGCACTCGGCCAGCGCGACGACGCCGGTCTCGTCAAAAATCTTGTCGGTGCGCTTGGTGCCGGGAGAGCTCTGGAACACGCTCTCCTTCATCGGCATGGTGTAGTCGTAGGCGTCCTGAAACGTGCTCTCCCACGGCCCGCGCAGCTGCACGGCGCGCTGGTAGCGCGCCATGACCCGGCCGGCGCCGTCGTCCGTGACCGGCGCGGCCGTCGCGTAGGCCTCGCGCTTGGCCATCAGGCGGCGTCCAGCATGCCGCGCGGCCCGAAGCCGCCGCCGCCCTTACGGCCCGACAAGAGCGAGCGGAACCCGACCGTGCCGCCCAAGCGGGCGGCGGTCTCTTCGGTGCGGAGCCGCTTGTTGGTGGCGCGCTCGGCCTGCAGCCGCTCCTCGGTCTGCTCCTGCTCGACCGCGAACTGGCGCTCGGCGGTGGCGCGCTCGGCGTCCTCGCGCTTGCGCTGCTCGGCGGCCTGAGCCTCCTGCTGCTGGATCATGTACATCAGCATGAGACGCTGGCTGCGCCCCGATCCGCCCATTCCGAACATGCCGCTCCCCCAAAGGTCCCCTCCCTATGCCCACTGTACGGTCCCGGGGGGATGCACTCTTGCATAAGGTCGTGTATGGGAGAGCCCGTTCAGGCGGCAGCGCCTGGCGTTTCCTCCCTTTAAACTCCCCACCTTCGTTGCCATAGCTGGGCGAGGGTGGGAGTTTTTTAGCGGATCCGGCGCTCGCGCCGTTTCTGAAACGGGTCGTAGGGAACGCGGGCAACCACCGGACGGCCCTGGCCGTTCTGATTGAGGAGCGTGCGGCTCTCGCCGCCGCCGAGCAGCAGATACTGCAGGGCGTCCATCGGGTGGCTGTACTTATTCTTGTTCGGTGTCTCCTCGTACCGCTCCGCCCCGGACACCTGCAGGCGGCGGTAATGGTATCCCCCTTCAAAGCCCCGCGTTATGTGGGTCGCCGTTGGATCGACGATCAGACCGGGCGTGCGATCGACAAGCCGCGTCAGCACCTGTTCAACCACGCCTATGCGCAGGCTGATGTCGTTCGTCGAGGCGGCACGCGCCACGATGCCGGCGGCCCGCAAGAGCTGGAAGGGTGTGGTTTCGTCAGTCTGCGCGCGATAGTCGCCGGCCGGGTCGCCGGTCACGATTACCTTGTGTCCTGGGAAGCGAGCAGCGAGGTCCTTGCGCAGGAGTGGACCAAACTTCGACACGCCCATGTCGGTCGCCACGAGCTCGCCGAGGATCAGCCAGCGGCCGCGCAGGTTCTGCCCGTAGACGGCGGCCGGGGTCAGCCCGAAGTCGACGCCGACGTGGATCGGCACGCCCTTGATCGGCTCGAGCGGTTCTCGCGCGACGTGCAGCGTGCGGTCAAAATCCGGAAAAACGGGTCGCCCGTCAGCGAGTGAGCCCAAGCGGTTGAGCACGTAGACGCCGATCCAGTCGCGGCCCTTACCCTTGATGATGTTCAGATAGTAGTCCGGGGTCAGGTTCCTCCGGTTCTCGGCCTGCGGGTTCATGACGTAGCCCGTGACTTCGCCTGTCGCCTTGTCCTTCTCCTCGATCATCCCACCGGGCTGTGTATGAAAACTCCAATTCTCGGGCCGCACCAGCATGAGGGCCTCTTCGCGGCTGATGTGATCGGGCGGCGGCGCATCGCCCGCCATGATCGCCCACCAGTGATCTTCGTCTGGCGCGTTCGTGTCAGCTATGACGCCATACCAGGTGGGCCCACCATCTTTCATCGACGGGAAACGGCCCACGCGCATCGTGCACGCATCGACGATGCTCTTCGCTATCTCACGGGCTTCGTTGATCCACACTCCAGTGAGCTCGAGCGACAGCAGTTTCTTGACATCCTCGGGACGATCGAGAGCGAGAAAAAGGACTTCAAGTTCAAGGTCGCCTTTTTTCAGCCGATGGGTGTACGGCGGTGGGTGCATCGTGACGGGGCCCCAGATGTGCTCTGGGAACCAATCCTTCCAGGTCGCGAGGGTTGTCGTGCGCAGCTCTGGATAGGAGTTGCGGATGATCGCCCAGCGGGACTTGCGCTTCCCGTCTGGCCCCGGCTGTTGCGCCAATGCACGGCGGAAGATTTCGATGCAGCAACAGGCGGACTTGCCGGAGCCGACCGGGCCGCGTAGCCCGCGCACGAAGCGGTCGTCGAGCATGAACGCCTTGAGCGTCGCGCCGTCCGGCTTATAGGTCAGGCGAGCTGTCACGTCAGTTGTTGCCGTCCCGCGACGCCAGCAGGTCGTGATGCAAGGCGAGCACGCAGTTGATGATCTCGAGCGTGCCGTCGCTCGTCGTGACCCAGCGCGAGCGCACCGTGTCGTCGTCGGGATGGCACGTCACCAGGGCGAACGAGGTGATGGTGCCCTGGCGGACGGCTTTGACGAGGTCGAGCGCAATCGCCAGCATGTCGGCGTCGGCCGGCTCGCTCTCGATCACCGGGAACGGGAGGACCTGGCTCACGGCTTGAGCTCGACCGCGCGCCATTCGCGCTGGCAGGACGGACAGCGCACGTAGTCGTTGGGCAGGATCCCGAACGACAGCGGGAACTCGCGCTGGCAGGTGCAGGTCGCCCAGGTGATGAGCTTCGCCCGGTAGTCGGGCTTCTGGGACAGCGCGAACGTCTCGCGGGAGAGGTGCTTCATACCGGCACCAGGACGTGCGGGACGATGCGGACCGCGAGCTCGCCCTGAACGCGCAGGCGGCCGGCCCACCACAGGGCTTTGGCCAGCGTGTCGACCAGGATCGCCGGCCGGCCTTGCGCCTCGACGTGGTAGAGCGTGATCATGAGGACCTCGCGGCGAGGACGGAGAGCGGGTTGTCGCGGTAGAGACGGCGGACCTCGGCGTCGTAGCCGACACGCGCCAGCGACACGCAGGCGTTCTGGATCGAGATGCCCATGGCGTTGGCGATCTCGCGCGAGCTTATGCCGGCCTCGGCCATCTGGATCATCCGGGCCACCCGGGTCGGCCGGTTCCAGGATTTGCGGTGAGTGCCGTTCTTCCAGCGCGAGTAGGTGACTTCGACCGAACCCTGCGTGCGGTTCATGCGGGCGGCAATCGCCGGCCACGTCCAGCCCCGCGTCTTCATGGCGTGGATGCGCTCGAGGTCCTCCCAGGTGTAGAGCAGCTTGCTCACCCCAGCCGCTCCACGAGCTCCACGTAGGCGTTGACGGCCGCGAAGGCGGTGAGGAAAGCGAACACCAGCATCAGCCAGAACTCGGTGCGGTCAGCCTCGCGCCGGGTTTTCATGAGACCACACCGGCGTCGACGGCCTGGCGCAGCAGGGTCTCATGAACGCGCGGGCCCCAGGCGTCGATGAGCTTGTCGCACTCGTGCGCGGTCAGCAGGTGCTTGGGGAAGTGCCGCAGGTGAACCTTGCGGACGATTGCGTGAAGCCGCTGCCGGTCCTTAAAAGAGAGACTTGTGGAAAACCCGCCCGACGCGAACGGAATGATCGCGTGGGGGTCCCTGAGATTGAGGGGCAGGGGCTTCGACATCGCGGGGCTCCGGTTTGAACCGGGTGTACGCCAGAGCCCGCTTTGCAAAGATGCACCCTTGGAGGAACCGGATGGCTCAGGTCGAACAGCTCACGACCCTGCGCGGCGTCAACCTGCCCGAGGGCATCGACGCCGAGGAGATCATCGCCTGGGGCGACCGGCTCTGGGTGCGCTGCCGGGTCAACGGCTATCTGGTCCGCACCGAGAAGGGGAGCTGGATGAAGGTCGCCCTGGTGCCCCTGAACCTGAAGAAGGAAGTCTCGCCTGCTGCCGATTCGCAGGGAGATAAACCTACCCCCCCTGGGGGGGACGGTGTTTCGCTACCGCCGCCTCCGGAAAGTGAAGACGAACCAGCCCTCTAGTCGGACATTCGGGCTCGGCCTCGCAGTCCACGCACTCGACGTCGCCGGTGTCGAAGATCATCCAGTTCGTGGAGCCGCACTCGCACCGCATGGCCTGACGGCCGGGAGGAACGGTCTCCTGCGGCTGAACGACATCCACGGCCGGAAACCTTCCCCTGACGACGTTGGGCAATGCGACCCCTCCAAAAGCTCAGACCCACGATCGGTAGGCCGCGGCGCGGCCTAACACTGTTCGATGCGGGTGGCGTCGCTCATTGAAGCCAATGATTTGCGTTTTCGTGCCACAACCTACTTAGCTGTCCTAGGCTACCTCGAAACCCTGCTCGAGGGCGTTGATCGTCGTCAGCGTCCAGGCCGTCGAGGTGTTGGGGTCGTTATCGTAGACCTTCGTTTTATAATTGCCCGCGATATTGGCGGCCGACGAAGCGCCGACATCGGTGGTTCCGCCCGACTTCAGGGTCTGCTTCATCGAGATCGTGCCGCTGCCCGGGTTTTCCGCGAACACCTTGGCGACCGCGCCATAGACCGTGGTCGGCGTACCGACCAAATTACCCATCGCGTAAGTGTCGCGCGTGGTCGAGACCGCGCTCTCGACGTAGTCGGTGGCGCCATTCTGGGTCGTCTCGTCGACGCACTGGTAGTTGGATCCGGCGCTGGGCGTGAAGCCCGTGGTGGTGCCGGCGCCGTTCGGCCGGATCGTCTCGATCGTCAGGTTGCCGAACGGCTGCGATGTGGTTTTCATCGCGCCGGTGCCGCCCGACGAGTCGAAGATGATGAAGTCCTTGTAGTAGCGGACCACGCTGGTCGAGAACAGCGTGAAGGCCGTGAGCCACGGCGCTGCGTGGGCGGTGCCCGAGTAGGTATCGCCCGAGAAGTTGATCTCGAGAACGCCGTCGACCCAGACCTTGAGGACGCCGCCGGAATCCTTGGCGTCGGTCTGAAATTCGATCAGGTGCCAGGCGTTGTCGCAGACGTTGGTGGTGCCCGATTGCGAGACGGTGCTCGACCCGGCCAGCGACACGGTGACGACGCCGGTCGTGGCGTTGAGGTTCATCTCCCAGGTCTGCGCGGTCAGGGACGAGTTCTGGCAGGCGATCCGGAACACTTGCACGGCCGAACTGATCGACGCCTGCTTGAACTTGAAGCGTCCGCCGATGACCGTGCCCGACGGCGTCGCGTAGAACGTCGTCGCCAGGGTGGCGCCGGTGCCGCCGGTCTTGATGCAGGGATCGCTCGCCGGCCCGCCGGTCAGATCGACGAGGTACTTCGTGACGTCCGAGTTCGAACCCCACATCTTCGACATGTCGGACGTCGAGCCGTAGGAGTTCATGCTGTCGCAGAAGAGGATGGCCACGGCGATCGGTCCTTACGAGTAGATGACTTCGGTGAAGGCTTGGGTGACGCGCACTTTCGCGGCCGCCACGCTGTCGAGGTATGGAACTTCGGTGAAGGCCTGCGAGACCCGGATGGTCGGCGGCCGGTCGTAGATCACCTCAGCGAAAGCCTGCGTGACACGGACGCTGGCGTTGATCCCGAGGATCGAGAAGATCTCGTCGTAGGTGGCGCCATGAACGTCGGTGGCGCGGATGGTGAGTGAGTAGCTGACCCCGGCCGTGAGCGCCGCGCTGAGCAGGACCTGGCCGCCGGTGACGGTGAACTTGCTCGACGGATCAGCCTGCTCGCTGAAGGTCAGCGTCAGGCTCTCGCCGGTATCGGGATCGGTGCCCGTGATGTTGAACACCGCCGTGCCGGCCGCCACCGTGTCGTAAACGCCCAAGCCCGTCGCCGCGGCGGCGCCTGCGCCGTTCCAGGCCTTGAAACCTTGCGGCAGATCGTTGACGAAGTTCGAGGCGCCGAAGTTGGCAATGCCCTGGCCGGTCGGCTGGCTGTCCGAAAAACCCGGATAGAGCGTGCCGGTGAGAGCGGAGATGTCGTAGCCGCCGACACCCGTGGCGGGGTTATAGGAGGCGTTGTTGTTCCAGTTGCCGTTGTCGGCGCGGAACCACACGAGGCGCGCATCGAGATCGACCGCGACCATCAGCTCGGTGTTGGTCGTCGAGTAGGCTTCGGCGGCCGTCAGGGTGGTGCCGTTGCGAACGACCGTGCCGCCAAACCCCGTCCAGCTCACCCCGCCGGTGCCGGCGCCGAGTGCAAGCGCCAGGTTGGCGCTGGCGTCCGCCAACCCGATCCGCCAGAACAGGTTGCCCGCGCCGACCACCGGGCGGACGGCAAACACCCACTTGCCGGTCGAGCGGCCCAACGTGGAGCGCACCAGGGCGTGGGTGCCCGAGCTCGCCGCGCCGCGCGTCGCGGTCAGATTGCCGTTGGTGAGATCGATGTTCGCCGACTTGTCAGACGGGTTCCAGGTCGTGGTCGTGGCCACCGCAGGGATGGCCGCCAGCGCGATGTCGGTGGGCGCCAGGTTGGCGCTGACCACGGTGATCACGAAGGTCTCGTCGAAGGTCGCCCCCGAGCTGTCGGTGACGCGCGCCACGATGGTGTGGCTGCCGACCGTGAGCGCCCCGGTCGAGATCAGGTTGGTGCCCGAGACGTCGAACAGCTCCGACACGTCGGCGATGAGCTCGAACGTGAAGGTCTCACCGACATCCGCGTCGGTGGCCGAGAAGACGCCGATGGTGCCGCCGATCGCCAGCGCGTCGGTGGTGCTGGCCGAGGTCAGGCTGATGTCGGTCGGGGCATTGATCGCGCCGCCGCCACCGAGGCCGAGGGCAAAGCCCATACCAGGAGGGAAAACCATCCCTCGTGGCTAGGCCATCCCCCCAGGAGAGGGGATGCACCCATGGAAAGGAGGGGATCAGGAGGGGACGCGGGCTATAGGCGGGAAAACTACGGACGAAGGGGATTGATACCCCCTAGTCGTCCGCGTTTTAACCCCACCCCCGTCACGTCAGATCAATGCGGACCGTCAGTTCGCCGCTGATGCGCTGGTCGATCATCGTGGTTGCCTTCCCTAACACGCGATCCAGCACGTCTGCCGCAACCAAGCTCTTGACCATATCGCTGCGACTGGAAGCCATGAGCTGGCGCTGCACCGCGAGGGCTTGCGGCACGTGCTCGGCCATCAGGGCACTGCACTCTTGGGCAATGCGTTGCTGCACATGGGGAAGTCGCTTCAGCCGGTCGGCCTGCTGGCGGGCCGTGCGCTCGCTGTAACCTGCCTCCCGGGCGGCATCGGTGGCCTTGCCGCCATTGCGTGCGAAGGCCACGGCGAACGCCTCTTGCTGCGGGTTGAGCGTCGTCTTCGTCGGGCTCGTGCTCATGCTCGTCCTCGGGCGCACTGTCGGGGGTACAAGGGGGTGCGGGTCACACCGTGACAATGCACTGTTCGAACCCCTTGCGCGGGCACAGCATTCCGTCTCGGGTCTCCAGAGCGCCGAGTTCCACGCACGCCATTTCCCGTGAGACAATCCACTGAAGACAGGTCCTTCATGCCGAAGCCCGCTCGCAGCTTCGTGCCCTCGTGTATCGCCTCCTCGTTCCACTCTGTGCCCTTGCTGCCGTCTCTGGCCTCATGTCCCGCGGCTCTACTCACGCTGGTGAAGCACGGTGGCATAGTCCGTTCTGGCGTCAACGGCCCAAGTGGGCCGTAGCCTGGAGCCTCTAAGCTCCAGGTGACGCCAGACGTGCGGCCTCTGCCTCTCGGCTCCACCAGCGGAGTGGCCGCTGGCATTCAGCACAGGACGACGACAATGGCACAGGTATCCGAGAAGGCTTTCACTCAGGCACTCACCAATCAGCTCGCGGGCTTCTTCAGCATGAAGGACGAAGTGATTGATGACACGGGTAAACGGACGATGGTGGAAGTGAACGGCTTCTTGATGGAGAACATCCTCAACAAGGTCTGCTGGGGCCTCGGCAAGATGTTCGAACAGCAGACGCAATACCACGGCGAGAGACGCCGCATCCTCCTCGCGTACCGCCGCCAGCACGACGGGTCCGAGATCTCGCTCGAGAAGATCCGCCGGGCCGCCGGCTCACTCCAGCGCGCAGAGTCGAACCTCTCGCTCGTGGAATCCGCCTACTTGGCGGCGAAGACGGCCTACGCGGATGTCGCCGGGCGGGCGTTCGGTGAGCGGCGCTCGGCCGGTCTCGCCCTGCCGGCCGACCCGGAGCTGGCCGACATCGACGCCATGTTGGCGAACGACAAGTCCCTCAAGTCGGCGTACCGCAACGGCGCACGGGCGTAAGCCCTTCGGGGAGGAGCACCAGCTCCTCCCTTTCTTTCTACACTCCGCTCCACTCAGCACCAAGGCACACCACAATGGCATCCCTATCCCTTGCGTCCTCGCTCCTCACGGGCGTGCTGCTGCTTGGCATCGCGCTCCTCATCGCGATGGCCATTCACCGGGCGCACGCCGAGCACACCATCATCACTTCATTTCATGACAGCGTCAGGGTTTCGGTGCCGATCCCACCGAAACGTCCCGTCGATGCGCGCTAAGGCACTGGATCACACAGCACGGAGACAGCACACCATGAAAGACAAGGCCATCCCGACCATGAACGACAAGCCCACTACCTACGGACAGATCACGGTCAGCGACAGCTGGTCGACCGTCATCGTGCTGCCGATCGAGGAGGCGGCGCTGCTCGCCCAGCTCATCGCCAAGGGCAGGATGTGGGAGAGGTCCGGCAGCAGCGGCGACAGCTATGCCAGCGGGCTTGCTCCTCGTGACGAGCGCGGCAAGCGCCCGTCGTTGCCGGCCATGCAGGTCCTCGACCAGTGCGAGCTGGACACACGGCTCAAGCATGGCGAGCACGTCGTGGCGCAGCGCAAGCTGGCGCTCGAGGAGGAGGCCCGCAAGGAACAAGCCGAAGCCGCCGCTGTTAATCCAGCGGCGAGCTAAGGGCGGCTCGGCGAGAGGGACGTCGCTTGCGACGGAGACAGGTGGGCGATTAGCCCACCTTTCTTTTTGCCTTGGTGCTGGCGACCTCGACCACGTCATCGACGGGTACGTAGGAGACAGGCCGGCGCGCTCCCTTGAGCAGATCGGGCTGGCTCCCCGCCACGGCAGCGAGCTGCGCGATCGTCATCATCGTCGGGATCATCGGCTCTTCGCCCATCGGCGGGGAGAGCACGCGCGTGATCGCGCTCGAGTGCAGCCCTGCCTGCGTGGCCCATTCGTTGGCCGACCATTGCCGCTCGAACAGAACCCTTCTCATCCACCGGCAGACGATCAGATGTACTTTGTCACGCTGCATAACCTTCAATCCCTTTGTCTCTTGTGCGAGTTTGCATTAAACTTTGCCGTCTTCGTGACTGGGCAAATCGTTAATTTCAATGCGCGCCTGCACAAGTGGTTCCCCCAGCATGCCCGGCTCCGACACTCCGCTGCCTCTGCGGACACGGTTGATGTCGAAGCTCGTCACCCTAACCGAACATGCTTTTTATACCACCCTCGTTGAGCAACTTCGCACACGAAGAGAAGAGCTCGGGCTCACCCAGCTCGACGTCGCCATGATGATTGGCGTCAGCGATTACATGGTCACGAAGTGGGAGACCCTTCACAAGATGCCGACCAGCTTCGGCCTGATGTGTTGGTGCAAAGCGCTCGGCTGTTCCGTTCAGGTCACGACCGATGATTAGGGTCTGGCTCCTCGTTCTTCTTCTTACGATCGGCGACGTGCTCGCGATCATCACCCGTCTGCAGCAGGAACTCGATCGTGCCGAAGCCCCGCCTCCCCGTGTCGACCACCGCAGCACGCCGGGCGAGGGGCCTCGTCAAGAACGAGACGATGTCTGCCGTCGCCCAATCGAAGCGGGCCGGGAAGTACAATGCCCGGGGCTGCCATCTCAATCGCCGCACGGGTGAGCTGACCCATGGTCGGGACCCCGATCGGCTGTGGTTTGCGAGCGAGGCCGAGAGCGTCCGCTACCTCCAGCTCAAAGAGCTTGAACGGGCGGGGCAAATCAGATCCCTTCGGGTGCAGAGACCGATCATCGTGGATGTCCACGGGCACCACATCTGCACCTACCGTCCCGACTTTGAGTACATCGTGTGTGCGCCTCGAGTACACGATGAGTATCCCGTCACCGAGGACGTGAAAGGAATGCTCACCGACGTTTACGATCTGAAAAAGAAGCTAATCCGAGCCCGGCACGGGATCGTGATCTCTGAAATACCAGCACGACAGGTGAAGAAATGGCACATGAAGATACCACCCCCGCCGGGGTGATCGACGACGTTCTCCGGTTCGACCTCGCCAACATCAGTGAACAGCTCGATGTCGCCAAGCGCACCGTCGCTGACCTGACCCAGCGCAACGAGCGCCAGGCGCAGAAGATCATCTCCCTTCAGGAAGAGATCGGTGCCCTGCGTGAGCAGCTCGGCAAGCCCAACGGTTTCGCGTTGGCGCAGCTCGCCCAGGCCGGGCTTCACGTCCACTCCAAAACCTACCTCGACATCATCGAGAGCAAGGCCCGGGCTTACGAGGACCTGGTCGGGCGCGTGGCGATCGGCGATGGCGACGTGCCGATCTATGTGCGCGCCGCTGCGCTGTCGATCCTCGTCACGGTCGGCGAGATCCGCCGGCTCTTGTCGAGTGAGGTCAGCCAGCGGGAGGCCCGGCTCGATGCGATCGACGCCCTCGCTCGGGTGATCCGAGGCGAGGACCCTAGCCCGAGGCAGGAGATCACGATCGTCGGCACTGTGAGCTGACGCCATGTCGATCGAGGCGCTGAACTGGGCCATCAGAGCGACGGCCCCTGATCCCAGTTCGAAGCTCATCCTGATCCTGCTGGCAAACTACGCCAACCATGATGGGCAGGCGTGGCCCTCGCTGACCACACTCGCCACGCAATCGGGCCTCGATCGACGCACCGTGATGCGCAAGATCAGCGAGCTGATCGACGCCAAGCTCATCGAGAAGACGGTCAATCGGCGGCCCAACAGGCTGCACGATCCGACCGTCTACACCCTCAGGGGTAGGGGCACCACGCCCCTACGGGTAGGGGCACCACGCCCCCAGGGTAGGGGCACAGTGCCCCCCGAACCATCACTGAACCTAAAAGAACCCCTCCCCCCTGGGTGGGGACCGAATGAAGTTGCGCTTCGAGAAATGAAGGAGCGCTATCCGGAGCTCGACCTCAATGCCAGCACCGACCGCTTCACCTCCCACTTCACATCAAAAGGATCTCACTTCACCGACGACGGCTGGATCCAGCGATGGAAAACCTGGGTCAGCGAGGACGGATCTGATCCTCGGCGGACCAAGCGGACCGCCACCCGCCTTACCCGAGCCCAGCGAATTAAGCTCGAAAATACTCGCAAGATCGCAGAGACACGCGCTCGCCTCGCTACGCTATCGAACGACGTGGCCGATTGGATTGGACAGGACTGAGGCCCGGCGTTGGCTCGAGCCCGCCCGGTTCCGGGCGAGGCGGGCTCTCGCCCCCGCCGAGCCTGACGACATCACGAAAGCCCTCGAGGCCCTGGCCGACACGCTGCAGACCGGCATGCCCGAGAACCACGGGCAGCTCATGTACATCGGGCTGTTGCAGCAGGTCCCCTACCTGGCGCTGCGCATCGGCATCGTCGAGCTGCTCAAGACCTTCGTCTATCCCCGCCTGCCGTACCCGGCCGAGATCCTGGCCGCCTGCGGTCCTGCCCATGCCGAGCTGCAGTTCTGGGCGCAGTCGGTCGACCGGGCCATCGCCCTT
>Ga0126312_10002461_pt1 | contig 12384 bp, 9 predicted proteins | sample Plot104A_FD_92537 | JGI IMG/M metagenome (GOLD analysis project Ga0126312, IMG submission 92537) | Serpentine soil microbial communities from UC McLaughlin Reserve, CA, USA - Plot104A | ecosystem: Environmental > Terrestrial > Soil > Grasslands | place: USA: UC McLaughlin Reserve, Lake County... | reverse complement strand
TTCCCTTCGGCATCGAGCTGTACCACGAGGAGTACCCGAGCGGCGTGCCGGCGCGGGCGATTCCGGCGATCCGCCGCAAGCGCGTGCTCGATCACGAGTGGCGCAGCCGCGAGGACGCGGTGGACCTGCTGCGCGCGCTCGAGCGCGGGCAGCTCGACACGAGCGGGAGCCGGCCCTGATGCTGCCCCCGACCCGCGATGAGCTCCGGGACCGTCCCTGATGTCGGCCCGCACCCGCGAGCTGTTCGGCCTGCTCCCCGTGTCGCTCCTGGTCGCCGCCGGTTTCGCCGCCGTGCTCACGACCCGCACCCAGGACGTGTCGGACGCGACGCTCACCTACGGCGCGGTGTTCCTGGGCCTCTGCGTTGTCGCCCACCTCTTCATCCGCGCTCGGCTGCCGGACGCCGATCCCTACATGTTCCCACTCTCGGCGCTCCTGGCGGCGATCGGCCTGGTGCTGATCTATCGAATCGACCCCGAGCTCGCGCGTGAGCAGGCGCAGTGGTTCGTGGCCGGCCTGGCCTTCTTCTGCGGGACGATCCTGGTGATCCGCGACCACCACGTGCTGGAGCGCTACCGGTACACGATCGCGGCCGGGAGCATCGCCCTGCTCGCGATGCCGCGCCTACCCGGCATCGGCGCCCCGGTTAACGGCGCCTACCTCGCCATAAAGGTCGGCTCGATCCAGTTCCAGCCCGCGGAGTTCGCCAAGCTCGGGATCATCGTCTTCCTCGCGAGCTACCTGCGCGAGACCGGCGACATCCTCGTGCGACCGCGGCTGCGCCCGCTTCCCTACCAGCGCCAGCTGCTCCTCTACGGGCTACCGGCCGTACTCACCTTCCTCGCGATCCTGGTGCTCGACCTGGGCGCCGCCGGCGCGGTCCTGCTGGCGGTCATGGTGGCCTCGCTGGTTGCGGTGCTGCGCGAGCGCCCCTCCCCGAAGCACTTCGGGCCGCTGCTGCTGGTCTGGGGCCTCGCGATGCTCATGCTGATCTTCATCCGCGACCTCGGGAGCTCGGTGATGTTCTTCGGCGGCTTCCTGGCGCTGCTCTACGTCGCGACCGGCCGCCTGTCCCTGGTGGGGATCGGCTCGACGCTGTTCTTCGCGGGCGCGTTCTACCTCGCCCAGGCGGAGTCGCACGTCGAGCAGCGGGTGGACGTCTGGCTCGATCCGTTCAAGCCCGGCGTCGTGGACCGCGAGGGCTACCAGATCGCCCAGGCGCTGTTTGCGCAGGCGGACGGCGGGCTGTTCGGGCAGGGCTTCGGTCGGGCCCTGCTCGACTTACCTGGGGGAGGGACGATCCTCCCAGCTGCGCACACCGACCTGATCTACGCCGTGCTCGCGAACGAGGCCGGTCTGTTCGGGGCGGCGGGCTTGATCGGCGCCTACCTGCTGCTCGTCTTTCGAGGCTTCAAGACTGCGCTGTACGGAGGGGACGGCTTTTCGAAGCTGCTGGCGACCGGCCTCACCGCGGTCCTCGCCCTCCAGGTGTTCGTCATCGTCGGCGGCGTCACCCGCGTTATCCCGTTGACCGGCGTCACGCTGCCGTTCGTCTCCTACGGCGGCAGCTCGATCGTCGCGAACATGGTGCTGCTCGCGCTCCTCCTCATCGTGTCCGACCGAGCGCGTGCCGAGCGGGCCCGGCGCGGAGGCCTGGTGTGAGAGGGGCCGGGTGAACCGCCAGATCGTGCAGCTGTTCGCCGTGGTCGGCGTGCTGTTCGCGCTGCTCGTGGCCTTCACCTCCCGCTGGACGGTGTTCGAGGCCAAGTCGCTCGAGAACAACCAGGCGAACCGGCGGCCGCTGATCGAGGAGGAGAAGATCCCGCGCGGCCTGATCTACGCCCGGGACGGCCGCACGGTGATCGCGCGCAATCGCGCGGAGGGGCGCGCTGAGGACCGCATCTACACCCGTCTCTATCCGACGGGCGGACTGTTCGCCCATCCCATCGGCTACTCGTTCATCAAGAACGGCCGGCGCAGCCTCGAGCAGTCCCGCAACGACGATCTCGCCGGCCAGGAGGACGAGTTCCAGTCGATCCTCTCGGGGCTCGAGAGCAACGACCGCGAGGGCTTCGACGTGGTCACGAACCTGGACGTACGTGGCACCCAGGCCGCCGTCGCCGGGCTCGCTGGGCGGAAGGGCGCCGTCGTGGCGATCGAGCCCCAGACCGGCAAGGTGCGGGTGATGGTGTCGATCCCCGAGTACGACCCCAACCTGATCACGTCGCAGTTCGGCCGCATCAATAACGATCCGAACCAGCCGCTGCTCAACCGCTCGACGCAGGAGCTGTACCCGCCCGGCTCGACCTTCAAGGTCGTGACGACGACCGCGGCCCTCGACAGCGGCAAGGTGACGCCGGACACGATCATCGACGGCTCGTCGCCCAAGGTCATCAGCGGCGTGCCGCTCGAGAACGCCGGCGGGGAGAGCTTCGGCCCGATCTCCCTGACCGACGCCCTCACCAACTCGGTGAACGTGGTCTTCGCCCAGGTGGGCGAGCGGATCGGGCGCGAGACGCTCGTCGAGTACATGAAGCGCTACGGCTTCTTCTCCGACCCGAAGCTCGACTACCCCGACTTCCAGATGGTTCCCAGCGGGATCATCAACGGCGACGGAAAGTACGTCCAGAACGGCTTCGACGTCGGCCGCGTGGCGATCGGCCAGGGCGGGCTGGAGGGCGAGATCCGCTCCGCGCCGATCCAGATGGCGGAGGTCGCCGCGACGGTGGCGAACGGCGGGCGGCTGATGCGCCCCCAGCTCACCGATCGGGTGGTGCGCAAGGACGGACGCGTGAAGGAGCGGGTCGAGCCCGACCTCCAGTCGGTGGTCATGAAGCCGGAGACCGCGAAAGAGCTCACCGAGATGATGAGCAGGGTGGTGGAGGAGGGCACAGGCACGGCCGGCGCGCTGGCCGGGATCCGTGTGGCCGGCAAGACGGGGACGGCGGAGGTCGGGGCGGCTCGTGAGTTCACGCAGCCGTGGTTCATCGCCTTCGCGCCGGTCGAGACCCCGCGCATGGCGGTCGCCGTGACCGTCGAGCGCCAACCGCCCGGCTCGCAGGGCGGCACGGTGGCCGCGCCAATTGCGAAGAGCGTGCTCGAGGCGCTGCTGGAAAGCGGAGGATGACCGAGGTCGCCGACAACACGCTCGTCGACGGGCGCTACCGCATCCTGCGCCGGATCGGCTCCGGCGGGATGGCGGACGTGTACTGCGCCGAGGACACGCACCTCGGCCGCCAGGTCGCCTTGAAGGTGCTCCACCGCCGCTTCGCGCAGGACCAGGAGTTCGTCGAGCGGTTCCGTCGGGAGGCCAAGTCGGCCGCCGGGCTGAGCCATCCGAACGTGGTTGGCATCTTCGACCGCGGCGACCACGAGGGCACCTACTACATCGCGATGGAGCACCTCCCAGGGCGGACCCTGAAAGAGGTCGTCACGGGCGAGACGCCGCTGTCGCAGGAGCGGGTGATCGACCTAGGGCTCCAGATCCTCCATGCGGCCGGCTTCGCCCACCGCCACGGCGTCATCCACCGCGACTTCAAGCCCCACAACGTGATCCTCGACGACGGAGGCCACGCCAAGGTCACGGACTTCGGCATCGCGCGCGCCGGCACCTCCGAGATGACCGAGACCGGCTCGATCATGGGCACGGCGCAGTACCTCTCGCCGGAGCAGGCGCAGGGTCACGCGGTCACAGGCGCATCCGACCTCTACTCGATCGGCGTGATGCTGTACGAGCTGCTGGCGGGCCGGTTGCCGTTCGATGGCGAGAGCGCCGTCTCGGTCGCGCTCAAGCACCTGTCCGAGCAGCCGCCGCCGATCTCGCGCTTCCGGCCGGACGTCCACCCGGCGCTCGAGGCGGTAGTGATGGCGGCGTTGGCCAAGGACCCCGCCCAACGCTGGCAGTCCGCCGAGGACTTCGCGCAGGGCCTCGAGGCCGCGCGGATCCAGATCGAGGCGGGACCCGCGACGGGGCAGGATACTGCGGCGTTCGCCGCCATCCCTGCGCCGATCCCGGTCGCGGCTGCGCCGGCCTACGGCTCCACAGACGCGACCGTTGCCGCCCCCGGTGGGGACGGCGTCCCGCCTTCGCCGCCTCCCGTTGTCGCTCCGGTCACCGAGCCGCACGAGAAGAAGCGCCGTCGCTGGCCGTGGTTCACGATCGGGCTCCTGACGCTCGCCCTCGTCGGCGTCCTCATCTTCCTGATCGTCAGCGGGCTGACCGCCACGGCGACGAAAGAGGTCCCGCGAGTCACCGGTAAGCAGCTGATTCAGGCCCGTGCCACCCTGGAGCACGCCGGTTTCGAGGTGCGCCAGTCGCGTGTGCGAAGCGAGCAGCCCTTCGACGAGGTCGTGGACCAGGATCCCAACCCCGGAGTGGAGGCGGACAAGGGCTCGACGGTCACGCTCGAGGTGTCGAACGGGCCAGGCAACGTGCTTGTTCCCGCGGTCGAGAATCTGCCCCAGGAGCAGGCGATCAAGGAGCTGGAGGACGCCGGCCTGAAGGCCAACGTCGACCGCGAGAACTCGGACGACGTCAAGAATGGCTTCGCGATCCGCACCGTCCCACGCGAGGCCACCGAGGTGACCCGCGGAACGCGGGTGCGGCTGCTGGTGAGCGCGGGGCCCGAGCAGGTGACCGTCCCGGAGGTGACCGGGCTGTCCGGCGACTCCGCCGAGCTGCGCTTGCGCGACGAAGGTCTCGACGCGGCCGTGCGCGAGGAGGAGTCGGACGAGCCTGAGGGCCAGGTGATCGCCCAGGATCCCTCGGCCGGTACCCGGGTGGATCGCGGCGCGACGGTGACGATCACGGTGTCCACGGGCAGGAAGCAGGTCGCCGTTCCCGGCGTGGTCGGTCTCGGCCCCGGCGACGCCGCCCAGCAGATCCGGGAGGTGGGGCTGAGCGCTGTGCAGCGCCAGCAGACAGTCACCGACGAAGCCCAGGACGGCGTGGTGATCGACCAGCGACCGGGCTCCGGAGTTGAGCTCGACGAGGGCTCGACCGTCGTCATCGTCGTGGGAGTGCTCAAGGAGCCAAAGCCGAAGGAGAAGCTCACGCCCGTCCAGCCGCAGGAGCCGCAGACGCCGTGAGGGTCGCCGTCCTCGGCGGGGGGCGCTCGAGCGAGCACGCGATCTCGCTCACCTCGGCGGAATCGGTGCGGGCCGGGTTGGCCGAGGGCGGGCACGAGCCGATCGACGTGCGCATCGACCGCGATGGGCGCTGGACCTGCGACGGGAAGGTCGTCGCGCTCGAGCCCGCCGGAGGGCTGCTCGGCGCGGAGGTCGCCTTCCCGGCGCTCCACGGCCCCTTCGGCGAGGACGGGACCGTTCAGGGGCTCCTCGAGCTGCTCGACGTCCCATACGTCGGCGCCGGCGTGATGGCCTCGGCGGTCGCGATGGACAAGGCGCTGTTCAAGGACCTGATGTCGGCTCACGGCATCCCGCAGGTCGACTACGTCGCGATCCGGGAGGGCGCGGAGGTCACGTTGCCGCCCCCTGTCTTCGTGAAGCCCGCTCGGCTCGGGTCCTCGGTGGGCATCTCGAAGGCGTGGTCCGAGGCCGACCTCGACTCAGCGCTCCGGAGCGCCTTCGAGCACGACCCGGTCGTCTTGGTGGAGCGCCTGGTGGATGGCCTCGAGGTCGAGTGCTCGGTGCTCGGCCACCGCGATCCGATCGCCTCCCAGCCCGGCGAGATCGTGATCAAGTCGAGCGACTGGTACGACTTCGAGGCCAAGTACGAGCCCGGCGGCATGGAGCTGGTGGTCCCCGCCCGGGTGCCCGACCGGGTGCGCGAGGAGGTCAGGCGGCTCGCGGTCGAGGTCTTCAAGGTCGTGGACTGCTCGGGCATGGCGCGCGTCGACTTCTTCGTCGAGGACGGACGGGTGCTCGTCAACGAGCTCAACACGATCCCCGGGTTCACGGCCACGAGCGTCTACTCGAAGCTGTTCCAGGCGAGCGGGGTCTCCTACTCGGAGCTGCTCGACCGTCTCCTGAAGCTCGCGCTCGATCGCTACGAGGAGGAGCGCCGCTACCGCCACTAGCGAGCGGCGAGCGGTCTCGCGGCGTTTCTCTAGCGCGAGAGGCTCAGCTCCTGGATCTCCGCCTTGCCGCTGTCCGGGAGCTGCGTGATCCAAACGAGGTAATAGCGGAACCTCCGCCTCGCGGTATCGAGCTGGAAGGCCTGATCCTCCTTGACGGTCTCGGTCGCGCTCACCTTCGTCCAGCCTCCGATCGAGTCGGGGACCGTCTGCGAGGCGTAGACCGCTGCGCGGAAGCCGGGCGTGGCCGTCACGAGCGAGAGGCGGCGAGCCGGGATCGGCCGCTCCAGGTCCAGGTAGAGCCCGACCCCGCTCTTGTTCGAGCCCTGGAAGCCTCCCTGGTAGCGCTCGGTGTCCCAGTTCGTCGTGCGGTTGCCGTCGATCGCGTTGCGGGCGGCCTCGGGCGACTCCTCGCCGTCGCCCTCGGGGTCGTAGTCGCCGGCTGCGTCGCCCGCCAGGCTGACTGCGGTGAGCCCGGGCGGCTGCTTCACCACCACGGCGCCGCCGGCCCCCTTCTCCGTGCGGGTCGCGAAGAACACTATGGCGCCCGCCGCAGACACCAGCACAAGAATGCTGACGAGAAGCGTCCAGCCCGGGTGGCGCAGTCGGCGGGGCGCGAACTCGGAGGTGTCGCCCGGGAGCGAGCGGAGCACGGTGGTGGCCTCGCCGGTGGTCTGGCCGGTGCGGGCGGCCTCGATGGCCAGCACCTCCTCCAGGTCATGGACCATCTCGTCGACGTCCGCATAGCGGTTCTGGGTCTCCTTCGCGGTCGCGCGCTCCACGACGGCGGCGAGCGCCGCGGAGACCTCGGGGCGCCTGCGCTGCACATCGGGCAGCGGCTCCCTCACGTGCTTCATCGCAACCGCCACCTGCGTGTCCGCCTTGAACGGCACCTCGCCGGTGAGCATCTCGTAGAGCACGACGCCGAGCGAGTAGATGTCGGACTGCTGGGTCACCTCATGGCCGAGAGCCTGCTCGGGCGAGACGTAGTCGGTGGTGCCGAGCACCCGCCCGGGGGCGGTCAGGCCCTGCGCCTCCAGCGAGCGGGCGATCCCGAAGTCGGTGACCTTGGCGCGCCCGTCGGGATCGATCAGCACGTTCTGGGGCTTCACGTCGCGGTGCACGAGACGGTGGGAATGGGCGCAGGAGAGCGCCCGGGCGATCTCGATCGCATAGGCCACCGCCTCGGCCACCGGCAGTCGGCCCAGGCGGCGAATGCGGTCCTTCAGCGTCTCGCCCTCGACGTACTCGAACACGATGTAGGGCGCGCCGTCGTCCTCGCCGGCGTCGATCACGGTGACCACGTGTGGGTGGTTGAGCTGGGCGACCGCGCGCGCCTCGCGCCGGAAGCGCTCGAGCTGGTCGGGATCCGTGGAGATGTCCCGGTGCATCAGCTTGATCGCGACCTGGCGCTCGAGCGTGGGGTCGAACGCGCGATACACGCTCGACATGCCGCCCGAGCCGACCCTCTCCTCGAGTCGGAAGCGGTCGCTGATGAACGTTCCGATCACCGTCATCTATTTTCCGCTCTCGTTGCCGGTACGCGTTCGCTATTACACCGATCCCGCGTGCTCTGCCTCCTGGGCCGCGGAGCCGCGACTCCGTAGGATCATGGTGGAGTTCGGCGCGGAGGTCGAGATCACCTACGTGATGGGCGGTCTCGCCCGCGAGTATGGCGGTGACCTCTCCTGGCTCGTGATCGAATGGCTCGACGCCGCCGAGCGCTCGCGGATGCCTGTAGACCCGCGCCTCTGGGACGGGGACGGCAGGTTGCGCTCGACTTTTCCGGCCTGCATGGCGGTCAAGGCGGCTGCGGAGCAGGGGTCGGACGCGGCGAGTCGCTACCTGCGCGCGCTCCGCGAGGGCATCCTGTGTCACCGGCGAAGACTGGACGCCGCGGAGGCGCTCGTGGAGGAAGCGCGCGGGGCCGATCTGGACGTGCAGCGCTTCCGGATCGACCTCGGGTCGCATGCGATCGTAGAGGCGTTCGGGGCCGACCTCGAGGAGACGCGCACCATCCCGGACGCGGCCCGCGAGCGGGGCCTCGTGCGCGAGGCGACGCATGGGTCGAAGGGGGAGCGGCTGCCGTTTCCGACGATTCGGCTCACCGGGGACGCCGGCGAAACATGGTCCGGCGGCGACGCGACCTATGAGGACTGGCGCGCGGCCGCCGTCGCTGCCGGCGCCCACCCCCTCGACGAGCCTCCGCCCGATGTGCTCGGCGCCCTGCGGCGCTTCGGTCGCCTTGCGACCGCGGAGGTCGAGGCCATCTGCGACTTGCCCGGACCGCGCGCGCCGGCTGAGCTCTGGCGCCTCGCGACCGAGTGGCGCGTACGACCTGTCCGCGTGCTGACCGGCGATCTTTGGGAGCTCGCCTAGCGGGCAGCCGAGAAGCCCTCGCCTCGGCGCCCCAGAAGCCCCTGCTTCACCAGCTCCACCACCCCGCTGGCCGTCGACGCCTGCCCGACGACCGCGGTCCCAGGGTGCCGCCGCGCGAGCAGCTCCACAGCCTCCTCGGCGTCGTCGACGGGAACGACGCAGCAGAACCCGCAGCCCATGTTGAAGACTTCGTAGAGCTCGGCCTCGTCCACGTCGCCGCGCTCCGCGATCAGCTCGAACACGCGCGGGACGGGCAGCGGCGCGTCGATGCGATAGCCGGCGTCCGCCTCGAGGCGCAGCAGGTTCAGGAAGCCGTCCCCGGTGACGTGGGCGAGGCCGCGCACGTCCACGCCTGACCGCAGCAGCTCGCGGATCGCGCTGACGTAGATGGCGGTGGGCTCGAGCAGCAGCTCGCCTACGGTGCGGCCGTCGATCTCCTCGTCGAGGTTCGTCAGCACGCGACGGGCCAGGCTCAGACCGTTCGAATGGATGCCGCTGGACGGGATCCCGATCAGCGCGTCGCCCGGCTCGATGCGGCCGCCGGTGACGATCGAATCGAGCTCGACCAGGCCGATGCAGAAGCCGACTAGGTCGAAGCCGCGCGGGGAGGGGTGACCGCGCACCACATCCGGCAGCACCGCGAGCTCGCCCCCGGGTATCTCCGCGCCCGCCAGCTCAGCGCCCGCGCGCAGGCCGACGCCGATCTGCTCGAGCACCTCGGGGACGGCCTCCTCGACGGCGATGTAGTCGAGAAGCGCGATCGGGTCGGCGCCGACGCAGATCACGTCGTTCGCGTTCATCCCGAAGAGGTCGATCCCAATGGTGTCGTAGCGCCCGAGCTGCTCGCAGACGATGACCTTGGACCCGACGCTGTCGCACGAGAGCGCGAGCCCGAGCCCGTCGTCCAGCCGTAGGACGCTCGCGTAGTGACCCGACGCGAGCAGCGATCGCCTCGGCCGGCCGGTCTGGATGGCGTCCAGCACCCGCACCAGAGCGGACACCGCGCTGCCCGAAACGGCCTGGTCGACCCCCACGCGTGCGTAAGCGCCCCTCGCCATCGAGGCCATTCAAGCAGCTGGTTATCGCTAGGCCCGCCGCCGCAGCGCGAGTGCCACCGCGTCGTCCGCCAGGCCGCCTGCCCACCCGGCGATCTCGTCGTGCACGGCCGAGACCAGCTCCTCCGCCCGCAGCGCGCCGGCCCAGCCCGAGACGAGGCGGGCCAACCGCTCCGGCCCGTACACCTCGCCGCGGCGCCGAGCCTCGATCAGCCCGTCGGTGTAGGCGAACACCAAGTCCCCACCCGCGAGCTCGAGCTCGGTCTCGCCGTAGCCCGGCGACTCGTCGATCCCGAGCGGAAGGCCGTGTCCCTCGAGCGGGCGGTGCTCCCCTCCGGATACGAGCAGCGGCGGTAGGTGCCCGGCATTGCAGTAGCGCAGCGAGCCGGGCGAGAGCACGCCCAGGAAGGCGGTGACGAACGTCTCGCTCGGGAGCCGGCTCATCAGCATCGCGTTCGCCTGCTCGAGCACCAGCGACGGGGAGAGCGCGTCCCAGCTTCGGGCCTCGACGAAGAAGCGAACCATCGCGCTCAGCGCGGCGGTCTCGACGCCCTTGCCCGCGACGTCCCCCACGAGGATCGCGATGTCGTCGCCGTCGCCCGCCGGCCATGCGCCGTAGACGTCCCCGCCCGTGGGCTCGTTCGCGGCGGGCACGTAGAGGAGACCGGTCTCGTAGCCCGGGACCTCGGGAAGCGACTCCGGCACGAAGCCGAGCATGAGCGCTTGGGCGATCCGTCGCTCACGCTGGAAATCGGTCGCGTTCGCGATCGCGGCGGCCGACGAACGAGCGAGCCTCGCGAGTAGATCGAGATCGTCGCGGCTGAAGCAGTCGGGCGCCGTGTGGGCGACCGTCAGCACGCCGTAGAGACGGGGCCCGAGCTGGATCGGGGCGTGCATTGCCGAGCCGATCTCCTCCTCCCGCATCATGCTGAGGTCGAAGTCCTTGGCCTCTGTGAGGCGACGCAGGACCGGTGACCGGGTGCGCGCGACCTGCCCCAGGCTGCCGCTGTTCAGCGAGAGGCGTCGCTGTGCGAAGCGCCCCGAGAAGTCGAGCCGCGCCACGCAGCGCAGCTCCCCGGTGCGCGTGTTCAGCCGGGTCAGCACCGCCTTGGTCGCGCCGGTCACGCCCGCGGCATGCTGGACGACCCGGCGATAGACCTCATCGAGCTCGAGCGAGCCCGATACCGCCTCGGCCGCGTGCTTGAGACGCAGCTCGTCGCGAGCGCGCCGTCCCTCGGCCTCCAGCAGATCGGCGCGCTCGAGCGACATCGCCGCCAGGTCGGCGGCGACCTCGACGGTGCCGATGTCGGCCGCACGGAGCGGTCGCGCCGCGTCGAGGCTGGCCACGAACACGACGCCCAGGGCCCGGCCGATTTCGCTTCGGAGCGAGCAGGCGATCAGCGACGCCTTCTGAAACGTGCGCCAGGCGCGCTCCGCCCGATCCGCGCCGAGCGCCTCGACGGTGATGGCGAGCAGGTCCGGAGCCGCCTCCCAGGCGTCGACGCTGGGCAGGAACAGGGGGCGGTCGCGGTCGAGCGTGGCCTCCACCAGGCCCCGTCGCCCGCGGCTCAGCGGGCGTCCGCCGGGCGCCTCGAGGGCGTCGCGGAGCTCGTCGGTGGCATACCAGCCGGCGGCGTGCTCCACCCGGCCGCGGTCCTCGTCCACGGTCAGGAAGGCGGCTCCGCCAACCGGCAGGAGCGCGCGCAGATGGTCGATGAGTCTCCCGAAGGTCCGCTCCCGCCACGACCCCGTCGCGCTCGCCGTAGGGTCGGACAATGGGGGACTCATCGGGTGGGCAGCCATGGTCTCCCCCGTCTCGGTTCACTGTAGGTCCGATCGACTCGATTCGCCAGCGCCCTGCGGGCGCAGCGGCGTCAGACCGTCTCGGTCGCGGCGGAGTCGCCCTGGCGGCCGTCGGGCTCGCTCCGGCTTCGCCGTCTGGCGCGCACTATGAGGTACACGATCGCGATCGCTATGGCGGCCACCACGGCGTAGTCGACGTAGTGGAGGCTGTCCTTCCAGTCGTCCCAGCGGTCGCCGGCCTCCCGGCCGATGAACGCCAGCATCAGCACCCACGGCACGCAGCCGGCGATCGTGAAGATCGTGAAGCGCCAGAACGGCATGCGAGCCACGCCGGCGGGGAGCGAGATGAACGTGCGGACGATCGGCACCATCCGGGCGAAGAAGACGGTGGCGTCGCCGTGGCGCTCGAACCAGCGGTCGGCCCACTCGAGCTGCGATTTCTTCACGTGCAGCTTCCTGCCGTGCTTCTCGAGGATGTCCACGCGCCCGAGGTACCCGAGCCAGTAGGCGAGCCAGGAGCCGACGAGGTTGGCGAGCGAGCCCACCGCCGTCGCCGCGAGCAGGCTGTACTCGCCGCGCGACACGTTGAAGCCGGCGAACAGCATGGTGGCTTCGCTGGGCACGGGGATGCAGGCGCTCTCCAGCAGCATCAGGACGAACACACCTGGAAGGCCCATCGCATCCACGACGTCCACGGCCACCTGGACGATCGGATCGGTGACCGATCCCATCTGAGACGTGATGTCGAAGTGCACCATCAGAACGCGGGCAGGGTGCCCGCGGAGCTAATCACCCATGAGAGCGAAGTAGGGTAGCCGCTCACCTTGGAGCTGCCGCTTTTCAACTTCAGCCTCGACCCCTATATGCCGGCGATCGAGGAGCGCCTGGCCCAGGTCGCCCGCAGCGGGCGCTACGTCCTGGGGCCGGAGGTCGAGGCCTTCGAGCGGGAGTTCGCGGCCTACCTGGGCGTGAAGCACTGCGTGGGCGTCGCGAACGGCACCGACGCCCTGACGATCGCGCTGCGGGCCCTCGGCGTGGGCCGGGGCGACGAGGTCGTGATGCCGTCCTTCACGTTCTACGCCACCGCCGAGGCGGCGATCGCGATCGGCGCG
>Ga0126312_10002460_pt1 | contig 12387 bp, 9 predicted proteins | sample Plot104A_FD_92537 | JGI IMG/M metagenome (GOLD analysis project Ga0126312, IMG submission 92537) | Serpentine soil microbial communities from UC McLaughlin Reserve, CA, USA - Plot104A | ecosystem: Environmental > Terrestrial > Soil > Grasslands | place: USA: UC McLaughlin Reserve, Lake County... | reverse complement strand
CCCGCGAGCAGGCGGAGCGCGAGAAGCGGCGATTCGAAGCCTTCCTTCAGATCGCCGAGCAAGGCTAGGCATTGGGTATTCGGTATCGGGGATCGGGCCCCGAGCCTTACCCTGATACCCAGCACCCCTCACCTAGTACCCGAATATGGAAGAGCGCGCGCTGACGGAGGAGCTGATCCGGTACAACACCTCCCGCGAGGAGGGAATAAAGCTCTGCACCGGCTTCGTCAAGGGTTGGCTCGAGGCGCGCGACATCCAGACGCGTCTGGTCGGGGTCCGCGACCTGCCCGTGACGATGGCCGAGGTGGGGCCGGCCGACTCCGACGCCACGGTTCTCCTCCACGGCCACATCGACGTTGTGCCCGGTCATCCCGAGCAGTTCGAGCCGCGCATGGAGGGAGAGCGGCTCTATGGACGCGGCGCCTACGACATGAAGGGTGCGCTGGCGGCGATGCTGCTCGCCTTCGCCGAGCTGCGCTCGGTCGATCGCGTCCGGGTGCGGTTGGGGATCGTGCCCGACGAGGAGTCGGAGGAGGATGAGGAAGACCGCGGAGCCGCCCGGCTGATCGCGTCGGGCTTCCTGGCGGACTTTGCGATCACGGGGGAGCCCACCGACATGGATATCGGCGTCGCGGCGAAGGGAGTGCTGGCCATGCGGCTCGCGGTCTCGGGCCGTGCGGCCCACGGCGCCACCCCCTGGCTCGGACACAACGCGATCCTGCGGGCATACGAGGTGTTCCGCCAACTCGAAGCGCTACCGTTTGCGAGCGAAAGCTCGGCGCTCTTCGATCGACCATCTATAAACCTCGGTCGGATTCTCGGCGGCGACGCTCTCAACAAGGTCCCCGACACCTGTGTCATAGACGTGGACGTGCGCTATCTGCCTGAGCAAGACCCCGACGCGATACTCGCGCAGGTTCGCGGGCTTCCCGACACCGAGCTCGTCTCGACCTTTTCCCGCGCTCCCGTGGTGGTGGACCCCGACTCCCCGTTCGTGCGCGCTCTCCGCGCGGCGGCGGCGCCTCACAGCGACGGCCAGGTGAGGGACGTGGTGGGGCGGGACGGCGCTTCGGATGCGGGCACTCTCCTGAGGGCTGGCGTGGCGACCGTGGAGTTCGGCCCGCACGGCGGGGGGCATCACGGTCCCGAGGAGTGGGTGTCAATCCCGTCGCTCGTCAGCTACCGGCAGTCGATCGTCGACTTCGTGAAGGGCCTTCGGGGCAAGCTTCGCGCCGAGGCCGCCGGGGCGGAGGAAGCGGCCCGCTGACCGACAGGGATCCCGAGATGCCGGGCGACGAGCGCACCGAGGAAGACCCCGTCGAGGGGGAGCCCGAGGTGCCGAAGGGCGACGGGGCGGGCGGGACGAGCCCAGCGGCACCCAGGCCATCGACCTGGGCCGGCCGGGCGTGGCGTGTCGAGGCCGACGGTGAGCGGACGGAGGAGGACGAGCGGCCGGAGCAGGACGAGGAGCGGTCGGATGCGGACGGCGAGCCCGGCGGGGCCACAGACGAGCTCCGCGACGAGGATGCCGCCGAGGTTGATGCGGACGAGCTCGACCAGGCGACGGTGGAGGCGGACACGCTGGCCCTCGCGGACCGCGAGGCGGCCCGCGAGGCGGCGCTGGCGGGAATCCGAGCTCGCGCGGCCCAACACGTCGCGAAGCAGGCTCCGGAGGGGGGCGGCGCCCCGGCTGCGACGGCGCAGCCGGAGGCGGCCGAGCTGACCGAGTCGGCCGAGGAGGCTGGCGGGGGCGAGCAGGTTGTGGAGGCCGAGGAAGCTGCGGAGCCTGAAGAGGCGCCGCCGGCCGAGGTGCCGCCGTCGCCGACCGAGCCCGAGCCGCAGGAGCGCCCCCCGCGGCGCGGGCTGTGGGCGCGCTTTCTCGCCGGATCCCTTCTGATCATGGTCTCGATGGCGACGGCCACCGCGGTCAGCCTGCTGGTCTACCTGACGGACTTCGCTCGCGGGCTCGGCGGCCTTCCGTCGGTCCGCAGCCAGCTCCAGGTTGCCGACCCCGGCAACCCGCAGACGATCCTGATCCTCGGCTCCGACAAGCGGGCCACCGGTCAGGAGGTGGCCCACTCGGACACCACGATCCTGCTTCGGGTCGCCCCCAGCCAGATCAGCATCATGTCGATCCCGCGCGACCTGAAGGTGAACATCCCCGGTCACGGGATCGACAAGTTCAACGTGGCCTACACCTACGGTGGCCCGAAGCTCACCTTGAAGGTCGTCAAGCAGCTCACCGGGCTCGACAACATCAACCACGTCGTCAACGTCGACTTCACGGGTTTCGCCGATGCCGTCAACGCCATCGGCTGCGTCTACATCGACGTCGATCGCCACTACTACCACTCCAACGTGGGGCTGGCGACGGAGGCCCAGTACGCGGAGATCGATATCCCGGCTGGCTACCAGCGGATGTGCGGCCTGAAGGCGCTCCAGTACGTCCGCTACCGGCACGACGACAACGACCTCGTGCGGGCGGCCCGCCAGCAGGAGTTCCTGCGCGAGACGCGCCAGGAGCTGCCGCCGGCGAAGCTCCTCTCGGACCGCAACACGCTGATCGACATCCTGAAGAGGTACGTGACCTCCGACATCGAGCAACCCGAGACGATCATCGGCCTCGGTCGGCTGTTCCTCGCCGCACGCAACGCCTCGGTCGTCCAGGTTCACTTCCCGGCGACCCTTGGCGGCGCGAACGCCGCGTACGTGACCGCCTCCGAATCCGCGATCCGCGAGGCGGTGCAGAAGTTCGAGGGAGAGGCGCCGTCGCCGCCCGAGCATCAGGAAACGACGGAGGGGGGATCGGGGTCCGAGCAGGGCGGTGCCGCCAAGAAGCAAGCAGAGCCGGCTCCGCCTCCGCTGATCGACGCCACCTCCTTGGGCCGGCAGTATGCGGCCGGCGTCGCCAAGGCGAAGACGGAGAGCGGCCGGCCGATGCTCGACTTTCCCGTCTCCTACCCGACGAAGCTGGCACCGAATTCGACGCTCACGGACGATTCGCGCGCCTTCCCGATCGACGGACCGGGCGACGAGGTGGACCATGGCTACAAGCTCGTGGCATCGGTTCCGAGCGACGGCTACACGGCTTACTACGGGTTCTCCGGCACCGACTGGAAGGACCCGCCGATCCTGGCCAACCCCGACGAGACCAAGACGCTCGACGGCCGCGATTACCTCCTCTCCTGGGACGGAGGCCAGCTACGGCTCGTCGGATGGAGGACGGACCGAGGCTCCTATTGGATCGACAACACGCTCCTCAACGTGCTCAGCCCGGGTCAGATGCTCGGCATCGCCCAGTCGATGCGGCGCTACACGGGCTGATCACACGACACCGGGGAGCGCGATCATGCCTGGGATGAGCGAGGAGCGAGGGATCGGCGTCATCGGCGTGGGCTGGGTGGGCCTCGTGACGGCGGCGTGCTTCGCCGAGCTCGGCCGGCGAGTGGTCGCGATGGACATCGACGCGCAGAAGATCAGGGGACTCGGCCGCGGCCAAGTGCCCATTCACGAGCCCGGCCTAGGCGACCTGCTGGAGCGAAACGGGGACCGCCTCGCGTTCACCACGGAGATGGAAGACGTGCTCGAATCGGCGCGGCTCCTGTTCTGCTGCGTCGATACGCCCCCGACCTACTCTGGAGATGCCGATCTATCGCAGATACAGACCGTCGTATCGCAGCTCAGCGAGGATGGCGGCCACGCCCTCGTGATGAAGAGCACCGTTCCGTCCGGGACCGGGCGGGCGATCCGCCGCGGCGCGCCGAAGCTCGCGTACGTGGCGTGCCCCGAGTTCCTGAGAGAGGGCTCCGCCGTCGAGGACTTCCTGCATCCCGACCGGGTGGTGATCGGGGCCGACACCGGGGACGAGTGGGCAGCGGACGCGGTGGAGGAGGTCTACCGACCGCTGGGCGGCGACATCGTGCGCACGGACGTCGCCTCGGCGGAGATGACGAAGCTGGCCTCGAACGCCTTTCTCGCCACGAAGATCTCCTTCATCAATGAGATCGCCAACGTCTGCGAGGAGGTTGGCGCCGACGTCACCGAGGTCGCCCGCGGCATGGGCCTCGACAAGCGAATCGGCCCGTCGTTCCTGCGGGCGGGGGTTGGTTACGGCGGTTCTTGCTTCCCAAAAGATACGCAGGCGCTCAAGCAGCTCGCCGGCAACACCGGCTACCACTTCCAGCTGCTGACGGCGGTCATCGAGGTGAACGAGCTTCAGAAGCGGCGGGTGATCGCGAAGCTGGAGAAGCACCTCGGACCCCTCGCCGGCAAGAAGGTGGCGCTGCTCGGCCTCGCCTTCAAGCCGCACACCGACGACATGCGCGAAGCCTCGAGCCTCGTCCTCGCTTCCCGGCTTAAGGGCGAGGGAGCCGAGGTCCGCGCCTACGACCCCGTGGCGGAGCGCCGCGCCGGCGAGCTGCTGCCGACGGTGGAGATGTGCGCGTCCGCGGAGGAGGCCCTCGAAGGCGCCGACGCCGCGGTGCTCGTCACCGAGTGGCCGCAATTCGCCGACCTCGACTGGGTCTCGCTGCGCGAGCGCATGGCGAAGCCGCTCGTGGTGGACGGGCGCAACTTCCTCGATGCCGAGCGCCTGCGCCAGGCCGGGTTCGCGTACGAGGGGATCGGTCGCCCTACCGGGAATGCACGGAGGCGGAACTCCACGCCGCCGCGCCATCCCTTCGCCTTCCCGACGGGATCGCGCCGGACCTGATGCAGGCCCTCATCCTGGCGGGCGGCGAGGGAACCCGCCTCCGCCCGTTGACGCTGACGCGGCCGAAGCCCGCGATCCAGCTTGTCGACCGTCCCTTCCTCCGCCACATGATCGACTGGGTGGCGCAGCACGGCGTCGACGAGGTCGTGATCGCCTCCGGCTTCCGGGCCGACGCCCTGCAAGCGGCGATCGGCGAGCACGGCGGGGCGGACGTGCACATCCTCTACCTTCGTGAGCGCGACCCGCTTGGAACGGCAGGCCCGTTGCGGCTTGCCGCCGACGAAGGGCTGTTGCGCGAGCGCTTCCTGGTGTTGAACGGCGATGTCCTCGCGGACCTCGACCTGAGCGCGCTGCTCCGCGCCCACGAGGAACGCGATGCCATCGCCACGCTGGCGCTCTACGCCGTCGAGAACCCGAGCGCCTACGGGCTCGTGCGGCGAGCCGCAGGGCCCCAGGCCCCCGGCGGGAGGCCGGCCAGTCCCGCCGGGGAAGTCGTGGAGTTCGTCGAGAAACCGGAGCCCGCGGAGGTCGAAACGGACGAGATCTCGGCCGGCGCCTACGTCCTAGACCGGCGGGTGATTGAGTTGATCCCCCCCGAGAGGATGGTCTCGATCGAGCGCGAGGTCTTCCCCCGCTTGGTCGGCGAGGCGCTGTACGGTCAAAGGCTGGAGGGCTACTGGATGGACGTGGGGACCCCCGAGCGCTACCTGCAGGCAAGCTGGGACATCCTCGAGGGGCGCGTGCGAAGCAAGGCCGCGGCTCGGTTCGATCGCGACGGGCTCCTGTTGGAGGAAGGCGCGCGCCAGGATCTCACGGCCACCGTCGTGCCGCCGGCTGTGCTGGGCCCTGGAGCCGCGGTCGGCGCCAAGGCGACGGTCGGGCCGCGCGCCGTAATCGGAGCCACCACCGAGATCGGGGAGGGGGCGGAGGTGTCGGGCTCGGTGGTGATGGAGGGCTCCCGGGTTGGGCCGCAAGCGCGGGTCCGCGGGGCGATCCTAGGGCCGGACGTGACGCTCGAGGAGGGGGCCCGAATCGAACCGGGGTCGGTAGTCGGCGAGCGGGCCCGCATCGAAGCCGAAGTCCGGATCGGCGAGCGGGCTCGGATTCATCCCGGCGAGACCATCTCGTGAGCGACACCCCCGACATCCGGGCGACCGATCGCTCAAATCAGCTCGACGACGTACTCGCACTTCCGGATCACCTTGGCGATGCGCTGTTGCGGGTTGAGTCGGCGAGGCTGGAGCCCTTCGATGCCCCGGGTGGACTCGTCGTCTGCGGCATGGGGGGATCGGCGATCGGCGGCGACCTGGCGGCGGTGGCGTTCGGGAGCCGGCTGACCCGGCCGATCACGATCGAGCGCGGCTACGAATTGCCTGGCTGGATGCTTCCCGACTGGGCGGTGCTCTGCTCGAGCTATTCGGGCGACACGGAGGAGACGATCGCCTGCTACGAAGCCGCCGAGGCGCTCGGGACGCGGCGCATCGTGGCGGCGACGGGAGGGCAGCTCGCGCAGGCCGCGCGCCGCGACGGCGTCCCGGTGATCGGGCTGCCCGCCGGGCTCAAGCCGCGGGCGGCCGTGGGCTATCTGTTCACGGTCGCCGCGGAGGTCGCGGCCCTGGTGGGGGCGGCCCCGGGGATCCGCACCGAGATCGACAGCTCCGCCTCGCATCTACGGGAGGCAGAGCCCGAGCTCACAGACCGCGCGGCCGCGCTTGCCGAGCGGCTCCACGAATCGATCCCGGTGATCTACGGGGCGGACCTCACGGTGCCGGTCGCGGGCCGCTGGAAGACCCAGGTCAACGAGAACGCGAAGCTGCCGGCGTTCGCCGGGGAGCTGCCCGAGGCCGACCACAACGAGATCGCCGGCTGGTCCGGTGCCGGCGAGGTGGGGCGGATGTGCGCGGTCTTCCTCGAGGACCGCGATCAGCATCCGCGGGTGCGGCAGCGGTTCGAGCTCACCGCCAGGCTCATCGAGCCGAAGGCTCAGGCGGTGGTCCGCGTGGAGACGGAGGGGGAGAGCCGTACCGAGCGGCTCCTGTGGACCGTCATGCTCGGCGACCTCGTCTCCCTTCACCTCGCCGCCCGCCGAGGAGTCGATCCATCCCCGGTGGAGGCGATCGACCGCCTCAAGGACGAGCTCGGCCGCCCGTGACGGACGCGGCGCTCGAGACCCGCGAGCTGGCCAAGGTCTACGGCGAGGGGGAGACCGCGGTTCGAGCGCTGGATGGCGTCAGCCTGCGCGTGGAGCGTGGGGAGATGGTGGCGATCATGGGGCCCTCGGGTTCGGGCAAGAGCACGCTGCTCCATCTGCTAGGTGCGCTTGATACGCCGACCTCCGGCGAGATCCTGCTCGCCGGCCATCGCTACGACGGGCTCGGCGAGAGCGAGCTGACGCGGCTTCGCCGCGAGGGGATCGGCTTCGTGTTCCAATTCTTCAACCTCCTGCCGTCGCTGTCGGCGGAGGAGAACGTTCTGCTGCCTGGGCTGATCGCCGGGCGGGGCGATCCCGGGACCAGGGCTCGCGCGCGCGAGCTCCTCGAGCGCGTTGGGCTGGCCGACCGCGCCCATCACCTCCCGCCCGAGCTCTCAGGCGGCGAGCAACAGCGGGTGTCGATCGCCCGCGCGCTGCTGACCGAGCCGGAGATCGTGCTTGCCGACGAACCGACCGGCAACCTGGACACCCGCTCCAGCGCCGGGGTCCTCGAGCTCCTGCGCGAGCTGAACCGGACCGAGGGACAGACGCTCGTGCTCGTTACCCACGACCCCGCGGCCGCGGCCACCGCCGGCCGGGTGGTCTTCCTTCGGGACGGAAGGGTCGTCGGCGAGAGGCCCGGAGGTTCCACGGAAGTGGTGGTCCGCGCGTTAGCGAACTTCGAGTCAGAAGACAGCGGCAAAGACGCGAGCGGGGGATCTTCCATCAATGCGATGCACGATCCCCCGCCGCCCTGGCACCGCCTGAGCTGATACCGCTGGCTTCCCTCCGCGCTCTGCTATCTGCGTGATGCGATCCCTCTCCTCACTGGCGATCCGGCAGGTGCGGGCGCGGCGCCTGCGCTCGCTCTTGACGGCGGCGGGGATCGTGCTCGGCGTCGGGATGATCCTCGGAGTCCTGCTCCTCACGGCGACGATCCACCGCACCTTCAGCGACCTCTTCGACTCCGTGTACGGGCGCACGGACCTGATCGTCTCGGGAGTAGGCGGCGACTCGCTTCGCGGCGCCATGCTGGCGCGGGTGCGCCGGACGCCGGAGGTCGCCGAGGCGCAGGGCGCCGTGACCGGCGTCTTCACCCTGGTGGACAGCTCCGGGGCCGCGTCCAGCGATTCGAGCTCGAGGCTCAACGTGGCCGGCGAGAGGGCGGCGGCCGCCCGGCTTTCGGACTCGCACCTGCTCGCCGGGCGCCAGGCGCGCCGTGGCCTGGAGATCGCGCTCCAAGAGAGCTGGGCGGACGCCCATAGCGTCGAGCTCGGCGGCCGCGTGGCGCTGGCGACCCCGTCGGGAGTGAAGCGGTTGCGGGTCGTGGGCCTGTTCCAGTTCTCCTCCGGGCTCGACTTCGGCGGGCAAGGGTTCGGTCGCATACCGCTGCCCCCGTCGCGCGATCTGATGGACAAGCGCCGGGTCTTCGACGAGATCGATCTCGTCGTGGACGGGGGCGAGGAGACGATCGCGAACGTTCAGCGCGAGCTGCGAGGCGAGCTGCCCGGAGGGGTGGAGGTGAAGACGCCCGACAACAAGAGCGAGAACGTCGAGCAGCAGCTCCAGGCGTTCAACGTGATCCTCTACTTCTTCGCGGCGATGGCCCTGTTCGTGGGAGGCTTTTTGATCTTCAACTCGTTCAACATGACCGTCTTCCAGCGCACGCGGGAGATCGGCATCCTGCGGGCGCTTGGTGCGGGGCGCTGGGCGATCACTCGCTCGGTCCTGTTCGAGGCGGTAGCGCTCGGTCTGCTGGGGGCGGTTTTGGGCTTGGGAATGGGAGCGGCGCTCGCCCTCGGGCTTGTCCAGCTCATGAGGGCGCTCGACTTCCCGGTCGGCAACCTCGCCTTCTCGACGTTCGCGCCCATCGCAGCCGTGATCACGGGCCTCCTGACGGCTGTCCTCGGCGCGCTTCGGCCCGCTCAGCGGGCCGGTCAGACGGATCCGATCCGGGCCGTGCTCGGCACCGAGGGGCTGCGCGCGAGGCTCCGCGCGCGCCGCGCCGTGGTGGGGGCCGTCCTCATCGGGCTGGGCCTCGCCGGCGCGTTCTGGCTCGGTGCCGCGGACGAGACGACGGCCATGGTCGCCGCGGCGGGCATGCTCGGGACGATCGCGATCTTCTTCGGGATCGCCCTGGTCGCCCCGTTCGTGATCCGCCCGCTGGTGAGCGCGCTCTCATGGCCGCTTCGTCGCGCCTTCCCGGTTGAGGGACGGCTGGCGGCAGACGCCGCGCGCTCCGACCCCGGACGCACCGCGGCCACCGCGACGGCGCTGATGATCGGACTCGCGCTCGTGGTAGCGGTGAACAGCCTCGGCGTGAGCTTCCTCAAGTCCATCGACGACGAGTTCGATCGCGACTTCGCGCGCGACCTGACCGTCCAGCCGCGCGGGCTCAACCCCGGCGCCGGGCCCCAGCAGACCATCGCCAAGGGCCTGCGCTCAAGGCTCGCCCGCATCCCGCAGGCGGCGGTGGTCGCCAACGAGCGCTTCCTCTACACGCCCCACCTTCCGGGGCCGAGCGGGAAAAAGGGCGACGGCCTTTTGTTCGGATTCGCGCCCCAGTACGAGAAGGTCGACGAGACCGACATCGACGGTGCGTCTCGCTCAGAGGCCTACCGGCGGATCGACAATGGCTGGGTCACGGTTGGCCGGGGCTGGGCGGACGAGACGGGCCTGGACGTCGGAGACCCGATCACGCTGCGCGGGCCGGCTGGGAGGACGCGAACACGGGTCGCGGGAATCGTCAACACGGTGATCTTCGGCGGCCAGACGGTCGGCATGTCGCTCAAGACGATCCGACACGTGTACGGCGTCACGTCGGATTCCGAGCTGGCGCTGAAGGCAACCTCCGCCGCGGCGCGGCCCGTGCTGCGCCGGCGGGTCGAGCGGATCGTGCGGCGCGACTACCCGAACCTCGCGGTGCTCTCGAACGACGAGCTGAAATCGAACGTCGAGAACCAGGTGAACCGGCAGTTCGGGATCTTCTACGCGATCGTCGGTGTGGCGATCTTCGCGAGCCTGTTCGGGATCGTCAACACCTTGACCATGTCGGTGATCGAGCGCACACGCGAGATCGGTGTCCTGCGAGCGCTCGGGGCATCGCGCTGGCAGGTCCGCCGCTCGATTGCCGACGAGAGCCTCGTCATCGGTCTGATCGGCGCCGTGCTCGGTGTCGCGGTCGGCGCGGGGCTAGGCTACGCGCTCCTCCGGGGGCTCTCGTCGGGGATCCCGGGCGTCGAGTACCGCCCGCCGGTCGCGACGATCGTCCCGGTGGGACTCGCCGGGATCCTGCTCGGCCTCGTTGCCTCGATTCTCCCCGCCCGCCGCGCGGCCCGCCTCGACGTCATCCGGGCGATCAGCTACGAGTAGGCGCTTTCGGCCGGAAGGATGACGGCTGCAGCCTTTGGTAGCCCATCGACTACGAAATGCTGTAATCGCTGCGGCGGCGCTGGTTGACTTGCACACGCGTCGTTTTGGCGGAACGCTGCCGACCGTCTATTTGTCGGAGGCCGGCGGGCGGCGGGCGCGCTTGCGCTCGGAGCGACGGCGCTTCTGCTCCAGCCGGCGCTCCTTCGCCGTGGCGGGGGGCTTGCTCGGCCGACGCTTCCTCGGCACGGATAGGCCGGTTGCGAGCTTCTCGCGCAGTCGCTCGAGCGCGAGCTCGCGGTTTCGGGCCTGGCTGCGCGCGTCCTGGGCGACGGCGGTGACACGGTCGCCGTAGCGCTCCCTCAGGCGGTGGCGCTGCTCATCGGTGAGCGATCCAGACGACGCGACCTCGAACACGGCCTCGACCCGCGAGGCTGTGACGTTTGCATGCTGACCGCCCGGCCCCGAGGACCGGCTCGTGCGGATCTCGACCTCGGCAAGCGGTATCGCTGCGTCGACCGCGAAGATCATCGGATCCTCCACGCCTCCACGGTAGGTCACCCGAGCGAGGAGCGACGAGCTACGAACGCCTCCCAATATCCTTCCCCCCTCATCCCGACGAAAGGACTGATGTGGCAACCGCCGAGAAGAGCCACGACATCGCCGACATCGCGCTCGCCGACGAAGGTCAGCGCCGCATCGAGTGGGCCGATCGCCAGATGCCCGTGCTGCGCTCGATCCGTGAGCGCTTTGCAAATGAGCGCCCGCTCGACGGGATCGCGCTCGGCTGCTGCCTGCACGTCACCAGCGAGACCGCGAATCTGGTCCGCGCGCTGCTGGCGGGCGGCGCCGAGGTGGCCCTTTGCGCCTCAAACCCGCTGTCCACGCAGGACGACGTGGCCTCGGCGCTCGTCGACCGCCACGGCGCCGAGGTCTACGCGGTGAAGGGAGAGGACAACGAGACCTACTATCGCCACATCCACTCCGTCGTCGATCGCGGTCCCCAGATCACGATGGACGACGGCGCCGACGTGGTCGGGGTGCTTCACGGGGAGCGGACTGACCAGCTCCAGAACGTGCTCGGCGGCACCGAGGAGACGACCACCGGTGTCATCCGCCTCAAGGCGCTCGAGCGCCAGGGCAAGCTCGGCTATCCGATCATCGCCGTCAACGACGCGAAGACGAAGCACTTCTTCGACAACCGCTACGGAACCGGCCAATCCACGCTGGACGGCGTGATCCGCGCGACCAACGTCCTGATCGCAGGGCTGCGGCTCGTCGTGATCGGTTACGGATGGTGCGGCAAGGGCGTCGCGATGCGCGCCAAGGGCCACGGCGCTCAAGTGATCGTCTGCGAGATCGACCCGCTGCGAGCCCTCGAGGCGCTGATGGACGGCTTCGAGGTCATGCGCGGGGTCGAGGCCGCGAAGGTAGGGGACGTGTTCATCTCGGTGACGGGAAACCGCGACGCGATCGCCCGCGAGATGCTCGAGGTCATGAAGTCGGGCGCGATCGTCTGCAACTCGGGTCACTTCGACGTCGAGGTCAACAAGGACGACCTCGAGGCGATCACTGCCGAGAGGTTCCAGGTGCGTCCGTTCGTCGAAGGCCACCGCACCAAGGACGGCAGGGAGATCTTCCTGCTCGCCGACGGGCGGCTCGTGAACCTAGCCGCCGCCGAGGGCCATCCCGCAGCGGTCATGGACATGAGCTTCGCCAACCAGGCGCTGGCGGCTGAGCACGTGGCCCGGGACCATTCCTACCTGGAAAAGCGGGTCTACCCCGTTCCGGAGGAGATCGACCGCGAGATCGCACGCTTGAAGCTCGCTTCGCGCGGGGTCGAGATAGACACGCTCACGGAGAGGCAGCGGGAGTACCTCGCGTCGTGGGATCAGGGAACCTAGCGAGGTATTGGGCGTTGGGTATTGGGTATTCGGTCGCGGCCCCGCAGTGCCGGCCGGGTCACTACCGAATACCTAATACCTAGTACCTGATACCGGCAATGCGAGCAATGGTCATGGCGGCGGGCCTCGGGACGAGGCTGCGCCCGCTCAGCTACGACCTGCCCAAGCCGATGGCGCCGGTCGTCAACCGGCCGATCATGGAGCACATCCTG
>Ga0126312_10002459_pt1 | contig 12390 bp, 11 predicted proteins | sample Plot104A_FD_92537 | JGI IMG/M metagenome (GOLD analysis project Ga0126312, IMG submission 92537) | Serpentine soil microbial communities from UC McLaughlin Reserve, CA, USA - Plot104A | ecosystem: Environmental > Terrestrial > Soil > Grasslands | place: USA: UC McLaughlin Reserve, Lake County... | reverse complement strand
GAAAAGCCCTGTCGACTGTTCTTACAGCCATTTCTTTTACCTGCTGTGATTCTATATTGATACCCTCAGCTTTAAACATTGTGAGATTCGAATGAAAATTAATGCGGGCCCGTCGGGATTAGAACCCTGTATATAAACGGGTTCTATCAATTTGTGATATTTAAGTTTCCTAGACTGTTAACTCATTGCTAATATTAAAGCAGGCTCAATCTCATTTGTTGAAGCCAACAATTTTTAGAACTAGATGGGCCCAACGGGGTTTGATTCCTGCATGTAAAGGGGTTCAAGTCTTTAAGCTTTAAAGATTACTTAATGTCGGCAATAATCTTTGTCAATAATTTGGGTGCTGGCCCAGAGGGTTCCAGCAAAAAAACTTCAAAATTGAGACCCGATGGATCTGAATGGCATAAATGAAAAATGGGATTCAGTTATCTTTTATACTATTATGACAATCATGAATCGCCATTGGTGCGGGTTCGGTAAGACAGAAGACAGATTTGACTTAATCACCCCACCAGCAAATAGCTTTACCTTTTTTATCTGGCAAATTTACTGAGTTGTTTTGTGATGTTAACAACATTATCCAAGCCTAATCCAACAAATGCAAACATTATATATTCAACTCCCATATCTTTAATTCTTTGAATAATGAATGGATTTCAATGCATCAATACTTTGCTTAGGAAGCCTGGAGGCTAAATAGCTGATGTTGACCCCCGTGCCAATTCCACTGTATAAACGGTGTACCAGAATCAAGCGAGGCTCCGGAAACATCCAGGCACAAACCACTCCGTCTCGATACTATCCTAAAGTCATTTCCAACCCTCTCCAGTCGCCATTGCTGATTAGATCCACCGTGCCAATCCCAAAGATGTATAGCTGCGCCGTTATCTCGTGAGTTCCCGCTAACATCAAGAACCTTGTTGCTCAAATAAGAGATGATGCGGACATAGCCTTGGCCGACGTCTTCGAGCCGCCATTGTTGGTTGGGGCCACCATGACGATCCCATTGTTGTATGATAGCTCCATTATCGTGCGATGCGTTACGCACATCGAGCACTTTGCCACTGTGACGCGCGAAAATACTCATTGCCTGTGTCGAGAAGCGCCATTGTTGGTTGGGGCCACCATGCCATTGCTGCTGTATGCACTCTACACCAGAGCTACCGCTTCGACCACGCACGTCCAGGCAATGACCGCTGTTTACAGACACGAGACGGCAAAATCCTTCTCCCACATCCTCTATACGCCAGCGCTGGTTAGCACCTGACCACCAGTCCCACTGCTGGATTGCGGCCCCCGAATCATGCGATACCTCGGCTACTTCGAGCACCTTGCCACTGTGAATGGAGGTGAGTCTGAACTCGCCGGGTGCGACGGACGTCAGCCGCCACCGCTGGTTACGACCGCCAGTATAACGATACACTTGGACAAGCGCACCATTGGCCCCGGAGGCAGCTCTAACGTCCAAAGCTTTGCCGCTACCACGTGATATAAGAACCAGTTGCCACTGCAAAAGGTCCTCTACTCGGGTAAACGTGAACGGCTCAAGACGCGAGCGGATATGCTCTCTGCAAGCTCGACAAAATGATCCGGCGGTTCTATTATTGCGCATAATACATACGAACTCAGGACGATAGGCATCGCAGTGGTAGTAATGTGCTCCCTCGAATAAGCCAACATTCCCCGGTGGGAAGGGATTCGGCTGAGGATCGCACCTTGAGCAATCTGCGTTGCTAGTTGTAGGCCAGGGAGCTAATCTGCTCACAAACCTACCCCACTTATGGGTATTCAATGTTGAGAGTTCCTCATGAACTGTAAGATTAGGTTCTACTAGGTCGAAGAAAGTGAAGCCATGGACGTTACGATCGGTTTCCCCACTATCACAACCGATGAGGGATTCGTACTCATCTCCAAGGCCAAAGGCGTGGCCAATCTCATGGATAGCTATGAGGTGCGCATCAGTCGCCAGCGAACAAGTGTAAACTGACCCACCTGAGCCACCCCATATAGTGGAATTAACGACAACTAAGACTACATGTGCCTGTGGCACTTGATCACGCGCCACTTCCCAAGCTAATCCGTTGTTGACTACAAGGCCACGCCGGAGGCCACCTGAACCGAATGTAGCGTCGAAAAAGGTCCGCACCATAGCGCCAGTACCACCTCCAGATCCGGTTGGGTCATCTGCACCGCTGTCGGTTGAGGCAACGTCCACGCGAAATACATTGATACCGTGGCGTAATTCCGAAAATGGCGAGAAGCCCATCAGGGCCAATGCAAAGTTGCTCGCAGCCGTCTGGAATTGAGCCATCTCCGGCTCCTGGAATCCGTCACCAAGAATGACCAGGTTCCAACGTCGTTGTGGAGAACCACTATTCACGATTTGAGTCGAGCGGAGGATCCTACCATCAGAGCGGCCCATTACCGTCTCCTCCTGTAGTATTGTCCTTTCCACCCTTGGTGACTGAGCCGCTGACATTCTCATTAAGTAGCACCTCGGCTACATCCTTTACAATTAGCTGCTTTGTCTCCTTAGCCGGGCTGGCACGCACGAATACAATCGACTTTGCCATAGGCAACGCAGGTACAATCACCTCCAAATGTCCTTCGATGTTTTCAATGGGCGATCTGCTGATTGTTTCTTCTCCTAATTTAGGATCCCCAAATATCTCGATATCTGATCTAAACGGATCAACCATCACCTGGCGGTAAACGGGCTTGCCGTCAGCGTCTCGCAGCTCAAGCCAGAAGCCGACTACATCGTCGAAACTTATATCATCATCTGAGGCTGCACTCAGCATTTCTATTCGCTCCTGCTTTTGAACAGTGACTTTTTCGCCCTTATACGTGCAAGTTAGTCGAACTGATTCTGACAAGCAGCCTTGCCTCTTTGAATAAGTCAATATACTATACTGTCTATTTTAGTCTTGCCAAGTCTATCCTGGCACTATTAACTTAGGACAAGAACAATAGATAGGTTTGTCCTGGCATTTCATTGTAGTATGGAACACTTTAGGAGGCATAGGACATTAGTATTCTGGAATATTGTTATTGGTAGTAGTGGTGCTTGGACCCTGCCATTCATTTGGCGAAGTCATATACGAAAGAAAGATTTTCTTCCTATGATATAAAGAGCTTGAATTTATAGTGCACTGCATAGGTGCTACAAGGTAAGCTTGTCCGCAGGGATCATGCAGTAGTGCTTAGTGCTACCAAGTTCAGCCTTATACATCCTCCAGCTCCTCGTCTATTTTTGCAATAATCGAGGGAAATGTTAAATGCATGTACGTCTTTTTCTCATCTTCCTGTATAGTTTCCTTGAAAGCATTCATAATCCTGTTTTAGCTTGTGTTGATCTTTATGCAGAGCTCTTTCATAGAAACATATCTTAAACACTTATCTATTTCCTCCGGAATTACCGGATCCTTTTCTTACTCATAAATTCTTATTACTAGATGGATTAATGAGTATCCATAAATAAATTGTTTATTCAGATTTCTAACATGGAATGTTTGGGCTGATGTATAGTATATTCAAATGCGCTCAATGCTCAATGACAAAACGAACCATTATAGGTATGCAGTTAAATAAATAGACGCTAGCGTTTTTTCCAGCAGTCTTAAATATATCACCGATCTATCGAGATTAATGAACAAGGGGCTCAAGAAAACTAAAAAACATGTGAAAAACCATGGAAAACAACAAGAAAATGAGAATATTCGCGATGAGATAAACGAAAGACAACAGTGGTTTTTCTCTACTAGGATAAAGGACAGTGGAATAGAAGAACCGTCGAAACTATTTCTAAAGGCTTCATCTCAGCGACACAAGATAGAAAATGAACTGATGAAGAAGAACGTCAAAAACAATGAAAGTGAGAATGAAAACAATGAAAGTGAGAATGAAAACAATGAAAGTGAGAATGAAAACAATGAAAGTGAGAATGAAATACCCGCACCCCCTGGACCCTCCGGAAGCGTAAATTGGACTCCTATCGGCCCCTCTGTGGTCTTTAATGGGCAAGCTTCAGGAAATCCTCCGGTAAGCGGAAGGATTACTGCTCTTGTGGTTGGTCCCGGAGGCTCACGTGTCTATGCAGGATCAGCAAATGGTGGAATATGGTTTTCTGATGATGCGGGCTTGCGTTGGAGGCCGCTAGATGATTACTCCGTCTCGCCTTCCTTCATTTCTTCCTTAGAAGCAGATTCCTTATCAATTGGTGCAATAGCAGTTAGATTCGGAGTCATGTCATCTACTGATGAAGTATATGTCGGCACAGGAGAGGCTAACGGTAACTTTGATGCATACTTCGGAATTGGCATAAAACACTCTGCTAGTGGCGGAGCCCCCGGAAGTTGGAGACTGGAAGCCACAAATTTGGCAGGTCAATCTATTTCTCGCATTGTCATAGATCGAGATAATCCAAGTACCGTTCTTGCCGCTACTAGCAATGGTTTATACAGGCGCCCTACTAGTTCTCCTTTCACCACCTGGCAGAGAATAAACAGTGTGTCCTTCACAAATTCAGGAGGGATGGCTTCCGATGTTGTAATTGCAGGTTCGGGATCAGGGAAAAGAACCTATGTCGCATTTAACGGCGACAGAGTGTATAGGTTTGACGGCACAAACTGGACAGCAATCTCCGGTTTACCAGCTGGTCAAGGACGCATCGTATTGGCTGCTGGTGAAAATAATCCCGGAATAGTGTATGCATTAACAGAAACAGGAAGCCTCTTTCGTCTTAGCGGTTCGACATTCCAACAAGTTACAGGAGTTCCCAGAGCCTTATTTTTTGGTAACGCCGGTTGGTACAACATCGTATTGGCCGTAGACCCTTCAAATGCCAATACTGTTTATTTGGGCGGCGATATTACAAAAGACGGAGGAGAATGGACGCTTTCATTCTATAAGGGCACAATAACAAGCAGCGGAGGCAGCTTTGTGTTTCCCTTTAATAGCGCAAATGATGTTTATACAGATACTGCAGGAAATAGATATTCAGACAGAGTACCTATGGACGCTACCTGGATTGGTCGTGGCATTCATGCTGACGCACATGCATTTGCATTTGCTCTAAATTCGAGTGGTACATTGCATGACCCAACTAATGTATGGGTTGGAACAGACGGTGGAATTTTCCAATCTACTATGAGTGGGGTGAGAGGATCGTTTGTTGCACGCAATACTGGGTTGGCTATTACACAAATGACTTACTTTGGGCAACGGTTCGATACAGATGCAGTAATATTCGGAGGTAATCAAGACAATGGCACCGTTCGTTTTTGGGGAGAAAAAGCATGGTACGAATCCCCTAAAGGAGACGGCGGAGGTGTAGCATATGACCCAAATAACCCATATAGAGTAATGCGCCAGTATGTCAGAGCAGGACTATCAGTTACAACTAATGGAGGAATAAGCAGCGGTTGGGCAGCCCTAAATTTTCCCCCAAAAACTAGCACTTCTACTACTCAGCAAAATGCTGCAGTGACAGAGGGTAACGCTACATCTTTTTATTGCCCAATAGCTGCTTCGCCTCAAGGAGCTACTCCTACTTTAACCTCATTTGGTACTAACCGTTTGTGGTTAACGAATGACTGGGGATCAACATGGATAACATTGCCAACTTGCACAAACCCCTATTCCACTGCAACGCCGAACTCAAGCCAAGATATTCTGGACGGAAATTCAATTGATGCATTGACATTCGCATCTTACAATCGTATCTTTGTTGCAACACAAAATGCAGTATGGAGGTTTGACCATATCGGAGGATCGGCATGGAACACTAATTGGACAAGGACTCCCATAACTACAACTGGACTACCGAGAGGACACATAATTACATCAATAGCAGTAGAGAATGCGACGGCAGGAACATTTTATGTTGCATTAGGAGGGAGCGGTTACGTGCACGTCTACTATTTTAATGGAACTGCTTGGCGTAACGCGGGGCCTCCCACTTCCACCGTGGACATTCCATGTCATGCGATATCAGTGGACCCAAATAATACAAACATAGTATATCTTGGCTCAGATATAGGCTGCTGGAAGGGATCAAAGACAGGTTCGAGTACATGGAACTGGACACTTTTTTCTCAGGGGCTACCTGAGGCTGCCATATTGGATCTGCAGGTTAACTCTCAGGCAAGATTGCTGCGTGCGTCTACTCATGGCAGAGGAATATGGGAAATTCCTTTGGACACTAGCACAGGCAATAACGTAGATATCTACATGCGGGCAAATTATGCAGATACAGGGCGCGTCATCTCAGGTGCCAGAAACGCGTGGATTGAAAATAGACCCGACCCTCACAGGCAGGGGTTCAACGTCTATCATTGGATGAGCTCTGACATCAAAGTAAGGAGAAACTCCCTTGGAGGACCCATTCTGGCTGCACAACCAGACTTTATGGATTTTGGTTTCAATATAGGAGACTATGAAGACACTACTAACACTGAGACGGCAGATATTTCTGGAGCAAATCGCATTTTTGTGCAGGTACATAATAGAGGTCTAACACCAATTCCCGGGTCACAGGTACGAGTTTTGTTGTTGATGACTGATGCTGCTGGCGGTTTGCCGCCTTTACCTACTAATTATGCCAACCATATTAATACAGGAGATACGAATGCCTCGTGGTTAGCAGGAAGCCAGTGGCGTTTTGCGGACCCGTCTATGCCGTATCGTACTCTTCCCGGAACATTGGACGTAAGAACGCCACAGGTGGTTGAATTTCCAGCGGAATTTTCAAGTCTTTCGCTACCAGCAGGCCACGATCATGTCTGTGTTGCAGCTTTCGTTACCACAACAAACTTGCTTGATCGAATTAGCTCTACCAATAGATCATTGGATTACACAACTATGCATGATAAGCATATCACCCATCGCAACTTGCATCTTGTTCCAGCGAGTGCGCGACCTATGAGTAGAAGGGGAAACAAATATTCTCAATCTCCACAGACATTTTTAATTAATTTCTATAATGTTTCAAAAAAAGATACTATTGTCAACATCAAGTTTGACGGTATATCCCATCTTGGACATCTTTCCGTGATGCTACCTAAAGGCAAAGTGTTAAACGAGACATGGAAAGGATGGAAGATGGTCAAGCCCGAAAAACGGGATAATGAAGTAATTAGTAGTCATCTCCGCAATTGGTCTAAAGAGGCATTAAGCCTTGTAAAAGGTAAAGGCATCATCATTCATAGGCATGCAAGATCTATTGTTATGCCTGAAGAAGTTCTAAAGAACAAACTGAAGAAGCTTTCAAGTCTGGATTTTAATAGAATCTATGTAGCAAATACTGCTGTTGATTCGTCAGAATTTGTGGATGTCAAAATTGCTGCTATGGAAAATATTACTGTTGCTGTAACAGTTCAAGCTCCTTCGAATGCAAAACCGGGAGACCAGTTTCCATTCCATATAATCCAAACAAGGGGAGAAAAAATCATAGGTGGCAGTTCATATGTCTTGCTGGTAACAAAGCCAAACGAAATTTACACGAAAAGAAAAGGAGGCAGATGAAACAGACCGGGTTTGGCCTATCCTAGAGAGGAGTAGACTAATGCATTGTAACTTAGTGATAAAGGTTGTTTGTTTTTGTTAAAATATGTATATTTGACTGAGTCTATTTTCCGAAGGTTTTTCTCTCGAATCCCCCTGGCCCGCTATGATATCACTCCTAAAATAGGATTCTTGTGAAAAAGGATTGTAAAACGAAACAAATTGTCAAACAGCTTCCATTGTTTAGGCAGGCAGAGCTTTTTTATCGTGGCATTCAAATGGAATTAACTTTATTGAGGACTAATCTCTGAGTTATTCAAAATAAAATAATGTGGCTTGTTTTTGACCTTTCCCAATACTGCAAAAAGATACGATAATTAAATAATTATTTAGGGCAGTAAGCTGTTTTAAATAATGCATATCCCGCGACTGTGATTAGTAGTATCAGCGATGGGACAACTACAATTTTGGCTACCTCTTCGTATTCAGTTAGTTCAGTTGTTAGTGCTATGATGCCAATTAACATGATTATGCTTAGAACACCGAGTTCTAGAGGCTTTAGAACCTGCGTCATCTATTTGGCTGACGAGCGCTCGTTTATAAGGATAGCGAGTGGAATGGTAGTTCTAGCAACTTGATAGGACATGAGCCAAAAGATAGGAAAATCACGTTGGCCCCTCAGTTGCCAGTAATATTACAGCAGAGGTTTGAAGACAACGCCCCTGCAGCCTTTGCATAAAGAAACATCATCCAAGGGTGATATTTGCAGCAAGTTCTTGGCTGAAAAGTACAAGAGCTTTGAGATTATTCTTTCTGTAGCTGTCTGATTTCCGATTATCCGTAATGAACTGGTAAAATTCCTGTATCAATGAAGAATTAACAGGATCTGGTATAGCGGAAACCTTGTCTAATACGGTCTCTAGCCTTTCAGTCATTTGTAGTTATTTTCACCCTTGTGGTTTTCGTCATTACTTTATACAAAGCACCGATATTAGAACCCGTATGATTAGCGGGCCCGTCGGGACTAGCGATGATATCGCTTCAATAAAGGGATTTTTTGTCGATCTTTGAATGCAATGGCTAGCTAAAAAGTTTTCAAATGAGTTCCGCACTAGATGAGTTTAAATCATAGGAAGCAATAGTGAATTGCACAATGGCCGCTCTAACCCTAGATGATCTCAGAAATCGTATTAAAGAAATAGACGATCCTGAGCAGGCTTCTGGCTTACGAATATTCATTAATCTTGCTGAAAAATTGCCACCAGATGTTGGTATGCTAGGAGTTTATGCGTGGGATCTTCCTGCCATGGGAGTCAAAGCGGTTGCAAAAGCAAAGACATTTGAAGATATTCAAAAAGCCCTAAGGGCCAAATATGACGTAAAGATCGAAGATCGATGAATCGATGACAAAGCTCCAATCTGTTCCATTTAGTATTAAAGATGTCCAAAAAACGACTATCGATGGTTTAGAGTGGCACCCCAATTACTTCACTACTTTTGATGATGATGCATATTACATTATTGAAACCCGTGAAGGGGGATCGTTGAAATTTTATTCTATGCCAACGCTCAAAAAGCAACCTGGTTTGGGGTGCATACAGGTCAACGCGACCAATTGACTTTCTTTGGTGATCCCAGAGCTAGGATCCATGGTACTTTCTTAGATTGTCGGAAAGATTCTCCGACTTTGCACAGGAAGCAGAAATTAAGTTTTAAGCCAGATCCGACTAAACATCTCTTCATAGATAGAGGAATTGCCCATGCATTTTCCTTTCCTCGAAATATTACTGTTCGTGTTGAACCAATCTGGTTTATGGCTGAAAATAATGAGGATTATGATTTGGTAAACGACCACTTAAGCTTTAGAATAGATGAGAATCCATCAAACTATCCAAAATTAACAATTAACACGTTACCCGTTCCTGATGAAGTACTACGATATGTACTTACGGAACAACAAAAGGCAATACTTGAGGGTCGCACAAAAGGTTTTTCTATGCGCACTCTACTTCGTGGGGAAGTTAAGAGAATAACCGTCAAAAGGAAACAGAGAAACTAGCTTTGATCTATTATACGTGTGATCATATAGACCCAAGTTCAACTTTCCCTTCATCCGCCAATATTTGTACGTCAACTGAATCAGAATTAGGAGTATCGCTTAGAATATTTTTTCGCTGAAAGTTTTACCTGCATCAGTTGATACTCTGCACTATATCACCTGCGATTACTGTACCTTAGAATAACAGAGGAAGAAGAAGAACTTAATATAGTCAAGCTCACTCCTTCTCGCTCTTCTCTGACTCGAGCGTCATAACCCATTTGCGAGGAAAAAGCCAAGTCGTCCTCCGTGTACCGTTTCTCTAAGGCTTCAAGCTCCATTGGCTCATCTACATAAGAAAGCCTTTGAGATGTAGTTTGCGCTTTTTAGGGTATATGGATTAATTACTTGCACATTATTTTTACCCGCGCATTTTTTTGAATGAGAGTAGTTGAAAGCTATTCCTTATCCTAAATGCAATATTTGCATCATATTCGCAGGCTGCGTATAATTTTAGACGATAAAAATCAGATCAACTACAATAGTAGCAATCTTTAAGATATCTGCCTAGAGTTATTTGCCATTGGCACTGCGCTTGATTACTTCATTTCTGTTACTTCTGATTGTTGTAACGCCTTCGAACTTGGGGGTAGCACTTGCACAGGAGCCTAATTTTTTTGATAGGCACACGCAGATAAGATTATTAGAAGTAAGTGAAATGTATGCCCAGGACGAACCCATTAAAGTAATTGGAAATGTCTACAATATTACAAGCGATTCTCCTATTCAGAATTACAAGGTAATCATCAGCCTTCTGGATGGAGACAATGTGCTTTTCAGGGGTTCAGAGGAAACTGATTTAGTGGGCAACTTTGAATACACCTCCCCTCCAGTTATAACTGAAGGTAATCCACTAGTCATAGCGGTAGGAAATGGCCAACATGATGAGGCCATCGTAACAGTACCAGCCAAACCGTCTGAAGATGGAGCTGTAAAGAACCTAGGAGCTCTCGCAGGAATTATAGTCCTGATAGCTATTGCATTTACATTATTTTATTTTAGCCAAAGAGTATCTTACTATACGATTTTCCTTTTTGGAGGATTTGGAGCAATTGTTGCAGGATATCTCTTGTTATTCGCAAACCCGCCATTTGTGGATGAAGCTACTAATACTGCATTTGCTGCAGCGCTTCTTGCTCCTATTGCTACAATAGGAATCGATTACATAAAGAATAAGCAGGAATTCGAAAAGGAGAGATTGAAGACTGCTGTTGGATATAGAGATGAAAGATTGAAGTCGGAAGTCCAGCTTCTTGCAAGCTTTCTAAATGAAGTTGCTGACCATTACGTCATTCTTAGTAATAGGGATTTGAAGCCCCTTCCGTGTTCTATGAAGAAGTCTTCTACCGTGGGGACCATGGCCAACCTTCCTACAGCATGGCTTAAGCAGTACTACCAGTGTATATCTGACTACAACGACATACTTTTGGATAAAACCCAGGAAGATAAGATAAGGAACTTAGAGGCTCTCAAAAAACTCAAGGATAGAATAAGGGATATGCAGAATATGATTTACTTTAACCTGTCATACAATATTATTCTGCTTCAAAAGCGTTTTCTTTCCTTTCCCTCAGTAGAAACACCTACCAGGTACAACACAGCTCTTCTTAACCTAATATGGGAATCGGGAATAATAAAGAACGACATCAGTCCCCTTCGGTTTCCAATGCGACGTTACTACGTGCTTGAAATGATGTGGAGAGACCGCGGAGTAAGCGAGGATAAAAAATTTGAATTTTACAGAGAACTAAGAAAAACACTTGACAAGGAAGTTAACATCTATACCGAGCAGAATGCATATGAATTGATGCATTTCATCAGTAATAAATTTAAGGAGAACTATGAGCAAGGAGCTAAGTTGTTGAAAGCGTATCCTCTGCAAGATCCGATACGAACAAGCTTTCAAAGTTTGGCCTATTTGGTGCCATACAACGCACTACCCAGAGTGACCTTTTAAGACGTAAGTGATTATTGACGTCCCAACTTCCACCACCAGCTAACAATTACATCTGCGCGTTGCTTGACTTTTGATTGCAGCCCGAAATAGATCAACACTTTGTCCTTGGAGAAAAGTCCTATCAACTGTTTTTACAGCCATCCCTCTTTTTTCTGCCTGTATTATTGTTATGGTATCATTAGCTTTAAACATTGCGGGATTCGAATGAAAATTAATGCGGGCCCGTCGGGATTAGCAGTGATATCACTTCAAAAAGTGGATTCTTTGCTGGACTTTGAATATGATATGAAGCTAAAAAGGTTTCTGCAAGACGATGGAGATGTAATGCCTACCTCAAACCTATTTGCTGGATTCTAAGACGGTCAAAGAATACAAGGATCATATGACAAAACTCTCTTACTATTTTTGGGTAATCCATAACAGCACAGACAGACCTCCTGACTGCGCAACATTTATTGCAAACAGATATGGTGCAGCAGAGTCTACAATATCCTTTATAGAAGGGCCAGCAGTATAGAGGTTGAACCAAAATATTACAATTACTATGTTTTGGATCATGAACAGAGAAGCAACCAGTATCAGTCCATAAGTGAAATAAGATTTAATTAATTTAGCGTTTTGAATGTAGGTAGCAATGATAACTGCCAATAGACCAATGTTTGTAATTGCAGCACCTGCTGCTGCTAACATAAAATCCATTTTGATAATATTACCTATAACGCTCTGCGGCGATAGTTAGTTAATTTACTTTTTCCCAAATTCAACTCGCATGACTACCCTTGATTCTTAAGACTATTTCAATGAAAGATTGGTAATTATTTTCCATAAG
>Ga0126312_10002458_pt1 | contig 12391 bp, 9 predicted proteins | sample Plot104A_FD_92537 | JGI IMG/M metagenome (GOLD analysis project Ga0126312, IMG submission 92537) | Serpentine soil microbial communities from UC McLaughlin Reserve, CA, USA - Plot104A | ecosystem: Environmental > Terrestrial > Soil > Grasslands | place: USA: UC McLaughlin Reserve, Lake County... | reverse complement strand
GTTCTCGTAGACGCAGTACTTTGGTACGTCTGTCCGCAGATCCGAGCCAGGGGCCGTAACTGCAGGCTCCGGAGAGCCCACCTCCGTTACCTCGAGAACCGGGCAAGGCTTCGGATTCCTCACACAGGACCTCAAAAAGTCGAAGGCGTATTCCTCGGGTAGGATCACGAGGTTGGCCTGCGCGAATCCGGGGGCAAGCCCGCTCGTTGGCCCATCGTGCCCACCATCTCGGATGCTAGCACGGACCTCTTGCGCATCCGTGCACTCAACATGCAGTCTCTGTTCCATAAGATCCAGTCCGTTACCTATGGGGTCATCGTCCCCATCATATCCGAAGGATTTTCAGCCAGCGGACTCTAGCCGCTCGATCCTCTCCCTTAGGTCCTGGATCTGCGTGGCCTGGGCCGCCAGCAGGAGGCCAAGCACAAGCTCACTGGCCGACTGTCCACCTACGCCGCCATGCAACGCCAGGTCCAGCACTTCACGGGCATCGTCTGGCACGCCCTCCATGGGATCCAGGTCCTCACCGCCGGCCGTAGCACGTCCGTGCACCCTGCGACCGTGTACTCTGCGACCATGCACCCTGCGTCCGTGCACCCTTCGCGTCTGCCCACCTACCGACCTGACGGCACTCTCCGCGTTGAGCCGGCCGTAGCCGTAGAGGGGACTATGGCCCTGCTCGTCGTATTTGCCGCCCTGGGGATCGATCTGCTCACAAGAGCGCCGCAGAATGTCTCTCACCTGGTCCGTGGAGAGCGAAGGATCGCAGGAGAGTACCAGGGCCGCCACGCCCGCCGCCCCAGGACAGGCGCTGGAGGTCCCGCCGAACGAGTTCGTGTAGTCGTCGTCGCTGTAGCCTGGTCTCCCTGTGCGATCGGTGGTCCAGATCCCCGGCGTAAGCGGCGCCGGACGGTTCTCCTCGGGGAACTCGAAGTCGTTGCTGGGGAAGGCGCAAAAAACGGCCTCACCGCGGTCGCTGTAGACGCTGCGCACGCTCCGGTCGTTGCAGGCGGCGACGGCCAGTACTCTCTCGTAGCTGGCATACCCATCGTTGTCCACGCTCTCGTTGCCGTTGCCTGCCGCGAATAACACGACACAGCCCTTGCCGTCCCGGCCCCGGGTAACCGCGTAGTCGAGGGCCAACCTGGTGCTGTCGGGCAGGGTGACCTCCGTGTCATGGACGGGATCGTTGGGGTCCCACCACCTCCCGTCTGCGGGACCCCAACTGCAAGAGATTACATCAGCGCCGTTCTCCGCGGCCCAGTAGAAGGCATTAGCTTCCGCTTGAGAGCCCAGCTGCGAGATCATGCGTATGGGCATGAGGTTGGCCTGGGGCGCCACGCCGGATGCCCCGAACTTTCCGTCGCCGCAGGCTACGCCCGCACAGGCCGTACCGTGGTTCTCGTCGCGACCACCGGGGCGGGGGTCGGCGTCGTTGGCGGAGGTGTCCTGGGGGGCGACAAGCTTGCCCGGGCTGGAGAACTCGACGTGATCTAGATCCGTTCCGGTGTCGATGATGGCGATGGTGACGCCTTCACCCTCGCTGATGGCGTGGGCGGCCTCGACGTTCGCGCTTGCGCTGACCAACTGGCCGCCGACCGTGGTCGTCTTGAGGTGCCACTGCTGCGGAAAAATGGCGCGTTGGTTCAGACGCCGCACCAGTTCGGGATTGCAATACTCCACTTCTTTACGCTGTAACAACTCGTGCGCGAAATCGAAGACTTCCTGGCCCGATCCTTCCGGGGCGGCGACGAAGAACGCGTTGGTAGCGTAAGGGAGCTCCTGTTTGACGGTCAATCCCGCTTCCCGTAGCACCTCTAGACAGTCATCCCGGTGCTCGTCGTCGAAGAACTTGACGAACAGGTTCTCAGTGTAAAGCACCGGCTCACGGGTCTTCTCGTCCACCAGCACGCGCCCGGCGAAAAGCGTGGCCGGAGACTCGTGCAATTCATGCCGCATCTCTTCCATGGAACGCGGCGCTTCTTTGGAGCGCCGGTAGACCTCCACCCCAACCTGAGGGAAACTCAGCACGGTCTCCATGTCGTCCAAGAGTGCCGCTTCCGGGGACGTAACGGGCCCTTCGCGAAGTGACCTGCCACGGCGCGCCCGCACCGCCACCAGGTCAGGATCTTCCACCAACCGGACCGTCTTGCCGTTCTCGCCGCCGTACGTGACCTCAGGCATTTGCAGCCACACCCCCATTCCCAACCAGCGTTCCTTGCGGAACTAATTTCAGAACCACGTCCATACTAACAGGACCCGATGAATTACCGATGAATCCTGAGCGATCCGGCATGCAGGCAGTGAGAAGCGCGGCTGTCGGACTTTCTGGCTGCGCCACGCCTGCCAGCATGACAGTAACAACAAAGAGCTGTCATGCTGAAATAATGAGGAGCCGAAGTGCACGGGGAGCGGAAGGGCTTCCACTCCCCGGCGAGAGTGTGCCCAAGCGCATCTTAGGTTGTACTATGGTCTGGTTCCTAGGAACCTTGCAGCCGAAAGCGGGCTCGGGACAAGAAGGACGAGGTTCTGTGTCGTTGGAAGATAACAAGGCGCTCGTGCGTCGCTTTTTGGAGGAGCAGGCCAGGGGGAACCTGGGCGTGATCGATGAGCTGCTCAGCCCGGATTTTGTCGACCGCGGCCTACTCCCCGGACAGGGTCCGACCCGCGAGGACTTCAAGCGTACCCTGGCCGGGATCCTCGACGCTTTCTCCATCGTCAGCTTCACTATCGAGGATCAGATCGCCGAAGGCGACACGGTCGTCACCAAATACAAAGAGAGAAGCGTCATAAGGGGCGAGTTCGGGGGCCTACCCCCTACAGGGACGGAGGAGAACTTCGAAGGCATCTACATCCACCGCATCGCTGACGGCAAGATCACCGAGGAGTGGAGCCAGGCGAACACGCTGCACACGACGTTGGAGCGCCTCGAACAAGAGATGCGCGACCGGGAGCGTGTCGAACACGAGCTCAGGGTGGCGCAGCGCATCCAGCACACCTTGCTCCCGAGGGACTTACCGGAGCTCGAGGGTTGGGAGATATCCCACGACTACAGGCCCGCAAGGGAGGTCGGGGGCGACTTCTATGACTTCCTGAACCTGGACGACGGCCGCGTTGGCGTGGTCATAGGTGACGTGTCAGGCAAAGGGATACCCGCGGCTCTGGTGATGGCCTGCACCCAGAGCGTGCTGCGCGCCGTCGCCAAGAGAACGGGCATCACCCCCGGTAAGGCGCTGGAGGAGGCCAACGACGTCCTCTTTGCGTACGTCCCGCCAAACATGTTCGCCACCTGCTTCTATGCCGTCCTCGACCCCACGGAGGGTCGGCTGCAGTACGCCAACGCCGGTCACAGCCTCCCGTGCCGCTGGCACGAAGGCCTGGCAACCGATCTCAGGGCGAGCGGGATGCCCCTGGGACTGATGTCAAGCATGACCTACGAAGAGAGGGAGACCGTACTCCTGCCCGGCGACGGAGTCCTGTTCTACAGCGATGGGCTGATCGAAGCCCACGACCAGCAGCGTGAGATGTTCGGTATCCCACGAATGGAGGAGTTTGTCGTTGCGCACCCTGGCGGTGCGGTGTTGGTCGAGTCTCTACTGACCGAATTGGAACGGTTCACCAGGGGAGAGCGGGAACAGGAAGACGACATCACCTTGCTGACGCTCCAGAGATTCCGAGCCGCTCACTAGGGAGCCCGCACGGTTCGAGGAACGGACAGGGCGAAAGCGAACGTCGAGATGCCTGCCTCGGGCGAGCGGCGAAGCATAGTAGCAATGCGCTCCGTGTGGGGCATACTCGTGGGGTTGTCGCTGATCCTGTTCATGTTGTCGATACCTTCTCGATACGGCGAACTTGCCGATATCGGGCGTCGTGCGACGGCGCACTTCGGTTCCGAGGACGACTTTCTGCTTCGCTTCCTTTCGCAGGGTGCTTATGCCTTCACGGTGCTGTCGTTGGAGATCATCTTCGTGCTCGCCCTCACGGTAGTCTCGGTGGTGATGGTCTGGCGCAATTGGGACGATTGGCGCCCCTTGTTTTTCTCCGCGACGTTCGTGACCTACGCGGTGTGGGTCACGCCGACCCTCGACGCACTCGCGCTTCCCCCGGTCTTGCAGACGCTAGCCGACCTGCTGCAAGCCGTAGGACTATTCATGGCGGTATGCTTCTTTCTGCTCTTCTACGACGGGCACTTCGTGCCACGCTGGACTCGCCTTAGTGCGCTTGGCTGGGCCGTGTACTGCCTGGCGTGGGGCCTGTTCCCTGGTATGCCCCTGAGCCTCATCGACCCATTCGGGGCGTCGTTCGGGGCATTCTTGCTGCTGGTGCTGTTGGGGTGGACTGTCGGGTTGGCGGCGCAAGCGGTGCGCTACCGTCGGGCGGACTCCCGCCAGCGCGTCAGGACGAAGTGGGTCTTGCTCGTCATCGCCGGGGCGTGTGCCGGCTACGCCTGCGTGTACCTGCCTGGTGTGTTCCTGCCTGCTTCGGGCCAGGCCAGACTCTACTACGAGCTCTTCGGTGTTTCTGTGTTCTGGCTGCTCGCCCTGTCTATCCCCATCGCGCTGATCGTTGCGATGTTCAGGTATCGGCTTTTCGACGTGAACGTCCTGATCAACCGCACCATCGTCTATGGTTCGCTTACGGCGGCGCTCCTCGTCGTCTACGTCGGCAGCGTCGTGCTGTTGCAGGCGCTGTTCCGCACCCTGATCGGCAACGAGTCCCAACTCGCCATCGTCGCCTCCACCCTGGCCATCGCCGCCCTGTTCAGCCCTCTGCGCGGCCGTATCCAGAGCTTCGTCGATCGGCGCTTCTACCGCAAGAAGTACGACGCTGCCAGGACACTCGAGTCATTCTCGGCAAGACTGCGCAACGAGACGGACCTCGATGCTTTGAGCGCTGATCTGATAACAGTCGTAACGGAGACCATGCAACCGGAACAAGCCTCCCTGTGGCTGCGCCAGGGAGAACGGCTCCGCAGGACAACCACACAACCCACCGCTACGCGCGAAAGCATCGACCCATAACGCATGATGCCATCTACCAAAGACCGAAAGCTGAAATGCTGAAGTGCTGAGAAGCGAAGGCGAAGCCCGAGCGTGCTGACAAGGCGCGAAGCGCCGTGCTGACCGGCTGAAATGCTTACAAAGAGGCTTTGCCTCATTGCCAACTAGCCTTCGTAACGGTTTTCGTAACGAACCGGAGACGCTCGCGGTGTAGGATTCAGAGAATGAGTAGCCTCTGGCATTATCTGCGCCATAGAGCGGCCGCCTTCGGGGTGCTGCTCATAGCACTCCTCCTGACGGTCGTGGCCTGGTACTACGTGAGCCAGACCGTCGAAGTGCAGAACCGTGCCCGTTTCGAGGAGAGCACCCAGGCCAGCAGGGAGGCCCTGGAGCGCCGCACCAAAGCCTACCTCGACGCGATGTTCGGCGCCCGAGGACTGTTCTACGCCTCAGATGCGGTTACCCGGGAAGATTGGAGCGACTACGTCAGGGGCATAGAGCCGGCCAACCGCTTCGAGGGTCTGCAAGCCCTCGGATTCGCCCAGCGGGTGGACCCTGAGAACAGAGAGTCGTTCATGCGAAAGGCGCAGGACGAGGGCCTACCCGAGATGCGGCCCGACCTCGACCTTGGTGGGGAGCGTTCCGCCTATTTTCCCCTGACCTACATCGGTCCCCTCGGAGACGCCAACCGGCGCCTGCTCGACCATGATTTCTATGCCGAAGGGGCGCACAGGAAGGTTATGGATCTGGCGCGCGACAGTGGTAAGCCACAGGCCACCGAGATGGTCTACGTGCTCAGCGAGGCCCCCACGGGCTCCACCGCGGACCTCGCCCTGCGACGGGGCTTCTTCGTCTACCTACCTATCTACAAGGAAGGAGAGCCGCTGGGGAGCGTCGCGGAGCGCCGGAGCGCCTTGAGGGGGTTCATCGTGGGATCCTTCGTAAGCGACGAGCTACTGGAGGGGATCTTCAAGGGCTCCTTCGACCCCGCCGTAGACTTCGAGGTCTACGACGGTACGAACCCGACGTCGAGCCCTCTGCTCTACGACCGCGACGGCATAAAGCGCACCACCAGGAAGGGGCACGAGCCCCTCTTCTCCACACAGAGCCGGATGGAGGTGGCCGGACGCGAATGGACTCTGTACTTTGCCACGTTGTCATCCTTCGAAGAGGGGGCTGAAAGTAACCTGCCTGCCTTCGTGCTCGCGAGCGGCCTCGGGCTGAGCCTGCTTATTTTCGGGATCACCTTGCTCGTGGTGCGCAGCCGCACCAGGGCCGAGCGCTCCAGCAAAGAGCTGGCGGTTGCGAACAGGGAGCTGGGTAGCTTCTACCACTCGTTCGAACAGGAACTGGGGAGGGCGCGGAGCATCCAGCACGCCCTGCTCCCGAAGGACCTGCCCAGGCTCGCTGGCTGGAAGATAACCTACCATTACCAACCAGCCCGAGAAGTGGGCGGCGACTTCTACGATTTCCTCCGCCTGGAAGAGGGCCGTCTTGGAATCGTCATTGGCGACGTCTCCGGCAAGGGTATCGCGGCCGCCCTGGTGATGGCCAACACCCAGAGCGTGCTTCGCGCCATCGCCCGCAGGGGGAACGTACCTCCAGGGCAGGTGCTGGCTGAGGCCAACGAGATCCTGCAGGCGTACATCCCGTCTGGCACGTTCGTCACCTGCTTCTATGGCGTCCTCGACCCGCAGACCGGCCGGCTCGACTACGCCAACGCGGGCCACGATCCCCCCTGTGAGCGGCACGACTCACAGGTCGACGAGCTGCGGGCGAGGGGGATGCCGCTCGGACTGATGCCCGACATGGTCTACGAGGAGAAACAAGCCGTCCTGTCCGCCGGAGACAACCTCCTCTTCTACAGTGATGGATTGGTTGAGGCCCACGACCCCGCCGGCGAGATGTTCGGTTTCCCGCGGCTGCGGAAACTGGCCCTCGCCCACGACACGGATGGCGGCGAGGAGCTCGTGGACTTTCTGTTGGCCGAGCTGAGCCGCTTTACGGGTGAGGACAAGGAGCAAGAAGACGATATAACCCTGGTCACCCTGGAGAGGTCCAGAGCCCGCGCGAAGGATCGCGAACCCCCGGCGCGACCTGAAGCTGCGGAGGGTGATCTACAGGTACTCGCCGCGTTTTCCCTTCCCAGCGAGCTGGGGAACGAACACCTGGCGATGGAGAGGGTCGCAGGGGCGGTCGAAGGTCTGGGGCTTCCGGAGCGGCGCCTGGAGCGACTCAAGACCGCCGTGGCCGAAGCTACGATGAACGCCATGGAGCACGGCAACAGGCATGACCCCGGTGTTCCCGTCAACATCCAGGTGTGCCTCGTAAAACAGCGCCTGCTGGTGCGCATCATCGACCGGGGCGGCGGTCCCACACCGAGCCCGACCACGGAGGCACCCGATATAGAGGCCAAGCTGGAGGGTACACAGACGGCACGGGGGTGGGGCCTATTCCTTATCGAGCGGCTGGTCGACGACGTGCGCGTCTCGGGAAGCCCGAACCATCATACCGTCGAACTGGTGATCCGCCTGGATACGGACAATGACGCGAACTGAGACGGTTAACATGTAGGGGCGGTTCGCGAAGCGCCTTCGCTGCGCCTCCCTGACAAACGCGGCAACAGGCTGAGCACCAGGCTTCGGAAGTCGGACATCGCAGCGCATGCCGTAACGTTTGGCAGACGGCAGTGCTGTAGAGTGGGGTTGTGGCAGAAAGAGTAGAGGAGCAGCGTCGAGAGGGCGGCCGGGCGCCCGCGCCGCAACCCGGCTCGCCTGGTCGCTCTGCGTGCTCCCCCTCGGCTTGACGGCCCTGAGCCTCTTGCTCTTGATGTTGACCGTGTTCCGCCCCAGGCGGTGGTGGACCGTCGCTTCTACCGCAGCAAGTACGACACCCGTAAGACCCTGGAAGCCTTCTCGGCCCAGGTGCGTGATGAAACGGACCTGGACGCGCTAAGCGACGACCTGGTTGGAGTAGTGAGAAAGACGATGCAGCCCGCACACGTCTCCTTGTGGCTGCATCCCGATACGAAGGCGGAGGGAGAGCAGCCAGGCTAGCAGCTGCTTCCGAGCCGGGACGAGATTCACGGTCGTGGATACGCAAACTGTGAGATATAGACTTCGTAGGTGTCGACGTACGTGACCGAGCCGTCGACCGCTTCTGCGCCGAAGATTCGAAACCAGTGCGCGGCCTCGTCGGTGGCGTGCATCTTCTGCTCATCCTCCCACAGCGTCACCGAGATCATCTTGCCGCTCTCGGGGTCGGCCACGAGCAATCCACCGCCGTAACCAGGCTGCATCTCGAGAGCCGGGAGGACATGCTCTTCGATCTCGCGTCGCCCCTCTCGCAGGCGCTCCGAGCGTACGTCGAACCGGGTTATCCGCGCGAACATGCCACCACCGCCTTTCCTGCTTGACGCATGGACTCTCCCATTATGTCGCATTTCCGGGATGTCTGTAGGGTAGTTTTGGTGTTCCCCAGCGCCAAGAATTCATCGCCGTTTGCTAGCGTGGTGTCGTCGAACAGTAAAGCGGGCCCCGTCGAGTCTGGTGCGACACCGACGCTTCCTGGGGAGGTCGCTAGAGCGGTCGAGTTGGGTAGGGCAAATAAGGTCTCCGAAGTAGAGAAAGGGCCGCGGGGAGGATGGGGAGAACGCGGCCCTTCTTCGCTATTGTACGGGCAAGCCGCGTGTTTCCCCACGTCCGATCCAAAGGGTGGCAAGGTGGGTGCAGGGCTCCAGTAATTGGGATGGCCACATGGCCTTGCAGAAAGTGGTCGTGCACAGACGATCTGGCGATCACGATTGACCTCCGCCCCTGGTATCGGGCAAACTGGAAGTCGCACCGCAACCAATATCATGGAATTGATACCTGGTCTGTTTAGTGAGAACCGCACTCCGGATGCAGGGTGGCCGAGGCCATCTCCTGGTACGACATTCCCGCGCAAGCGGGAATCCACTGCTGGGAGAAGAGACTCCGTGGTCGCAGGAAGGTCACTTCGTGCCGTTAGAATTCACCCGGGATAACGTTGCATGGGCTTGAGGGTCTTCCTGTTGATGGTTGCCCTATCCTCCACCATGGTCGCCTGCTCCCAGGGGGAGGAGAAAGGGGTGCAGGACACGGATCGAGGCGCCGAACAGATCACGACACCTCGAAGGACCACGACCTCGGGCGAAGGTGCCGAGACTACGTCTGCCCCCAGGCGCGAAACTACCTCGGCCGATTCGCGTCCCAGGTGGGACTATGTTGCCCTGGGCGACTCCCTGGCCGTTGGTGTCGGAGCGCGCCGGGGTTACGTGACCCGCTACGCCGAGCAACTTCGGAGCGACACCGGCGTTAGGGTAAGGACGATCAACCTGGGCGTCAGTGGCCAGACGAGCACGCAGCTTCTCTACTCACTCCGTCACGACCCGGCGATGCGAAAGAACCTGCGCGGGGCCGAGATCGTCACGCTCAACATCGGTCTCAACGATCTCGGGCAGGCGTCAGGGGCCTACGAGGCCGGCATCTGCGGAGGACCGCAGAACCAAGCCTGCCTGCGCGAAGCGGTGGACAAGGTCGAACAAAACTGGGATGCCATAATCGAGGAGATCCTGACCTTGCGTTCCATCGAGGAGACCATCATGCGCACGGCCGGCTTCGGCTACACCCCCCGGGCGGGAAAGCCCTTCGAGCCCTACGTAGTCGAAACGACCAGCCACATCGCCTCCACTACAGCCGAAAACGAAATACCGTCCGTCGAGGTCAGACTCGGCGACGCGGGCATGAGTAAGGACGAACTACACCCCAATGACAGAGGATACCGCGTGATCGCCGACCGGCTCGCGGATCTCGGCTACGAACCCCTGACCCCCCACTGATACCAGATCCGCATAAACAGGATCTCGTCCGGGCTGCCGACACACCCACGCCATCCCATACCCGTAATTTCCACGAAAGCGGGAATCCAATGCGAAGAGTGGAGCAGAAGACCGTTGCAGGCTTTCTCGTGCCCGCTGCCATTCACCCGGACTTGGCATCTTTCACGTAACCGATATGGATATGATCCTTGTGCAACTCGAGCTGGTCGGGGGCCAGGACCCAGCCCTTCCGGTACCCGTTTCCCAATGTTCTCGTCCATCTGGGTGGCCCGATTATCTGATCCGGCCTCCTGTAACGTGGAATGTCGGCGAGGGTCTCGCCTATCTCCAGGATGCCAGGGTCCGTAGCGTTCCCCTCGACAGGTTTACCGTCAACCCACCACACGTCGGCGGCCCTGCCGAAGTAGTGGGTGTTGGGCAGACCACCGGCCTTGCCGTAACCGTCTGGTATTCGTGGGCCATCCTCCACACCAGGGAGGAAGCGGTGGCCCTCTTTGAAAGCTTCAACGCAGATGCGGTGCTTCCTGGTCAGGGTACGGAGCGTGTCCACCAGGCGCCCGTCGACGACCCCCCGTTCCAGATCCCTCGCCGCCTGTGGAGTTGCCCCGAAATTGGCATCCTCGAGAAGATCCCGCACCTCGGGACTACCCGCTCCGGTGCCACGAAGTGAGCCTGGGTCCCATAGTCCCCTGCCAACGCCCGTCGGGCATGCGGGGCTAAAATCCACATCCTCCAAACTCCCACAAGCAGTGAGCACCAGCGCCGCGCCAAGCAGCAAAGCCACCCCCGCCAACCGCGGGAAACACGAAAAACAGAAACCCTTTCGCACACCAGCATTCTATGACGCGTACAGAAAAGTAGACGTGACCCATCCACAAAAGGCACCCAAGAACGGCGCGCAGAATCACGCGTCGGTCAACCCTCTGTATCGCGTCTTTCCGCGCCCCCGTGGGCAGGATTGATGCTATGGCAGTTGGTCAGCCCGGGGTTCCCACCTGGTAAGGGGACGGACCTGGTCGATCTTTCCACCTTTGATCAGGGTTCCGTCGGCGTGCTGCAGCCGCCAGGTACCGTCCTCGTCATGGAGAGTCCTCCCCACGTCGGGATAATGGACGATATCGTGAGCCATCCTGGTGCCGAAGATGAGGTAGGTGCAGGGTGCCTCCGAACGGTTTACGACCTGGTGGGCATTGGAGGCGCCAGCCGGCCAGCAAGCCGCGTCGCCCCGACGCAGCGGATGGGCTCCGTCGTCCTCGATCACGTTCGCCTCCCCAGAGAGCATGTATAGAAACTCGTCAGACTCCTCGTGCCAATGCCTCTCAGAGGAGCGCGCCCCGGGTTGCAGCGTCTCGACGTAGGCGCCGAACTGGGTCAACCCGCCAGCCTCGGAATAATCCAACTGTTCCTCGGGCTCGCGATCCGCCGGTAGCGCGTCTTTTCGGACGATCATCTCTAGCCTCCAGAGGTTTGTCCACATGCTGATTCAACCCTGCCTCTCCTAGGGTACCCACGCCTTCGGGCTTCTGCCACTTTGTACGCCGAGATTCCCATGGAAGCATAGGTCCACTGCGCCCAACGCTTGCGGCTACCAGCGTCAGATCTAACCTAACAGGCTGAAATGCTGACTTGCTGCCGATCCGACCTCGTCGTGCTACGCTGGCGCGGCTCGGCAGCCCAACCAGGTAGGGAGGACCTCATGCAGTATCGCAGGCTTGGACGTTCTGGGCTCTACGTCTCTACGCTTACGCTCGGCACGATGACCTTCGGGGGGCAGGGCGGTTTCAGCAAGGTCGGCTCCACGGACGTGGCCGGGGCCAAGCGGCAGGTGGACATGTGCCTGGACGCCGGGATCAACCTCTTCGACACCGCTAACATCTACTCTGACGGTGAGTCCGAGGAGATACTCGGGGAGGCGATCTCGGGCCGGCGAGACGATCTGCTTCTCGCCACCAAGGTCCGCATGACGATGGGAGACGGTCCTAACGATGCCGGCCTCTCGCGGCACCACATAATCCGCCAGTGCGAGGAAAGCCTCAGAAGGCTCGGCACCGACTACATCGACCTCTACCAGGTCCACGAGTGGGACGGTCTCACCCCGCTCGAGGAGACACTGGAGGCGCTGGACACCCTGGTCCAGAGCGGCAAGGTGCGCTACGTGGGATCTTCCAACTACTCGGGCTGGCAGCTGATGAAGGCGCTCGGCATCGCCGAAAGGTTCGGTCTGCCGCGCTTCGTCAGCCAGCAGATCCACTACACCCTGCAGGCGAGGGAGGCCGAGTACGAGCTCGTACCGCTCGCCATAGACCAGGAGTGCTCCATCCTCGTGTGGAGCCCGCTGGCCGGCGGCCTGCTCTCCGGAAAATACCGGCGTGGTGAGGATGCCTCGGAGGGTCGGCACGTGGAAGGTTGGGATGAGCCGCCCGTCTACGACACCGACAAACTCTACGACACGATAGACGTGCTCGTCGAGATCGCGGACAGCCGCGGTGTATCAGCGGCCCAGGTAGCCCTCGCCTGGTTGCTCGGACGACCT
>Ga0126312_10002457_pt1 | contig 12396 bp, 8 predicted proteins | sample Plot104A_FD_92537 | JGI IMG/M metagenome (GOLD analysis project Ga0126312, IMG submission 92537) | Serpentine soil microbial communities from UC McLaughlin Reserve, CA, USA - Plot104A | ecosystem: Environmental > Terrestrial > Soil > Grasslands | place: USA: UC McLaughlin Reserve, Lake County... | reverse complement strand
CGGCGGCGGCGATCGTCGGGCCGCCCGCGGCGGCGGCCGCCGCCGCGGCCTCGGCCGGCGGCCGGCCGCGCGCCCGCTGCTCGTCCCAGCGCGCGTGGAACTGGATGGCGTAGTCGACGGCCAAGCCGATCAGCACCGGCAGCACCGCGATCGAGGCCATCGTCAGCTCGCCGCCGACCAGCGACAGCCCGCCGTAGACCAGCGCAGCCGCGCCCAGCGCGAGGGCCAGCGGCAGGAGGCGCAGCCGCGTGCGGAAGACGAGCGCCAGCGTGGCCGCCATGACCAGGAGCGCGACGGCCAGCAGGACGAAGATCGAGCGCTGCACCGCGTCGGCCAGCCCCTCGATCACGACCGGCACGCCGGAGACGACGTACGTGCCGCGCTCGAGCCGGAACGCCGGCTCGCGCGTGGCCTGCTCGATCAGGTCGATGGTGCGCGCGCGCTCGGCCTCGGTCAGATCGTGGCGCAGCGGCATCGAGATGAGCGCCGAGTCGCGCGAGGGGAAGACGTAGGAGAAGCGCGCCTTCGGCGTGCCGGTGACGCGTGCCTTGGTGTCGAAGACCAGCGCGGAGATGAACTCCGGCGACTGCGGCCGCGACAGGATGTTGTAGCGGACCGCCAGCCCGACGAGGTCGCGCTGGAACTGGTTGAGCGTCTGCTTGGCGGCGATCTCGCCGAGCTGCTTCTGCTCCGCGGGCGGGTCGCCGCGGCGCTTCGACAGCCGCTCGGCCAGCTTGCGGTTCGACTCGGCCTCGCGCTGCGCCTGCTGGGAGCGCAGGGCCAGGAAGTCCTGGGCGCCCTTGATCGCGGTCAGCACGAACGTGCCCGGCCCGACCACGGTCTTGAACGGCTTGAGCTTGGCCAGCTCGCGGCAGGGCGCGCGCTGCTGCGCGGCCAGGGCCAGCGGCGCGCCCCGCTGCGGGGGCGGCGCGCCCAGGCACACCTCGAGGCCGGCGATCCGGTTGCGGTTCTCCGTCAGGACGAGCCGGTCGACCTGTCCCTTGACCAGCACCACGACGGCCTCGTCGCCGAACTCGCGGTTGAAGCGCTCGGTCGCCTTGTAGGAGTCGGAGCCCTTGCCGACCAGCGAGTCGGTGGAGGCGGCGGGATCGAGGCGCGCGGCCAGCACGACCGCCGCCGTGACGACGACGGCCAGGCCGCCCAAGACGACCAAGGGGCGGCGCAGCACAGTGCGCACGACCCGCGCAAACCACTCACCCCTCAGCACAGGACCCTCAGCTTAGTGCCGCGCCTTGTCCGGCCCGGCAGGTCGGTCACTTGGCCGGGTCCTCCAGGACGTGCGGGTACTTGCCGTTCTGGCCGAGCAGGTTGCCCAGCGGGCGCTGCTCGACACACGGCGGCGCCTCCGGATTGCCGCCCCCGTACGCGTAGGTGTTGACGAGGTCGCGCAGGTGGTCGCTGAGCTGGTCGGTGATCGGGCTCGGGTCCGGCAGCGGCGGCGGCAGGCCCGGCAGCTGGATCGGGTCGGCCGGCGTCGAGCCGGGCGGAGCCAGCGGCGGGATCGCGGCGCTGCCGCAGGCGTAGGTGCCGAACACCTTCAACGGCTTGGGCCCGCTCTCGCCCGGCGCGACGTACGGGTTGGGGCGGTTCGTCGAGATGCGGCGCGGGTACGCCGCCAGGTTCTCGGGGTTGAACGGGTTGGCCGTGCGCAGGTAATGCACCGGCCCGCGGGAGCCGGCCGGGCGGTCCACCGCCTGGGTCGCGGCCGAGTCGAGCGCGAAGAACGACGCGATCTCGCGCTTGTAGATCCCCAGCCAGTTGAGGATCGGGTTGACGTCGCGCAGGAACGGGTCGAGCTGGCGCAGCAGCGGGCGCGTGTCCTTCAGGAAGCGCTCGACGGCGGGCACGCCGCGGCGCGACACGGTGATGAGCGGGCCGAGGTCGCGGAACAGGCCCTTCAGGTCGGGCGCCAGCCGGCGGAAGTCGATCAGCGTCGGCGACAGCTCGCGCGCGGCCGGCCGCAGCTGCGTGATCAGCGGGTTGGTGTTGTTGGCAAAGGCGGTCAGGCGGTCGGTGGTGACGCGCCCCTCGTCGATGAAGGTCGGGAGGACCGTGAAGGTCTCGGCCAGCGCTCGGTCGCGGGACGCGGTCGTCTTGAACACGCGGTTCGAGTTCGAGATCAGGTCGGCCAGCTGCCCGTCGCGCTCGCTCAGCGCGTCGAACACGACGCCGGTGTCGCGCACCAGCGTCCGCGTCTCGCGCGACTGGTCGTCGAGGATCTCGAGCAGGACGTTCGCGTCCTCGGCGAAGGGGGCGAGGTTGCCGAGCGCCGCGTTCAGGTCGGCGCCGCGCTGGCCGACCGCCTTGCCCTGCTGGTCGAGCCAGGTCTGGAACGCGCGCCGGGTCTGGGGGTCGAACGAGCGGAAGATCTCGTCCAGCTGCACTGTGTCGCCGATCGCCCCGGGCTTGAGCGACCCGCCGTCGGGGACCTTGGCCGCCGTCCCGCTCCCGGGCGTCAGCTCGACGTAGGTCTCGCCCAGCAGCGTCTTCTGGCGGAGGGTTGCCTTGGTGTCCGCGGCCAGCGGCGCATACTTCGCGTCGATCTCCATCAGCACGGTCGTGGCGTTGCCGGCCGAGTCGAGGTCCTTCTTCTTCACCTCGCCGACCTTGACGCCGGAGATCCGGACGTCTGCCTCCTGGGCCAGCGTCGTCGCCTCCGGGAACGGCGCCTTGATGCGGTAGCCCTTGGCGGCCAGCGGCACGCCGCCGCCGAACGCCAGCCACAGGTAGAGCAGGATCGCGAAACAGGAGAACGCGAAGGCGATCATCACGATCAGGCGGCTCAGGCTCGGGGCGTTCTTGTTCACGGACGCGCCCCCAGTTCGTCCGGCGACTTGAGCTCCTTGACAGGGGCACCGTCCTCCTTGGCCGGCGAGCCCGGCGAGCCCTGCTCGGGCACGCCCGGGCCGACGACCTGCGGGCAGGCCGGGCTGTTCGACGGCGGCGCGCCCAGGAGGATGTAGAGGACCTCGAGCTGCGGGTTCGTGGCCACGACGTTCTCGAGCAGCTGCAGCGAGCTACAGGAGGCGAGCACGTTGCCGCGCCGGATCGGGCCGTGCGCGTCCTGCATCGAGAAGATCGACGCGCCGGTGTGGTTGAGCCACGAGGCCCAGAACAGGTAGCCCTCCTCCGCGCCCGCCGGGTTGTAGGCGAACGTGTTGAGCAGCGCGTTCACGACCTCGAACGTGCGCGTCAGCCGCGGCGTGGTGGGCTCGAGGCGAGCCGCGGTCGTGCGCAGCTCGCGCACCGCGGGGCGCGCCTCGCGGGCGAACGGGCGCAGCTGGTCGCGGATGATCGGAGTCGACAGGCGCAGGAACGGGCGCACCCGGCGCAGCGTCGGGCCGAGCGCGCGCGCCGTGGGCCGCAGCGACTGCATCGTCGGGCCGAGCTCGTCGGCGAGCGTCGTCGCCTTGGTCAGCGTGGTCTGCGCCTGCGTGAGCGTCGGCGGCAGCTCGCGCAGCGACGCGCGCAGGTTGGCGTCCTGGGAGGCCAGCGCCTCGAAGTTCGCATTCGAGGAGTCGACCAGCTCGGCCAGCTGGGTGTCCTTGTCGCCCAGCTCCTCGGTCAGCAGTCGGAAGTTGTGGACGACACGCCTCGTGTTGCGCCGCCGCTCGGCCAGCTGCTGGGTGATCTTCTCCACGTCGCGCGCGGTCGGCTCGAAGCGCTTGAACGTCTCGCGCAGGTCGCTCGAGTAGCCCGGCTGCTTGAACGCCTGGCCGCCCGCCGTGACCAGCACGGTCAGGTAGGAGCGCGTGTCCGTGTCGAGCGAGGCCAGGATCTCGTCGAGGTTGATGTCGGGCGAGGTCTGCGAGACCGGGATCGTCTCGCCCTCCTTGAAGGCCCCGGCCTTCGGGTTGCCGGGGTCCATCTCGATGATCATGTCCTTCAGACCGGTCTTGGGCCGCAGCAGGAGCGACGCGTCGCGGTAGACCGGCGAGTACTTCTTGCGGATCTTCATCTTCACGATGGCGACGCCGTCACGCAGCCGGACCTCGCCGATCTCGCCGACCGGCACGCCCGCGATGTCGACGGTCTGGCCCTGGCCGGCGACGACCGCCTGGGCGGTCTGGAACTCGGCCTCGAGCTCGTAGAAGTCGGTGCCCACGCCGGGCACCCAGGCCGGCAGGTAGAGCCGCTGGTGCGACGTGATGTAGCCGGCCACGCCGAGCGCGATGACGAACAGGACCACGATCGCCAGGAAGTCGCGCAGGTGCTTGCGGATCGCGGTCCTCACGGGCCGACCCCCACGCGTGCGGACTGCAGGTCGGGCGGCGTGTTCGTGTGGCACCGCTTCTTGCGGTTGACCGGCGGCTTGGTCTGCGGGCGGGCGGGGCGCGTGCCGATCGGCGGCAGGAGGAAGTTGCCGATCTGCGGGAGCCCGGCGCCGGGTTGCGGGCTACCGACGTTGCCGCTCGACAGCGTGTTGGTGCCGCCGCCCACGTGGAAGCGCGTGTACTGGCCGTTGCCGTCCATGTTCTGCGACTCGCCCGAGAGCCCGACCATCGACTGCCAGAACTCCTTGTAGTTCTCGAGCCCGGTCGTCAGGAAGCCGTCCTCGATCTTCACGTCGCCCGTGGGCAGCACGATGTCGATCGCGCAGCGGTTGACCAGGTCGACCTGGGGCAGCAGCTCGAGGGTGTCGTCGGTCAGCGTGGACAGGTCACGGGTGGCCGGGCGCAGGTCCCCGACGAGGCCCTGGAGCTCCGCCGGCGACACCAGCGCCCGGGTCTGATCGATCCAGGGGAACGTCGCGTTGATCGTCGCCGCGCTCTCGCGTACGCCGGGCAGGATCTCGCGCGCGAACGCGCGCGTGGGCGGGAACGCGCGGTTCAGCGCGTCGAGCGCCGGGTTCGTGCGCTCCAGCACCTGCGGGATCAGCGCGATCGTCTGGCGCAGGTTGCTCTGCTCGGCGGCGAAGGCGGCGGTCGTGCGGTTGAAGTTGGTGATGAAGTCCTTGAGCGCCGCCTCGCGGGTGATCAGCTTGGCCGACGTCCGCTGGGCGCCCGCGATCAGCTTCGACAGGTCGTGCGGCTCGGTGCCGAGCAGCGCCTGGTTGACCAGGGCGGTGCCCTTGAGCGCGCCGGGCGAGTAGGTCAGCGAGTCGTTCAGCGACTGCGACGCGCGCTCGCCCCTCGTGCTCGGGTCCTGGTCGTCGTCTTCGCCCGGCGCCGGGTCGCCGTAGATCGCGCTGCCGTAGCCCTGGAGCAGGTTCTGCAGGTTCCCGCGCACGTCCTGCTGGAGCGTGGTCAGCACCTGGTCGATCTGCACCGGGCCGTCGGTCTGCGTCATGCCGATCGTGGTGCCGGACTCGAGCTCCGGCGCCGACGACGACCCGGGCGACAGCTCCACGAAGAAGTTGCCCTCGAGGAATATGCGCGGGCGGATCTTCAGATACGCATCCTTGTGGATCGGCAGACCGCGCTTCTCGATCTCGATCGTCAGCGTCGCGGCCGTCGAGTCGGGCCCCGCGGGCTCGACCTTCGTGACCTTGCCCACCTCGACGCCCGCGATGCGGACCGGCGAGTTCGTGCGTGTGTTGGTCGCGTTCGCGAACGTCGCCTTGAGCTCGTACTTGTTCGAGAACGGGTTGGCCTGCGTGAACACGAAGAAGCAGACGATCAGCGTGACCACGATGAACAGCCCGCCGGCCATCGGCGCGGAGATGCGCTGTCGCTGGCCGCGGCGCATTACTGGCCGTCCTCCTCGGTGAGCTGGCCGGCCGTCTTCGTCCCCTGGTTGCCCGGGACGTTGCCCTGCACCTGGCGCGCCACCAGGTAGTCCTCGTTGCCGCCCTCGCACTCCTTCGGCTGGCCCGGCGCGGCAGTGTTCGGGTACGGGTTCGAGTGGAGGTAGTTCTCCTCGTTCGGGCCGTTGGCCGGAGCGCTCGACGGGCCGCTCTCGGAGTTCGGGCCCTGCGGCGTGGTGACGATGATGAAGCGCTGCCAGGTGCCGTTGCGGTCGCCCTCCGACAGCAGGCTGGCCGCGTTGCGGAACCAGAGCGTCACGTAGTTGCAGGTGACCTGCACCGGCGTGAGGAAGGCGAGCGCCGGCTTGAGCGTCGAGGCGGTGTCGCGCAGGCGGGAAACGCCGACCTTGACGATCGGGTCCGTGGAGAAGTCGGCCAGCGTGAGGAAGAGGCGCTTGACGCGGCGGTTGAGCGCGGGCGTGCGGCGCAGCGCGGGCGTGCCCAGCTCGAGCGCGTCGGCCAAGTCGGGCAGCGCCTGCGGCAGGACCTCGGCGCCCGGGCGCAGGTCGCGCGCGAAACCGGCGGTGTTCTCGATGAACGGCCGCTGCTGCGGGAAGCCCCGGATGCCCGCGTCCTCCGCCGCCGGCGAGCGCGAGATCGTCTCCTGGATCGAGGGCCGGGCCACGCCGGCCAGCGCCGTGAACGTGATGTCCAGGTTCTCGAACAGCTCGGCCTGGGTCTCGGCCACCGGCGCGACGATGCGAGCGGTGCGCTCGAGCGCCGGGAAGAACCGCCGCAGGCGCGTGGCCGGCGCGGACAGGTTGCGCATGACCGGCTCGAGGTTCGAGAAGAGGTCGGGCAGCACGTGAATCGTGTCGTTCAGGTCGGTGCCGCGGCCAGCCAGCCCGTCGCCGAAGCCACGAAGCGAGTTGCGCTGCCCCTCGCGCGTCTTCTTGGTGAACGTGTTGAGGACCGTGTCGATCTCGACCGGCTCGGGCCGCGCGTTGGCCATCGGGATCGTCGACCCCGCCTGGAACCCGTCTTCGCCGCGGGGCGTGATCTCCAGGTACTTGAGCCCGAGCGCGGATCGCGAGCGCACGATCAGGTCGGAGTCCCGGCCGAGCGGCTCGACGTTCTTCTGCAGCTTCAGGTGGACGCGCGCGTAGGTCGATCCGTCGTTGCGGCGGATCGGGTCGATCTGGTCGATCACGCCGATGCGGAAGCCGCCGGTCCGCACCTCGTTGCCCTCGACCAGATTGGCCGCGTCGGGCAGCTCGGCGGTCAGGTCGTAGGTGGGGACGAACGGCAGGCCGCTGTTGGCGTTGTAGGAGAGGAAGACGGCGACGATCACGACCAACGTGGTGAGCGCGCCCACCAGCACCGGGCTGCCGGCGATCGAGGCCTGGCCGCGGCGGCTCATCCGTCGCCTCCCAGCAGGAAGTCGAGCGCCTGCTCCTCGGGCGACCGCGGCCGCTGGTCGAAGTACGGCGACCGGCCGCGCTCGGCGCGGCGGCGGAGGTTGCCGATCGCCTGCTCGCGCTGGCGGCGGATCCTCGGGTCGTTCAGCTGGCGCTTGGCCTCCTCGGGCGACGCCAGGCGCTGGTTGCCCGTGATCTGGTCGTCGATCGAGTTGCCCTCGCTGTCGAACAGACGGATCCCGCGCCCGAGCGCCTCGCGCAGGCGCACCAGCGCGGGGTCGAGCTTGCCGTTGCCGCCGCCGCGGATCGAGCGAGTGCTGGTGAAGTTGGCGTTGCAGCCGATGACCGGCTCGATGGCGTAGGACGAGCAGAGGTTGGTGATGAGCCCCGCGCGCAGGAAGTGCGAGATCCCGTCGAACCCGTTGACGCCCAGCGTCGAGAAGAAGATGAAGTCCATCGCCCGCTCGATGCCGCCGGTCTCGTCGACGCTCTTCGTCAGGTCGTCGAGGTTCTTGGACACCGGCCCCAGGTCCTTGGCGAACGCCCCTAGGCTGCGAATCAGCGGGCGCGAGCGCTCGAGCGCCGGCCGGCCCACGTCCGCGGCGTCGCCCAGCGAGGCGAGCGCCGGGATCGACGCCTCCGAGAACGGGCCGAGCTCGCCGATGAAGCGCGACAGGTCGGGCGCGGCCCGGCGCAGGTCGGCCAGCACCGGCGTGAACTCGTCGGCCAGCACGTCGAGGTCGGCCAGGGTGGGCCGGAGCTCGCGCAGCCAGGCCGGCAGCCGCTCGATCGAGCGCTGGATGTCGACGCGGCGCTCGGCGGTGGCCTGCGCGGTCTCGTTCGCGCTGTTGATGAAGTGCGAGACCCGCTTGCGGCGCTTGACCAGCGGCGTGAGTACGGCGTCCGACTCGCGCTGCAGGTTGGCCAGCGTCCGGTTCTGCTGGGCCAGCGTGTTCAGCACGTCGTCGGTCTCGCGCAGCGCCGGGTTGGCCCGGTGGATCGCCTCGTTGAGGTCGTCGCCGCGGCCGGCCAGGGCGGTCCCGAACTCGTTGACGATCAGCGCGAGGCGCTGCCGGTAGGGCAGCCGCAGGGTGTCGTTGATCAGGTCGATGTCGACCGGCGAGCTGGTGTTGGTCAGCAGGTGCTGGCCCTCGCCCTTGCCCTTCTGGATCTTCGCCAGCTCGGGCGCGCCGTCCGGGCCCGGGCGGCACTCCACGAACTTCTCGCCGATCAGCGACTGCGGCCGGATCGTGCAGAACGCGCCCTGGTGGAACGGCGTGAAGCCCGCCTTGTCGATCTGCAGGACGATCACCGCGCGCTTGTCCTCGCTCACGTCGAGGCTCTTGACCCGGCCCACCACGGCGCCGGCGACCTTGACGTCCTCGCCCTTGACGATGGAGGCGGCGTTGTCGAACAGCGCGCGGACCTCGTACCCGGAGCCCTCGTCCTTGCCCGCGCCGAGGCCGAAGACGACCAGCGCCGACAGGCCGACCGTGAACAGCAGGACTGTGGCGATCCGCCTCATGGTCCGGGCGGGGTCGTGTTGGGGTCGCAGTCGAAGTTGCCCTCGCTGCGGCTGCCGACCCAGGGGTTGGAGCCGTCGGGCGCCGGCTGGATAGCGCCGCCCGGGCAGCGCTCGTTCTGGCCGAACTCGAAGCCCTCGAGCCGCTGCCCCGGCCGCACCGCCGTCAGCACCTGGCCGCCCGGCGTGTTGGTGATCTGGAAGGCGTTGAAGATCGGCTGGATGCGGGCGTAGTGGCCGTTGGCGTCGTAGTTGGAGGCGGCCTGGCCGAACTTCGTGAACCAGCCGGTCAGGTCGGGCGAGTAGGGGCGCACGTACTCGATCACCGGCTGCGACCGGCGCAGCGCGGTGACGGCGCGCGGGAACGTCCTCGAGGCCAGCTGCTGCAGGCGCGGCGCCTTCTGGTTGAGCTCGATCAGGTCGTTGCCCGGGCCCGGGGCCCGGATCAGCGTGCGCAGGTCCCTGATGGTCGGCTGGGCGTCGTGCACGAGCGGCCGCAGGTCCCGCAGCAGCGGCGCCAGCCTGCGTGTCGCGGGCTTCGACTCGTTCGTCAGGACGTCGAGGTCGTCGACCGTCGCGCGCAGGTTCACGAACGTCGTGTTCGCGTTACGCAGCGTGTCCGGCAGCAGGTCGAGGCCGCGGGCCAGCGCGACGTTCTCGTCGCCGATCGCGGCCGTCGTCGCGTTGGCGTTGCCGACCAGCGCGGCCAGGTCCCGGCGGCGCTCGGCGATCGCGGCGACGACCTGCGAGGTGTCGCTGACGAAGCGCTGGAAGGTCGCCTTGTCGGAGATGATCTCGTTGATCAGCTGCGACGAGGTCGACAGCGCGGGGTTCAGGTACTTGATGCTCTCCGAGCCCTGCTGCGACTTGCCGTCGATCTGCTCCGCCGACCCCTTGACGAAGTTCTGGAGACCGGTGCGTGTGGGCTTGTCGAGCGTGTTGAACAGCTGGTCGAGGTCGACCGGCGCGGTGGTGTCGTCGGCGGAGATCTCGCCGCCGTCCTTGATCTCGGCGGCCGAGTCCGGGCCGAGCTCCAGGGCGACGTAGCGGTTGGCAATGCCCGACAGCGAGTTCGACCGGATCGTCGCCCGCGTGCCAACGTGCAGCGGCGCGTAGTCGTCGAGCTTCATCTTCACGCGCGCGCGAGCGTCCTCGGTCAGCTCGATGTCGGTGATCGACCCGATCGGCCGGCCGCCCACCTCGACCTGGTTGCCCTTCACGAGCTGGCCGGCGTTCTCGAACGTCGCGGTGACCTGGTAGCCGCCGCCTGCGCCGCGGAACAGCAGCACCGCGACCACCACGATGGCGACGGCGATCAGCACCAGCGCGGCGGCGCGTGCGAGTGGGTTCGCGGGCCCTGAAGGTCGGGCCGCCCTGCCGCGGCCCGGATTCAGGCGTCGGGAAGATGGGGCTTGTGGTGCTGCCAAGTGCGAGTCTCAGACATGCGCGCGCCTCCCGCGGCGCATCCGTGCGTCCCGGGTACGGCTCGGCCAGTTGAGCCTAAGCCCGGGAGGGGTGAAGCGCTACCTACTCCATGCCGAGCGGGCCCTGGGCCTCGCCCGACAGGAACTGCCTTACGAACTGGTTGTCGGAGTTGAAGAGCTCAGACGCCGGTCCGGACTCGACGATCCTGCCCTTCCACAGGATCGCGATGTACTCGGCGACGCGCCGGGCGCTCATGATGTCGTGGGTGATGACCACGTACGCGCCACCGTTCTCCGCGTGGATCTCCTGGATCAGCTCGCAGAGCAGCGCGGTGCGCACCGGGTCGAGCCCGGAGTCGGGCTCGTCGAAGAGCACGATCTCGGGATCGAGCACGAGCGCGCGGGCGAACCCCGCCCGCTTGCGCATGCCGCCCGACAGCTCGTTCGGCATCTTGTCGCCGGCGCCGCCCAGGCCCACTTCCTTGAGCCGCCGGTTGACGATGTCCCCGACCTCGTCCTCGCCCTTGTCGGTGTGCTGGCGAAGCGGGAACGCGACGTTGTCGTAGAGGTTCATCGAGCCGAACAGAGCGCCGTCCTGGAACAGGACGCCGAACTTCTTGCGCATCTCGAACAGGTCGTCGTCGGCCATGTTCGGCACCGACTGGCCGTGCACGAGGACGTCGCCCTCGTCGGGGTAGAGCAGCCCGACCATGTGCTTGATGCAGACCGACTTGCCGGTCCCGGAGGGCCCCAGGATCATCGAGATCTGGCCCTCGGGGAGGCCGAGATTCAGTCCGTTCAGCACCGCGTTGCGGCCGAACGCCTTCTTGACGTCGATGAACTCGACAGCGTCGGACTCGGCGCCCTCGCTGCGTTCGGTGCGCTCGGTGTGCCAGCGGTACTCGTCGTCCTCGTCGCCGCTCGGCGGCGCGGGCGGCCGCTCTTCCGTCACGCGCGACTGGGCGACGCGCGCCTGCTGCTCGGCGCGGGCGTCGCCCGGCGGCGGGGGCGGCGGCGGCACGGACTGCTGCTGGGTCGGCGCGTCGCCCTGGATCGTCTGCCCGCCGGGCGCCGTCGGCCGCTCGGTCGACGGCGGCGTCGCGCCTACGCGCGTGGGCTGATCGCCGGGGCCCTCGCCCGCTCGCGTCGCCTGGTCGTCAGGGACCGTGGGGTAGCCGCTCGGAGGCGTGTCCTGCGGCACGTTGCGCATCCGCGTCGCGTCGTCGTCCCTGTTGCGCTCGTCAGCCAAGCCTCGCTCCTTCTTAGCCGCCTATGGGTGCTCTCGGGTTGGCGCCCCAGAAGACCTGCGTCCCGAGCATGCCCACCAGGTGGACCATCACCGTGTTGACCACCATTGACTTCGCCGTCGCCGTGCCGACTCCCACCGGTCCGCCGCTGGCCGTGTAGCCGTAGTACGTGCCGACGAGGACGATGACCGTGGCCATCGCCATCGCCTTTATCACGCTGTATAAGAGGTCCGGCGGGTTCTGGAACATCCAGAAGATCAGGAAGAAGCCTCCCGAGCTGACCTCGCCGATCTGCTGCACCACCGCCAGGTACGACGCGAAGAAGCCCGCGCCGATCGCGCCGATGTAGATGAACGGCAGGACCATCATCGCGGCGAGCAGGCGCGTACCGCAGAGAAACGTCATCGAGGAGATGCCCATCACCTCGAGGGCGTCGATCTCGTCGGTGATGCGCATGGCGCCTAGCTCCGCGACCAGGCCGGTCCCGACCTTCGCGGACATCATGTAGCCGAACGCGTAGGGCATTGCCTCGCGCAGGTCGCACCAGGCGGAGAACACGCCCGCGTACGCGGGAGCGCCGACCGAGCGGTTGAAGTACGCGCCTTCGATGCCGCAGGTCAGCCCGATGATGAAGGCCAGCGACCAGATGACCAGCGTGGAGCCCAGGATGAGCACGCCGGCCTGGCGCAGCGCCTCGCCGAAGAACGTGAACACGCGGAGGCGGAAGACCTCGCCGAACACGCGGGCGGCGAACTTGACCATGTCGCCAAAGGCGGCCAGCCAGTTCTTGGGCGCTGAGGCGAACTGGCCCACTACTTGATCACCGAGATCTCAGGATGCGTGGCCAGCAGGGTCTGGGTGAAGACGTAGTTGAACGCGAAGATCCCGAGGAACGCGATGACGACGGCCTGGTTGACCGCGCGCCCCACCCCCTCGGCGCCGCCCGACGCGGTCATGCCCTTGTAACAGCAGACGATCGCGATGATCGCGCCGAACAGCGTCGTCTTGACCACCGAGCCCCAGAGGTCGGTGGTACTCGCGTTCGTGAGCAGCGTGGAGAAGAACGGCCCGAGCGGCG
>Ga0126312_10002456_pt1 | contig 12398 bp, 13 predicted proteins | sample Plot104A_FD_92537 | JGI IMG/M metagenome (GOLD analysis project Ga0126312, IMG submission 92537) | Serpentine soil microbial communities from UC McLaughlin Reserve, CA, USA - Plot104A | ecosystem: Environmental > Terrestrial > Soil > Grasslands | place: USA: UC McLaughlin Reserve, Lake County... | reverse complement strand
GTTTCCGCGGCTCCGATGAATTCCTCGAGCGCGGGCGCGCGCGTCTGCTCGAGCGACAGGAGCGCGAACTCCACCGTGGCCCCGGCATCGAAAGGCCGGACGACCATTCCGCCGACCGCGACCTCGGGCGTCGTGGTTAGGGCGATCGCCTTGCCGCAAGCCACCCCGCCGAAGAGCGCCGGTCCCGGGTCGCCGGGCCGCAACTCGAGCGTCAGTCCCAGCTCCCCAAGCGTCTCGGCGACGGCCCGGTCGTAGGCGGCGCCGTCCCGGTGGCCGGTGACGACCACCGCCTCGCCGTCGAGCTCGTCCGCCGCGACCGGCCCGACAGAGCCGGCCAGCCGGTGGCCGGGGCCCGCGAGCACGAGCCACGGGGTCTTACCCAGGCCCACCTGGTGCAGCTCGGTCGAGGCGAAGTTCGATGGGGCCAGGACGGCGTCCAGCCGGCCGTCGTGCAGGTCGCGCAGCAGCGTGCCGGCGTACGACTCGACCACGGTCAGCTCGACGTCGGGACGGTCGCGACCGAAGCGCCCCAGGAGCTCGCCCAGGTGAGGCCACCCCGCGCCGGTGACGATCCCGAGCCGGATCGTGCCGACCAGTCCGGCCCGCAGGTCGTCGCCGGTCGAGCGGGCCAGCTCTGCGGCCGCCACTGCCTTGCGCGCGCGCTCCAGGAAGAGCTCGCCGGCGTCCGTGAGGTCGACCCCGCGCGGACGGCGCTCGAAGAGCCGGACGCCGAGCTCAGACTCGAGCCGCCGGATCTGGGTCGACAGGCCAGGCTGCGCGACCCACAGCCGCTCGGCGGCGCGCGTGAAGCTCTGCTCCTCGGCGATCGCCACGAAGTGGTTGAGCTGGCGAAGCTCCATGGTGTTCACGCGGCTGCGGCGAGAGCCATGGAGCCGAGCTCACGGGCTGCTGCCGCCTCGGCGTCGAGTGCGGCCGTGTAAGCGGCGAAAGCGCCGGGGCGATCCTCGCGACGGGCGGCGCGATACTCGGCCCAACGTGCCCGGACCAGCGCCTCGGCGCTGCGCCACGCCTCCAGCGGGTCGAGGTCGGGTTGGAAGCGGAGTGTGGGAAGGCTCGTTCGGAACATGGCAGCGACGGTACGTCCGAACGGGCGCGCTTCGCATCAGCGTCATTGACAGTCTGGCTGGTAGTCGAACACCACCATTGACTGTCCGTCTACGGCAAGAAGCGGCGCCGCACGAACCGTGCGGCGCCGCATGCCCAGCGGTAGGAGGCGCGAACTCAGCCCACGGGGCTGGAAACCGTCTTGCCCCCGGGCGCCATCGCAGCAGAGACCAGCAAGATGGCTCCGTAGGCCGCGAGATATGCGCCGAAGAGGACGGCCAGCGTCACCACGCCGATGTTCGGCCAGATGATGAGCAGCACGCCGACGATGATCGACAGTACACCGGCCAGGACGGCGAGTCCGGAGTTCCCGGCGGCCTTGGCCAGCGGGCCTCCGGACGCCGCGAGCTCGAGGATGCCGACGACGATCGCGTAGACGCCGATGATGACCGTGAGGACCTCGGCGGTCGGTCCCGGATAGGCGATCGCCACGAGTGCCGCGGCGACGTCGACCACCATCCTGAGCACCTGCAGGATGCGATCGCCCGTGGACCGTCCCGAGCTGAACAGCCGGGCGCTGGCAATGATGGCGTCCACGAAGCAGAAGATCGCGAACAGCGCCACCGCGACCCCGATGGTGACCCCGGGCCAGATGAGGAAGACCAGGCCGAGGGCCAGGGCGAGGATGCCACGCAGCGCGGCGTGGCTACGTGTCAGAGATGAATGGAGAGTGAACATGCGCCTGAGCCTGCTCTCGCGATGCGGGAAATCCGATACGCGAGACGTATGGCGCGGCTCGCCCACGCTTCTGGGAAACCGTTGGCCCCGACCACAGCCTCTCCGCAACATCCCCAAGCAAGGAGAACGGCATGTCGTCGTTGTCGGATGGATTCAGGAAGCTCGCGGACCAGATCGATCAGGCCGAGGCCAACGTCAAGGCCGCGTCTTCGCAGGACAAGGCGCAGCTGCAGGCCAAGGTCGACCAGGCGCGCAAGCGCGCCGACGAGCAGTCGGCCCAGCTGCACGCCAAGGCCGAGCAGGTCTCGGACCGCGCGAGCAGCGGCTGGCAGCAGGTCAAGGACGACTGGAACACGCACGTCCAGCGGCTGCGCCAGCAGATCGACGAGAAGAAGGCCGAGCTCGACCGCAACGAGGCCGAGCGCGAGGCCGAGGACGCCGAGTACGACGCGGCCGACGCGATCGACTTCGCCGCGGCCGCGATCGAGGAGGCCGAGTACGCGGTCCTCGACGCCCAGCTCGCGCGTGCGGACGCCGACGCCCTCGCCACGACCGCGTAGAACGACGCCGACGCGACCCCGAACCGGGTTGGTCGATCATGTCGCCCGAAACAACGAACGAACCCGCGGCCGGGCCTACTCGCCCGGCCGCGGGTCGGCTCCACCGCTGGGTCCTCCCGAGCAAGCTCCCCGAGCCGATCAATCCGGCGCTTGTCAAGCAGGCCGAGCAGCGCGCCGAATCTGCGCAGAACCGGATCGCGGACAAGATCACCGCGTTCGCCGGCTCGATGGCGTTCGTCTACATTCACATCATCTGGTTCGGCTGCTGGATCGGCTTCGGCGTCGAGAAGTACCCGTTCGGCCTGCTGACCATGATCGTCTCGCTCGAGGCGATCTTCCTCTCAACCTTCGTGATGATCAGCCAGAACCGGGCCGACACGAAGCGGCAGGCTCTCGCCGACCAGCAGTGGAAAACGGTCCAGGAAGAGGACCGCCAGAACAAGCAGCTGCTCGACCTCTCCCAGCAGATCCTCGCGCTGACCAAGGAGGTCCGCGGGTTCGCCGGCACCGCGCAGGCCGATCACGAGCAAAACGACCGCCTGCTCGAGCTTGCGACGCGTACGCTCGCCGAGGTTCGCGATCGATCCAACGGAGAGCGCTAGGCCATCGCCGATGTCTTCCTCATCGCCGCGCTGGCCTCGATCGACGCCGGCCTCCTCGCCGCGGCAGTCGTCCTGCTGAGCCGGCCGCGGCCGGCGCACAAGCTGGCGGCGTTCCTCATCGGCTGCATGGGCTTCTCGATCGGCTTCGGCGTGGTGATCGTGTTCGCGCTGCACGGATCGAACGTCCTGCGCCACCCCGACCCGGGCGTCACCGCCATCATCGAGGTGGCGGTGGGAGCGCTGCTGATCGTCGTCGCCGTCGTCGCGGTCGCCGGCCGCACCTTCCAGTGGCATCCGCGCCGCCGCCGCGACGACGCGAAACGGCCGCAGCGCCAAACCCTCCACGAGCGCGCCCTCGGCCGCGACTCGCTGTGGGTCGCATGGGCGGCCGGAGCGCTCTACAGCGCCCCCGGCGCCTACTACCTCGCCGGCCTCGCGCTGCTGGTCAAGCTCGAGCAGCCGACGGCGACCGACCTGCTGGCCATCGTCGGCTTCAACCTCGTCATGTTCGCGTTCATCGAGCTACCGCTCCTCGGCTTCCTGGTCGCGCCCGCGCGCGCGAGCGCGATCACCGGACGGTTCAGCGACTGGATGACGCGGCACAAGCGGACCCTCATCACGGTCGTCGCCGGAGCCGGCGGCCTCTACCTGCTGATCTCGGGGCTGGTCCACCTCCCGTGAGCCGTACACCGGCGCAACCGGGCCGTACAGCATCGTTTCCCGAGTCGCACGCCTCGGCGGTCCGCCGCGTCGGCACGGCGTTCGTCGCGGGGACCGCGATAGCCGTCCCGGTCGCCGCGCTCACCTCGTGGTGGCTGCTCCCGCTCCTGACGTGGGACTTCGCCTGCGTCATCTATGCCTGCTGGGTCTGGGCGACGATCTGGAAGCGCGACGGGGCGAGCACGGCGCGGATCGCGGTGCGGGTCGACCCGACGAGGGCGGTCGCGGACGTGCTCGTCCAGACGGCGGCGATCGCGAGCCTGGTCGCGGTCGGGGTGGTGCTCGTCCAGGCGGGGAAGCACCACGGAGCCGACGAGGTGCTCCTGGCGGCTCTCGGCGTCGTCTCCGTCGCGCTCTCGTGGCTCGTCGTGCACACCATCTACACGCTGCGCCACGCCCAGCTCTACTACACCGCGCCCGAGGGCGGGGTCGACTTCGGATCCGAGCCGCCCGCCTTCAGCGACTTCGCCTACCTGGCCTTCACGCTCGGCATGACCTTCCAGGTCTCCGACACGAACCTGCAGACCAGGGGCTTCCGCAAGCTGGCGCTCGGTCAGTCCCTCCTGTCGTATCTCTTCGGGACGGTCATCGTCGGTTCGACGGTCAACCTGATCGTGAGCCTGGGCTGACCGGCCTAACCGGCCTCACCTGAGCCGCGACATAACTCACCGGTCTGGGAGTTCGCGACCCGGCGCCCCATCTTCTCGGTGCACACACCGACACAGCAAAGGAGCAGGCGTGAGCCACAGCAGACCCAAGACCCTCATCGTCGGCGCCGCGGTCGTCGCGCTGGGCGTGTTCGCCGCCACCGGTTGCGGCAGCGGCAACGACAACAAGGGCGCCGGCACGCAGTCGGTGCCGTCCGTCAAGGCCTCGCCCACAGCACAGACGACCGTGAGCGTCGGCACGACCAGCCTCGGCAAGATCCTCGTCGACGCGCAAGGCCGCAGCCTCTACCTCTTCAAGAAGGACGCCGGCACGAAGAGCACCTGCAGTGGAGACTGCGCGACCAACTGGCCACCCCTGATCGCACACGGCAGGCCGACCGCCGGCCGCGGCGCCCAGGCGTCGAAGCTGGGCACGGGCAAACGCGACGACGGCAGCCTGCAGGTGACCTACGGCGGCCACCCGCTGTACCTGTTCGCAGGCGACCAGAGCCGCGGACAGGTCAACGGCCAGGGCTCGACGGCGTTCGGCGCACCCTGGTTCGTGCTGTCGGCCTCGGGCACCCAGATCGCGAACTAGGTGGCGCCGCCATGGTTCGCCCGAGACTGCTGATCCCCGCCGCGCTGGTCGTGCTGAGCGCGTTGATGCTCGCGGCCTGCGGGGGCGGCGGAAACGATGTGGCGCGGCCGAAGACGATGACCGGAGGCCCCGCGACGATCGGTCCGGCAAAGACCAGCTTGGGCAGCATCCTGGTCGACTCGCACGCCCGGACCGTCTACCTGTTCAAGGGCGACGTCGGGACGCGGAGCGCCTGCTCGGGCCCGTGCGCCCACTCGTGGCCGCCGGTGCTCTCGCACGGCAACCCAAGCATCGGCATCGGCGCAAGACCATCCCTCATTGGGACCACCCGCCGCAGCGACGGAACCGAACAGGTGACCTACAACGGCCACCCGCTCTACCGGTTCACCCAAGACCACAAGCCAGGCGACGTCACCGGGCAGGCTTTGACCGCGTTCGGCGCACAGTGGTTCACCCTCTCCGCCGCCGGCAACCAGGTCAGCAGCCCGCCACCGGGCTCAGCAGACTCCAGCCCCGGAGGCAGCAATGGCTACTGACAGGGCAGCAGCTCCACGACCCTCATCGCCGGTGCAGCAGCGTCGACGCGCATCGACGAGGCGGACGCACCGGCGATGAGCCGACCGCGGCGAGCGTTTCCTTCATCACGACCGAGCATTTCACGCTCCCAGGCGAACGCTCGCAGACGGTGTCGGGGCCACCGGGCGCGCGAGCATGTTCTTCGCCTCGGTGTCCGGCGGGCTGGTCGCCCTGAGCCTGATGGCGACGACCGCGAAGATCGGCACGGCCTTCTACGTATTGGCGCTGACGGTTCTGCCGACGCTGTCGTTCGTGGGGTTGGTCGGCGGCGACGCCGTGCGGCGCGCGCAATCGCGAGGTTGGCGATCTGCGGGGAAGCGAGCCGCTTTGCGCCCCGGCGGAGGCAGTTCGCCTGGGGAACGACACTGGCGCGATGCCGTCTTTGGCGAGGTCGAGGCCTTGGTGATGCGCGCCCCGGGGGATTCGACTCTATGAGTTGTGTGCCAACGCCGACGCGAGCTCGCCTCGCGCGCTGATCTCGAGCTTGGGATAGATCCGGTACAGATGAGTGCTGACCGTCCGCGGGGAGACGAACAGCTTCTGACCAATCTCACGGTTGGAGAGCCCCTTGGCCGCTAGCTGGGCGATCTGCAGCTCCTGCGCGGTCAGCTGATCGCGGGCTTCGGGCACGCGACGCCGGCTTGACTCACCAGCCGCTCGTAGCTCGCGGCGGGCCTGGTCGCCCCATGCTTGGCAGCCAAGCGCGTCGAAGGCGTCGCGCGCGGCGCGCAACCGATCGCGCGAATCGGCGATCCGCCTCCGCCGCCTCAGCCACTGACCGAACGCAAGCTGAGCGCGGGCGCGCTGGAACGGCCAACGGGCGAAATCGGCACAGAGCGCGGCCCGGAACCGCTCCTCTGCCTCGGGGGCGTCCGCAAGGAGCGCGCGGGCGTGGTTCAGGCCGAGCGCAATCCAGCTGCCTGGTCTCTCGCCCGCCTGCGCTTCGACCTGCTCTACGCGCACTCGCACCTCCTCGACGCGGTCGAGATGCAGCGCGGCCTCGGCCAAGTCCCCGATCAGCCAGGAGGAGATAACAGGGTGATAGGCCGAGTCGGCTGGGTCGAACAGGCGCTCGGCAAAGTTGTACGCGTCGGCGTGTCGCCCCGATCCCAGGGCTGCCACGACCCTGCCGAACTGCGCGAACGCGACGGTGATGTTGGCGCCGGCCGAGATGGCGACCCGTTCTGCCTCGGCGGCGGCCTGCTCGGCTGCCGGTTCATCGCCACGCATCCCGGCAATGAGCGAGACCACCGTGTCGGCCCCAGCCTCCCACTGCGGTTCTCCGAGTTCCTCCGCCAAACGTCGGGCCTCGGCCGCAGCCGGGATCGCGACGTCCCATTCGGCGAGCCGCGCCGCCATGCTCGAGTAGAGCGTAAGCATCCGCGGCAGATGCCCAAGACGTCCTTCGTCGCGTAGCGCCTCCACCGCGGTGGCCAGAAAGTCGACGCCGAGATCGAAAGCCCCCACGACGAGTGCTGCCGGTCCGAAGTGCCTCGCGACCTCGGTATCCCGACCACGTTCGTTCGCCGCGGCCCGCAGGCGCGCCAGCACTCCAGGCGCATGACCGAATGGATCGGCGTAGGCGTGGATGGCGAACACCCGAGGATCGGCCGCGTCGGCACCGCCCAGTCGATGCGCTGCGTCGATCAGGACCCGCCGCGCGGCTGGACCCGGGTCCACCCACCACGAGCGCGATGCGACCAGCCAGAGGAGATCGACGTGCAGCTCGTGATCTCCGGCCTGACCGGCCTGCTCAGCCACGGCGGTCAGCTCCGTGAATCGCGCGACATCGCCAAGCGGTCGAGTAGCGACCATCTCTTCGATCCACGTGATCCGGGCCCGCTCGAGCGGTCCTAGATCGAGCCGCTCGACGTCGCGCAGCAATGAAGCGACGACGTCCGGTTGCCCGAGCTCAAAGGCCAGCTCGGCCGCGCCGAGCACGCGGCGCCCGCCGCTCGCCGGTCCGCTCAGCTCCCCTGCCCGTCGCAGCGCGGTTACGGCCACGCCGATCGCACCGCGCTGCCGCGCTCGCCCAGCCGCCGCCTCGAGTTCCAAAGCCACGTCCTCATGCTCTCCTGAGATCAGCGCCGCCCGGTGCCAGACGCGTCGGTCGGGCTCGGCCTCCAGCGTGGCGGCCAGCGCCCCGTGTGCCCGCAAGCGCTGCGACACGCTCGCGCTCTGGTTCACCGCCGAGCGGATCAGCGGATGGCGGAAACGGATCGTCTGCAGATCGAGGTCGACGATCGCTGCGGAGGCGGCCGGCTCGAGAAGGTCCAACTCCAACTCAGCTCCTGCAACGACGCTGCCGGCGCGCAACACTTCACCGACATCGTCGCTGTCGTTGAGAGCAGCAACAACCAGGAGCAGCCGGGTCTCGCCCGGCAGATCGGCCACCCGGTCGGCGAACGCGCGCTCAAGCCGTGCCGTGAGTGGGAGCAACTCTGGCTCGGGCGCGCCGTGCCCGAGCCGTGCAGTGGTAACCGGGAGCTCGATCAGGGCCAGCGGATTGCCGGCGGCCTCGTACAGGACCCGGTTGCGGTCCGCCATGCGAAGCCCCTGCGCCGTGGCGTCGAGCAGCTTCGTGGCCATCGTGGGGTCAAGGGCGCCGAGCCGGCGCTCCGGCAACCCGGCGTCTGCGAGCACCGACGGGTAGCCGTCACGGACGGCGGCCAGGAGGACGATCGGGTCGGAGTCCAGCCGACGTGCGATGAAGGCGAGCACGTCCGCTGTCGGGCGATCGAGCCATTGGGCGTCCTCGGCGATCAGCAGCAGCGGCGTGTCGCTGGCGACGTCCGAGAGGAGGTCGAGCGCGGCCATGGCGATACGAAAATGCGCTGGTGCGGGCCCGTCTGTGCGGCCGAACGCGGCGTCGAGCGCCTCCCGCTGAGCCGCGATCAGGTCCGCCGCGCGGTCTTTGACCGGCCGCAGCAGCTGATGGAGGCCCGAGAAGGCCAGACGCGCCTCGGACTGAACGCCGGTCGCGCTCAGCACGGTGATCCCGCGATCACGAGCGACGGCCGTCGCCTCTCCCAGCACACGCGACTTGCCAATGCCCGGAGCGCCGCGCAGCACGAGCGCGGCACCCGCCTGGTCAACGTCGTCGAGAAGCCCGGTCAGCGCCGCGACTTCGCCTTCGCGGCCAAGGAGCGGCGCCCGATCCCTCGATAGCGCCGGCATCGAGCGCCATCGTCCCACGCCCCACGAGCAAAGTCGATGGGCCCGTCTGCAGGCGTGTGCCCCGCACTCAGGGCGTGAGCGCGGGGCACGTTGTTGGCGTTCGGTGCTGCGACTACGCCGGGACAGCCGATGTCACCTCGACGGCCGAACGGATCAACTCGCCGACCGCGGTCGGCTGTGAGAGCGCGATCGAGTGCGAGGCGTCGACCTCGATGATCTGCGCACCTGCGCGCTTGGCCATGTGGCGCTCCGCGTCCGGCGGAATCGCGTTGTCCGACGTCGCGACGACCGCCCAGGAGGGCAGCGTCCTCCACGCGGCCGCCTCGGCGCGATCCTCGAAGATCGCGGCGAACGGACGCTGGCTGACAGCCAGAACCCGGATGAGGTCCTCCGACAGATCGCCGGCGAACGCCTCCCGGTACAGCTCCGGAGCGATCGTCAGCTCGACGGCCGTCACGCCATCCGCGAGCGGGTAGTTGCTCGGACGCACGGCGCCGACTAGCGGCGTGTCGCCGAACTCGGCGAAGATCTCGCCGAACGACTCGCCCTCGTCGAGCGCGAACGCCGCGACGTAGACCAGCCCGACCGCGTTGGGCGTGCTGGCGCCGGCGACCGAGATCACCGCACCCCCGTAGGAGTGGCCGACCAGCAGCACCGGCCCGTCGATCTGGTTGACATAGCTGGCGACGTACTCCGCGTCGTGGGCCAGACCACGAAGGGGGTTCGGCGGCGCGAGCACCGGTACATCGTGTGCCTGGAGATCCTCGATGACCGGCGCCCAGAACGACGCGTCAGCAAAGCCGCCGTGTACGAGCACAACAGTCGGGATGTTCGTTGATTCGCTCAAGTCCGTCTTCCTTTCGGGTGGTGATTCGCGGACACGGCGAACCTAGGACCGAGCCAGTGGGGTTGCGTCCGTCGCGTGACTGACGTTTTCTGCTCGATGACGTACATCAGCCGGCGTACCCCGAGACGCAGAGTCGCGCTTCACGCAATCGCGTGGAAGCAGCGCCCCCGCCGAGAGAGGCGCCGCCGCGCTTGGAATGACGAAGTCCAGGCGTCTCGCACGCGAGCCTGCGTCATCGCTTGGCCTGCGGAAACGAGCGTCCGCACTCGTGGGACGCCGCGCTCGGCGTTGGTCCAACCGACCAGCAAGCGGGCGCGGCCGCGATCGCTTGGCGCCGGGAGCGCTGTTACGCGGCGATGCGCGACTTTGCGAGTGGTCGGGCGACCTTGCGTGGCTTCTTTCGAAACAGCCGCGCCCCGAGTCTCAATGCCTCGTGCCGGAGCTCGTCGCGGCGCCGTTCGATCAGCGTGCCCAGCTTGCCGACCGTCCGCTCGTCGTCGAATCGATCGCGCCACTCACTCGCCCGCTCCTCGAGGATGGCGAGGTCGTGCTCTTCGCCGATGAGATCCGACAGCTCGTGTGCGGCACGCGCAAGCCCCTTCATGCGCTTGCGCGAAGCCGGTCTGACGATCCGCGCCGCGTACCAGAGGTCCTTTACGCGCTTGCGCAGCTCGTGCAGGTTCTCGCTGCTGGGCTCTCGACGCGCGTTGCGGTAGGCGCCGCGACCGCGCCAGTAGATCCGCTTGAAGCCGGGAGCCAGGGAATCGAGCGCTTCGCGTTGGAGAGGCCAGGCGGGCACGCGGCCGCGGGCTTGATGTAGCTCGCTGACCACCTCGGCGACCGCGGCGCCGTCCTGGAGTCGCCGTTGCGCGGCAGCGTGCTCGCCCGCAAGCGTCTCCCTAAAGCCAACGAAGCCCGCCCGTGGCGCCTCGCTGGGGTAGCGCTCACTTAGCGCGTCGAGCGTCTCGAGCACGACTTGGCTGTCGCGTGTCCCAGCGAGCCGGCGGCCGGCGTCCCGGAAGGCGATGTTCTCGCGCCTGTAGACCTCGTCGCCGAGCTCGTCGCGCGCCAGCCGCACCGTCGCGCGCAGGCGCTTGAAGCTCTTGCGTGCCTCGTGCACCGCGGTGCCAAGCTCCTCGCCGGTGTGGCCGTCGAGGCGCTCGATCGACATGTCGAGCTGCCCGCGGGCAATGCGCTCGATCCCGTCCGGCACAGGCTCGCCGTCGCGCAGCCGAAACTGGCGCCGGTCCTCGCGAGCGGACAACAAACGATCCCGCACGACCTTGGCCGCCAGCGCTCCCGTCCCCAGCGCCGCACCCACCGCGACGAACTTCCTCGCGTCCCTGTCCCCGGTCGCCTTGCCAAGGAGCGCTCCCACGCTCGATGCCTGTCGTCCTGCCATCCCCTCAAGACTTCCCCGCCGACGACGGCGTCGAACCCCGCCCTACAGGCGCCGGCCATGCCACGCAAACCAGCGATGCGGCGCGCGCCTCCTGGCCGCGCGCAGGACGCTCACGCCACCTCGACACCCCGACCCGCCCTCTCGCATCTGTGTGATGTCGGCGCCCCTACCACCGCTGCGAGACGCTCGCATGTATGGGGTGAAAGATACGAGCGCCCGTAGAGCGGCGGACCGGTCTCGAACCCGCGACCTCGAGCTTCATCAGCGCGACCAGAGCTGCCCCGGCGACCCCTGCGGCTGTGAGCGCCGCGTGATAGGCGTGACGAGCTGGTGCGGCAATAGGATCCGTCTCGTGACTTGCTCGGGCTGACAGCGAACCTAGCCCGCCGGCGTGGTGTCGGCGGGCGCCCCTCTGAGGAGGCTGTTTGTCTGCCCGCCGCAAGCGCCATTCGCTTGCTCACATCCGGTTTCATCGCGACGGCGTCGTCGCTAAGCGCGCCCGCCAGGCCCGCGAGTTCCAGTGGTGGTATGACCGCGACTGGTCGCCGGTCGAGGGCCGGTTGGAGAACGAGTAGTGGTACATCGGCTGCCATCGCGCGCGCTGTGGCATCTGCCATCCCGACAAGCGTTGGCATTCCGGCGGCGACCGCGCTCGGTCTAGTGCAACTGGGCGGGGGAGACGGCGGTGAGGTCGGGGGTGGGTGATCGTGTGGTCGTCGATCTCCCAGCCGTCGCGGACCATGCGCTTGAGGTTGGCCACGCCGCCCATGTCGGCGAGGTTGTTGAGCTTGAGGTTGAGCACGCCCGGCCACACGTGCCGCTCGAGCGTGGGGCGCGCGTTGCGGTACTGGCCGTAGTAGCCGTCGTCGAAGGAGATGACGATCGGCTTGGACGGCAGCTCGGCGCCGCGGTGCCAGGCGTCGTAGACGCGCTGCAGGGTCACGCCGTGATAGCCGGCGCGGGCGAGCGCGCGGATCTGCGCTGCGAAGGTGGCCGGGCTGACCCACAGCTCCTGGTTGGGCGTGGTCGGCTTGACGTAGCCGATCACGTGATACAGCAGGGGAGCGATCTCGCCCCCTCGTCCCACCGCTGCGCGCGCAGCTATTTTCCGCGCCTTTGTGCAACAGCCACCGCGCAAAGCAGCACTGTGCGAATCGTCTCCGAGCGCGCTACGCCTGCTCCGCCTAAGGCGTCCCACCGTCGGTCCTGCTTTTGGCGAGAAGCAGGTCCGCCGCCACGATCCGCGGGGTACCTGCTTGCCGGGGCGCGCGCAGTCCGGTGTGGGGTCTGCGCGCCGATGGTCGTCGGGCCACGGTGCCTCGCCTTGATCCTTCGCGACGTAGCGGGTTACATGGACGCGGATGTGAGTGCGCGTGAGGTGATCGGCGAGTACCTAGCGGCGATGGAGCGCGGCGACCGCGAGGGGGCTGTGGCGCTGTATGCGGAGGATGTTGTCATGCACGTTG
>Ga0126312_10002455_pt1 | contig 12401 bp, 14 predicted proteins | sample Plot104A_FD_92537 | JGI IMG/M metagenome (GOLD analysis project Ga0126312, IMG submission 92537) | Serpentine soil microbial communities from UC McLaughlin Reserve, CA, USA - Plot104A | ecosystem: Environmental > Terrestrial > Soil > Grasslands | place: USA: UC McLaughlin Reserve, Lake County... | reverse complement strand
GCCGAGCAGGGCGAGAAGATCACCGGCGAGGAGCTAGGCCCGCTGGTCCGCCTGCTGTTGATCGCCGGCTTCGAGACGACAGTCAACGCCATAGGTTCAGGCGTCCGGCTGCTGCTCCATGATCCTGACCAGTGGCGGCTTCTGGTCACGGAGCCAGATCGCGCACCAGCGGCGGCGGAGGAGGTGCTGCGCTTCGAGCCTCCGGTACAGCAGACAGTACGGGTAGCGCTGACCGAGATCGAGGTGGGCGGCGTTCTGATACGGAAGAATCAGTGGATCATCCCGCTCCTCGGCGGCGCAAACCGCGACCCCGAGGTCTATCCCGAGCCGAATCGATTCGATATCACCCGCGAATCACCGGCGGATCACCTGGCCTTTTCCGGTGGTATCCATTACTGCCTGGGCGCACCACTGGCTCGGATGGAAGTCGCGATGGCGCTGCGGGCATTGACGGAGCGGTTCCCTGACTTGCGACCGGCCGGACCGGTCACCATGCGACCCGGGACTACGTTGCGGGGACCGCTGCGCCTTCCGGTATCGATCAATTAGCCGATGGTCTGCCGTCGGTCACTGCGGCCATCCTCGCCAAGCCGAATCTCCAATCAGGCGATCGCGCAAGCCCCTTCGCTGAGCGCCGGCGTTCTGCGACGCGGCACTCAGCGACCCGAGCTCCTGGCGAACCGGGCGTGGCGTGGACGGCGGCATCGGAGGGCACGAATCCAACGCACTCGTAGCCATTGGCACCATCGCCTGGGCGGGCGAAGAACCGCTCACCGTCGCCTACCAGGCACGAAGGCCAGGTGCAAGATGTCGATCCTGATCACCCCCGGATTCTCGTGCCCTTCCCAGTGCCGTCTGGAGACACTGATGCCATTCACCCGTTCGGTCACAAGGCTGCCTCTCTGATCTTGGGTTCGGTTTTGGTGCGGACCTCCTCCTCACTGACGTCCGGCGCTAGTTCAACCAAATGCAATCCTTCCGTGGTGAGGTCCAGGACACACAGATCGGTGATGATCCGCTGCACGACGCCGCGGCCGGTGTAGGGGAGACTGCACTCCTTAACGATCTTGTAGGAGCCGTCCTTAGCCACGTGCTCCATGATCACGATCACCCGCTTTGCCCCGTGCACCAGGTCCATCGCACCACCCATCCCTTTGATCATCTTTCCGGGAATGGTCCAGTTGGCGATGTCACCGTGCTCCGACACCTGCATGGCACCGAGGATGGCAGCGTCGATCTTGCCACCGCGAATCATGCCGAACGACGTCGCGGAATCAAAGATCGACGCCCCGCGGCGCAGTGTCACCGTTTCCTTTCCAGCGTTGATCAAGTCCGGGTCTTCCTCGCCCTCATAGGGGTATGGGCCCACGCCCAGCAGCCCATTCTCCGATTGCAGCACCAGCTCAACCCCCTCGGCGACGTAATTCGGCACGAGCGTCGGCAGTCCTATCCCGAGGTTGACATAGCTGCCATCGGTCAACTCGGCCGCCACCCGGGCAGCCATCTCCTCTCGTGTCCAGCTCATGAGGCTCGCTTCCTAACCGTCCGTCGCTCGATTCGCTTGTCCGCTGCCTGCTCTGGCGTTAGCGGCACCACCCGGTGGACGTAGATGCCGGGCGTATGAACCGCATTAGGGTCAAGTTCACCTGGTTCGACCAGCTCCTCAACTTCGGCGATCGTGATCTTGCCCGCCATGGCTGCCAGCGGGTTGAAGTTGCGTGCGGCGTGGCGGTAGATCAGGTTGCCATGCCGGTCACCATGCCAGGCGCGTACCAGCCCGAAGTCACAGATGATCGCCCGCTCCAGCACGAACTCCTTCTCACCCTCGCGGGTTTCGAAGATCCGGGTCTCCTTGCTCGGTGAGGCCACCATCACCGACCCGTCGCTGCCATAGCGCCACGGCAGGCCGCCTTCAGCGACCTGGGTTCCCACCCCGGTTGCGGTGTAGAAGGCCGGAATTCCAGAGCCGCCGGCCCGCAGCTTCTCGGCGAGCGTGCCCTGGGGAGTCAGCTCGACCTCCAGCTCCCCAGCGAGATACTGCCGGGCGAACTCCTTGTTCTCCCCGACATAGGACGACACCATTCGGCGGATCTGCCGGGTGGCAAGCAGCTGGCCGAGGCCCCAATCGTCGACGCCGCAGTTGTTGGAGGCAACTTCGAGTTCGTTCACCCCAGATTCGATGAGCGCCGCGATCAGCACGCTCGGAATTCCGCTCAACCCGAATCCGCCAACGGCCAGCGATGAGCCTGACGTGATATCGGCGGTCGCCTCGCTCGCGCTCGCCACAAGTTTGTCCATGCCTGTGTTCTACTCCTGCCATTGCTGAAGCGTTAAGAGCGGGAACTGTTGGCTTGAGCGGTTCGCGCCGAGTGAGGGCGCCTCGGATATACGCGGCTTCACGAGCATGACGTAAATTGATCAGTATTACCTCGGTTCCCCGAGAGGCAGCGGGCGGACCGGACATTCGACGCCACCTTGGCAGCCGGCTCGCTGCGGTAGCTGTCTTCTCAAGATCGAAGGCGAGGACTATCGTCTTGATCAAGCCACTCATCAAGGGAGGGATTAACCCATGGCCACTGCACGCGATTTGATGACACCCGACGTCGAATGCGTGAACGAGGACGAGACCCTGCTGGCTGCTGCCAAGAAGATGAAAGAGCTTGACGTCGGCGCTCTGCCAATTTGCGGTAACGACGACCGGCTGAAGGGAATGCTGACCGATCGCGACATTGTGGTCAAGTGCGTTGCGGAGGGTAAGGATCCCGACTCCGTTCGAGCCGGCGAATTCGGCCAAGGGAAGCCAGTCACCATCGGAGCGGACGACTCGGCCGAAGAGACCCTGCGCACCATGTCGAAGTACCAGGTCCGGCGGCTGCCAGTGATTGACGGACACCGCATGGTAGGCATCGTGGCGCAGGCCGATGTGGCTCGCGAACTGCCCTACGAAGTCGTTGGCAGAGTGCTGGCGGAGGTCTCCGAAGAGTAGGCCTCAGGCGACTGCCTGGCCTTCCTCGTATTCCATCCTCGCTTCGCGGCAAGCTGCGACGGCGGCGCGCCCCTGGTCTTCTCCAAGGCCTGTTTCTCAAGGGCGCGCTGCTCACGGCGCCGGGCGTTTTGGTGTTTGCGCATCTCTTGTTGGAGGACCTGGGCGGACCGCACAGGCCAGACGTAGGCAAGGTCATCGGGGACGTCTGGGAAGAACTGCCGGTAATGTTCGGGGTCCTTCCGAACCAGAGCCGACCGGTGGCTTCGGTGCAATTCCGGGTCGAAGAGCCAACCCGGCAGCGCGACGAGGTTGGCCAGGTCCTCGTAGCGTCGGATGAAGTCAATGCCGATCGAGCGCAGGTCCGCAGCGATAGTGGCGGCGCAGGTGTCACCGAAGCCGCGCTCGGTCCAGACCTCACACATCGTCAGGCCGTAACGGCCGAGTGCCTCCTCGTACCCCTTCCACATGAGTACTGCTGGGTGCGAGGCCCAGGCATAGCCAGGGACGGTCAGCGCTCGGACAATCGGGATGACCTCCACCCGCTGCTTGCCTAGCCGCTTCGTATCGAGGGCAAGCGCGGTCTTCTTGAAGTCACTGTACAGAGTGAAGGTTTGCATCAGCTCCGTTGATCATCTCGTACGCTGGCCTGATGCCGGTAGACCTGCTGAGACACATGCTGAATGCCCTCGGCGAGCTGCGCTTCCGACCGACGCTCAAACGCATTCGCGTCTTGCTGAAGGGGCAACTGGTCGCCGACTCGACCCGCGCCATGTTGATCTGGGAACCCCGTCGGCTCGTTCCGTCCTATGCGATCCCCGTTGAGGACATGATCGCGACTTTGACACCGGCCACAGCAGAGCAGACTGCGGAAGGCGAGTCGGTACCTCTGGGTGATCATGAGCCACACGTGTCCTGGACCCGCGCGTTGGATTTGCCGCGCACACCGCGTCTGGCAGGGCCATGTCGGTGCAGATGGGTAACGAGCTCCGCGAAGGTGCTGCCTTCAAATTGGACGATGCGGGCGTTGATCATCTCGTGGTCCTGGACTTCGACGCCTTCGACTGGCTGGAGGAAGACGAGCCGATTGTCGGTCACCCGCGTGACCCATTCAGTCGGATCGACATCCGTCGCAGCTCTCGTCATGTGCGGGTCGAACTGGATGGTCATGTGCTGGCCGAGTCCTGGCGACCGACCTTGCTCTTTGAAGGCGCCTTCCACTTCGCCCGCTTCTATCTCCCGAAGGAAGACGTTCAAGCGGAGCTGCTACCGAGCGATACGCGTACGGTCTGTGCATACAAAGGTCGCGCTACTCACTATTCGGTGCGGGCCGAGACGTCAAATGGTGCCGATGTCGCCTGGAGCTATCAAGAACCGCTGGTTGACTCTCGCCAGATCGGCGGCCTCGTCGCCTTCTATCAGGAGCGCACGGATTTGATCTTGGACGGCCAGCGCCTGCCACGGCCTCGGACGCCGTGGTCCCGGCGCTAGCTAGCCGCGAGAGTCTCGCCACCGGGCAATGACCCTCGGCATCTCTTCGCCAAGGAAGGTGAAGAAGTCGCGCATTTCAGCCATGCGTTCGGCGGCGTCGCTCCCGGCTGGCAAAGCTGCCAAGCCCTCATCAAGAGCTGCAGCAAGAGCGTCGATGATATCGGTCCGGGTTCCGACGGTCTCGTACCAGGATTCACCGCCCAGCGTCCAGTGGTCCGTACGCTCGCCGGGCCGCCGGGCACGTCGCACCATTCGAGCGTTCTCGAGGTATCGAACCGAACCGCTGACCGCGGCAGGACTCACTTGCAGCAGATCGGCGAACTCGCGCGCGGTGAGGTTGCCCGCCTCCGAGACGATCAATGCCGCGAAGGCCCGCGCAGCCATCCGTTGCATGCCGGCAGCCGCAAGGACAAGGGCGAAGCGCTCGATGAAGTGACGAGCGGCGGCTTTGGTGTCCTCAGACCCAGACTCGTCCCGCATAGCGGTCATGTGATGAATCATACATTTTCTTAACGTTCTGACCATTCACAAATTCTTGAACTGACGCGTACTGTCGAGATATGACAACCGTCATCTCGGTTACCGGACTACACAAATGGTTCCGCCAGACTCACGCCCTCGACGCGCTCGACTTGGAGGTTCGAGCTGGGGAGGTGCACGGCTTTCTGGGGCCGAACGGCGCCGGCAAGTCAACAACGGTCCGAGTACTCCTAGGGCTCTTGCGTGCCGACTCGGGGCGTGCCCAGGTGTTGAATGGCGACCCGTGGCGGGACACGGCCGAACTCCACCGACGGATCGCCTACTGTCCCGGAGATGTCAGCCTCTGGCCCAATCTCTCCGGCGGTGAGGTCATCGACCTATTCGGCCGGCTCCGCGGCGACCTTGACAAGAAGCGACGGAACGAATTGCTCGACCGATTCGAGCTCGATCCGAAGAAAAAGGGCCGCAGCTATTCCAAGGGCAACCGGCAGAAGGTCGCGATCGTTGCTGCGCTTGCCTCGGACGCGGAACTGCTCATCCTCGATGAGCCGACGACCGGCCTTGACCCGATCATGGAGGCTGAGTTCCAGCGGACGATCAACGAGGTGAAGGCGGAGGGACGTACGGTCCTGCTGTCCAGCCACATCCTGTCCGAGGTGGAGGCACTGTGCGATCGGGTCACCATCATCCGGGCCGGGCGCGCCGTCGAGAGTGGCACGCTGGAGGACCTGCGGCACCTGACCCGGACGACCGTGACCGCCACCTTGTCCAGTGATCCCCGGGACTTTGACGGCGGACGAGGTGTTCATGATCTTGCTGTGGACGGTAACAAGATCAGCATGAGCGTCGAGTCTGACGCCATGAACTCAGTGCTGAAGTTGCTCACCGACTATGGCGTGGAAACGCTTAAGGCTGATCCGCCAACGCTTGAGGAACTGTTCCTTCGCCACTACGCGGACGAGTTGCAATGAGCAGGCCGAGCAGCGGCGCGCTGGCCGGCACCCTGACTCTGATCCGGCACATTGTCCGGCGCGATCGTTTCCGCTTGATCATCTGGGTCGCCGTCGCGGTGTTTCTCAGCACCACGACCTACAGTGCGTACGAGGGCCTGTACCCCACCGTTGAATCCCGGCAGGGCCTTCAGGCGCAGATGGGTGCCTCGACGTCCCTGACGTTGCTGTACGGGCCTGCCTTCGATCTGACGAATGCCGGCGGCTTCGTCGCATGGCGGATCGGTCTCTACACGGCCTTGGTGCTGTCGATCTTCGCGATCTTGACCGTGGTTCGACAGACCCGCGCCGAGGAAGACGCCGGGCGGGCGGAGATGCTGGCGAGCGGCGTGGTGGGACGGTACGCGATGCTCACCGCGGCGTTGACGGTCGTCATCGGCACTGCTGTCATTGCGGGACTGTTGATGGCCGGGATCCTGACCGCCATGGGCGCGGATTCCACCGGAGCCTTGGCGTTTGGCGCGGCCGTTGCCGCATGCGCCGCGGTGTTCGCCGCTGTGGCTGCGGTAGCGGTCCAGCTTGGCTCCTACTCCAGGACGGCCAACAGCATCGCTCTTGGCGCGCTCGGGGTGTTCTTCCTGCTGCGAGGCTGGGGTGACTCAACGGATCGGATCTGGCTGTCGTGGCTGTCACCGATGGGCTGGGTCAGTCAGATCCGAGCGCTCGCCGGCAACCGTTGGGAGGTTTTCGGCCTCTTCGCCGGGCTGTTCGTGGTTTTGATTGTCACCGCAGGACTGCTTGTTCGGCAGCGCGACGTCGGCCTGGGTTTGATCAAGCCTCGGGAAGGCCGTGCGGATGCACCTGCGTCGCTCGGCGGTGTGTTCGGGTTGGCCTGGCGGCTGCAGCGCGGGCTGCTTCTCGGCTGGGCAGTCGCCTTTGTGATCTTCGGATTGATCTTGGGTTCGCTGACCACTGCCATCGAGGACCTGATTGGCGACAACGAGCAGATCAGACAAGCCATTGAGCGGATGGGCGGCACCGGTCAGATGGCGGTACTTTTCGTCGCTGGGATCTTGCCGATCCTTGCGGTAATTGCTGTGCTCTACGGGGTCGGCGCGATGCTGCGGACCCGTACCGAGGAGACCGAAGGCCGGCTGGAGCCACTGCTCGCCACGCCGGTGAGCAGGTGGCGTTGGCTGGGTAGCCACCTTCTGATGGCGCTCGGTGGCTCGGCACTGCTAGTGATCTTGGGTGGTGGTGCTGTCTCTGCTGTTGCCTCAGCGTCGGTTCCTGAGGGGACGCTTACTTTCCTTGACGCCTTCAAAGGGGCGCTGATTCAGATTCCGGCAACCTGGCTGATCGTGGCGATCACCGCAGCACTGGTCGGAGTTGCCCCGAGGCTCGCTGGCTTGGGCTGGGCCGCCGCTGGGGTTGTCTTAGCGCTGACGTGGTTAGGTCCTGCACTTGGACTGCCCGACGCTGCACTGAAGGTCTCCCCCTTCGAGCACCTGCCCAAGGTGCCGGGACACGCGGTCACCGCCCCACCATTGCTGATCATCAGCGCCGCCGTTGCAGCGCTGATCGCCATTGCCGTCGTTGGCCTGCGTCGTCGCGACATCAGCACCTGACTCGCGCCAGTGTGCGGGTTGAGCCCATCCGGCCATTAGATCGGGCCCAAACCGCACAATCGGTTGGGGAGATTGGACCCGGGTCCTGCCGCTAGTCCAGGTTCTTTTCCAAGAAATCGACCGTGCGCTCGATCGAACGCTGCCACTGACGCTCGAAGGTGTGGCCTTCGCCGCGGTATCTGACGAACGTGACGTTCTTGCCTTCGGCCTCGAGGGCATTGACGGTGGCCTCGGACCAGCGGATTGGACACGTGTCGTCTCTGGTTCCGTGATGAACCAGGACCGGTTCGGTCACCCGATCGAAGTAAGGCCTTGGCGACGCCGCGCGCCAGAACTCCGGCGACTGATCCGGCAGTCCGTACGTCCGCGCTATGCGTCGGTTCACTCGCGTTCGATCTTCGGATGGCCGGTAGAACTGCTTCCAGTTGTCGGCCGCCATTGAGCTCACCGAGGCGTAGATAACGGCGGCATCGACGAGCCCAGGCTGAGCGACTAACGCCGCCAGGGTGACCCCGCCGCCCATGGACCGGCCGAGCCAGCCAACTCGCTGCTTGTCGAGGAACGGCAGCTTGGAGGACTTGACCGCGCGTACGGCGTTGATCGTGTCCACGGCGTACGGCAGCCGCAGTTCGTAATCGGTGCTCTTGTCGTCGTCATCAGAGGACGCATGGCCCCGGTAGTCGGTGTGCAGCACGACGTAGCCCTGCCGAGCCAGATAATCGTGCTCGCGAGGCATGCCCTGGCCGGGGAAGTAGGTGTCCCGATCGATGTAGCCATGGTTGAGCACCAGAACGGGGAAAGGGCCCTTCCCATCGGGGACGTTCATCACCCCTGAGATCTTGAGACCGTCCCCCCGGTAGGTGATCAAGTAGCGTTTGTACGCGCCGTTGTCTGCCAGCAGTCGACCGACCCGCAGGTCATGGCCGTCGTACTTCTTGTTGATCAACGCCTGCATGGAGACCGGGTGCGGCGGCCGGGACTTCTTCCTCGCAGTCGCAGTCGGGCCAGCCGTTTTCTCCGGAGCCGTCGTCGACGGCGAAGCCGCAGGTGATCCGGCAGCTGAGCTGGGCGATGAAGGCTGCGGCGACGGCGCAGTAGTCGCCGGCTCACCCGTGCTGCAGGCCACCAAAATGACTACGGCCGGCAGCACACGAAGCGCCTTCACCCAGCCAGTATTCCAGCGAGCTGCTCGCCGCCCTCGTTGCATCATTTGGCGGCCATGACCGATCGCCCGTCATCGATCAGTGCTCTCACGGAGCCGGCGATTCCGAGTTGGCGTTCGCTGGCGCGGGCCGGCGTCTTGATTGGTGGCCCGGGTGCTCGCCTTGGTCCTAAGGCGTCGGGTCATCTCCATGGGCTGTTGAGTTCGCCGTTGGTTCGACGTCGTCAGCCGGCCGTGTGAAGTCGCTATGCGGGTTGGGCAAGCACCGGCGGTACGAGGTTGGTAAGTGCCCGCTGCCGTCGCTGCGTCCGTTGGCATCCACGATCGTGCAAGTTTCGACCGGGGACTATCCGGTCGAACCCTGCAATCTAAGCGGTGCCACTGATCAGGTGATCGGCTTGCCGCCAGTCACCGCGAGCATCTCCGCGGTGATGTAGCTGGACTCCTGCGAGGCGAAGAAGACGTACGCGGGCGCAACTTCGGCCGGCTGCCCTGCCCTGCTTAGCGGAACACTTTCGCCGTGACTCTCTGCACGCTCTTCGGGCATGGTGGCCGGAATCAGCGGAGTCCAGATGGGTCCTGGCGCAACGGCATTGACCCGAATGCCCTTCTCCGCGAGTTCTTGGCCGAGCGCCTTTGTGAAGTTTTGAATCCCCGCCTTGGTGGTGGCGTAATCCAGCAGATCGGGAGAAGGGTTCTCTGCCTGCACGGAGGACGTGTTGATGATCGTCGAACCGGGCTTCATATGTGGGATCGCTTTCTTCGACAACCAGAACATGGCATAGAGGTTGGTCTTCATCGTTCGGTCCCATTGCTCGGTGCTGATTTCCGAGATGCCACCCGTCTGAGCCATCTGGTAGGCGGCGTTGTTCACCAGGATGTCAATGCCGCCGAGTTCCGAGACCGCGGCGTCGATGATCTTTTGGCATGTGGCCTCGTCCCGGATATCGCCTGGACAGCGGACCGCCTTCCGACCAGCAGACTCGATTAGCCGTACTGTCTCATCGGCATCGGGCTCCTCGCTCTCCAGATAATTGATCAAGACATCGGCGCCCTCGCGCGCGAAGGCGAGTGCGACCGCGCGGCCGATGCCCGAATCACCGCCGGTGATCACTGCCCGTTTGTCGGTGAGCCGGTCGCGGCCGCGGTAGGTCTCCTCGCCGTGATCCGGCTTATCTGACATTTCCTCTGTCAACCCGGGGTACGGCAACTGCTCATCGGTCTTCTCGGGCTGCTCGTACTGGGTGGTGGGGTCTTTCTGTTGGGTCTGATCAGTCATGGCCGCAAACTACCCGAGCTGTTCGCCACCAAACACCCGTGTAGTCGCCAGCTTGGAAGCTCACGCGCGTATCCACCGCCCGGTAGCTGCCTCTAGTTTGGGACAGACGGAATTCCCGGCGCGGAAAGGCTTCGAGCATGAGTAATGCCATCATCAAGCAACAGGGAGATTCGCCCATCGTCGCCGACAACGTCTGGGAGTTTCGGCTTGGGGCGGGCTCGTTCATCCTGGGTGCGTTGGCAGGCGCCCTGGTGACAGGGGGTGTCACCCGGCTCTCGGCGAAGGGCGGGGCCGGGGCAAAGCCACCCACTCCACGTGGCTGGCCGATCAACTTCGCGCACCGCGGGGGGGCCAAGGTGGTTCCCGAGGACACGATCGAGGGCTTCCATGAGGGATTCGCCATGGGCGGCGGAGTTGTGGAATGCGATGTGCACGCCTCGGCCGAAGGCACAATCGTGGTGATACATGACGCGTTGGTCGACCGGACAACCGATGGCACCGGAGCCGTTGCAGAGAAGACCCTTTCGGAATTACAGAGCCTGGACGCCAGCTACCGGTTTACGCCCGACGGCGGATTGACCTTTCCATGGCGAGGTAAAGGGGTAAAAATTCCGACGCTGGAAGCTCTGTATCAGGCTTGTCCCGACGCCCCCTTCAATATCGAGATCAAAGGTCATCGGCGGGGCATCAAGGAGGCTGTGTTCAGTCAGATCGAAGCAGCTGGTGCTGCCGAGCGAACGCTAGTGGTCTCAGATGACGAGGCATGATCAGGCGTTTCCGCAAAGTGAGCCAAGGAAAGGTCGCCACCGCGTCATCCACCGTTGAGCTGCTCCAATATTGGATCCTTCACTTGCTGCGCCTTGGGTCTTTGTACGACCCACCGTTCCAAGCGCTGCAACCTCCGGAGAAGTACAAGGGGATTATCCGCGTCGTCACTCCTCGGTTCGTACGAGAAGCGCACGACCGCGGTCTGCGCGTTGACGTCTGGACGATCGATGACGAACCGGCGATGCGACGGCTGCTGAGCTTCGGGGTCGACGGGATCATGACCGACCGGCCGGACGTGCTCGCCGGCGTGCTGGCCAGGGACCGGCATTTCTAGCCAGTCGCCGCTGCGGCCGGGTTGTGCGGGAGCGTCGCCCCGGTTGTGCGAGAGCGTCGCCGCAAACCGTGACCGCGGCCGGAACCGGCCCGTCTAGAGGATCATCAAAATAGCGAGAACGTGCCTCGCCGGCTGAAACAACACGATAGGTTCCGGCCTATGACTGCTCGGGGTCGCGTCCTTTGGCGCCTGATAACCACACTCATTGCTCTGGTAGGGCTCGCGGCGGCGGGTACGTTACCGGCCGCTGCCAATCGTCCCGGCACTGTCCAGTACGTTGCGCTGGGCGATTCCTACGCGGCAGGACAGGGCGGAGGAACCTACCTCAACAGCTGCCTGCAAACCGCTAGCGGCTATCCCGAGTTGCTCGATGCCGAGAAGCGGATCCATCTGCGGGCTAATGCCGCTTGTACCGGCGCATCAACCTCCGAGGTGATCGACGAACAGTTGTCAGCGCTGAACCGCGGCACCCGGTTGGTCACCATCACCGCTGGCGCCGCCAATCTAGGTCTCTCGCAGATATTAGCCATCTGCCTTAACCAACCGCCGGAAGTTTGCTTCGATGCAATCAACCTCAGACTTGGGCAGTTGCCCGAGCTCGGTGACGATCTTGCCGATCTGTACGCCCAGGTAGCCGAGGAAGCGCCGAACGCTCTGATCGTCGTAACTGGCTATCCGAATCTCTTCGAAATCATCCCAGGGGATCCGGACGCCACTCTCAAGGCTGCAATAAACGCCGCCACGGTGGAGCTCAATCGAACGATCGCAGGCGCTGTCGCTGCTGCCGAGGCCAGCGGCATCAATATCGTCTATGTTGACGTAAACACCTCTGACGTAAATACCCCTACGTTCGTGGGACACGGCATCGGCAGCCCCGTGCCGTATATCAACGCCATCGGGCCAGACGCTTTCCACCCGAATGCCGCCGGCTACGAGACCTACGCGGCCGCTATTTCGGCTGTACTACCAGCCGAGTGGTTAGACGAACAGGAGCAGTCTGCCTGACAGCACCAGCAAGTTGTGCCCTGATAAGCCCAAGGCCCGTGCTGGAAGGATGCTGATCCGCCGCTACCCATCGGCGTCAATTTTGGAAAGCGACTCAAATCCGTGCTGGCTGTCTGCCGTTCGCCGCACTATGGCGGGATGCCACTCCCACCCTGAATGCCGCTATGTCTGGCGGGCAATCGATAGGCAACAGTGTGGGCGAGCCGGATGGAACAGGCCATCGCTGGGTGCACCCGATGCAGGCCGAGCGCGCGGTCCTACTCGATGGATGGTCGGCTTCCAACGGACACGGCGGATGCCGGTCGAACGCCGTCGGCTGCG
>Ga0126312_10002454_pt1 | contig 12402 bp, 9 predicted proteins | sample Plot104A_FD_92537 | JGI IMG/M metagenome (GOLD analysis project Ga0126312, IMG submission 92537) | Serpentine soil microbial communities from UC McLaughlin Reserve, CA, USA - Plot104A | ecosystem: Environmental > Terrestrial > Soil > Grasslands | place: USA: UC McLaughlin Reserve, Lake County... | reverse complement strand
TCGATCGTGATCCGCCCGGCGGTGACGTCGTAGAACCGTGGCACGAGCGACGCAAGCGTCGTCTTGCCCGAGCCTGTGTGGCCGATCAGCGCGACCGTCTTGCCGGGCTCGACGACGAGATCGACGTCCTCGAGCACCGGTCGCTCCGTGTCGTAGCCGAACGAGATCCCGTCGAAGCGGATGCGGCCCTCGCCGTCGGGCAGCTCGCCCGCACCCGGCTTGTCACCGACGTCCTCGGGCTCGTCCATCACCTCGAAGATCCGCTCACCCGACGCCGTCGCGCGCTGGGCCTGGCCGATCCACATGCCGAGCATGCGGAGCGGCATCACGAGCATCACGACGAGGACGTTGAACGCGATGAAGTGGCCGAAACTGAGCTGGTCCTGGACGACCATGCGGCCGCCGTAGAGCAGGACGACGGCCTGCGCCAGGAGTGGCAGGAACGAGAGCAGCGGCACGTAGAGCGCGCGTTGGCGGTTGGCGTCGACGCTGCGACCGAACACCGCCTCCGACCGACGCGCGAATTGACCGCTTCGCTTCCGCTCCTGCGCGAAGGACTTCACGACGTGGACGCCCACGATGCTCTCCTCGGCGACGGTCGCGACGTCGGCCATCTTCTGCTGGACGTCGCGCAGCACCGGGTGCGAGACGCTGGAGTAGCGGTACGCGACGACCACGATCAGCGGCGTGATCGCCGTGGCCGCCAGCGCCAGCCGCCAGTTGACGACGAACATCACTCCGGTGACCCCGACGATCGTTGTGACGTGCTGGAAGAAGAAGATCAGGCCGTACCCGAGGAAGAACCGCACCGCCTGCAGATCGACCGTCGCACGCGACATCAGCTGCCCGGTCTGGTGGCGGTCGTAGAACCGGAACGACAACCGCTGGAGCTTCGCGTACATCCCGTTCCGCATGTCGAACTCGACGCCGAGCGCCTGGCGGCCCGAGATCAGCCGTCGGCCCATCATCAGCAGCGACCGGAGCAGGCCGATCGCCAGGATCGCGAGCCCGTAGCGCCAGATCGTTCCGCGGTCGCCGGAACGGAGCGCGTGGTCGAGACCGCTCCCGGTGATGAAGGCGATGGCCACGGCCGCGGCCTGCGACGCGACCGCGAGCAGGATGGAGACGACGAGCGACCACTTGTACGGCTTCAGAAAGCCGAGCAGCCGCCAGAAGGTGTGCCGGTACGAGGGCGCTTCGCTCACCGCGAGAATCTAGCCACGCCGCTCAGCCCGGCAGATCGCGCTGAGCCGCCTCCTGCAGGCTCGGCGTCAGGTCGGAGAGGCAGTTGAGGAAGGCCTGCAGCGCCCCGGAGGGCGGGCCGGCATCACGCCGCCGCAGGATGACGATGCGGCGCTTCGGCGCCGGCGCGTCCGCGAGCGTCAGCGCCCTGAGGGAGCCGCCTTCGAGCTCGGCGGCGACGGCGGTATGGGGGAGGAGCGCGACACCCAGGCCCTGCTCGACCATCTTCTTGGCTGCGTCGATGTTGTCGAGCTCCATGATCCCGCGGGGGACGGCGCCGACGCCCTCGAAGAACTCGCTCGTCAGGCGGTGGTAGCTCGACGTGCGGTCGAAGAGGATCAGCTGCACCTCGGTCAGCTGGTCGGGCCCGATCTCGGCCTGCTCGGCGAAGGCGTGCCGCGGATCGACCACGAGCACGAGCTCGTCCTCATAGAGCGGGATCGCCTCGATCTCGGGATGGCGCAGCGCGCGGCCGAGGCCGATCTGCACCTGCTCCCGCAGGACGAGCTCCAGCACCTCCTCGGAGTGGCCCGTGCGCACCGCGAGCACCACCTTCGGGTGCGTCCGCCGGAAGCGGGTGAGAATTCGTGGGAGGACGTAGGTGCTCACCGCCGGCGCCGCGCCGAGCGCAAGCTGGCCGCTCTCGCCCCGCGCGAGCTCACGCAGCAGCCGCCGCCCGCTGAGCACGGTGTCGATCGCGCGCTCGGCGAACGGGAGGAAGGCCCGGCCGGCGTCGGAGAGGCGCATCCCGCGGTGCGAGCGCACGAACAGCTTCGCGTCGAGCTCCTGTTCGAGCCCCTTGAGACGCGCCGTGATCGTCGGCTGCGTCGCGTACAGCGCCTCCGCGGCGCGGCTGACGCTGCCGCGGCGCGCGACCTCGACGAATGCCTCGAGTTGCTCAGTTCTCATATAGACGGTTTCTATCAATCGGATCGAAAGAAACGATAGGCGTTATATCACCACCGGAATAGGGTAGGACGCCTTGCAGCGAACGAAGGAGAGGAAGCATGACCCCAATGTCTCTGTTGAAGCCACTCCGTCGCAAACGCGCGCCGAAGTCGATGCCGTCGACGCGGCGCAAGCTGTTCCTCAACTCGGATCACGCCCCCTGTACATGCCCGGAGCCGTGTGAGCGCGATCACGGGAACGAGTAGCGCCGTCGAGCTCCGCTCACCGGTCGAAGGTCGCGCTACGGAGATCCTGACGCCCGAGGCGCTCGCCTTCGTCGCCTCGTTGCAGCGCGAGTTCGGTTCCGAGCGCACGCGCCTGCTCGCCGCGCGCGTGGGGCGCCAGGCCGAGCTCGATGCAGGCGCACTGCCTGACTTCGTCGACGAAACGCGAGACATCCGTGAGAACGATTGGCGCGTCACGCCGGCGCCGCCCGAGCTCCAGGACCGTCGCGTCGAGATCACCGGCCCGGTCGACCGGAAGATGGTGATCAACGCGCTGAACTCCGGCGCGCGCGTCTTCATGGCCGACTTCGAGGACGCGAACTCGCCGACGTGGCAGAACAGCGTCGACGGGCACGTCAACCTCAAGGACGCGAACGAGGGAACGATCTCCCTCGACACGGGCGAGAAGCGGTACGAGCTGGGAGAGAACCCCGCGGTGCTCGTCGTCAGGCCCCGCGGCTGGCACCTGCCGGAGAAGCATGCGCTGGTCGACGGCGAGCCGGTGTCGGGCAGCCTCTTCGACTTCGGCCTCTACGTCTTCCACAACCGTGAGCGCCCGTGGTTCTACATCCCGAAGCTCGAGAACCACCGCGAGGCGCGGCTCTGGAACCAGGTCTTCGACTATGCCGAGGACGAGCTCGGCCTGGCGCGCGGATCGATCAAGGCGACGGTGCTGATCGAGACCGTGCTCGCGGCGTTCGAGATGGACGAGATCCTTTACGAGCTGCGCGAGCACATCGTCGGCCTGAACGCGGGCCGTTGGGACTACCTCTTCAGCCTGATCAAGAAGCTCCGCTCGAGACCCGAGTTCGTGTTGCCGGACCGTGCGCAGCTGACGATGACGACGCCGTTCATGCGTGCGTACACGGAGCTGCTCGTGAAGACCTGCCACCGGCGCGGCGCCCACGCGATGGGCGGGATGGCCGCCTTCATCCCGAGCCGCCGCGACCCGGAAGTCAACGAGACCGCCCTCGCGAAGGTGCGCGAGGACAAGGTGCGAGAGGCGGGCGACGGCTTCGACGGCACCTGGATCGCGCATCCAGACCTCGTTGCCGTCGCGACCGACGTCTTCGACGGCGTCCTCGGCGACGCGCCGAACCAGGTTGGGCGGCAGCGCGATGACGTCGACGTGGGTGCCTCCGATCTCCTCGACCTGCGCGTCGAGGGCGGCGAGATCACCGAGGCCGGCCTCCGCACGAACGTCAGCGTCGGGGTGCGCTACCTCGAATCGTGGCTGCGAGGTGTCGGCGCCGCGGCGATCGACAACCTGATGGAGGACGCGGCGACCGCCGAGATCTCGCGCTCGCAGATCTGGCAGTGGGTGCACCACGGCGAGATCACCGCCGAGCGCGCCCGCGAGGTGCTGGACGCCGAGCTGCCCGAAGGCGGCCGCTTCCCCGAAGCGGGCGACCTCTTCGAGCGCGTCGCGCTCGCAGACCCGTTCGTCGAGTTCCTGACCCTGCCCGCGTACGACTACATCGACTGAAGGAGCAAAACGATGAGCAAGCTGAACGGGACCTCACGGTGGGACGGGATCCGCCGCGACTGGACGCCGCAGGACGTGGCGCGGCTCCGGGGCTCGGTCGAAATCGCGCACACGCTTGCTCGTCGCGGCGCGGAGCGCCTGTGGGAGCTCCTCCACACGCAGGACCACCTGCCGACGCTCGGCGCGATCACCGGCGCACAGGCGGTGCAGATGGTCAAGGCCGGGGCGAAGGGGATCTACGTCAGCGGCTGGCAGGTCGCCGGCGACGGAAACCTCGCCGGCGAGACCTATCCCGACCAGAGCCTCTACCCGGCCAACAGCGTTCCGGCGATGGTGCGCCGGATCAACAAGGCGCTGCAGCGCGCCGACCAGATCGAGCACGCGGAGGGAAGCGTCACGCGCGACTGGTTCGCGCCGATCGTCGCGGACGCCGAGGCCGGCTTCGGCGGCAACCTCAACTCCTTCGAGCTGATGAAGTCGATGATCGAGGCCGGCGCCGCGGGAGTGCACTTCGAGGACCAGCTCGCGTCGGAGAAGAAGTGCGGACACCTCGGCGGCAAGGTGCTCGTCCCGACCTCACAGTTCGTCGGGACGCTGAAGGCGGCGCGGCTCGCCGCCGACGTGATGGGCGTGCCGACGGTGCTGATCGCGCGGACCGACGCCGACGCCGCAACGCTGTTGACGACCAACGTCGATCCGGCGGACGAGGAGTTCCTGACGGGCGAGCGGAGCCCCGAGGGCTACTTCTTCGTCAAGCCCGGGATCGAGCCGTGCATCAAGCGGTCGCTCGCGTATGCGCCCTACGCAGACCTCGTCTGGTTCGAGACGTCTACGCCGGACATGGGCGAGGCCCGTGAGTTCGCCGCCGCGATCCATGAGCAGTACCCCGGAAAGCTGATGGCGTACAACTGCTCACCGTCGTTCAACTGGCGCAAGCACCTCGGCGACGGGCAGATCGCGAGCTTCCAGGACGAGCTCGGCGAGCTTGGCTACAAGTTCCAGTTCATCACGCTCGCCGGGTTCCACTCGCTCAACGCGGCGATGTTCGAGCTGGCGCACGACTATGTCCGCGAGGGGATGCCTGCGTATGTTCGCGTCCAGGAGCGCGAGTTCGAGCTCGAGACTGAGGGGTACACGGCGACGCGCCACCAACGCGAAGTCGGCGCGGGGTACTTCGACGCCGTCGCGCAGCTCGTCGCTGGCGGCCGGTCGTCGACGCTCGCCCTGAAGGGCTCGACCGAGGAAGCGCAATTTCTAGTAGAGACGGCCTAGCTCGTCCTTGACGGCGGCCAGCGCCCCGGCCAGCTGGGCGCGGTTGGCGGGGTCGTTGAGCCAGCGGCTCGTTCCGGACGGGTGCGGCAGCGGAATCGCAACAGCGCCGTCGAGCTCGTAGCGCCGGCCGATGCAGTCGCCGAGGTTCGAGACGCCGAGCAGGCGCCTCGCCGAGAGGCCGCCGACAACGAGGACGAGCTTCGGGCGGATCAGCCGGAGCTCCCACTCGCGCCAGAACGAGCAGAGCGCTTGCTCGCGCGGTGTCGGCGTGCGGTCGCCCTTTCCCGACGGCGACTTCCCGGGATAGCAGCGCGTGACCGAGGCGCAATAGAACGTCGCGTAGAACTCGTCCTCCTCCAGCTCGAGCCAGCGGCGGAGCGTGCGGCCGGCGCGGCCTCGCCACGGGAGCCGCTGCTCGCCCTCGAGCGCGCCCGGCGCCTGGCCGTGGATGTATGCGCGCTGCCCGGTGTAGGGCTGGACGACGGCGAGCGACTCGAGCGGGTACCCGGCCTCGACACAGGCGCGGCAGACGGCATTGTCGTGCTGCAGCGACGCGATCGAGCGGTAGGACGAGCGGCGGCGCGTCACCCCTGCAGGTCGGTGCAGGTCTGGACGACGGTCACGCCAGCGCGCCTTTCACGGAGCAGCGACGATCACGAAGTACGCGTTCGTGTGCAGCACGCGGCCGTCGAGCTCCTCCGCGAGGTCGTCCGGGGCGAAGACTCGCTTGTAGACCTGCCAGCGCGAGCCATCCTGCAGCCGCCGCTCCTCCCAGCGCTCCGGAGGATCTCCCTTGCCCGGGACGCTGGCGACCACGACCAGCTCGCGAGCCACGCGGCGTGCCTCGGCGAGGAAGCGCGCTCGCTCGTCGTGCGCGAGGTGGCAGTAGAAGTAGCTCGTGAAGAGACGGTCGAACGCGGCGTCTTCGAAGGGCAGGTCGAGTGCGTCTCCTCGAATGAAGGTCGCGTTCGGCGCCTGCTCGCGCGCCACGTCGAGCATGCCCTCGCTCTGGTCGAGACCGACGACGTCGCCGCGGAGATACCGCGTCATGAAGCCGGTGCCGCAGGCCACGTCGAGCGTGCGTGCCGGCGGGAGTTGCTCGATCCACTCCTCGAGCTCGGCGCGCGCAGCTTCCCACCCCGGTCGATGGCGAGCGGCGTAGAGGCCGCGCCCGAGCCACCAGTCGTCGTACTCACCGGCGCGGGCCTCGTAGTACGCCTTCACGACCCTAGAGTACGGCCGTGCTCCCGCTCGAGTCGGTGCCCAACTTCTCGGAGGGGCGCGACCGGGAGACGATCGATGCGATCGCCGGCGCGGTCTCGCGTGGCGCGCGGCTGCTCGACGTCCACGCTGATCCCGATCACAATCGGTCGGTCTTCACGCTGGTCGGGCGGGACGCGCCGCTCGTCGAGGCGCTGCTCGCGGCGATCGCTGTGGCGCGCGACCGGATCGACCTCCGGCGCCATAGGGGAGCCCATCCGAGGATCGGCGCGGCGGACGTCGTGCCTCTCGTTCCGCTGGCCGCGGGCGACATGGACCGAGCTCGCTCGGCTGCTCTGGCGCTGGCGAAGCGGGTCGGTGAGGAGCTCCGCTTGCCGGTTTTCCTGTACGGCGAGGTGGCACCGAATCGAGGGCCCGCCTTCTTTCGGAAGGGCGGGACAGAGGAGCTTGCGCGGCGGCTGGTCGCGGGGGAGCTCGCGCCCGACTTCGGGCCTCGCGAGCTGGATCCACGCTCGGGGGGCGTGGTCATCGGCGCGCGCCGGCCACTGATCGCGTTCAACGTCGACCTCCGTGGCGCGAGGCTGGAGGACGCCCGTGCGATCGCAGCGGTCGTCCGCGAGCGCGACGGCGGGTTCCCGGGAGTGCGGGCGCTGGGGCTCGACCTGCCGGCGGCAGGGCGTGTCCAGGTGAGCATGAACGTCGAGGACTGGGAGGCGTCGGCGCTGCACGAGATCGTCGCCCGGATCGAGGCGGAGGCCGCTCGGCGCGGCGTGGAGGTCGCAGGCTCCGAGCTCGTCGGGCTGATGCCCGCAGGCGCTGCAGCCGCGGCAGCCGGCGCCCTCCTGCGCATCGACGGCTTCGATGCTACGCGACTGCTGGAGCTGCGGCTGCTCGACGAGCAGCGATGACGAAGCCGAACAGTGCGGTCAGCGGGATGGCCAGCGCGGCGGCGGCGAAGACGACCTGCGCATCAACGAATGCGAAGAGCGGGGCGATGAAGAGCAGGCCAGTCGCGTGGGCGCCGCGGTGCACGAGCGAGATCAGCCCCATGACCCGCCCGAGGTAGCGATCCGGCACTTGCTCCTGGGCTGCGGAGTTCGCCAGCACCCAGGCCGCCCCCTGCCCGAGCCCGACGAAGATGCCGGCGGTGATCGCGACGCCGATTGAGTCCGCGACCGCGAAGAGCAGATACCCGGGCAGGTAGGCGACCCAGGCGAAGAGGCTTCCTTCAGCCTTGTGGCGAACCGGGATGCGTGCGAGGGCGATGCCCGCACCGATCGACCCGAGTGCGTACCCCGCTGCGACGAGCGAGAACGTCGCTGCGCCGCGCCCGAGCTCCGTTCGGACGAGCTCAGGGACGCCGACGATCCACGTGCCCGAGGAGATCGTCACCGCGACCGCCAAGACGCCGATCACGCCGGCGAGCATCGGCAACGGGCGCAGCGCCGCGAATCCCTCGCGGATGCGCGGGCGCTCGCTGTCCGTAGCGCGGTGACGGACGCGGATCCCTACGAGCAAGGCTGCAGAGAGCGCAAATGACGCGGCGTTGAGGGCGAAGAAGGTCGAGAGCGGCAGGACCGTGAGCAAAAGGGCGGCGGCGGACCATCCGAGCACGCCGAGCCCGTCGCCGGTCGCGCGGACGAGCCCGTTGGCCTGCTGGACGTTTTGCCGCCCGACGAGCGCCGGGAGGAGGGCACCGTACGCCGGGGCGAAGTAGCTGTGGGCCGCGGTGAGTGCGAACGCGGCGGCGACGAGCGCGGCCAGCGGCAGCTCGCCGGCGAGACCGGCGACTGCGATGGGGACGAGGATCGCAACTCTGACGAGGTCGGCTGCGATCATCGTCCGCTTCCGGTCGAACCTGTCCGCGACCACGCCGCCGTGGAAGCCGAAGACGAGGGCGGGGAGGCTGTCGGCAAGCCGAACCGCGATCAAGCCCAGCGGGCCGCCGGCCTCGAGCGCGAGCCACATGAGCGCGATGTACTGAAATGCGTCGCCCAGATCGCTGATGACGATCGCGAGGTATGCGCGTCGGAAGTCCCGGCGACGCAGAAGCGCGACCGCGCGCTCCGGCTGCGGTGCTACGACCACGGCGAGAGTCTGCCTCCGGCCGGGACTAGACTCGATTCGATGGCGCGTACCAGCGTGATCGCCGTGACGGGAGATGACCTCGCCGTCGATCACGTTTGGGCGGTCGCATTCGAGGGTGCGCCGGCGTCGCTCTCCGAGGAGGCGAAGGAGCGGATGCGGGCGGGCCGAGAGATCGTTGAGGCGGCTGCCGCGGATCCGGCGAGGACCTACGGCGTCAACACGGGCTTCGGCCGGCTGGTGACGAAGACGATCCCGCGGGAGCTGGCGGACGAGCTGCAGATCCGGCTGCTCCGGAGCCACGCGTGCGGCGTCGGCGACCCGTATCCGGATGAGATCGTGCGGGCGGCGCTGCTGCTGCGGGCGAACGCGCTGGCGACCGGCTCGTCGGGTACGCGTGTCGAGGTGGCGGAGCTGCTAGTCGAGTGCCTGAACCGGGGCGTGTTGCCGCGCGTCCCGAGTCGCGGGTCGGTCGGTGCGAGCGGCGACCTCGCGCCTCTCGCGCACTTGGCGCTGCCGCTGATCGGCGAGGGAGAGGCGTGGGTCGACGGGGAGCTGGTCGGCGGTCGGGATGCGTTGGCGCGAGTCGGGCTCGAGCCGATCCGGCTGCACGCCAAGGAGGGCTTGGCGCTGATCAACGGGACGCAGTTCATGGCCTCGTTCGGCGCGCTGGGCGTGGTGCGTGCGCGGCGTCTCGCGGCTGCCGCAGACATCGCGTGCGCGCTCTCGATCGAAGCGCTGCAGGGGTCGCGGCAGAGCTTCCGGCCCGAGATTCAGGCGCTGCGGCCGCTGCCAGGCCAGGCCGCGTCCGCCGAGAACGTCCTGCGGCTGCTCGAGCGGTCGCGCGTGGTCGAGTCCCACCGCTGGTGCGATCGGGTGCAGGATGCGTACTCGCTCCGCTGCGCGCCACAGGTGCACGGCGCTTGCAGAGATCTCCTGCGGTACGTGGAGAAGACCGTGGCGGTGGAGTTGAACGCCGGCACCGACAACCCGCTCGTGCTCCTCGAGTCGGCCGAGATCGTGTCGAACGGGAACTTCCACGGGCAGCCCTTGGCGTTCGCGCTCGATGCGCTGGCGATGGCCGTTTCGGAGCTGGCGAGCATCTCCGAACGGCGGACCGAGCGGCTCGTCAACCCGAGCCTTTCGGAAGGGCTACCCGCGTTCCTCGCGTCGGACGGCGGCCTCAACTCGGGGTTCATGATCCCGCAGTACGTCGCGGCGTCCCTCGTGAGCGAAAACAAGGCGCTGAGCCATCCAGCCAGCGTCGACTCGATCCCCACGAGCGCGGGTCAGGAGGACCATGTGTCGATGGGGAATGCCGCCGGACTGAAAGCGTGGCAGGTGCTCGCGAACTCCGAGCGGGCGCTCGCGATCGAGCTCCTCGCAGCTGCGCAGGCGGTCGAGTTCCTGGCGCCGCTGGCGCCGGGGCGGGGGTCGGAGGCGGCGCGGAGCTTCCTCCGGACCCTGTCGCCTCGGCTGAGCGAGGACCGGGCGCTATCGGGCGAGATCGAGGCCGTCGCGACGGCGATTCGCGACGGGGCTTTGGGTGCCGCCGTCGAGGCGGAGATCGGAGAGCTTCGGTGACGGCCGTCGGCACGCTGGACGCTGCGGTAGAGGCCCTCTGCGGTGACCTCGGTGCGATCCGCGCCCCGCGCGGGACGACGTTGAACGCGCGCTCGTGGCCGACGGAGGCGCCGCTGCGCATGCTGCTCAACAACCTCGATCCCGAGGTGGCCGAGCGGCCGGAGGAGCTGATCGTGTACGGCGGTTCGGGCAAGGCGGCGCGGAATCACGACGCGCTCCGCGCACTCGTGGCGACGCTGCTGCGCCTCCGTGACGACGAAACCTTGCTCGTCCAGAGCGGGAAGCCCGTCGGCGTCTTCAGGACCCATCCGGCCGCACCGCGCGTGCTGATCGCCAACTCGCTCCTGGTTCCGAGGTGGGCGACGTGGGATGAGTTCCGCCGGCTCGAGGCCCTGGGGCTGACGATGTTCGGTCAGATGACGGCCGGCAGCTGGATCTACATCGGGAGCCAGGGGATCCTGCAGGGGACGTACCAGACATTCGCCGCCGCAGGTGAGAAGCACTTCGGCTCGGCCGACCTTTCGGGGCGCACGATCTTGACGGCGGGTCTGGGGGGAATGGGCGGAGCGCAGCCGCTCGCGGGCACGATGGCCGGCGCGGCGGTTCTGTGCGTCGAGGTGGATCCGGCGCACATCCGGCGGCGCCTCGAGACGCGCTACCTGGACGAGGCTGCGGACTCGCTCGACGACGCGCTCCGACAGGTGCGCGAGGCAGCGCAGGATCGGCGGCCGCTCTCCGTCGGGTTGCTCGGGAACGCGGCTGAGGTGGTGCCCGAGCTTGCGCGGCGCGGCGAGCACTTCGACCTCGTCACCGACCAGACCGCGGCTCACGATCCGCTCACCGGCTATGTGCCGGAAGGGCTTGACGTGGACGCTGCCGCAGAGCTCCGCGCGCGCGACCCCAGCGAGTATCTGTCACGAGCCCGTGCCTCGATTGCAACACATGTGCGCGGACTGCTCGAGTTCGCCCGCCGAGGCAGCTACGTTTTCGATTATGGCAACAACCTTCGAGGTGAGGCCCGTCAAGGTGGAGTAGAGGAGGCGTTTTCATATCCGGGCTTTGTCCCGGCGTACATCAGGCCGCTGTTCTGTCGTGGCGTCGGTCCCTTCCGCTGGGCCGCGCTGTCCGGGGAAGCGAGCGACATCGCGGCGATCGACGCGAGGCTGCGAGGGCTGTTTCCGGACGATGCGCTTCTGCAGCGGTGGCTCGAGCTGGCTCCCGAGCGGGTCGCATTCCAGGGGCTGCCCGCGAGGATCTGCTGGCTTGGGCTCGGCGACCGTGCCAAGGCGGGGCTCGCGATCAACGAGCTCGTCCGCGCCGGCGAGGTGACGGCGCCGGTCGTGATCGGCCGCGACCACCTCGACGCCGGCTCGGTCGCGTCGCCCTACCGCGAGACGGAGGCGATGCGCGACGGCTCGGACGCGATCGCCGACTGGCCGATCCTCAACGCGCTCCTGAACACAGCAGCTGGCGCGACGTGGGTCAGCGTCCATCACGGCGGGGGAGTCGGCATCGGGAACGCCATCCACGCGGGGATGGTCGTCGTCGCCGACGGCACTGCGGAGGCCGCCGAACGTCTCGAGCGGGTGCTGACGACCGACCCCGGCACGGGCGTCATCCGGCACGCCGATGCCGGTTATCCGGAGGCGCTCGAAGCAGCCGAGACGCACGGGCTGGATCTGCCCGCGAGTCCGAGCAGCGAGTGACGGAGACCACTGCCGGCGGTCGCCGGCTGCTGATCCGCGATCTCGCGCAGGTGGCGACGCCGCGGGCGGGGAACGACCCACCGCTCCGCGGAGACCGGCTGGCAGACGTCGAGGTGCTCGAGGACGCGTACGTCCTCTGCGTCGACGGCCGTATCGAAGGCGTCGGTCGGATGCGGGAGCTGCAGCCGATCGCTCGCGACGTCATCGAGCTCGACGGCGGCGGCTGCTGCGCGATCCCCGGGCTCGTCGACTGCCATACGCATGCGTGCTTCGCGGGCGATCGCGTCGAGGAGTTCGCCCTCCGGGCTGGTGGGGCCACCTACGAGGAGCTGCACGCGGCCGGGGGCGGGATCCTGTCGACGGTCCGCGCCACGCGCGCTGCGGGCGAAGACGGCCTTCACGAGGCGGTGCGGGTCCACCGCGACCGGATGCTGCGGGCGGGCACGACGACCTTCGAGGGCAAGTCGGGATACGGCCTCGACGGCGAAACCGAGCTCGCCTCGCTGCGGGCGATCCGCGCCGCGGGCGGTGTGCCCACCTTCCTCGGCGCGCATGCCGTTCCGCCGGAGTTCGACGATGCCGACGCCTACCTCGACTTCCTGATCACGGACGTTCTTCCCGAGGCCGCTCAGCT
>Ga0126312_10002453_pt1 | contig 12404 bp, 10 predicted proteins | sample Plot104A_FD_92537 | JGI IMG/M metagenome (GOLD analysis project Ga0126312, IMG submission 92537) | Serpentine soil microbial communities from UC McLaughlin Reserve, CA, USA - Plot104A | ecosystem: Environmental > Terrestrial > Soil > Grasslands | place: USA: UC McLaughlin Reserve, Lake County... | reverse complement strand
TGGGCCAGGAAACGGCCAGAGAACGGGCGCCGAAAGGAACCCCGGACATAGTGACGCCCAGTTTTGCCTACCCGGGATCGACGCGCACAGAACTGGGCTTAGTAAGAAACTAGTTCGGAGGCAGCCAGCTGTCCATTGCCGAATCTGGCTCTTTAGAGATGAAGAGCGGCGCTACGCGCGGGGGGCCTGCCGGGTCAACGACCCATACATTCAGACACACATCCACGGACCCGATCCAGCCTCAGTTCTCCACTTCGAGGACTCACCGATCGTGCTTCGGGACGAAGAGGTCGCAGGTTCAGGTCCGGTGACTCAGGCAGCACGGTCACTGGGTGCTCAACCGTCCGCCAATCTCGCTCAGACGACCTGCTAAGCGGTTTGACGGCACAACCCTCTCGCGGGTTCAAATCCCGCCACCTCCGCCCCTGTCACGGGCAAACGCCTGCACGCCCGGTGACGGCGCCGCGCGCTGGAGACCAGTGCGGCGCACCACCTAATGGCTTCCGCAGGGCTGTCTACAGGAAGCTCTCGATCCAGCTCAGGACCTGTGGCTGATCAATTCGGTAGGAGAAGCCGGATCCGGCGCAGTTCTCGTTGATCACGAACGAGTTCACCGCCAGGATGGTGGTTCCGTAAAGCACCGGACCCCCCGAGTCACCGAAGCACAGCCCACCTTGATGCGGCTTTCCCGCGTTGCCGGACAGCTGCAGGTTGAAGCCCGCCGAATACCCGCTCTGCAGACTAACCAGCTTGACTGTGGCCTGCAGCCGCCGCACCTCGGCGACCTGGGCCGGCCGGGTGTCCTGGATGCCGTAGCCCACGATGGTGAACAGCTCGTGCTTGTATAGCGTGTCGGCCAGCCCCACGGTGGGCAGCGAGGCGTAGGTCTCCAGCCGTACCGGCTTATCTAGGACCACGATGCCGACATCGCTTGTGTTGGGGAAGGTGGCGAACTCATCGTAGTCCGGGTGCGTGTAGGTCTCACCGGTGATGCCGCGGGTGTAGTCGCCGGAGAGGACCTCGGTGGTGGACTGCGCGGTCTCGGTGAACCAGACCTCCGCGGAGGCCGTCCCAAAGGTGCAATGGCCGGCGGTCAGCACGACCGTCGGCGAGATGAGGGTACCGGTGCAGCGCCACAGGTAGGTGCCGTCTTCGTCAAAGAATCGGATAACCCCGACGTAGGGATGCTGGTTGTCGTCGGGCTGCCCGTAGAGCACGGCCTGGGCCGGGCTGGCAGTGACCACGAGAAAAGCGATCGCGGCGAGCAATACGACAAGTTTGCGCACGGACTACCTCCGCCTTCGACTGAGGTCAATTTACACGCAGAGCAACCCCAGGTCGACGAATCGGTACTGCTTTAGTTAACCGATCCTGCCGAAGATGACCAAGTATGGACGCGTCTGGATGAGGTCTCATTTCCGGTCAAGAAGAACGGCACCGCGATGGTCGAGGAACTACCAAACCGACGTCACCACGCTGCGACTGTCGTTCGAGCCATATGCATGCCAGTACGCAGGTTGTGTGGGGCGACCCAGTCATCAAGTAGACCGCTCCTTGCCCATGAGCCCGTCCTACGTCTGACCCCAACCTGACCCAAGTACGCCGCCCGAACTGAGCCATCCTGGGTGTCCGCGTCAGTCTCAGTTTTAGTCTCATTCGGTACTGTTCAGCAGGGTTTAATGATCGGTTGCGATGCTCGTTATGGTCGCCTCGCGATCCGGTTTGAACCTTGCTGTGCGACCAAGGGCAGACTTGGAAAGCGGGTTGGGTTCACCCCCTCGCGAGTTCGAATCCCGCATCCTCCAGTTACGTCCACTTGCTCCTATGTCAACTACGCAGCGAGAGGCACTGGGCTGGCTGCGAGGTTTGCGTCCGCGAGGAGGGCTCGGTAAACGGCGTCGGAGAGGCGGCGTTTGAGGATGCGAAGCGACTCGGCTTTGTTCTTGCCGCCTTCGCGGGGCGCTCAAGGAGCTGACGTGCGGGCCCATGGTAGTGGGCCTGGGTGATCGCGATCCGGTGGATCGCGGCGTTGAGTTGTCGGTTGCCGGTTCGGCTAAGCCGGTGACGCGGCCGGTTGCTTGACCAGACTGGCAACGGGGCGGTGCCGTTGTGTCGGGCGAAGGCATGGCGGGACCGGAACCGGTGGACGTCGGCGGTCTGGCCGATGATCGTGGCTGCGGTGAGGGTGCCGCAGCCACAGATGTCGAGCAGGGAGGGCGCCAACTGCTTTACGGTGGCTTGAAGCTCTTCATCGAGGGCCTGGATCTGGTCGGTGAGCCGCCGACAGTCCTCGATCAGCACGCGGGCTAACCGGGCGACGACGCCGTCGTAGCCGGCCAGGCGAGCTGCGATGGCGTTGAGGTGTTTGGGCCGCCACAGGGTCCGAGCGGGCGGCTCGTGGCCGGGGTCGAGCTCGTGTAGGTGCCAGCGCAGCCGGTTGATTACCCTTGTCCGCTCGGCAATGAGATGGTCGCGGTGGTCGGCGAGCAGCCGGACCGTGCGGGCGGGGCCGTCGAGCTGCGCGGTGGGCAGATCGGTTTCCCTGAGCGCGGCACGGGCCACCGCCAACGCGTCGATCGGGTCGGACTTGCCGTAGCTGCGCGCCGCGTCGCGGGCGTGCGCCATCAGCTTGGTCGGCACCCGCACGATCGACTCACCGGCGCCGAGGAGGTCGGCTTCGAGTCGTCGAGATAGGTGGCGGCAGTCCTCGACGGCCCAGATGCGCTGTGAGCCAAACTGTTCGGCCCAGCCCAGCAGGGCCAGATGATCCTCGCTGGTTGTGCCGGTTGTCCGTTGACCGAGCTTGCGGCCGAACGCATCGATAGCGACGGCGGTGTGGCTGCGCTTGTGCGCGTCGATCCCGACGATCACCATGGTCGGGTCTCCCTTCATCAGACGGGTGATTACGACCGGTCCGGTGGGCACCTCTCAGTCGGGGCGATGCCACGCTCCTATCAAGCCACGCCGGGCCGGTCGGCCACGTCATCGGCCGCACAACTGGACGAGGCCACGATGGGCAGGAAGTGGTGGAGCGAGCCGATGACGTCCCCCGATCGTGACACTGAGGGAAGTGGTGTGCGAGTTAATCGTCGATGAGGGTGTCGTCTGGTCGTGAGCGGGGGCGACCGCCCAGCTGATCGCGCTTGATGAAGCGGGCGTTCCACGGAAGGACGTCAGCGAACGCCTCCGCAGAGGCCCCCGCGCCGTGTGGCCTATCTGGGGGGTACAAGCTTGGTGTGAGCCTTCCGACGCCGATGGTCCGGCAAACAGCGGTCACCGGGGCTGAAAAAGAGAAAGGCGGTCGGTGGGCTCAGGGATTCAAGAACCCCTGGAACGTCGGTGACGCCTAGCTCCTAAAGGCGTCCTTCACCTTATCGCCGGTGGTACGGCGTCGACCCAATAGCCCGGCCGCGAGGGCGACGCCGCCGGCCGCGAGCGCGACCTGAATAATCAGTTCGATCCAGTCAATGCCGGCCGTCGCGGCAACGCCGATTGCGGCCGCGATGGCCGTGCCGATGAGCGCCGCCACAACGCCTACCACCAGCGTCAACCAAATCGGTATATTTTGCTTGCCCGGCACCACCACCCGGCCGAGAACTCCGATGACCAAGCCGATCACCAGCGCCGTAAGAATGCCCGTTACCTCCACCGCCAAACCTCCAGAGCGTCGTTTGTAATGATCATACTGAGTCGGTCGAAGTCAGCGCCGAACCGCGCGCTGTCGGTGATGGCGCACTTGTATGGATCACCCCGTGGTGGGGCGGCCGGGCCTTCTGGCAACTGTCGCCGGCCGGTTGGTCGGACTTGGTCGGCATCGGCACCAGTGGGCCCGGACCGCTGTCGGGCCGGCCGTTGTCTGCCCCGGCGGGGCATGCTTGAACTGGTCCGCCCCTGGCTCATCCCGGAAAAGAGAAGCCAGTGCGAACCAGCGGCGGTATTCGCCGGCAGAGAGCAGGGGGTGGTGGTCCCACATGAGCGAGACCGTGTTCAACGTCGTCATGATTTTCCTGTTTATCCTGATCGGCGGGGTGTTCGCGGCCGCGGAGATGGCGTTGGTGTCGCTCCGCGACAGCCAGGTTAAGCAGCTGGCCCGCCGTGGCAAGCGGGGCCGACTGATTGCCCAGTTGACGGGGGATCCCAACCGGTTCCTGTCGGCGGTGCAGATCGGGGTGACGCTGGCCGGCTTTCTGTCGGCGGCGTTCGGCGGCACGACGATCGCCAAGGCGTTGGCACCGGTCCTGGAAGGCCTGTTGCCGATCAGCCGGGCGCTGGCCGACACGATTGCGGTGATCAGTGTCACCGCGGTCATCTCCTATGTCTCGATCGTGCTCGGCGAATTGACCGCCAAGCGCCTGGCGCTGCAGCGGGCTGAGGCCTTCGCCCTCACCTTGGCGCCGGTGGTGGAGCTGATTGCCAAGCTGGCCCGGCCGGCGATCTGGCTGCTCGACGTGTCGACCAATCTGGTGGTGCGGGTGCTGGGTGGCAATCCTGAGGCTGGCCGAGACGAGGTCACCGCCGAGGAGATCCGCACCTTGGTGCGGGGATCGAGCACGCTCGGCGCCGAGGAACGCGAGATTGTCGACGATGTGTTCGACGCCGGTTCGCGGCGGCTGCGGGAGGTGATGCTGCCGCGCACCGAGGTGACCTTCCTGGCTGGCGGCATGCTGGTGAAGGTGGCCGTCCCACTGGTGCGGACGTCGCCGCACTCTCGGTACCCGGTTACCGGGGCGTCGGTTGACGACATCGTCGGCTTCGTCCACATTCGGGATTTGCTCGACCCGGCCGTCGACAGCGGAATGAGCGTCGCCCGGCTTGCCCGACCGGTCCTGCTGCTGCCGGAGACGGTCAAGGTGCTGCACGCCCTGGCGGAGCTGCGCCGCACCGCCAACCATTTGGCGGTGGTGGTGGATGAGTTCGGCGGCACCGCCGGCATCGTCACCATGGAAATTCTGGTCGAGCAGCTGGTTGGTGATATCACCGACGAATACGACAACCCGGCCGACGAAGGTCGCCGAGCCGCGGAGGGCCCGGACGTTATCGACGGGCTCAGCACCGTCGAGGAGTTTGCCGACCAGACCGGTTACGCCATCCCCGATGGGCCTTACGACACCGTCGCCGGCTACTTCATGACCCAAACCGGTGAGATTCCCCAGTTGGACGACAGCATCGAGGTGGATCTGCTACCCACCGGCGACGATGGGCGGTCCGCGCGGCTGGAGCTGCGGGTCACCGAGGTCGACGGCCGCCGGGCGTCCTGGTTCGCCGTCCGACCGCTTGAGGCGAACGTGCCGACGACGACCGCGCCGCCGAACCCCTAGGACAAGCCGGGCCGTCGATGACGCAGGTTGAGCCGATCTTTCGCGTCGGTGCATTTGGGATTTCACCGCGGCATGGTCTGGGAAACCCGGTTGGAACGGGTGTACGGCGCCCTTTGTCGCGATTGCGCACCGCCTAGGTGATCTCCCTCCAGGAAGCGGGCTGCGCTGCAGAACGACTTCGCAAAAGGCTCGGCAGAGGACCCGGCGCCGTATGGCACTGCCTGTACCGGGTGGTGGGCCCGGTACGTACCAGCACAAGCGGTCAGCGTCGACCTTCAGCCAGGGGACCTGATCGGCTAGCTGATAGCCACATCGTTCACCCCTTTCGGGTGAAGCGCTGCCTACTGCCCGTGCGCGAACCTGGCCCGGATATCAGCGACGGCGGGGGTGACCCAGCTGAGCACGATTGAGATCCGAGTCACCGGCCGTATCCCGTGCGGTCTGCTCCAAAAACTTCCACCAGCTACCGAAGTTGTGCCTGCAGGCCTCATCCTGCGGATCTCCCAACTCGACGACGCTGCACTATGGGGTCTGCTTGACGCATTCCGAATGGCGAACATCGACGTGCTCGATGTTCGCCGGGAGATCTGGCCGACCGGCCCCTGACGCTCGGGCGGCACCCGATCAAGACACCGTACGGGTTTTCGAAATCCACGAACCCCGGCGGTAACAATCCGTGTTCGGTTGCAATGCCGGCCGTAGGTGGGCAGTTCAGCCATCTGGTTGCTGCCACCTATCCACACCTCAGCCGTCTGCTGCCTGCTCGCGGACCGTCTGCAACGCGGCCGCGAGGCGCCGCTCGCCGTCGGCTGTCAGTTCGCCCTTCCTCGACAGTTCGCGTAGGTACTTGTCCAGATCATCGATGTGCTTGCCCACATCCTTCTCACCGTTCTCCGTTCCATGTTTGTCCGCACCCTTGTCATCCTTCTCGGTGAGATGCTTGGCCAGCTCATCGACGCGTTTGCTGAGTTCGTCGGCCTTCTTGCCCTCGATCTGACCGCTGCTCGACACGTCGGCGACTGCAGCCCGCAGGTCAGACAGCGCCCCCTGAGCATTTGCCGCCGTGGTCCTCGCTGTCGCCGTCGTCTCCGACGCCGAGGATCTGGTGGCCGGCGCGCGGCTCGGCTCAGCGGACCGGGTAGCGGAAGCCGATGAGCTGGTCGTTGCCGGTTCATCGCTCGGCGACGAGGCTGACCCAGTCGCTGGCCGCTCGCCTGTCATGTTCGCGATGGCGATGAGCAAAACCGCCACCAAGGCAAGCGCAGCAGCGCCACCCGCAATCCACCGGCCTCGACCGGATGGCGGCTGGTCCGGCGACACCGGCGCCGTCACGGTGGTCGGCGGAACAGGGAGCGGCCTGGTGGCCTGACCCCCGACCGCCGTGGTGGTTAGTGGCGCCTCTGAGCGCTCGGCGGGTGACCCGAGCTCAATATCGCTAAGGCGGTCGTGCACTGCCAGGGCGGACTGCGGCCGCAGCTGCGGTGACTTGCTGAGCAGCAGCGCGACGAGCGCCTCAAGGGCTCGGTTGATCCCCGGACGCCGCTCGCTGAGCGACGGCGGCGCCGCGTTGACATGCTGGTGCCCCAGCGACAGCGGATGCTCACCCTCAAACGGCGGCCGTCCAGTCAACATCGTCGTCATCACGCAGCCCAGCGCATACAAGTCGCTGCGCTCGTCGGCCGGGCCCCCTGTCAGCTGCTCCGGTGAGAGGTACGGCGCACTGCCAACGACAGTATTCGTCGCGGTCAGCCGCGACGTGGCGGTCTGTGCAAGACGCGCGATTCCGAAGTCGACGATCTTGAGTCCGCCGCGGGTGTCAAACATCAGGTTGGTGGGCTTGATGTCGCGGTGCACCACGCCGGCACCATGCGCGGCCGACAACCCTGAAGCGACGGCTGCGGCCAGCGCGACGGCCTCCAGCTCCGGCAGGGGTCCGCGTTCGGCCACATACGCCTCCAGGGTTGGTCCCGGCAGCAACTCCATGACCAGAAAGGCCGTGTCCCCGTCAATACCGCTGTCAAAGATGGTCACGACGTTGGGATGCTGCAGCCCGGCCGCACTCTGCGCTTCCCGCTGAAACCGTTCGAAAGCGACCCGGTCACCAGCCGGATCAAACTGCTGCACCTTAAGCGCCACATCCCGACCCAACCGAGTGTCATCGGCCACCCAGACACGGCCCATCCCACCAGCCCCGATCACCCGCTCCAACCGATAACGGCCCACCAGCAGCATCCCCGCATCCATGCCCTACATCCTGCTGGGTGAAGGTCCCCCGGTTCATTGGAGGCTCGATTCGCGGTTTCCAACTTTGACGAGGGTGCCAGGGTTCGCATTGGTGGTGTCAGCGTAGAACGCTGCTTCGTATTCGTCTGGGCTGCGATCTCTCGCAGCGTCATCTCCTGGGCCCTCAGCAGCGCAATCTCCTCGCGCTCCCGAAACGACAGATACCGTCCCGACGGCGGGACCAACGACATCGGTGGCATGCCGCCACCCTGGCGGAACCAGCGATTCCCGACCGCAGGCGACACGCCACAGGCCGCCGCCGCATCCTCACTCGACAGCCCCTCGGCGATCCTCAGCCAGAACCGACGCTCACTCTCCCGCCGAATTGGCGGCCGCCCCGGCGACCGCATCGCCGGCCGTCCCGTCACCGTCGTCATCCACCCCGCCGGTCGCCCCATCCGCACCTCCATGATCAAGGTGTTGCGACGACCGGTTGAATCCGCCTTGGGAGCCTTTATCGCTGTGATGGATTAGCCCGTCCCGCATCACGTCGCGGCGCCACAAGCCCATCTCGAAGGCTGACAAAACCAAGTCCGTGGTCATGGTGTCGGCCATCTGCCAACCCACCACCTTGCGGGAGAACACATCCAGCACCACCGCCAGGTAGAGGATTCCTTGCAGCGTTTTGATATAGGCCAGGTCCGCGACCCACAGCGTGTTCGGCGCAGCGGCGGTGAAATCCCGCTCGACCAGATCGGGAGCCGCCGTGGCGCTCCTGTCTTGCCGGGTGGTTTTCCAGTGTTTGTGCAGGTGAGCGCCGGCAATGCGGAGTTGTCGCATCAGCCGCGCTACCCGTTTGCGGCCCACCAAGATGCCCTCACGGGCCAGCATGGTGTGGATGGGCGGCGCGCCGTAGCTGCGGCGCGACCGCTCCCAGATCGCTTCAATCCGCTCCGCCACCGCCGCATCAGCCACCGCCCCTGCCGACGGCTGTCGGCTGCTGCGGGCATAAAAGGTGGACACCGGTTCACCGATCGCGGCGAGCAGCGGCGCAACCCCGAAGGTGTGACGATGTGTCTCCGCAAAGGTCGCGACCTGCGCCGGGTCGGGTCGGCCTCCTGGGCGAAAAACGCGCTCGCCAACCTCAAGTTGCCGTTCGGCGATGGTGTCCGCCGGAGGGCCTGGCTCTCGAACCGCCACGGACGGCTGATGACTCCTCCAGACGACTGACCGACGTCCAGGAGGGCATGCCGTGAACCGAACTCAGGTGCAGCCCAAGGCAGTACGACCTTGATGACCTGCCGCAGCCGCCGATTCCCTTCCGTTTTTGACTGCGGTACAGGAATCCGCCTGCGCGCGAGGTCACCTCAGCTGAATAACAGTGAGCCCGGCATGACACCAGCACACCCGCACCCCTGCATCGTCGTCGGCGTGACCGAACACCAGCCGCCGCAGGTGATCCGGCAGGCCGCCGGCTTCGCCCGCCGCTTCGGCGCCACCTTGGTCTGCGCACACGTTGACGCCGATGCCTACGTCGTCGCCGAACACCCCGACGGCTCGGTTGGTCACGCCCGATCGACCCTTACCTGCCCGAATGGGACACCGCCGTCTTCGACCGCGGCCTAGCCGATCGGATCAAGAAGCTGGCCGGCGAAGAGCAGGTGCTGGTGGAGTTGCGAGAACTGGCCGGTGACATCGGCCACGCCCTCGGCCGGCTGCCGACGTCCTCAGCGCAGAGATGATCATCGTCGGCAGCCGCCGCGGCGGCCTGCGGGTCAGCATGCACGAATTCTTCGGCGGCTCCGTCGCCGCCCACCTGGCACACCGCCAATCCCGGCCGGTTGTCGTGATCCCGCTCAGCCCCGTCCCCGCCGGCGGCCGGCTGCCGTGGGAAGGGGGCGGTGCGGCGATGGACCCGGCCCACCCGCGGCTCCGGGCCGACCCGGATGTGGAGGCCGCCCAAGCAGCCAAGCCGCGACCGGTGAACTTGTCGTGGGCACGCTGCGCATTGGCGACGTGTTACGCCTGGAGACGGTCGGTGGGGCGTTGCTGCTCGCGGCGACGGTCGTGGCGATGATGTGGGCGAACTCGCCGTGGGCCGACGCGTACAGGGCGCTTCGGGACGCAAACTTCGGTCCCGCGGAGCTGGGTTTGGATCTGACCGTTGGTCAGTGGGCGGCAGACGGGCTCCTGGCGATCTTCTTCTTCGTCGCTGGACTGGAGCTCAAGCGGGAGTTCGTGGCGGGGGATCTGCGGGATCCGCGTCGGGCGCAGTGACTCCGCCAGGATCCCCGGAGTGGTGACGGGATGACCGCCGCGAAATGGGGGACCGCCGACGAACCTTGGCGTTGTCGAAATCATCCAGTGACCCTCGTTGCCAAGCAGCCCTGCTCCCCACTTGGGATCGGCAGCTGCGATGGCATCAGGCGGCACGTGCACCAGATTGGCCTCCACTCGGACCGCATGGGCCACGATCCGGAAAATCTCGTTCCACGACAGCCACTCGTCGGAGGTGATGTGGAAGGTGTCGCCGATAGCGGGATGTCCCAGCAGGCCAACGAAGGCTTTCGCGAAGTCGCGCTGATGACTCAAGGCCGCAGGGACGTTCGTCACCAGGGCTGGTCGAGGGCGCCTGGTCGGCGGACTCTGGGCTGGCGGCATTGTTGTGGCTGCCGGTATCGGTAGCATGCCGGCCATGGAGTTCCGTTATCTCGGCATGTCGGGCCTGAAAGTTTCGGAGATCATCTACGGAAATTGGTTGACCCACGGGTCCCAGGTGGAGAACGACACCGCGACTGCCTGTGTCCACGCCGCCGCGGACGCTGGGGTGACGACCTTCGACACCGCGGACGCCTATGCGAACGGTGCGGCCGAGACCGTGCTCGGTGAGGCGCTGAAGGGTCAGCGGCGGGAGAGTTTGGAGATCTTGACCAAGGTGTACTGGCCCACCGGCCCGGCTGGCCCTAACGACGCGGGCCTGTCGCGTAAGCACATCATGGAGAGCATCCAGGGCTCGCTGCGCCGGTTGCAGACCGACTACGTCGACCTGTACCAGGCGCACCGCTATGACTTTGAGACGCCGCTGGAGGAGACCATGCAGGCGTTCGCCGACCTCGTGCGGCAGGGAAAGGTGCTCTACGTCGGGGTCAGCGAGTGGACCGCTGACCAGATCCGGGCGGGTCACGCGCTGGCACATGACCTGGGCATCCATCTCGTGTCCAACCAGCCGCAGTACTCGATGTTGTGGCGGGTGATCGAGGGCGAGGTCATCCCGACGTCGCGGGAGCTCGGTATCTCGCAGATCGTTTTCTCACCCATCGCCCAGGGTGTGCTTACGGGCAAGTATCGGCCGGGGGCCGAGCCACCGGCCGGCAGTCGTGCCACCGACGAGAAGGGTGGCGCGGACATGATCAAGCGGTTCCTCAATGACTCTGTCCTTGAAGCGGTGCAGCAGCTGCAGCCGATCGCGGACGAGCTGAGTATTCCGATGGCGAACCTCGCCATCGCCTGGGTGCTGGCCAACGACAACGTCGCGGGCGCGATCGTCGGCGCCTCCCGCCCAGAGCAGATCACCTCGAACGCGAAGGCCTCCGGCATCTCCCTGAACGACGAGGTGCTGAAGAAGGTTGAGGAAGCCCTCGGCGACCTGGTCGAGACCGACCCCACCAAGACGATGTCGCCGGTCAGCCGCCCAGCCTAGATCGGTGGTCAGGACCACAGGCAATGCGGTCTCAGGCGAGATCTCGCTGCGCTCACCCGTTCCGCCCGGTTGGTGTCACGCCACCGCCGCCGGACTTTTCCCATTCGGGCTTGAGCGCTGCTGCTTGGGACTAATCGAGGGCCGGACTCGGCACGATCTGGCGAAGCGTGTACCTCCCACCGTCCAGGTCGCGCCGCCCGACTGCTCGCATTGGAGTTGTTAGCCGGGGCGATGCTGGACTAGGACTTGGCGGATGTCGCCTCGGTCGCGCCTGCCATTCAGCTGGCTCCAAGCCAGCGAGCCTCAACGGCCAAGGCGAACAATTGGCGAGCGACGAGCAACGCCAAGACGGCCCACGGAACTGGCGACCCGCCGGTCGTTCTCTTCGAAGCGCAGAAGCTGGGGGCGGACCCAACTGACGTTAGTCGTGACGCGAAATGGCCTCGACGGGCGATGATGGAGGGCATGGTGCGGTTATGGCGCTAGTCACGCTGCCCTGGAGATGCTAAGGAAAGCTGTGGGGCCGCTCTTCTTCGGTTCCACTGCCGACGTGATAGCCCGCAGCTGCTGAAACGCCTCGAGTTCTGATCAAGGGCCGGCGCAAGCGCCGGCCCTTGCGGCGCGTGTCAGCCCTCCGCTGCGGGCGGCGCCACCCCCATGCTTTACCTTGCTCTGTTGCCTCAACTGCGAGCGCGGGCCGTTGCCTCGACGGCAGTCTGGATCAGCTGCGTCACGGCTTCTGGCTGCGACACAAATGACGCATGTGACGCTGGCAGTTCCTGAATGGTGGACCCACCCCGCTCGGCCATGAAACGCTGCGCCACAGGCGGGATGGCGCGGTCCTCGGTACCGAGCAGGTACCAGGAAGGAATAGTCCGGAACGCGGGCGGACCTGAAGGAGCCGCCGCCGCGCCGGCGCTCCACGGTCGCTGGGCCGCAGCCATCACGGCGGCCGTCTGGGCGTCGACGTCCTCGGCGGCTGCTTCGGGGAAGAGGTCCTGGTCGAGGTAGACGTCGACACCTTCGCTTCCGTCAGGGCCGGTGAAGGGCAGCGGCCGGAGGGCGGCGGGGATCAGGCTGCCCTGGAAGATGTCGGACTGGATGAGGCTCTGGATACTCTCGCCCTCCTCGGGCATCCAGCCGTTGAGGTAAACCAGTGCCTG
>Ga0126312_10002452_pt1 | contig 12404 bp, 13 predicted proteins | sample Plot104A_FD_92537 | JGI IMG/M metagenome (GOLD analysis project Ga0126312, IMG submission 92537) | Serpentine soil microbial communities from UC McLaughlin Reserve, CA, USA - Plot104A | ecosystem: Environmental > Terrestrial > Soil > Grasslands | place: USA: UC McLaughlin Reserve, Lake County... | reverse complement strand
TCGACCTCGACCTGCTGGCCTGCTGGCACCGACCGTCCTCCTCCCATCACGGGTCGCAGGCGGGCTGCCCGGGGGCTCGGTTGGGATACCGAAACTCTGACCGGCGTGCTCGTGGCAACAGTGCGCGACCCTGCTATCGGGCCCCGGCGCCAGACTCAGGCACGGCCTCCAGCGGCCAAGGACACATCGGCGTCGGCGGGCAGCCCGACCCATTTTCACGCCAGCACGGCGTCCCACAAGGGGATACCTGGACTCAGGTGAGAGGGATCCCAACGTCCTGGGGGTCAACGGTGTGATGACCATCGACCTACTCGGCTCAACCACGAGGACCCTGATCGACGGTGAAGGCGCCGGTCGGCGCGGCCACCGCCCTGGCCGAGACCCAGGACGCCATCACCCTGTGCTCTGACCCACAAGCGAGGTGACCTTCAATGCCCAACCTCAGCGTCACCCACCAGAGCGCTGACCGGTTCGAGCTCCAGGTCCGCGGGCACCGACTCACCTGCGACCAGCCGTCGGCCGACGGCGGGACCGACCAGGGCCCGACCCCGACCGAGCTATTCGTGGGCAGCCTGGCCGCCTGCGTCGCCTTCTACGCCAGGCGGTTCCTGGCCCGCCACCACCTGGACGCCGCCGGGCTGCGGGTCCAGGCCGCCTACACCATGAGCGCCGACCGCCCGGCCCGGGTCGACACCATCACCCTGCAGCTGCTTCTCCCCCACCCGCTGGAGGAGAACCGCCGCCGGGCCCTGCTGGCGGTCGTCGACCACTGCACCGTCCACAACTCCCTCCGCAGTCCACCCGAGGTGCGCGTCACGCTGGCCGAGCCCGCCGGCACCAGCCCCGCGCCGCTCGCCACCGTCGGATAGGAACACCCCGTCTGCTTGGAGGTCAGGTCATGCAGCTCGACGAGGGGACCACCGCCGACGTGCTGGCCCGCCTGCGCCGCATCCAGGGCCAGGTCGGGGGCATCATCCGCATGGTCGAGGCCGGCCGAGGGTGCCGCGAGGTCGTGCAGCAGATCTCGGCCGCCGGCCGCGCCCTAGACCAGACCGGGTTCAAGATCCTGGCCAGCGGCCTACGCCAATGCCTCCAGGACGAGCAGGCCGCCGACCAGGCCGGCTACAGCCAAGACGAGCTGGAAAAGCTCTTCCTCCAGCTCCGCTAGCAGAAGAGTTGGTCGCGGCCCGGCTGGACGGCTCAAGCTGCCTTGCGGCTCGGGCCCGCCGGGCTGACGAAGAGACAGGAGGAGCCGCCGATGCTGGAGGTCTGGGATTTGTGGTTTCCCGACGCGGGCGCCACTGGAGTCTCGTTTGCTCGCAGCCGGGTCGATGACCAGGCGGCCAGGAACCGGCTGCTGGTCCATGCCGCCCCACCCAAACTGGAGGTCGTCGTGCGCGACCAGGACGGCAAGCTGATCGCCCAGGGCCGCGGCCTGGAACGTGGCCAGTCTGGCCCGATGAGCTACCTAGTCCGCCAGGACGACACCATCGTGCTGGAGGACGGCTGGCCCACCCAAGACGACCTGGGGCGGCTGGTCATCCTGCCCGGTGGGGAGGCCGGCATCCTCAAGGCCTGGTGGCATGCCAACGACCACAGCGAATGGCGCTGGCAGGTCGAGTTCTACAACCACACCTGACCTGGGGTCTGAGCGCTGCCTGCGTCCAGAAGCCGGCAGGCTCGCGTTCAGAGAGGGCCGTGCCAGCGGCCGATGACAGCGTTGCCAAAGAAGCCTCTGGACGCTCGACGATCCTCGGGGCTGCGGTTGCAGCATCTGGGCGAAGAGTTCTCGGGAACCTCTGGACTGCACGCTTCGACCAGAGATGCGTCGGTCGATTTGTCAGATTCCAGCCCGGAACCTCATCAGCATTGGTGGCCAGCCGGTGCTAATTGCTGCCAGTCGTTGCTACTTGATTCAGATGCTACGATCGGCGTTGACCTGCGCAAACGGCTGTTCCTGCTGGTCAGCGGACGAGGAGAATAGCCTCCAGGTTTTCCTTATCATGGATGCGCTCTACCGACTGAGCTAGGGGGGCGAGTTTCTGTTCTACAGTTTAGACACGGATGTTGTGCTGGACTGCTGAGAGACTTCAACCTTGGGTGCGTACCAGCATACTGCACCGACGACGATGCCGGATCGCTGCCGCCTCGATCCTGCCAACGCCTTCCGTATGAGCTCGCCCCTGCGCCGTCCAGCCGCCCAGGCTTTAGGACCTATGGATGTTCGGAGGCCGGTTCGCCGCCCTCTGGCGGAGTCGGAACGCCTGGGTCCTGCTCGCCATGCCATACCGCCACCGGCACCCGCACCCTGGCCAACTCGACCCCCCAGGGGCGCCACCAAGGCCAGCTGGTCCTCAACCCCTCCGTCCACCCGGCCGTGAAGGCCTTCCCACAGACGGCCAGGTGAAAGGCGGCAAGGCCGCTGTCAAAGATCGCCTGGTCTGGTGGAGAGGACACCGGACCGGACAGGGGCGATGAACTGCGCCGTGTCGACCGCCAGCAACGCCTGCGCCGTCTGCGCCAGTACCGGTCGCAACGCATCCCGGCCGGCCAGCGCCAGCTTGGATCGCTGGGCGTTCCTCTCGGCCATGCCAGCAAACCAGTTCAGCAGGGGCGAGCTGGCGGCTGCCGACCCGGCCACCGCGGGCCGGGCGGTGTTTGACGCCACCGCCCGCTTCCACAACCCGACCCACGCCCGGAGTGGTCCGACCCTAGCATCGATGCCGCCTTCGCGGGTGTCCGGTCGCTGGTGCTTCGCGGACTGGGCACCCAGGTCGCCGATGGGGGTTCCTGAGCTGGTGCTCCCCGCCTCCGCCTCTGCCCCTTCAGGCCCTCGAGGACCGTCGCAGGATTTTGTTGGGCCAGCGGTCGCTCGTGGCGTTCAGGCCATGTCGATAACTGGCCGGTGATGTAGCGGGCCTCCTTGCCCGCCCAACACTGGGCCGACCCGGCAGCGACGAGACGGAGTCTCCCTATCATCAGGGTTCGCCCGATGCGCTGTTGGCCACCCTGCAGCCCGCTCCAGTGGCCATCGATCTGGCAGGTGAGCTGTTCAGGGATGGGTGGGCCAGCTGTGGACCGGTTGGTCGGTGGCGGCATGTGCCAGGTAGCGCTCTAGCATCGCGGCTAGGGCGCGCTCGCGGCCCAGCTGTGGCTCTAGGGCGGCCAGCACCCGGCGCTGCCACACCGCCCCGGTCTGCCCGCTGGTCACTCGGGCCGCGATCACCCCGAGCAGGAAGTCGGCCTCCGGGGCGGCCACGCCAGCACCGATCAGCCCCTCCCGGGCGGCCGGCAGCAGCTCCGGAACAAGGGCTGCGGCAGAGAGCGTGCGTAGCCGGCCGTTGGCCCCAAAGGGCCAGGTGAGCTCGGCAGCCAGGCCGTGCTGGGCGGCCCGGTAGAAGCCATCCTCGGCCCGCTCAAACGACAGCCGCCAGGTCCACCGCTCATCCTCGCTGGCCAGCCACCGCGACAGCCCGATCAGGAACGCGGCGTTGGCCAGCATGTCGACAACCGTCGGGCCGGCGGGCAAGGCCCGCATCTCAATGCGCAAATGCCCACCGGAGGCCGGGTCATAGACCGGCCGGTTCCAGCGCCACACCGTGCCCTGATGCAGCCGCAGCTCCGCCAACGGCGGCGCCTGCCCCAGCTCCCCAGCCGCAAGCGGATCCTGGTCGCCAAGCACCGGCAGCAGCGGGCGGTGCAGCCGCACCGCCTCGACGAACAGCGCCAGCGGCCCCTCCCGCAGCCAGCCCGTCCCGAACGCCACCCGGGCCAGCCAACGACGGAGCCCGCGGCCGTCGCGGTCGTCGATGGACTGCTTGCACAGGGCGACGCGGGTCTCTTCCCATAGCCGGTGGCCAAGGAACGTAGGGGAGTTGCCGGCCACCGCCAGCACCGGCGCGGTGGCCAGCTGGACGGCGTTGTAGGTGCGGGCAAAGGCGGCCGGGTCGACCCGCAGGTGGACCTGGAAGGAGGTGTTGGCCCCCTCCAGGGCCACGTCGTGGCTGTGCAGCTCCAGCGGGTCGGGGCCGGCGATGCGGATGTGGAAGGGGGCCTGGCGTAGCCGGCGCAGGCCACGGTCCAGCGCCCGATACCGCGGCAGCTCGGTCATGACCCCAGGCTGCAGGTCTGGGCGACGCAAGGTGGGCAGGATGCCGACCAGCGCCACCCGGCCTCCATGCTCGGCGGCCGCAGCGGCGACCCGGTCCAGCAGCCACCGCAGCTCCTCCCCCAGCGCCGTGAACGGCCGCCCGGCCAGAAGGGTCGGGGTGGCGTTCAGCTCCAGGTTGAACCGGTCCAACTCTAGGGTGACCCGCCGGTCGCCGGTCCGGGCGCGGACCGCCTGGTTACCCAGGAGAGGCCGGGCGGCGGCATCGACCAGGAACAGCTCTAGCTCGGCGCCCAGGGTGACCGGGCCCACGCCGAACCCAGGCCGCTCCAGCAGCCGCCCGAGTGTGGTCAGGCATTCCTGGAGCCGCCGCTCGAACTGGGCGTAGTCGGCCTCCTGGAAGCTCTCTTGGTCGATGTCTGTGCCCATGACCGAACCTCACCCTCAACGCAGACGAAATGCTTGCTGCTGATCTGCCGCTAGCCCCACCAGGTCCAGGGTGCGTCCTCGGGCAGGGCGATCCGCCGCCCGGTCAGCACCGTCGGCAGAATCCGGACATAGCGGGTCCTGGCCCCCGGCGCCCAGGCAGACAGCGGCAGCTGGCGCACCCGGGCCAGCTCGGCTGGGTCGGTGACCTCCACGGCCTCCCCCCGGATCAGGACACTCCAGCCGGTACGGGTCGCCTCCTCGGCCCCATCGACCTCAAAGGCGACCCGAGCGCCGCGGCTGGCCACCTCCAGCTTGGTCCCCTCATCGGTCCGGAACAGCACGCTGTGCTGGTCAACCACGTAGTTGACGGGCAGCGCGAGCGGGCCGCGGTCATCGACCAGCACCACCCGACCCAGCTGCTGGCCGGCCAGCAGCCCAAAGCATTCCTGCTTGGTCAGCTCCTGCCAGCGAACCTCCCCCACACCTTCACCTTCCTCCATCGGCACCGCTCAACGTCACCGTCCTAACCGAGCCTGGCCTCAGCCCACCCGACCGGGTGAGGGGCGAACGCCCCGGCGCCCTATGGGCCATCCGGCCACGGCCAGCCGCCAGTACGGGCCATGCTGGTCGCAGGTCAGGCGCTGCGCTGCCCCGTCCAGGCGCCACTCGAGGATGCCGGCCCCTGGGGGAACTGGCTCAGACGAACTCTGCTTCCCGGGGTGGCAGCAGCTCCTCCCCGGACTTGGGCGGCAATCCGCGGGTGATGTGGTCGACGTCCTGCAGCAGCACATCGGCATCGATGGCGTCACCGCAGAACTCGCAACGGATCAGGCTGAAGACCTCATCGGCCTGGTAGACGGCGTCGTTGCTACAGCGTGGGCACCCAAACATCGGTCCTCTCCTTCCACCCTAGATCCCGATAGACGAGCCCTGAAGCGAGCATCAACCGTGCCGCCAGGTCCCTACAGGGCCAAAGGACCCGACCTCACCCGCCGATCGACCCCTCCCCGCCCCGGCCGCGCCGCCGGCGCCGCTTCCCTCGGCCGGACCCGGGGAGGGCACCCAACGGGTCAGCGCCAGGGGCGCGTTGTCGTGCGGCCGCTTGGCACAGGTCGAAGGGCCGGCGACCCGCAGGTCCAACGGCCCCTTACCCAAGGGTGCCCGTCCGGCAGGCTTGGGGCGTCACTCAGCGCCAAGGACTCCGGGGTCAGGGCGGCCAGCAAGGCGCTGGACCCTGTGCCTGTCGGAGCGACCGGCAAGGAGACGAGCAGCATGGACACCCCACCCGGCCAGCCGGCGGGCCACGCTGACCGGTGCGCCCAGCCTCCCTCGCTTCGTCGGCCGACGACCACCCACACCCCAAGGATGCGGCGACAGCCACAGCCCGGCCGATCCGACCGCGACCCTGCTAACCCGATCGGCCGACGGAGCGCCACCTCCAGCCCACGCCACCCCAAGAGAAACCACCACGTAGCCGGCCATTCCGGTCGGCCCGCGTCGGTGAACGGAGCAGCCCATGGCCACCATCCTGCTCATCGAGGACGGACCCGGCATCGGACGCCAGCTGCCCAGCCTGCTCGCCGCGGCCGGGCACCGCGTCCTGCGCTGCGGCGGCGGGCCAACCCCGCTGGCTGCCTGCCCGCTGCTGCGCCAGGGCCACTGCCCCCTGGCCGATACCGCCGAGCTCCTGATCTTCGCCTGCCCGCTCGGCCTGCCGCTGCGCGGCCGCTCCTACCGCGGCATCCACCTGCTCCATGCCTACCGCGCCCACCCCGACTACGGACGGCTTCCCCTCGTCTTGGTGGCCCTGGCATCCCCACAGAACCTGGCGGGAACGGGACCGACCGAGACGGTCGCCACCTTCACCGACCCAGCTGCGGTTCTAACCGCCGTCCACCGACTACTGCAGCCCAGACCGCCCCCCGCCGCTGACCACCAAGGCACGCATCAGCACGCAGCCAGATGAACCAGGCCATCGCCGACACCGCCTGCCACGCCATCAACGCTGCTGTGCCTGAAACCGCCGAGCGGCCGCACCGAACGGATCGTCGCCGCCATCCTCGGCTATGTCATGACCGCCACCACCTCTACGGTCTTTGGCTGCTCTACATGATCGCCTTCCGCAGCTGACACCCATGACCGACAGCAGGAAGCCCAGCGTGAGGCGGTCCCGACGCCGCAGCTGCTGGACCTGCGACGCCGCCCGAGTCCACAGATCCCAAAGAACAAAGGGCGGTGGGCCGTGGGCGCGTTCGTCAACTCCGTCTGACCGGTCGCCTAGCCGGCACGGCCCAGAACTCCCGGGTGGGCCTGCCCGCGTCCTGGCATCAGCCCGAGGTGGCGCCTTCTACCTCCAGCAGGTCCCTGGCCGACACCATCCCGATCACCTCGCCGCCCACCACCACCGGAAGGTGGCGGACGCCGTAGGCCAGCATCGTGCGGGCCACACCTCCCCAAGCGGCGTCTCCAGCCTCACCGTGGCCGGCTCCCGGGTCATGTACTCGCCGGCGGTGCCGTCGGCCAGGTCGCGCCGGTCGGCCACCGCCCAGACTATGTCGCGCTCGGTGATGATCCCGGCCAGCCGGTAGCCGTCCAGGATGACCAGGGCGCTGATGTCCTTGTCCTGCAGCCGGGCGGCGAGCTGGTCCAGGCTGTCGTCGGCGGTGGCGGTGATGGCGCCGGGACGGTAGATGTCGTCCACCGTGCCGGTGATGGTCCAGGCCGCGTGCAGTGTCATCGTGGTCACCTCGCCTCCGGGCTGCGCCTTGTCCTCAGCCTGACCATGTAGCACGAGCTTGGGGAGGGACCCCCGGCCCGCGCCCTGGGTGACCTTCGGCCCGCCCGAACAACAACCGACGGAGCCTCCGCCGCAAGGTCCGGCAGGGCAGGAGTCCACTGGTGAGTCGCCCCGGTCATCGGCGCAGCTGGTTGCACACCACCATGTCGATCATGTGCATCCTCATGTCCTGGTCGAGCCGGGCCCCGGTCAGCCCCGGCCAGGCGCCGACGGCGAGCCGGCGTCCTGAGCGGCCACGGCCGGACGGCCCTGGGGAAGCGGGCCCTTCGGCCCTCGGCGGCGTGGGCGGCGGCGGTGATCCTGAGGCCAGACCGGTCCACCGGCACCCGCCGTGGAAGGAGCCGACATGATGACCTGCCCGCGCTGCGGCAACCCAGCCATCCTCATGACCAGCGAGGAGTTCCAGCTGCTGGACTGCAAATTCTGCGACGACGTCATCGACCTGAGCTACCAAGAGCTGCCCGAGCCCGAGCCTGTGCCGGCCTGAACGGGGCCGGGCCAGGAAGGGCCGAGCCGACATAGCATTGGCGCTTCGGCGGAGATTTGCCCTTATGTCGGCTTGGCTGTGTGCTACCACGCCTCGACGCGGGTTGAAGCGATGGCTGCAGCATGCAGAAGGGATCAAGACAACCCGAAGAGGGCCTGCTGCGGACCAGCGTTCATCCCTAGCGCGCGGTTGGGCTGGTGGTCCTGATGCTGTGGCTGCCCGCCCGGCGCCGTCGGCGTCCCCAGCCCTGGTAGGGCTCGGGCCGGTTGTACTCGAGGTCGGTCACCCGTAGCCGAATGTAAGGGAACTCGCCCTGCTCGTAGTGCCACACCCCCGCACCCCGGACCGGCACCCGGATGCTGGCGAACGCGCCGAAGTCGCTGATCGGGGTCGACCAGGGCAGGATCGCCTTGCTGGCGCTGTCGAGCTAGATCGCCGGACGCCGGTGCGGGTACTTGGGTGCACGGCCCTGGAAGGACAAGATAGCGGGATTCTGGATGACCCCGTCACGGATCTCGACGGCCCGGCCAATGGTGGGGTCGGCGTCCCAGGCGCCAGTTCCTCCCAGGACCGCGCGAAGGAAGGGCAGCAGCGCCTCGCTATTCTCCCAGGTCGCGGAGTTCCACAGAAACGACGGACTGTGGTCGACGGCGTAGTAGAGCACCTTGTCGCCGACCACGAAGGCAGGGTCGGTGAACGTCGTGGGGTGCGCCCAGCTGAATCCCATGGCCTCATCACAGGAGACGTCGACGACCAGGGTGCCCGGTGTCATGCCCGGAAGGTCGTCGTCGGTCAGGAACGTGACCGGGGCATCGGTGTCCTGGAGCACACAGTTGACGATGATGTCGTGCTCGGCGAGGAACCCCGCAAGGGGCACCCTGCCGCGCTCGGTGACCGCGTGGCTCACTCGCGCCGCGGTGTCGTCGCTGTCGAAGTGGACGAGCCGTGCGGAGTGGATCGGTGCGGCCACGGCCGCGATGGCACGGTGGGTGAGGACGTCGACGGCATGCACGCCCAGCCCGTTGAGCGCCGTCACCGCACCTCGGGCGGTCGCGCCAAAACCGATGACCACCGCGCGCAGCCGACGCCCGTACTCGCCAGTGGATCCTGCGACCTGCATGGCGTGGAGCACCGAGCAGTAGCCGGCAAGCTCGTTGTTCTTGTGGAACACGTGCAGGTTGAAGGAACCGTCGCGGTGCCAGTGGTTCATCGCCTCGAAGGCGATCAGGGTGAGCTTGTGGTCGATGGCGACCTGGGTGAGCTCCTCGTCCTGCACACAATGCGGCCACCCCCACAGGACCTGCCCGACGCGCAGCTCGGCGATCTCGCTGAGCAGCGGCTTGGGTTGCAAGATGATCTCGCACTCCTCGACGAGCTGCTCGTGGGTCCTGAAGCCGGCGACCCAGCCCTTGAGCTGGTCCTCGGAGCTGCCGAAGCGGTCCCCATAGCCACCTTCGAGGTAGATGCTCTCCCGGAGATCATCGGGAATCCGACCGAGGTGCTGGGGATGGAGGGGAAGGCGGTGCTCGTGCTCTTTGAGCGACCGGGCCATGACGCCGAGGCTCAGCTGGTGCACGCCGCCTCCTTCGGCTTGGGCCATGCCGTGCTCGGTCCGGTAGCGACAACACCGCCGGGTCCAGGAAAGCTTGGGTTGTCAGCCTACGCCTTAGCCGATTCACGCTCACGAGCATTTGGACCCGGCACATCGCGGGGTGCAGGCAGCGAACGACTGGGACCCCGCCCGCCGCCCGGAACCACCGCCGCTGTCCCGGCCGACCTCAGGCGGTCGCCGGGGCGCGGCCGGCCAGCTCCCTGATCCGGCGGGCGACATCCCTGATCCCCAGACCGATCAAGATGAACAGCACGCCGATGGCGATGGCCATGGCGGCCACCCCAAAGGCCACCACCGAGGTGAACAGCGAGGCCTGCAGGAACGAGGCGGTCGCAGCCGTCTGGCGCTTGGGATCCTCCCGGCCCAACTCGGCGTACCGCAACCCGCCGGTTGCCTCCAGGGCGTGCTTGTCGATGACCGTCGCCTCGCAGTAGGCGCTGAACGGCCCGTTGACCTCGTCGCCGGCCAGACACGAGGCGTCGTCGGAGACGGTGATCTTCTGATCGGCCAGGGTGGTGCTGACCACGATCCAGGTCGCCACCCCACCGAGGATGAGGAGCGAGCCGAGCACGACCGACAGGGTGGCGGAGGTCCTTCGCACGGTGGTGTCCTTTCCCTCGATTGGGGCATGCGTTGGCGGACAACGGCGCTGCGGCGGCAGCTGCCTGGGGTGACGGTCGCCGGGCAGCAAGAGCTCAGGATCGCCGCTGGACGGACCTCCCTTCGCGATCAACGATGCGGCGGGAAGCGGTGCAGGCATCGGCAATTGAACCAGGGACGGCGAGCCTTATGGAATTCGGTTGCCGCGGGTTGTCTGTGCATGCCGGCTCTACCGAGCCGCTCGGGACCGCCGACGTGAATGGTGACCCGGGGCACCAGGTCAATGGTCATCGGCCCGGGCGGCTGCCGATTCAGCGACAGCTGGAGGCTCGGGCCTCTGGTCTGCCAGGCCCTCGGCCCCGAGGAGGCCAGGGACCAGCTGGGGGCGAACGCCACCGGGCTGGCCTTCAACTCGCTCGCGGCCGTGGAGCGCGGCCCCGACGGCCGGACCAACCCGATGGTCAACGCTGGGGCGATCGCCACTGCCAGCCTGGCCCCCGGCGCCAGCCAGGGCGAACGCTGGGAGTTCCTCCGCGACGGGCTGTGGAAGACCGCCACGGCTACGTCGGCCTGCCCTAGCGACTTCTGGACTGGGGGCGGTTGGGAGCCTGTCTACAGTGATGGCTCCGCTGCTCGCCGGTGGGCGAACACCGGGGCGTGCTCGTCAGGCTCCACGGCTCCCTGCTCGTGCGGCCTGGACCCAGCCTCGGTGGGCGGGTCAGCGTCGGACGACCTCATACAGGCCAGGATGGGCGCGGGGCCCGATGGCCGCGGCCGCCTGCCGGAACCCGGGCTGGCCGATGGCGGCCTGGAACGCCTGGGGGCTGGTGTAGCGGCCGAGGTTGACGAACCGGAAGTCGGCCTCCGGTGAGAGGCTGCGGTGCAGGCGGGTGGCCAGATAGCCCGGCTGGGTGTGGAGGAACTCCCGGGTGCCCTCCCAGCTTGCGAGGAAGGCGTCGTCGCCATCGGGTGGGACCTCGAAGGGGTTGATCAGCACCACCCCACCCGGGTCCTCAGCCAGGGGTCGATCCTCCCGGACGACTTGGTACAGGCCGGGATGGGCAGCAAACGGCAGTTCCCGACCCGGGAAGTCGGGTTGGGCGGTGGCCGCCCGGAAGGCCGCCGGGGAGGCCCACTCGGCCACGTTGACGAACCGGAACTCGGCGTCGGGGCCGAGGCTGCGGTGGAGTGCGGTCGACCGGTAGCCGTCCTGGACCTGCAGGAAGTCGCGGGCCTGCTCCCAGCCCGAGATGAACCCCTTGTCGGCCCCGGGGGGCACCTCGAACAGGTTGATCAGCACCACCGGACCGCCGTGTGCATTCATTCGTCCTCCTCAGCCGCTCGTGGTCCCAGACAACCAGCAGCACCTGGTTGACCACCACCAAGCCGGCCAAGCTCCAGGCCAGGCGGGGCTCCCCGGCAGCATAGAGCGCGGCCACACCTGTTCAGAAGCGCAGCCACGCCAAGACCACATGGCCCGGTGTTGCCAGCGCCAGCGGCGCGGTGGAGCGACGAGCGCGCCCCAACCACCGCCACCAGCAGCAGCAGCCCGATGCCAGGCAGCGAGGGTCGACCGGGCGGCGGCACCTGGGACCTATGGCCCCTGGCTACGGCTGGCCTGGGTGGGATGCTCACGCGTCGGCCACCAGCCATCAGGCACGCCAGGCGCCACTGGCAACTCGAGGGATGTCCTTGCTCGATCCGACGGGCCGATCCAAACAAGTGGGAGGGAGGCGACGGGATCGACATGGCACCCGAGCTAGCTGGCGGGCCACCCTGACCGGTGCGCCCCACCGCCCGCTGCCTCGGCTGACCAGCATCCAAGACCGAACCGCGCCTGGCGCCGGCGACAGCCTTGCCGAGCCGACCACGGCGGCATGACCGATCAGCCGACGCAGCGCCGCTTCCCCACCCGACCTCATGGCAGGCAGACCTACAGGTGGACGGCGGGGCGCGCTGCTTTCTCATCGGCTCCATCCTGATGCTCCCGGAGGCGCCCACGCCTCGGTGAGGGCGACCTGCTCCGAGGGCGAGACGACGAGGCCGAGCCCCAGCGCCCTGAACCGCCGAGCAGGCAGGCGCAGGCGGCAGGATCCAGCACGGGGGATTCATCCCCTCGGGATGATGTGGCGGTGGGTTGCCGCGGCTTTCATGACACGGAGGCGACTTGCGGTCCCCACCGCTGGCAATGGGAAGAGGTCGGTCGATGTCGGAGCTGATCGCGATTGGGTACCCACAGGAGACCACCGCCCAACGGGCCAGGGACGAAGTCAACCAGCTGATCCAGCATCCAGACACGGCACGAGCCATCATCCGGAACGGCGAGGGGAGCATCTGGGTCGCCGCCAACCCCTACGGGTTGGCGGTCCGC
>Ga0126312_10002450_pt1 | contig 12409 bp, 12 predicted proteins | sample Plot104A_FD_92537 | JGI IMG/M metagenome (GOLD analysis project Ga0126312, IMG submission 92537) | Serpentine soil microbial communities from UC McLaughlin Reserve, CA, USA - Plot104A | ecosystem: Environmental > Terrestrial > Soil > Grasslands | place: USA: UC McLaughlin Reserve, Lake County... | reverse complement strand
TTGATAGCTTATGGTCGGTGCCGTAGAATCACTCCCTGCCTATCCTCCGGCGGGATAGCTCAGTTGGTAGAGCACATGACTGAAAATCATGGTGTCCCCGGTTCGAATCCGGGTCCCGCCACTAGGATTCGTCGCTTATATAAGCTTTTTCACGCCCTGCTTTGGCGGGGCCTTTCTCGTTCTTGTGCCTCCGAGTGCCTCCAAATGCGGCCGTGTTTCCGCGGTGTTTCCGCGAGCCCGTAGCCATACCAGGAGATCGCTCCTCAGGTACCGGTACCCCGAGCGCTCGTAAATCTGGCATCGGGGCAACGCGGGGGCAAGCCTTCGGAAGGCTGTGGGGGAGAGGCGCAGGAAATCTGCCGCCTCTTCGGCGTTCATTACTTCGCGGTCGTAGGGCGCCCGGGCGGCCTCGGCGGCGATCTGCTCGGCGCGGAGCTCCGCCAGGGACGACCCGGGCATAGCATGCTGGCACTGCTCATTGTCGGAAATGTCAGATCTTGGCAATGCTGGGCCTCAGGGTCTTTCGTTACCTTTACTGTTGCTTTCCCAACGCGCCTTGAGTCTGTTGCGCTCTTCCTTCGCGTGGCGCCCCTCTGCGAATTGGTTGAGCCACTCCCTGCACCAGCAGGCTATCGCCACGGCCAGGACCAGGTCGTCGTGATCACCTTCGCGCCAGTGCTCATAACTGTCGTGCGCTGTGGCAGGATCGACCTTTACCCGAAAGTTCAGGAGCTCTTTTTTGAGCGTGGAGGCCTCCGGGAGTGATGCCGCTATCTTCAAGCGCCTGTTCTGCAGGAGCACCTGCACGGCGGAGACGAGGTCTCTTTTGGGCACCCGGTAGCCGCGGCGTCCAGAGGGGTCGTAGGAGACGGCGGACCCCCCGTGTATGGTGATCGCCGTCGGGCGGATGCCGGAGTGCTCAAAGGCGTCCAGGACGGCCGCGCCCACGCCCGTTTTGTCTATGAGGAGGCCCGAGGGCAGCTCCACGAGCGGCGGAGTGTAGGCTATCTCTTTGACCCGCTTGACGATCGTTGTGTAGGAAGTCCCGAGCTCGAAGCGCTCCAAGTGCCTTACCTCAAGCGGCGGATGCGGCGGCCGCCCTCTCCTCCGGTTCTCCTCACGGAGGAGCATGTAATAGCCGCGATCCATAGTCGCTGGCGATACCCATGAGCCGTTCGCCCAGAGGGGCTCCTCGATTATCGCGAGGGCCGTGTAGTCGGCGCTCTGGCCGAGGTCGAGGCCCAAGTAGTAGGCGAAGCGCTTGGCGGACATCTCTTAGGCTGCACCTCCTCCGAACATTGGCGTAACCTCCTCGGAGATCGCCGCCGTAACGTCCTCGTGGCTGAACACTTGATCGTCGGTCTCCTCGAATGAGCACTCGTACTCCTGTCGGAAAATCCTTGCTGGCAGCGCCCGACGCTCCTCCTCCAAGAACTCCTCGGAGATCCTCGGGACCTGGCTAGCCGGCACTTCGTAGCGCTCCCAGCCGATCCCCTCCGTCCACTCCTCAAAGAAGACGCCGCGCCTCCCCGCCGGCGTAGAGAGCATCATCAGACGACCTCCGGAGACGGCGAGCATAGGCCTAAGTGCGTAGTAGAGACCATCGTCCACCCGGGCAGCCTCATCGACTATGAGGAGCGCAGCCCCACTGTAGCCGCGGATGGTTTTCTCCGTGCCCGGCAGCGTGACCACCCTCGAACCGTTCTCCAGCTCCAAACCGAGCTTGCGCTCAGCGAGCGGGGAGACCGGACGGCCTAAGTCCCGATAGAAGCCGGCTAGCTTGGAGAAGAGTTCTTGAGACTGGCGCAGGGCCGGCGCCAAGCACAGTATTAGCGAGCCGGGATGATACAGAGCCCGGTGCAGTGCGATTGTGGCGCTCATCGTGCTCTTACCCGACTGGCGGGAGCAGTTGAGGAGCAACCTGTCCGAGGACGAGCACAGGAGATCGCCTTGCCAGGGATCGGGCTCGATGCCTAGGACCCGGGCGAACGATACGCGGTCCAGGGCGAGTCGGAGATCCTCAGAGAGCGCTACCATCTCTTGCCCCTTCCATAGCCTTCAGAACGGCTTCTCGCGCCTCCGAATGGGGCTCCAGGGCCTCGACTATGACCGTGCGCAGCTCCAACCACTGGGGTGAGACTGTGAGATTCACCACGGGCCGCTCGTCGAGCTCCCCTAGGAGCTTCGCGAGTAGCTCGAAGTTGCCCCTCGTCTCCCGGATGGCCGAGAGCGCGGTCCTCAGCTCTCCGGCCTCCTCCGCCTTGCCGAGGATAGATAGCGCCCGCTCCTGCAAGCCGCGCACGCTCGCGAGGAGGTCGTCGGCGCGGGTGGCCTCCTGGGCCTCCTTGGCCTTGGTCAGCGTGGCGGGCAGATGATTCTCCTCGTGGCGCTGCACGGCGGCCTGGGATAACGATTCATACCGATTCGCCACGCTCCGATAGGGCTCGCCGGCGACGAGGGCCATGTCGATGGCCTCGACCTCCGAGTGAGCACATACCGTGCAGCGTCTAGGCACGGTGTGGCTCTCCGGTCGGATCCAGCAAAGCTATCAAAGCTCCCGTCTCTTGCCAGAGCTCACTCGTCGACTGCACGACGAGCCTCACGCCGCGGGTTCCCCGAGTTTCCCGAATGTCGGTGTGCATTTTCAAAGTAGCCTCCCGTCTCTACGCGGTACGCGATAAACGCCGTAAACGCGGGAACTCCCCTTTGAGGAGGCCTTTGCGCGTAAACCGCGTATTTCGCGTAGGGCGTTCACTTGAAAAACCACCTCTCGGCTGGTCTTCCGCCGGTGTGCTCGGTCTCTTTCCGGATCCGCCCGAGTCTCTCCAGCAGTTGCAGCGCCTGTCCTATGCGCTCGGATCTCTGGTTGCGCCCGAAGGCGTCGCGGATCTCCGCCCTGGTCATCCCCGCTGGGGTCTCGGAGAGCATCTCTTCTATCCTGTCCGCGACGGGGTCGCCGGTCGCGTCGCCGAAGATGTTGCGCGCGCTCTCCTCGGCGTAGCGCCACACCGCGAGCCCAGCTTTCAGGTGGTCGAGTTCTATGGTCCGTGAGAGGTCCATCAGCGCGTAGATCGCCGCCAACCTCAACACATGCGCCTCCGACCGGCTCGTAACCGCCCCGAAGAGGCCAGGATGCCCCTCGGAGAGCCCGTGGTATTCCTCGACCCACAGCTCGCGCGCCGACTCGCCCCACGCCAACTCTCCCGCCCGCCGCCCGAACTCGACCACCCCGCGCAGGTTGGTGACCAAGGACGCCACGTCCACACCAGACCAGTCGCCGCCGAAGGGAAGCTCCTTGGATCTGCAGACCAGCACCCACAGGAAACGGTTGGCAAAGCCGTTCGAGGCGTCGCTCTGGGAGAGCAGGCGCTCCAGTTCTATGCGCGTGATGTGCCCGACGATTGAGACGTGGGCGTCCGTTGCCTTCGTTGGGTTGCCCTTGGTGAGCGTTTGGAGCTTCTCATCGTCCCACGCCGAGCGGATCTCGATGGAGAGGATGTTGCCCTGGCGCTGACACATCTTGAGTACATTGGCGAACTCGCTTTCCATGACCAAGAGCCGCTTGTCCTCGACCCCGGGGTCCAAAACCACCGGGTCCCCGTTCCCGTCCTCGACCATCACCCGGTCCCTCACGGCGTGTATCAGGCCCTCGCCGCTGGAGAGGCCGTTGACCACCCTATCGTCTATGTAGTGTGGGTCCACGGCCTTCAGCACGTCGCGGTTGTAGTTCCAGCTCATGCCCTTGCGCGCCTTGGACGTCTCCCCCACGAGGACGACGTTCACCTTCATATGGTGGCTGTCCGCGCCGATCTTGAAGGAAGCGCCGCGGCCGATCATGTTGCCGTACGCTACGAGGAACGTAACGAGGATCGCCGCCCGGTCCGCCTCCGAGTGCGGCTCGATCGTTTCCACCACGTCCCCGGGCAGCCCGTAGTGGGCCTCCGGAGCCAGGACCGGCCACCGCTGTACCCGAAGGGCCGGGTCCGCACCGTTTCGTTCAGCGACGGCAAGGCCGGCCTTCTGATGCCACTCCGTCCTGGCGGCCACTAGCGCGCGAGTCCCGCTTCTTTCAGGCACCGTTCCAAGAGAGCCCTGCGCTCGTCGAGGTCCTCGACCGCGTTCACCACGGGCATGACCCATCGGTCGAAGTAGTGCGCCTTCAGCGCCCTGTCGAAGGCAGTGTCTACCCGCCGACGCGCTCGTCTTGCGGCGAGTTGGGTGTCGCTCATCAGATCCTCTTCGCGCCAGAGCTTCAGGTTGAAGCGCTCTGCTAGATCCTGCATCGCCATCACGAGGTTGCCGAAAGGTCCCTGTTGACAATGCCACAGATCCACGACGTCCCCGCCGCGGTTGCATCCGTAGCACCTCCAGGAGTCAAAGAAGCCGGCGTGCTCGTTCGCGTAGCAGTAGAAGCTTGGCGTGCTATCTTCGTGGTCGGGTAGTGGGCACTGCCCGACCAGTTTTCCTCCCACGGGCCGAAGCGCCGATTCGAGCTCCGCCACCCTATCGCAGCCGACCGTGCCCTTTACGCAGGCGAAGTTCGCGTACAAGGCCGCCTCGCCCACGAGCCTCATCGACGATCCTCTGCGGAACTCTCGCGCATAGTCTCACAGCCCTTGCGAGGTTCGTAGACACTAGCCAGGTTACTTCTGCAGGACGAGTGCGTAGATACTGGCAAGCGCATCAAGCTCCGCTCAGGGAGCGAGTAGCAGGTGACGTGAGAGTCACCGCTCATCATCTCGCAACGGTCTCAGGACTGCGCGATCGGCGCCCTCATCTTTTTCATCCAGGTGGTCGCGCTCTGCCGTCAACTCCCGAGCAAAACGCTTCACCAGGTCCGGCTGGGCGGTAACCGCTACCAGCTCGGCCTCCGCCACTGTGCGGCCCCTGTACAAGGCCAGTATGTCCGTCAAGACGGCTGCCTCCCACGCTAGAGGGTCTTGTCCTTCACCCCCTATGCAGCGGCGAACGCCGTTTTATTAACAAGACTGAGAAAATTCTTCTAGTTTCTCGAAAGAAGTCAGCGTTACCTGGTCGCGCGAAGCTTGTCTTTGGCGCGCGACTTCTCTTGCGCGACTTGGTTGGCCGAGCGACCTAACAGTTCGGCGGCCGCCTTGTTACCGAAGCGGATTGCGAAGTACCAACTCTCCAGCTCCTGCGACGAGAGCCCCGCGTCGCGCACTGTCTTTGCCAAGCGCTCCCGATCCGCGAAATCAGCAAGCGCGCGTTCGTCCGCAGCTTCGTCCGCAAGTTGCGACGATACCGTACTCGGGTTGCCGGGGCGCTCCAGTGCCTCCTTGCGAAGGCGGCCCGCCACCTTGCCGGCCAGATTTTCGCCAGTGACCAAGGAAGCTCGCTCTACGTATGCAGCGCCGGAGATCTCGTCCAGTAAAACCTTCTCGCGATACTGACCTTGCGGGGTGAGCCTGTCGACCGCTTCGCGGATGGACGCGAAGCGCGTCTTAATGCCACGCCTAATTTCCGCGGCCTCCTCTTGGACCTCTGACCGCGAGGGCTGATGGAGCCTGGCCTCATGGTGATCCAGCAGGTCCCAGAGCGTAGACAAGGGTAGCTCACCCCCCTTTGAGGCTCGCTCCCTTACCTTAACCGTCAGCAATGAGTCCGGCTTAGCCTGTACACGCCCCAACGCAAGCGTCCAGAGCACAGCCTCCAACTGGTGGTGGTCCGGAGGTCCACCATCGCCGAAACGTGCCCCTCGCTTTTCGGCCAGATCGACGAACAGCTTCACGCCTTCTAGGACCGCGAGGAGAGGAGTGTGCGGGTGTTCTTCTCGCATCTCCAACGTGGGAGCAGGTTCTTTCTCGGAGGGCAACAGAGCTAGCGCGGCGAAGAATCTGGTCAATCTTCCCGTCGAGTATATCGTCGATCTCCTTTCGCTGAGGTTGGGTCTAATACTACCGGATGCGTGAAAGGAGAATTCTCCAAAGCTTGCATCCAGCATCCTGTGGGTTTGGGTTTGGCCCGTTTCCACGGCTCTCCCTAACTTCTGGTGAAACAAAGCGAGTTGGACGCAGACTTGGGGTAAGAGGGCTCGGAAAGTCCTCCCGACGACCGCTTCTCGAGGCCGTAAGCGCTCACGAACCGTTGCAAGCGAGGTACAAGCGACCTCCGAGAGGCGGTTCATTACTGGCGACGAACCTCGATCACCAAAAGGTAGGGAGAGCCGTTTCCACGGACTGTTTGCTTTTAAGCCACAGCACCCCCTCTCAGTCTAGCCTCCTCATACTCTGAAGGACTCAGATGCCCCAGCGCGGAGTGTCTTCGGTGGGTGTTGTAGAAGCCCTCGATATACTCGAAGATCGCCATCCTCGCTGTCTGACGGCTCGGCCACGAGTGGCGGTGAATCAGCTCCGGCTTCAAGGTCGAGACGAAACTCTCGGCCATCGAATTGTCGTAGGCATCGGCCACAGATCCCATCGAGGGTAGAAGACCGGCTTCTCTGAGGCGGCCTCCGAACTCAACTGAGGTGTACTGGCTGCCGCGGTCGGAGTGGTGGATCAGTCCTGGCGATGGTCTGCGAGTGTAGATAGCCATGTTCATTGCGTCGAGCACAAGCTCTGTCCTCAAGTTGTTGGACATCGACCAGCCGACGACCCTCCGGGAATAGGTATCGAGGACAAACGAGAGATAGAGCCAACCCTCCCAGGTCCTCACATACGTTATGTCAGAGACCCACAGTCGATCCGGGGCCTCTGGAGTAAAGTTGCGCATCACCAGGTCGGGGGCCGGAGGAGTGCGCTCGGTCTGTGAGGGGAGACATCAGAGCGTGCTGCTCGCTATCGTAGAGGGCGGCCGCGTAGTAGAAGAGACCGTGACCCCTGTTGCCGCGTGCCATCGAAAAATGGGGCAACCTCTGAAGTGCTCGGTCCCAGCACTGGATGGCTTCAACGGGGCGACCCACACCAAACAGGACGTTGGCCAGGTTAGTGAGCATCTGGCATACGCGCTCGGACTCAAATCCAGGAGTCGCCTCGTGGCGCAAGGCCATCCTGAGGTTGTAAAGTTCGCGCTCGAGCTCTGGCTTCTCCCATTCCCCTCGATCCTCGCCGGCCAGAACACGCAAGTTCGCCCACACGTTGGCAAGGAAGTAATAGGAGAGAGCCTTACGGTCGGCGGACAACTCGCGTAAATGTAGCTCTTCAGTTAGCCTTCGGGCTTGCTCGAGACCCTCTGTTCGGCGCAAGCGCTTGGAAAGATCAGTCAGCGTCCCTATTAGCCAGAGAGCTTTATCGCCGTCGAGGCCCACGAGATCGTGCTTGGCTAGCAGGCGGTTGTAGGTGTCTTCAGGGGCCTCTGGCATCTGCTCTCCCAGAACGCAATCACGGCAAACGCGACCACGTTAGTGTCAAACTAGTGTCAGAATACCTTGATCAGAACGCCGAAGTATCCTGTTTTCCTGCCATTTGCAGGTACTTTTTGAGTGGGCGATGCTGGGCTCGAACCAGCGACCTCTGCCGTGTGAAGGCAGCGTGATAGTCTGCTGGAGATTTCTGGAGGTTGCAAAATCCCTGCAAATAGAGAGATTTCGTTTATGATGCTTTTCTCGGCTTTTCAGGAGATCTACTCGGGTTGCTGCACGGTTGCTGCACGTCTTTGTACGAGGTTACGCTGCACAGCGCTTGCGGACCCGGCCGTGTCTAGCCTGTTCGTAGGTGAGCTTCCTTGCAACGTAGATGCGGTATTCTGGAGGCAATATCTGCATGCGGAGCTCATTCTCCGAGCCTAGTCTCACGAGCCAGAACTATCGCCTGGGAGCGATCGGCCACTCCTAGCTTGGTGAAGATGCTCGAGACGTAGTTGCGCACCGTCTTTGGGCTGAGGTAAAGGTGGGAGGCTATCGCGTTGTTGGTGTAGCCCTCAGCCATGAGGTAGAGCACCTCGCGCTCGCGTTCGGTCAGATTGGGGAAGGCCCGCTCCTCGGTAACTTCTGGACCCCGGCCGGGCGTGGAGAAGTATTCCGTCAGACGCCGCGTGATCGCGGGGCTGAAGATCGCCTCCCCGCTGGCCGCGGCCCGGATCGCCCGCAGCGTCTCTGCCCCGTCGGCGCCCTTGAGAAGGTAGCCGTGGGCACCGGCGCGCATGGCGGCGAAGATAGACTTGTCGTCCTCGAACATCGTGAGCATCAGGACGGCGGTTTCGGGGTTCGCCTCTAGGATGCTTCGCGTCGCCTCTATGCCAGAAAGGTTCGGCATGTTGAGGTCCATGAGTATCACGCCGGGCCGCAGCTTGATAGCCATGGCGACCGCCTCCTCGCCGTCGGTCGCCTCTCCGACGAGCTCGGTGTCGGGCTCGGCTAACAGTATGGCTCGCATGCCGCGGCGAAAGACCGGGTGGTCGTCGGCGACGAGGACGCGTATCCGTTCGCCCGATCGTTCCATTTCGTCCATCATTCCTCCTCCGGCAACGGCAGCCTGGCGCGCACAAGGGTGCCTCCCTCGGAGAAGGGTTCGACGATGAGGCTGCCGCCGAGTTCACTCGCGCGCTCGCGCATCGACGTCAGGCCAACCCCGGCATGCACAGTGAAGTTCGCCCCCGGTTCCGCGATCCCGATTCCGTTGTCGCGCACCTCAAGACGGAGTGCGTTCGGCTCATCGATAGCGAGCGAGACGGTGCACGTGCGCGCCCCTGCGTGGCGCGAGACGTTGGTTAGTGCTTCCTGGACGATGCGGTAGGCAGCCACCTCGACCGCCGCCGAGAGCGGTGGCAGTGTTTCCGAAGTTTCCACCGAGACTCTCAAGCCCTTCGTGGCGTATTGCTCTGCCGTCTCGCGCAAGGCTCCGAGGAGGCCGAGGTCGTCGAGCGCCGGCGGCCTGAGGCCGTACACCAGGCGCCTTATGTCCGCGACGGCGTCCTGGGCATCATCCTTCAACTCGAGCAGGAGCTCCTCCGCAGCGTCGGGGTCTCGCCTCACGAGTGCGCGAACGGCGTCCACCGTGAGCGCCTGACCGGAGAGCCGGGGCCCCAAGCCGTCGTGCAGGTCTCGCCTGAGGCGGCGACGTTCTTCTTCTCGCGCCTCGACCAGCCGCTCGCGCGAGCGTTGGAGGTCGACGGAGAGCCTTACGGCCTCGTCGGTCATGAGCGCGGAGTGTGCCGCTGCGCCGATCTGGTGGGCGAGGTCCTTGAGGAGCCGCCGTTCGCCGTGCGTAAACCCGTTTTCGCCGGCGCGTGTCCCGAGCACCAGCCGGCCCACGGTTTCGCCCCCGTAGACGAGCAGCAGACGGAGCTTCTCTTCCACCGGACGCCCGGCGATGCCGGCGCTCTCGAACCCATCGGCTCGCTTGAGCTGGATCTCCGCGTAAGGCAGCTTCAACGTTTCCCGCACGGTGTGGGCGACGGCTGGCAGCACGGCGTCGGGAGCGAGCGTGGCTTCGAGGCGGGACCCTAGGCTCGAGAGCACCTCGTACGGGTCGTTGCGCTCGCCGTACATCAGGCGGTTGACGGTGCGCTGGAGACGTTCGCGCAGGGGCTGGAAGAAGACGGCGGCCAGGCCCGTGGCGATGAGTGAGAAGATCACGTTCCCGCGTACCTGCAGGAGCTGCCCGAGGCCGCCTACCACGAGTATATAGAGCAGCACGATGCTCGCGGTGAGCGAGCCGTAGACGAGTGCGCGGTTGATGATGAGGTCTATGTCGAAGAGGTTGTGGCGCAGGATGGCGATGCCGATGCTCAGGGGTATGAGGAACATGGCGAGGTAGATGAACGAGTACCCGACCAGAAGTGCGGCCAGCCTGCCGGGCGACGTGGGAGCGGGAGCGAAAGCCGAGAGCGCCGTTCCCATTCCCAGATACACCACGGCAGCCGAGGAAACGCCGAGGACGACCCACCTGGTTTGCCGCCGTTGCGCGGCGTCCGAGAAGCGCCTGTAGCGGTGGACCTGCGAGTAGATCACGGTTCCCAGGGCGACCGCCCACACGGCGACCGCCAGCACGCTCGGCAAGCTGCTCAGATCGAAAGAGTTCCACCCCGGGTACCAATACTGAGGCAACTGCCAGGTGATCCAAACAAGAGCCGCCCACCTCGTCCAGCGCGGCACGAATCGCCCGTCCGGGAAGACGTACAGGAAAAGGGCGAACAGGGCGAAGCCGAGGAAGTTCAGGAGCGCGGTAGGCCCCTGCCACGGGGGGTGCTCCGCGCCCAGAGCTTTCATCGTGTCCGGGAAGGTCGCGGTACCGAACGTCAGCAGAGCGAGCGAGACGAACAGGGCCATCCGGCTACTCGGCTTGCGCCAGAAGATGAGAAGCGCGACCCCGCAATAAACGGCCGCGAACATCACGTCGAGCGCTACCGCGTATCCGGCGTAATAGTCCAGCGTGAGGCCGAGACCCTTCAGAGCGCCCAGGTCGCGCGGCGAGAGTTGCTGCGCGTCGCAACCGGTCTGGCACACGGTGTGGAACATGCTGAACTCGGACGGTATACCAGCGGCGAAGAGGCCGACGGCAGAGGCGGCCACTGCTATCCAGATGGTCCGGGCGAGGACGAGGGCGCGTCCGATAAAGAGCCCGGCTACTGGTGAACCGGGGTCCGCGGCCGCCGGTGGCGAGGAGGGGCGCGAAGGGCCCGCACCGTATCTGCTGGGTCGCGCGTCCGACGGTTTCATTCTCTTGCCCGTCCTGCCTTCATGGGGCCAAGCGGACCTTCCCCCCACCGAGCGCACGCGACGGTTTCACGACGTTTCCTTTCCGGGCGGCTCTCGCGAGCAGGTACGCGCCGACGATCAGGCAGAGGAGCAGGGTCAGAAGGGAACCCTCGATCCCTGCGCTCCCGCCGGAGAGCGGCGCCGGACCCGTGATCTGCCCGCGCACCAGACCTTCCACACCGCGGCCCACCCCGAAGACGTAGTCCTGGGCGAAGTCCCACGCGAAGTGGATGCCGATGCCGAACCAGAGCCTCCTGGTCAGGACGTAGGCGGCGGAGAGAAGGACCCCGCCTTCGAGGCCGACCACGACGACGCTCGTGACGGTGGCGTTCGCGCTCGCCAGGTGCAACAGTGCGAAGAGCAAGGCGGAGATGGCAAGGGCGATCCACGTCCCCAGCTTCTCCTCGGAGATCCTGAAGACGACGCCTCGGAACAAAATCTCTTCCACGAACGCACCGGCACCGTCGTTGGCCACTACCGCGAAGATCGCCGTCCAGGTACCGGCGCCCACGACGCGGTAATAACCCATCATCCACAAGATCCCGACGATCGCGGCCACCAGCGCGAAGCCTAAGAGCATCCCGATGCCCAGTTCCTTCGGAGCCCCCGGTAGAGATAGTTCGGTGAGGTCGCGCTTCTCGACGAAACGAACGTAGGCGCGGTAGACGAAGTAGGCGACGAGCCCGCCGACTATCAGGTACGCTACGTAGTAGGTGGCGGGGGCGGCGCCGCCTAGGGAGAGCACGCCCTTTAGCGCCTTCACCGCGAGTTGCGCCAATGCCACCGAGCCGCCGACGAGCAGGACCACGAGCACCATGCGCCCCAGGCGGAGCAGCGCCGCTTTCAATCGTGTCTTCATGGCTGCATCACGCTCCTTCGCTTGTGAGGGCGTTCGTCGCCATCTTACGCCTGCGGAGGTCCTCGTTCATCACGCGCCCCCGTTTCGTTAGAGGTCGACCGTAACTTGCTGGGGAATGGCTTGCGCGCGGAGGGCCAAACGACGCTGGACCGGGCTGACCGGTGTAAGCGCGTCCTCATGCGGTTTTCCAAATGTGTTCAAGTCAGCCCCTAAGCCAGCCCCAACACGACCCCGAGCACCAGGAAGGCGAAGTACACGCTCTGCGCAGAGTGCAGGACTATCGACATCCACGTGCACCTGTAGCGGTAGGCGGGGAAGGTGTACAAGAGGCCGGTGAGGATGGAGTTAGGTATCCCCCAGGGCTGGTGGAGGTGGTAGAGGCCGAAGAGAACGCCGTTGGCCACCCAGCTGAACCGTCCGAACACGCCCTCCATCTTGGGCAAGAGGACGCCCCGAAAAAGGAACTCCTCGCCCAGGATCGTGTTGAAGATGGCCTGGATGACGAACAAGGCGAAGAACCACCAGGCGCCCTGAAGTCGCCGCAGCACCTCTTGGGACTGGAAGAACGCGTCGAAGCTGTAGCCCTTAGGCTCTGTGAAGAATGGGAAGACCGATACCCAAGCGTTCTCTAAGGGCGTGTTCAACACGAGCTCCACCACAGCGACCGCGACGAGGAACGGTATCACCCATAACCATAGCCTTGCGCGGGGTTGGCCGGTCGTCGCGTCCTTAGGGGTGTTGAGCCTGAGCCGGCGCTTGAGAGTCGCCATGCGCAGGTCGCCCTCCTCCCTGCGGACGACGATCATGGACAAGACGAAGAGCCACACCAAGCCCAGCGCTAGCAGCACCAGCCTCGCGACGCCCGAGGTGAAGGGGTCCGACCCGAAACCCGG
>Ga0126312_10002449_pt1 | contig 12411 bp, 11 predicted proteins | sample Plot104A_FD_92537 | JGI IMG/M metagenome (GOLD analysis project Ga0126312, IMG submission 92537) | Serpentine soil microbial communities from UC McLaughlin Reserve, CA, USA - Plot104A | ecosystem: Environmental > Terrestrial > Soil > Grasslands | place: USA: UC McLaughlin Reserve, Lake County... | reverse complement strand
GGCTCTACCTCGGCGAGCTCGTCCCACGTCAGCGGTGCGGACACCGGGGCACCCGGCTTCGGCCGCACGCTGTACGCCGAGGCGATCGTGCGGTCGCGCGCGTTCTGGTTGTAGTCGATGAAGATGCGCTCGCCGCGCTCCTCCTTCCACCACTTGGTCGTCACCTCGCCCGGCCGACGCCGCTCGAGCTCGCGCCCGAAGGCGATGGCAGCGCGGCGGACTTCGGTGAACGTCCACCGCGGCGCGATCCGAAGGTAGATGTGGACGCCGCGGCCGCCCGAGGTCTTCGGGAAGCCGGTGTAGCCGAGCTCGTCGAGCAGCACGCGTGCCTCGGCGGCGACGCGCACCGCGTCGGCGAAGTCGGTGCCCGCCTGCGGGTCGAGGTCGATGCGCAGCTCGTCGGGATGGTCGACGTCTTCACGGCGGACCGGCCACGGATGGAAGGTGATCGTGCCCATCTGCGCCGCCCAGCCGACGGTCGCCACCTCGGTGGGACAGACCTCGTCCGCGTGGCGACCCGACGGGAACTCGATGTGGGCCGTCTCTACGTAGTCCGGGGCTCCGCGGGGGATCCGCTTCTGAAAGAAGGCGTCGCCGCCGCCCTTCTCGCGCGTCGAGACGACGATGCCCGGATGCACGCCCTTCGGCCAGCGCTCGAGCGTCGTCGGCCGGCGCCCGAGGGCGCGCATGATGCCGTCATCGACGGCGAGGTAGTACTCGACGATGTCGAGCTTGGTGATCGTGCGCGAGCGCTCGGTGGGCGGGAAGATGACGCGATCGGGGCTAGTCACGCGCAGATCGCGCCCACCGGCGTCGATCGTCGTGGCCTCGGACGCGGGCATGCTCCGAAGTTCTACGGCACTGGACGGCCGGCGCGGGTGCGGCCACGCGCCGTTGGTCTTTCCCCCGAGCCTGACGCCGCTTTCCAGAGCGGCTCTCAGGACCTTGACTGGGTACTCTCCGTTCGTGATCTCGCCCGAGCACGCGATCGAGGCGATCGACGAGCGGTTCGGCGACCATCCCCGCCACCGCGCGCTCCATGCCAAGGGCAGCCTGAACTCGGCAACGTTCACCGCCACGCCCGCGGCGCGACGCCTAACCCGAGCCGCACACATGCAGGGCGACCAGGTGCGCACAACCGTGCGCTTCTCGAACGGAGGCGGTGACCCGAACCGACCCGACTACGCCCCGGACGTCCGCGGCCTCGCCGTCACCTTCCACCTGGCCGACGGCTCTCGCACCGACATCTCCGCCCAGACCGTTCCCCGCTTTCCGTTCAGCGACGTCGACCCGTTCATCGAGCTCGTGCGGCTCTCGAAACCGGGGCCCGCCGCCGCCCTGAAGCTGCCGCTGTTCCTCGCCCGCCATCCGTGCGCGCTCGGCGCCATGCGGAGCAACGCGGCGGCGCTCAAGCCGCCGCCGAGCTTTGCCGCGCGCAGGTACTACGCGTTCCACGCCTTCAGGTGGCTCGATGCCGAGGGGGGCGAGCGCGACGTCCGGTACACATGGAAACCGACAATCGACATCCCCGACCTGAGCCGCGACGAGGCGAAGGCGCTCGGCCGCGACTACCTCCGCGAGGAGCTCGCCGAGCGCCTCGAGGCCGGGCCGGTCCGCTTCGAGCTAGAGGTGCAGATCGCCGGCCCCGGGGACGACCCGAACGATCCCTCGGCCGTGTGGCCCGAGGAGCGCGAGCGGGTGGTCGTCGGCACCCTGGAGGTCACCGCGCCGACCGACGAGGGCGACGACTTCGTCTTCGACCCGACCCGGGTCACCGACGGGATCGAGCCCTCCGACGACCCGGTCTTGGCGTTCCGCCCGCGCGCTTACGCGATCTCACACGACCGCCGCACGGGCGCGACTTCCGCGTAGACGCTTACAGCAGGTGGGTAACGCCGATGCCGCGTGCGTGCTCGCTCAGGGGCCGTCCTCCCCGAGGCCGTACTCGTCGTGGCGCCGGATCCAGAACGCGGACTCATCGCCCTCGTCCCGCCCCTTCGGCGCCCGGTCGAGGATCGGGTAGTAGCCCATCAGGAACTCCAACCCGCGCGCGTGCGTCGAGTAGGTGTGGTAGACGACGCCGTCGGCCCTGATGAAGGCGCTCATCCCTGGTCCTTCCGAAACGAATCCGGCAACGTCGGTTCCCGTGGCGGCCGCCATCTGGCGCAGGAGCGGCGGCGGCTCGCCCTCGAGCAGAGGTCCCATCTGCTCGCGAACCTGCTCGTCGGTGTAGGAGACGCCGAAGTCGAAGTTGAAGTCGCTCTCCGCCGAGGAGACCCAGGGAAACACCCAGCCCATCCTCCGCTTGTACGCCTGGAGCTTCTCGAGCGGCGCGCGCGAGACGTAGAGCATCGTCACGTCGCGCGCGTGGAGATGAGGCAGCACGCCGTTGACCGCGTCGGCGCTTGACGAGCACACCGGGCAGCCAGCCTCGTAGCTCGGCCCGAACATGAAGTGGTAGACGAGGAGCTGGGAGCGACCGTCGAAGAGCTCGGCCAGCGTCCGCGTGCCCTCGTCGATCTCGAACCGGTACTCCTCCTCTACCGGCACCCACGGCAGCTCGCGACGCTGACGGGCGAGCTCGTCGGCCATCCGGGTGTGCTCCTTCTCGCGTCGCAGCAGCTCCTCGCGGGCGGCCTGCCATTCCTCGCGGGTGCCGACCTTGTGACCAGTCATCGCGGTCCTCTCTCACGCGTGTCCCGCAGACGGCGGGACACGCTCGGGTTGGTCTGGCCATGTCGCTCCCATCGCCGGCGACATCTTCGTCGAGCCCGGGACCTTGAACCCGGGCACGTCGTCGGGCGCCAAGACCACGGCGATCGCCAGCGTCGCCAGCAGGACGGCGACGCCGTACTTGATCGCCGCCTTCCAGGGGAGGAGCTTCTCGGCCGCGAGCAGCAGCGCGATGAAGGCCATCCAGCCAATGCTCATCACGCCGAGCGCAAACAGCGCCGACATCATCGCCCAGCAGCAGGCGACGCAGACGCCGCCGTGGTCGATCCCGGTACGCGCCGCCCCGAAGACGCCCGGTCGCCAGCGCTCGAGCAGCACCGAAGGGTTGCGGCAGTGGCGAAGGGAGGCATCCTTGAGCGTCGTCAGCTGATAGAGCGCCGCGCCGAGAAGCACACCACCGGCGAGATAGGGCCCCGCGTGGCCCCAAGAGAAGACATCGAGGTGGAGGGAGCGAACGCCCTCCACGATCGCGTAGATCACCATTCCGACAGCCCACCACGGCAACAGATAGCCGGCGACGAACGCCGCGCTCGTGAGGGCGCGCCGGCTATCCCGGCCCCATCGGTGCGCTCCCGCGTAAGCGGTCACCATCGGCATGAGCGGAGGGAGCATCATCGCCATCATCATCGGGATCCAGACGAGCGCGAAGCCCGGCGGGTCGCCGAGCTCCGTCCCGGGGCCAGAGTCCATTCCGGCCATCAGCGCGTAGGCGAGCACCCAGCCGAGCGCGGCCGCGGCGACGAGCGCCGCTACGAGCCCGACCTCGCTCCGCTCGCGTCGTCGGAAGCTCCGTTGAACCGCGGTCGCCGAGCCCATCACCCGTTCTCCGTACCCGCTTCGGCGTACTCGTCGCGGCGGCGCGGCCAGCCTGAGGACGTGCCGGCCTCGATCGGTGCCCTGACGCGTCCCTTGGGCGTGCGGTCGAGGAGCTGCCACGTGCCGTTCAGGACGTCGGTGCCGCGGTCGTAGCACGAGTAGGTGTGGTAGACGACGCCGCCCTCGAGGACGAACGCGCTCAGGGCCATCAGCTCCTCGCCATCCGGAGCGGCGGGTGCGAGCCGGAGCTCGGCTCGGCGCCGCGTGCCGAGGTTGTAGCCGGTCCCGGTCCGCCTCTGGTCATCGGTGAAGAGCGCGAAGTCGACGTTGAAGTCGCTGCCGAACGACGAGACCCACGGAAAGCGCCAGCCCATCCGCCGCCTGTAGGCGCGAATCTTGTCCAGCGGCGCACGCGAGGCGCACACCAGCGTCACGTCGTGGTGGTTCAGGTGCACGAGGGAGCCGTCGAGGTGGTCGGCGTAGAACGAGCAGCCGGGGCAGGCGGCCTCGTCGTCCGGTCCGAACATGAGGTGGTATACGAGTAGCTGCGAGCGTCCGTCGAAGAGCTCGGCCAGGGTATGCGTCCCCTCGTCGGTCTCGAACCTGTACTCCTTGTCCACACGCACCCATGGGAGCTGTTGGCGCTGGTGCGCGAGCTCGTCGCTCAAGCGGGTCAGCTCCTTCTCGCGCTGGAGCAACCGCTCCCTGGCGACGAGCCACTCGTCACGCGTTCCGACCTGTTGGTCCGCCACCGACTCCACCTCCTGTCCGTCCGTCCTCGGAAAAGCCGTCGCCCGGGGCGCTCATCCTCGCCACCACCGGTGTAGACCGGTGCGAAACCTGGGACTCATCGCTCGTACCGACCTGGAGGCTCTATGACCGAGATCAGCCCGCCCGAAGCACCGCTCGTCCAGACCGAGGCCGGCCTTCGGCCCGGCGGGGAAGGGTGGTTCGTCGTCAACCTCTCGGAGGCCGGTGCCATAGCCAGCGAGGACGCCGGTAGTGCCTGGACGTTCGAGGACCCGGCGCACAGATTCCCCCATTTCGGCATCAACATCCACGTGCTCCAGCCCGGTGAGCCGGCCTCCAAGTACCACGCCGAGGAGGCTCAGGAGGCGTTTCTCGTGCTCCAGGGCGAGGGCCTGCTCGTCGTCGGCGACGAGGAGCGGCGGCTGCGGCAGTGGGATTTCTTCCATGCGGCGCCGTGGACCCCGCACGTCCTCGTCGGTGCCGGGAGCGGTCCGTGTGCCGTCCTCATGGTCGGGGCGCGCTTCGCCGGGAAGGGCATCGTCTATCCCGTGAGCGAGGTCGCGGCGCGCTACGGGGCGAGCGTCGAAGCCGAGACGTCGTCGCCCCGGGAGGCGTATGCCGGCTGGCGACCGCCCGCGCCGGCTCGGAAACCGTGGCCTCCCGCATGACGTTCCCGCACCCGCAGCGGCGCCGCGTCGACCGGGTCGGTCGCCGCGGATAGGCTCGCACTCGTGGTCGACTTCCGGCTCGAGCTCGTGCAGGTCCCCGTCTCGGATGTCGACCGCGCGAAGGCCTTCTACACCGAGAAGGTCGGCTTCAACGCCGACCACGACCACCGTGTCAGCGACGAGATCCGCTTCGTGCAGCTGACGCCTCCTGGCTCCGGGTGCTCGATCGCCCTTGGAACCGGCCTCGGCGACATGAAGCCCGGATCGGTCCGCGGTCTCCAGCTCGTCGTCGACGACATCGAGGCTGCTCGGTCGGAGCTCGTCGGGCGCGGCGTCGAGGTCGGCGAGGTGCAGCACTTTCCCTGGGGCTCCTTCGTCTTCTTCAGTGACCCGGACGGCAACGGCTGGGCGGTTCAGCAGGTGCCCGAGCGATAGTCGCCGGACTTCTTACGTGACCGCACGCCATCGGCACCTTCGCGCTCTTGGTTCCCTGACGCCTGGGTGGGATGCCGCCCTCTCCGGTCTCCTCGCGTCACGTCTCCCCTTGACCCCCTCGACCCAGCGGGTTACGTTCGCCCGTAGGCGACGAGGAGGAGTGTCATGGCGGAGGCAGGTCTGTTTCTCGGTTGGGGTCAGGTCGTTCGAGGACGCGAGGAGCAGGCGCTCGAGCGCTTCAACGAGTCGATGCAGTTCTACGCGCGGCTCCAGGACCAGGGACGGATCGAGAGCTTCGACGTAGCCCTCCTCACCCCCCACGGGGGCCACCTCCAGGGGTTCATCCTGATCCGCGGGAGCGCCGAGCAGATCGACTCCCTGCGCCGCGACGAGGAGTTCGAGCGGCTCCAGCAGAAAGTCGACCTGATCGTCGACCGGCTCGGGATCGTCGACGCGCTCGTCGACGAGAGGCTCGCCGTGGGCATGGGCATCTATCAGGACTCCATCGGCGAGCTCCGCTAGGGCGTTGCGCGACGGCGGGAGGGGCAACCGCCATCGAATGCGAGCATGCCCCCCATCGAGCACCTGACGAGCGAGGACGCCGAGATCCTAAGGCTCGAGGCGGGGCCGGTTGCCGGTCACATGCTCAAGGTCGTGGTCGCCGAGCGGCCCGCCCGCGAGGATGATCTGCTCAGCGCCCTGAGGGAGCGGGTCGCCGCTGGCGTCGGCCACACGCCCCGCTGCACGCAACGGCTCGTCCCGACGCCCCTCGGCGTGGCGCCGCCGGCCTGGGTTCCCGACCCTGACTTCGACGTAGGGCGCCATGTCCGGCGCGCTCCGGTCGCCCGAGCCGACTGGGAGCGGTTCCGCGCAGCGGTCGCGAGCTCGATGGCCGAGCGCCTCGACCGCCGTCATCCGCTCTGGAGCGTGGAGCTGATCGAGGGGCTCGAAGACGACCGGGTGGCGTACATCCTGAAGATCCACCACTGCATGGCCGACGGCTTGGCCGCGATGCGACTCGCCGCGGAGCTCCTGTGGGACTCGAGCCCCGAGGCCGGCATCGCCCCGAACGGTGAGCGCCCTTCGCCCGGACCGATGCCGGGGCGTGCTCGGCTGCTCGCCTCCGGCGTGAGCGAGCGAGCGCGCGATCTGCGCGCGACGGGCGCCGCCGCCGCGAGGACGGTCGTTTCGCCGCCCCGTCGCCGGGCCGAGGAGGCGGAGCTCGCCCGCATACCCGGCACCGTACGGCGAGAGTTGCGCGCCGGTCACGGTCACTCCCCGCTCGACGCGCCGATCCATGGGAACCGCGAGGTGGCTTTCGTCTCCTGGCCGCTCGACGACCTCAAGCGCGCGGGCCACGCTCACGGCGCGACCGTGAACGACGTGCTCCTGGCGGCGGTCGCGGGCGGGCTCCGGGGCTGGCTCCTCGGGCGTGGTGAGGGCGTTCCCGATGCACGGGTCAAGGTCCCGGTCAGCATGCACCACGGCGAGGAGGGGCACGCCGCGCTCGGCAACCGCGACTCCTTCTTCTTCGTCGACCTCCCGCTGGGAGAGCGTGACCCCGTCCGCCGGCTTGAAGCGGTGCGGGGTGAGACGGCCGAGCGCAAGCGCGCGCACGACGCCGAAACGCTGTACGTGCTCTTCAACGACCTCGCTCACGTGTCCAAGCGTGCTTACCGGCGGGCGAACGCCATCGCCGGCAGACCGGGCGTCTTCTCGCTGTGCGTCTCGAACGTACCCGGACCGCGCGAGCGTCTGTACGTGCTCGGCGGGAGGATCGAGGAGGTCCACTCGCTCGCCGAGATCGGCGATCGTCACGGTCTGCGCGTCTCGGCGGTGTCCTACTGCGGCAGCGTCTCGCTCGGGCTCTGCGCCGATCCCGCGGCCATCCACGACCTGGACTCGCTCGCGGCCGCGCTCGAGGAGTCGCTCGCGGAGCTCGGCTAGCGGCTACAGCTCGATGTGCGAGCCGATCGTGACGATCCGGTCGTCCGGTATCCGGAAGTAGTCGGCGGGGCTTGTGGCGGCATGGGAGGTGGCCAGGAACAGCCGCTTGCGCCACCCGGCCATCCCTGGGGCGTCGGTGGGGACGATCGTCATCTTCGACAGGAAGTAGGTGGCGTCCGCCAGGCCGATGTCGCGCTCGAGCTCCTGGATGGCCGGGAGGCACAGGGCCTCGGGGACGTTGGGCTCGTCGCGGTATCCGAAGCGCGCGGTGACGTGGGAGATGCCGTCGTCTCCGTAGCCGAGATCGTCGACGGTCAGGCGCTCGCTCGGCGGGATGTGCGCCCGGCCGGCGGTCTCCGTCGACACGATGACCACGCTCTCGTGCAGCACGTGGTTGTGATCGACGTTCTCGCGCAGCGCGAGCGGCGTCGTCTGCTTGCCGGCGTGGAGGAAGATGGCGGTGCCGGCGGGACGGTAGATCGGTGGATCCATCGACCGGATCTCCTCGACGAAGTCGGCGAGATCGCCCTCCTGCTGCCGGCGCCGCGGCGTGAGCAGGTCCTGGCCCTTGCGCCACGTCGCGAGTACGGCGAACAGCACCACGGCCACCGTGAGCGGGAACCATCCGCCCTCGGCGATCTTCGGCAGGTTGGCCCCGAAGAATGCGAGGTCGGCGACGAGGAACGTGAGGCATCCCGCTGCCACCATCCACGCCGGTTTGTGCCACAGGGTCCGGATCGCGACCAGGAAGAGCACGGTCGTGACCACCATCGTTCCGGTGACGGCGATCCCGTACGCCCCGGCGAGCCCCGACGACGACCCGAAGCCGAGGACGAGGACCACGACCCCGACGAACAGGAGCCGGTTGACCGCAGGACCGTAGACCTGCCCCCTCGCCACCCCCGACGTGTGGCGGAAGTTGAGGCGCGGCACGAAATGAAGCTGCATCGCCTGGCGCGTGATCGAGAACACGCCGGAGATGACCGCCTGCGAGGCGATCACGGTGGCCGCGGTGGCGAGGAGGACGGCGGGAATCTGGCCCCACCCGGGCATCAACAGGAAGAACGGCCGGCTGACCGCGGCCGGCGACTCGAGGATGAGCGCGCCCTGTCCCATGTAGTTGAGCATGAGCGCCGGGAACACGAGGACGAACCACGCGCGGCGGATCGGGGCGGGACCGAAGTGACCTCGGTCGGCGTAGAGCGCCTCGGCGCCCGTGAGCGCGAGCACGACGCCGCCCAAGGCGAAGAACGCCACGCCGGGCTCGGTGAGGAAGAAGTCGACGGCATAGGTCGGCGACAGGGCACCGAGGATGGACGGGTCGCCGACCACCTTTGCGAGACCCGACACGGCCAACACGCTGAACCACAGGAGCATCACCGGACCGAAGAGCCGCCCCACCGCCCCGGTTCCGAAGCGTTGAATGCCGAACAGGAGCACGAGCACGGCCAGCGCGATCGGCACGACGAGGTGCTGAAGCGATGGCGCCGCCACCTCGAGCCCCTCGACCGCCGAAAGCACGGAGATCGCCGGGGTGATCATCCCGTCGCCGTAGAAGAGCGCGGCGCCGAACACCCCGAGCGCGACCAGTGAGGCCATCCGGGCTCGCGTCGAGGCGACGCGCTCGACGAGAGCGATCAAAGCCATGATCCCGCCCTCTCCCTCGTGGTCGACCCGCATGAGGAAGGTGACGTACTTGATCGACACGACGAGCGTCACCGCCCAGAAGACGAGCGAGATCACCCCGTACACGCCCGGCGGCGTGGCGGGCACGCCCTCGCTCGAGAAGACGGCGTTGAGGGCGTAGAGGGGACTCGTGCCTATGTCGCCGAAGACGACCCCGAGCGCGGCGAGGGTGAGGGCGGCCTTGCCGCTTCTGGGCGCCGCGGCCCCGCTGTCGTCGGCTTCGCTCTCGGCGGGAGCCTCACGATCATCCGCGGACGGCGCGCCGCCGTCCGCACGCGCGGTTGGTGACCGAGAGGAGCGCTCCGCCGCTTCGGCGTCGTCCGAGGTGCCCTCTGGCACGCCGGAGAGGTTACTCGGGCCGGTGTGCGCGGTAGCGGGCGAGGCGCAGCTAGCCCCTCGCCTCCTTGGCTATGAGCTCCTCGCCGCCGAGTGCAGACGAGACGACCGGCCGGGTGGCCGCGGTGCCGCCCTCGTAAACCCAGCGTCGATCTTTGGACGCGAAGCTAGACTACCCACGAGAACTCGATCTGCTGCTCGTTCTCGGTGCAGTCGACCTCAACTACCTCGCTCGCTATTCGGCGAGTCAAGCAACAAACCCCCGGTCGTGCGGCGCAGATCGAGGTTCATGGTCCAGGCGACGTTGCCCGGCTGGAAACGCTCACGAGAAGAGCGCGACGCTCATGACCTGCGCCAGCTCGTCTCCGAGCGCGAGCTCGCGGTCGCCCACGCGCACGGTGAGCGGTCCGCCGAACGGTTCTCGTCGGACGAGCTGGAGCTCGATGCCCGGTGCAAGCCCGTGGTCGGCCAGGTAGCGGAGCATCTCGGGTTTCGAGTCCGAGACTCTCACGAAGGTCCCGCAATCGCCCGGCTCCAGGTCGGCGAGGACACGAGTCTCCTGAGCTTCGACGACGCCGTCGCGGGAGGGGATCGGGTCGCCGTGTGGGTCGTAGACGGGGTGCCCGAGCTTGTCGGCGATGCGCTGCTCGAGCTCTTCGGAGAGCACGTGCTCGAGGACTTCGGCCTCGTCGTGCACGCGATCCCAGGGAACGTCGAGCTCGTCGGTGAGGAACCGCTCGAGCAGCCGATGATGGCGGACGACCTCGAGCGCCACCCGCTCGCCCTCTTCGGTCAGCTCGACGCCCCGATAGCGTTCGTGCCTGGCGAGGCCGAGCTCGTCGAGCCTCTTGGTCATCGCTGACGCCGAGCCCGGAGTGACGTTGAGCTGCTCGGCGAGCGTCCCGGTCGCCACCGGCTCGCCGGTCCGCTCGTGGAGCGCATAGATCGCCTTGAGGTAGTCTTGGACGGCCTCGGAGAAGGTGCCCGGACCGGGACTGTCGGACGCTGCCATCAGTTCGGGATCAACAGGCCGGTGGCGTAGAGCACGGCGACGCCCGCAAGTATCCCGCCGACGCTCGCCGGATAGAGAGCTCTGCCGGCGCGGTCTCGAATGCTCGGCACGAGCTGCTGTACGACCTGCACGATCGCCCCGACGCCGACGCCGAGGAGCAGGCCGGCGACCTCGGGGTTGTACGCAGAGGCGCCGAGGAAAGCGCCGAGGATGGCGGGCGCGCCGGCTATGAGCCCAAGGCCCGCGAGCGTCGGGAGGGACGGACTGCGCCGCGAGATCGGGGCGACGATGGCAAGCCCCTCGGTCGTGTTGTGGAGGGCAAAGCCCACCACGAGGAAGGTGCCGAGGGCGAGCGAGCCGACGGCGTAGGCGGAGCCGATGGCGAGACCCTCGCCGAGGTTGTGCAACCCGATGCCCACCGCCACGAGCAGGGCGAGCTGGAGCTCCGAGGCGCCGGCGACGCTCGCTTTCTCTCGGCGCGCCTTCAAGTAGCTCTCGACCGCCACCAAAGCCAGATAACCGCCGGCCGCGCCGACAAAGACGAGCGTCGGACCGCCGAGCGCCCCCGAGCCTCCCTCGACGAGCTCGAGGCCCTCGAGTGACCCGTCGAGCGCGAGGAAGGCGAGTAGCCCGATCGTGAAGGCGAGGAACATCCGGAGCCAGTGCTCGCGAACCTGGCGCAGAAGGGGCAGGAAGAGCATGCCGAGCAGGACCGGGACGACCCCCACGTAGGTCCCGAGCGCCGCCATCAGACCGAAGAAGCCCGCGCCCGCCTCCGGCGTTTCGACCGCGAGCTCGATCTCGTGCTCGATCGTCGCTCCCGTCGAGGTGAGCATGGTGATCAGGTAGGGCTGGCCCTCGTTCCAGGGGTAGTTGAGCGTGAGCTTCTGCGTCCCGAGGCGGCCGACGGGGTCCGTGTCGTTCTCGAAGTCCACGTAGGCGTCGTTGACGAAGACCTGGGCGACCTCGACCGGGTCGGGACCGGCATTGCGAACCGTGAGCTCGATCACCCCGGGACGCAGGACGGTCTGCTCCACGGCGAGCTCTTCGATGGGAGGACCGCGGCGCTCGTCGAGGCCGGGCGCGCCCAGGACCACGAAGGCCGCGAGGGCGGCGGCGATGAGCGCGAGCGGGACAAGGGCGAGCAGCCACACCGGTACGTTCGCGAAGCGCGGGCTCCGGGCGGAGGCAGTCGTGCTCGAGTCCATCACCTGACCCCGAAGAAGCCCATCCAGCCGAGCTCGGCGAACTCCGACTTGTGGGCATGGAACATGACCTGGCCGGGGAAGCGGAAGCGCAGCTCGCAGACGCCCCGCTGCCCTTGCCCCTGGATGACCGTGTCGGTGAGCTCGGTCGGGCCCAGTGATGTACCCGTCGGGTAGTAGTCGAAGAAGTGGCCGTGGATGTGGAAGGAGTTGATGGGATCGAACTCGAGCGTGTTGACCAGGTAGATCCGCACAAGCTCGCTGCGACTGACCTCGATCGGCTCGTTGACGTGATGGAAGGCGACGGTGTTGACCGCGTAGACCTGATTGCCCTCGGCGTCGAAGTTGGTGTTGAAGCCGTTCATGACCATGACCATCTCGTCCGCCTCCGGCCGCCCCTTCTTCGGGTCGACGATGAAGGCGCCGTAGAGCCCTCGCGCGATGTGCTCGGCCAGCGGGCCGACGTGGCAGTGGTAGAGATGGAGCCCGAATGGGTCGGCGTCGAACTCATAGGTCGTGTGCTTGCCGGGCGCGATCACACCGGCTCCCTCCTCGGGGATGCCGTCCATGGCCGGCCGATGGAAGCCGTGGAAGTGCATGGTGTGCGGATGCCCGCTCGCGTTGACGAAGCGGACCCGCAGTGCCTCCCCCTCCCGACAACGCAGCGTCGGCCCCGGAACGCGGCCACCGAAGGTCCACGCGGGAAACTTCACGCCCGGGGCGACCTCGATCTCCTTGTCGAAGGCGACGATCTCCCACTCGCGCAATACGCGTCCGCTCGCTAGGCGTCGGGTCTTGCCCCAGTCGAAGTCGCGCAGGATGT
>Ga0126312_10002448_pt1 | contig 12414 bp, 16 predicted proteins | sample Plot104A_FD_92537 | JGI IMG/M metagenome (GOLD analysis project Ga0126312, IMG submission 92537) | Serpentine soil microbial communities from UC McLaughlin Reserve, CA, USA - Plot104A | ecosystem: Environmental > Terrestrial > Soil > Grasslands | place: USA: UC McLaughlin Reserve, Lake County... | reverse complement strand
TGTCGGGGGGCGAGGTGCTGTAGCGCAGCGATGAAGGCCAGCTCGATGCTCTCGCGACGCTCGTATCGCGCCTCGGGCCCCTCGCGCCCGTCCTCGCCGCCGATCTCCTCGTCGGGATAGGGCTGCACCCACACCGACTCGCCGAGCGGCTCCCCGGGCTCGTGGCCGGGCCCGGTGGCGGGGCCGTAGTCGATCGGGAGCACCCGCCTGCGCCGGCGGGCGAGCGCGTCGAGGCACGCGTTGGTCGCGATCGTGTACAGCCAGCGGCGGAGGTTGCCCGCGTCCTCGAGGCCCGCCAGGCCGCGCCACGCGCGCAGCAGCGTGTCCTGGAGGGCGTCCTCGGCATCGTGGACCGAGGCCATCATCCGATAGCAGTGGGCGTGGAGCGCGGCGTGGTGGGGCTCGACGAGTCGCCGAAAGGCATCCTCGTCGTCCCCGCGAGCGGCATCGAGCAGCTCGCGCTCCGGCACGCTCGAGCCTGTCGCGACGGGACCCATGCGCTTCACCACCTTAGACCGGGCCGGGAGGGCGAAACTCATCGATCGGCGATGAGTTTCGCCACCGGCGCGGGTCCAACAAAGCAGGAGATGCGGGCCCCCGCCAATCCGGTCGTTCACCTGGAGCTCCACACAGGCAACCTGCCGCGTGCATGCGGGTTCTACACGAGCCTGTTCGACTGGCGGGCGGAGACGGTCCACATCGGGGCCCGCTCCTACCTCACGTTGGGGCTGGGCAACCGCATCGAGGGCGGCGTCACGGAGGCGGACATCGAGCAACCGCTGTGGATTCCCTACGTCGAGGTCGACAACGTCACGACGGTCACCCAGCGCGCATCCCAGCTCGGCGCGTCCGTGGAGCTCGGTCCTCGAGAGGGCCCGGCGGGGTGGCGAAGCGTGATCGCCCCGCCCGCGGGGGCTGCCATCGCCCTGTGGCAGCCGAAGCCCGGCGGTCTGCGCTAGCCGGTCCGGGCTACGGGCCGACGCGCCTGAAGAAGACGCTGGCGGGGTCGTCCCCGTGCGACTGCGAGAAGAACGGCGTGAAGTCATCGCCCGCGTTCGCCAGGCCCTCGTAGTCGCCGGTGAAGAATCCGGTCGAGGTAAGGGGCGCCTGGCGCATGTCGAAGGATGCGTCGGTGAGACGGTCCTCGTTGCCCCAGTTGCCGGAATTCGCGCACGCGGTGGGGCTCGTCGGGTGGCAATGAACGACGAAGTAATCCGTCTTCAAATCGGCCGCGCCCGTGTTGTTGCGGAAGTCGTAGTAGGTGACGGCGATCGTTCCGTCGTCCGCGACGTCGACCGATGCCGTGAACGCCTGCTGGTCTCCCGCCGGGATGTTGGTCGGCGTCGCGTTCACCTTGACCGGTGTCGACCATGTACGGCCGCCGTTGTTCGACTGGGAGAAGGCGATCGAGTCGTTCTCGAACCCGCTGAAGCGAGCGTCCTGCCACACCGCGTACAGCCTGCCGTTGTTCTCGTTCACCGCGACGTCCGGAATGATGTCGCCGGTCCTCACGTCGTCGCCCGTCTCAGGATCCGTGACGCCAATCGTCTGCAGCCTGTCGACCAGAGTCGGCGCGGACCACGTGTCCCCGTCGTCGTTGGAGCGCAGCACTCTCACGGTCCACGCCCGCAGCTTGTTCGTCTGCTCGCCGTTGAACTCGGCGAACAGGTCCACCAGCGTGCCGTCCGGAGGCACGACGATCTGGTTGGCGATCGTCTGGTCGTTCTGGCCGGGATCGTAGATCTGGCGGGCGTCCTCCCAGGAGTCGCCGCCATCGGTGCTGCGGTTGAACCAGATCGGGCCGCGGAATGCCGCGGTCACGAACCCGGAGATCACGCTGGCCCGCTCGCTGTTCGGGAACAGGAGGCGATCCCAGATCGCGTACACGTTGTCTTCATCCGTCGGGTCGGCCGTCATCGACTGCTTGTCGTTGAAGACGTTGGCGTCGAGGTCTCGAATCACGACCTCGGGATCGGACCAGGTCAGGCCTCCGTCCGTCGACTTGCTCGCCAGCAGGGCGTGGTCGAAGTCCTCGGGATCGAACGGCGGCGCGATGTCGTTGAACGAGAGGGAGAGCTGGTAGAGCGTGCCGTCCGGGCCGAACGAGACCCACGGATCGGTGGTGCGCTGGTAGTTGCCGAAGTTCGCGGCAGTCCCACCCGAGCACACCGTGACGTTGGGAAGAACGACCTGCCTCCAGCTCGAACCGCCGTCGAAGCTCGCACCCACGACATGGCCCCTGGCGCCGCCGTTCGACCACCGGTCCTGCTGCCACATCCCGACGATGTTGTCCTCGACGATCCCGTCGCCGTCCTGATCGGTCGGGTTGACGTCGACCCATGGCTCCACCTCGCTGTTCGGGAACACCTCACCGGACTGGCCGTCGACGTCATCGGCGGTGCAGTCGTTGAACGGACTCGCGCCGGAGGCCTGCACCGGCGGTCCCGTTGCGAAGTCGCTCGCGGCGGCCGGCTGGAGAGCGAAGGCCAGCGCGGCGGCCGTGACCGCCGCCACGCCGAATGCCGATCGCCGAACCGTCCTCACCTCTCGTTCCCTCAGCCGCGGCGTACCCGAAATCGTTGCGCTCGAAACCCGATCCGGCGCGAGGAACGACGGCTACACGCCTGAGCGGTCACCGCACCGGACCCCGGGACACCCGGCGCGGCGCGCTCGCCTCCGGATGACCGTTCGCGGTTCCGCGGACCGCCCGCTCTCCCCCACCTCACCCGGATCAGGGTCGGGGCGGGCGGAAGCCTCACATCATTTGAACGTGATCGCGTTCTCGCTCGGCTGGCACAGTGAGCGTGCTCAGAGCTCCAAAGATCGGGCGCTACTGCCTGACCGCGCTTACCGTGACGGACACGGGGACGCCGTGGTCGTTGTCCACCGTGGCGAAGTTCGAATCAGTCAATACCGCCGAGATGCGTACGGACCACGGGCCGCTTGTCGCAATATTCACGATGTTGCTCACTTCGGATCCGACGGGCACGGAGACGGTCACAGAGTTATCACCGGTCGCACGAAGGAACTTGCGGTAGTCGCGGCCGCCCAGCGGGACGCTGACGCTGCACGACGTGCCGGGGCAAGCCACGCTTCCGGTGCGGCCGCCGACCGAGGCCCCATCCCGCTGCGTCGACACCTGGCCGAGCACAAGGGTGTGGCTCGCGTTCGCGGCCGGGGCTGCGAAAAGCGCGACCGCGCACAGCGACGCCACAAGCGCCGCGCCAAGCTTCATCCGTCGTCTTGTCATGTCGTCCTCCTTCCGTGGGCGGGCGCGGCCGAGTGCGACGTGCCCGTCTACGTACGCCATACGCAGTTAGTCAGTTGATCTGAGAAGCTGGCCGGGGCATGAAGGAGGGACGCCGACCTGGACCCGAGCCCCGCTTTACTCGCGAGGAGCTCGCCCGCCGTGCGCTCGCGATCATGGATGCTCACGGAACAGAGGCGTTCACGATGCGCGGGCTGGCTGAGGAACTCGGGATGGGCACGATGGCCCTGTATCGCTACTTCCCGAGCAAGGATGACCTGATGGACGCCGCGATCGAGGTGGCCGCCCCAGAGATCGAGCTGCCTGAGCCCGGTGCGGCTCCGTGGAAGGAGCAACTGGGCGGCCTGGCGCGGGCGCTCTTTCAGGGCGGCCTGAAGCACCCCAGCGTGGCCCGCGAGCGCTTCGAACATCCCCTTCAAACCCCGGGCGCCATGCGGATCACCAACTGCGCGATCGCGCTGCTACTCGCGGCGGGACTGAGCAAGCGTGACGCCGTTGCGGCGTTCAAAGCCCTACTCGTTCACACGCTCGGCGCGGCGGCGTTCGCCGCGTCCGAGTCACGAGCTGTGGTGCGGGAAAGGGCGAGCAAGGGCCATCGGGCGGTCCCCGGTGACGAGCTCCCGGCGATGGCCGCCGTGGCGAACGAGTTCACGGCCGCGCTCGGCGGCGACCAGGCGTTCGAGCTCGGGCTTGCTGCACTGCTCGATGGGATCGAGCTGCGGGCGACGAGCTAGCAACCCCGCGTCGCCCGGGGGATCTGGGGCTGGCGGTCGTGTTTCTTCTGGGATCATCTGGGTACGCTGTACGCGATTGTTTGCTTTCGATTGCTGACGACGCAAGGAAGGTCAATGACACCGCGCACGAGCTTTCTCACATCCGTGATCGCTGGTCGGGACCTCGGCGCGCTGAGCGGGCCGCTGATCGGGGCCAGCTTCATCGGCGGGGCGGGCGGAGGCGTCGCTCTGTCCGACTATCCCTACCCGCTGCCCGGCTCGACTCCGAAAGAGGTCCGGCGGTATTTCGGCGAGAGCTCCACTCCGGGCCGGCTGAGTGCCATCGGCCAGTTGATCTCGGCCGTCTCGCTGGTCCGATTCACCGTGTCGGTGGCGAAGCTGGCACGGCGTGCCGAACCGCCATCGCGAACGCTGCGCGCCGCAGCCATAGTCGGTGGCGGCGTTGCGGCCGCATCGCTCGCCACCTCCGCGGCGTGCGCCGCGGCGCTCACCGGCGACAGGGGGCGACGGGATTCGAGCGCCGTCGCGCTGCACCGCTGGGGCTTTCTCGCCGGTGGGCCTGTGCACGGCGCGGGCTTCGGAGCGCTGGTTGGCGTACTCGGCCTCGCCGGATCGCGGACCGGCGAGCTGCCCCGGCCACTCGCGAACGCGGCGCTGGCATCCGCGGCGGCTGGGCTGCTGTCACCGCTCTACCTTGTCACCGAGCGTGCCGCGTTGTTGATCCCGGCCGGCCGCGTGACCGGCCTGATCGTCAGCGGCATCGCCGGAGCCCGGCTCAGCCGACAGCCGGTGAGGTCGCGGAGATGACTTCAGAGAAGGAGTCGGGTATGGCTGCCGGGCCCAGACCGATGCTTGACGGGAAGGTCGCGATCGTGACCGGCGCCAGCCGGGGCATAGGCGCCGCGGCGGCACGCGTGTTTGCCGAGTCCGGCGCCGCAGTCGCGGTCGCGGCCCGCACCGCCGACGCGCTGGAATCGGTTGCGCAGGAAATCATCGCAGCCGGCGGCCAGGCGATCGCCGTTCCAACCGACGTGACCGATGCGGAAGCCGTCGAGCGGCTGGTCGACACGACCGTCCAGAGGTTCGGCCAGCTTGATATTGCCCTCAACAACGCTGGCGGGGGAATCAGCGGCAAGGCGGCCCTGGCCGACGTCCCGACCGAGGACCTCGATTGGGCGCTGAATCTCGACCTGCGCGGCGCCTTCCTCTCGATGAAGTACGAGGTCTCGGCGATGCTTGAGTCCGGCGGCGGCGCGATCGTCAACGTCTCGTCGGGTGCGGGCCGCAAGGCCGGTGCCCCGGGTCTTTCCACCTACGTGGCGGCGAAGCACGGCCTCGAAGGGCTGACCAAGGCCGCCGCGCTCGACTACGCCGCGGAAGGGATACGCGTGAACGCGGTCGCTCCCGGCCCGATCGATACCGAATCGATGGCCTTCGGCAGCGAGGAGGGTCGGCGCATGGCCGCCCAATCGGTCCCGATGCAGCGGTTGGGCCGACCTGGGGACGTGGCGCTTGCCGCGCTGTGGCTGTGCTCGGAGGAGGCGTCGTTCATCTCCGGCGCGATCCTCCCGATCGACGGCGGCCAGGCCGCGAGGGGCTAATCACGATGGCCGTGACGGGCGACACCCTGACGATGCCCGACGGGACGTCGTTCTGCATCATCGAGTCCGCTGCCGACAGCGGTGGCAGGCGGATCGAATTCGAGATCACGATGGCTCCTGGCGCGCAGGGGCCACCGAAGCATTTTCACCCACGGCAGGACGAGAGCTGGAACGTGATCGAGGGGGCGCTGTCGGTGTTCGTCGACGATGACTGGCGCACGCTAGGCGAAGGCGACTCGCTCTCCATCCCGCCGAACACGATCCACACTCTCCGCAACCGATCCTCCGACGACGTGCGCTTTCGCGACGTCCACGAGCCGGCACTCGACTTTCAGGAGTACATCGAGGCCCTGCACCGCCAGACCGCCGCGGGGAAGATGACGAGCCGGATGACCCCCTCCACACTCATCCATGGGGCGATGGTGCTGCGCCGGCACCGGACGACCCAACTCAGCGCGAGCCCGGCGCAACGAATGGCTGAGACCGTGCTCTCAGGCATCGGACAAGCGCTGGGCTACCGGGCGGGCTGAGCGCCGGGTGGTCCCCCTCAGCCTGTCCGCGCTCACCGTTCGCGACCGGATCCAGCTGTCGATCCTGGACGTCCTCAGTATGCGGGGCCTGTACCTCGGACGGCGCTCAACGAAGATCCACGTGGCGCTGTACCGGAGGACCAAAAACAGGGCGGAAGCAGGCCTCCCTTTAGTAGAGCATATGCTCTACTTCTTCCCGAGAGATGACAGGAGACAATGAGCACTGCGCGCGCAGCTCGGGCTCGGCGGGCTCGAGGCTTCGGACGCCGTGAGCTGAGCCGCGCGCCGTTCACTCGCAGCTATGACGATGGACAGGGAGCGTGCCGCCGGTTTCATCGCCGCACTCCACCGTGCCCAGGAGCAGCTCTACCGACGGAGCGATGACGCGGCAGTCCGCCGTCTGCTGAGCCCAAATGTCGTCTGGCATGTCCCTGGGGCGAGCCCGATCGCGGGCCGCTACGAGGGCATCGAGGAAGTGATCGCGTATATGCGGCACCGCCGCGATCTCGCCGGCGGGAGTTTTCGGATGCACCGGCGCGAACTCCTGATCGGCGAGGGAGAGCAATTCGCCGCGCTCACCGACGGGAGCGCGGTAATCGACGGCCGCCTGCGCAAATGGTCGACCATCGGCCTTTATCGCCTCCGGGGCGGGCGGCTCGCCGAGTGCCGGCTGATCCCGTTCGATCAGGCGGAGTTCGATTCGACCTGGGGATATCGGTCCGGTTAGGGGCACGCGGGGCTAGCCCCGTACGTCTTCGAGCACCGCGCGAACGGCGGCCTCGACTCCCTGACGCCGCTGCGGTGAGAGCTTCTCGCCGTTGGTGAGCGGGCGTCTGACGGCGCCGTGGGGGAGGTCGAAGACCGCCATGAGCACGCGATCGAGCGATGTCCTCGACGCACGGCCGTAGAGGCGGCGGGCGAGATCCTTGACCACCGCCTCGACGGGCTCGTTCAGACGCTCGAGCTCGGCGCTTTGGCGCGGATTGGGACGCCGGCCGGCCAGGTCTTCACGCCGGAAAGAGAGAAGCAAGCGGGCATCTGCGGGGTGGTCGACGCAGAAGTCATAGACCGCGAGCGCAGCCCCTACGGCCGCCTCACAGGGGTCGTCGTGCTCGGCGGCGGCGGCGAAGCGCGTCTGTGAGCGCTTCACTGCGCGAATCCATATCGCGCCCAACAGATCGTCGGCCGATCCGAAGCGATGGTAGATCGAGCCTACCGGTGCACCGCTGGACTCGGCGATCGCGGCGATGGTGGCGGCGCCCAGGCCGTGGTCGAGGACGACTCCCCGCGCGGCGTCCAGGATCGAATCGGTGGGGTGAAGTTCTGGGCGAGGCACGGCGGAACTCTAGGTCGTGGAGAGGAAGTCCTGGGGCAGGCCTCGGATCGCAGGGAAAACATCTCGATAAGTAGAGCATGCACTCTACTTGCCGGTGGTGATTCGTCCCCGTGTGCAGCGCGCCGAGGAACCCTGGGCGCGGGGCTTCGATCCGTGGCCGCTTGCCTATGCCGGCCTGGCGGCGCCAACCGACTCCATCGCTGCCTGGCGCAAGCGGTCTGTCGATCACGGGTTACGCGACCGCTCAGCGGACGGAAGACGCTAACATACATGCATGCTTGTACGAACACCTGATCGGGCCAGTGGCCCCTCGATAGCGACCGAATCCGCGAGCGACCGCCGCTCTACGCAGGCGGACCGAAGCGCGCGCACGCGCAGCGCCTTGCTCGAGTCGGCCGCGAGGGAGCTCTCCCGCTATGGCTACGGCAACGTCATCCTGGAGCGGGTGGCGAGCGAGGCCGGCTACACCCGCGGAGCGCTGTACCACCAGTTCACGAACAAGGAGGATCTCGCCTTGGCCGTGCTCGATTGGGTCCACGAGCGCTGGATGCGCGAGGTGAGTGACCCGGCCAGGCAAGAGGCCGATTCGGTCGCTGAGCTGATCGCGCTGGCGCGCGGTCACGCTGTCTTCTGCAGGCGAGACGTCGCCCGCGTCGTGATGGCGCTGCGGGTCGAGTTCAGCGGCCAAGACCATCCGGTGGGACGCGGGATCGCGCGCATCTCAGACGGGGGTGTCAAGCGCGTCGCTCGTCTGATCGACGCGGGGCGCAGAATGGGGACGATTCCACCCGGCCCGCCCGCCAGGACGGTCGCGCGCGCGTTCTTCGGTGCCCTGGAGGGCACGGTCATCCAGGTCGCGGGACAGGCGCCACACGATGAGGTGCTGGCGGCGCGCGCGGTCGCCGGCGTGCTCGGACTCGACCCCGCCGCGCTGCCCACGTCGCTCGAAGCGCGGCGCCCAGGAGGGCCGTGATCGAAGCCGTATTTCGTGGTCCCTACAGAAAGGTCGCATCCCATGCATCCGTTCCGCAGCGCACTTGAGACAGGCGAAGTCGACGACGTGCTTGAGCTGACCTCGCCGGATGTCGTCTTCAACAGCCCGGTCGCATTTCGCCCCTACCACGGACGCAAAGCACTCGGCGCGATCCTGCGCGCCGTAACCCGCGTCGTTCGGGACTTCCGATTCGAACGCGAAATCGGCGCCGAGGGGTCCAGCGACCAGGCGCTGGTGTTCAGAGCGCGAGTGGGAGACCGCGAGCTGCAGGGGTGCGACTTCCTCCACATCGGCGAGGACGGGCTGATCGACGAGTTCACCGTGATGGTCCGCCCGCTCTCTGCTGCACTCGCCTTCGCAGAGGCGATGAAAGCCGAGGTTGCCGTGATGGAACGCGAGTTGGGTGCGGCGGGCGCGTGAGCGCCTCCGGCCCCATACACGCGACTGCATGGATCGGGGATCGCTCATGAGACTCCCGAACACGGCGCACACCTCCCACCCCTGGCGGATCCACGAGCTCACCCGCGACTTCCGCCTCGAGGACGTGTGGGCGCTGCCGACGCCCGGCGGCGCGGACGAGTTCCCCCGGCTGGTGCAGCAGATCGCCGTGGGCGACACGTCGACGAACCCCTCCCGCGCCGCCCGCGCGCTGTTTGCGATCCGTTGGAAGGTCGGGGAGCTGCTCGGCTGGGATGACCCAGACGCCCGCCACGGCTCGCAGCGGCCGACGCTTCGCGGCCGGTTGCCGGTGGATCTGCGCGAGGCACCGGGACCGGACTTCGACACGCTTCCCTTCACCTCGCTTTACCTGCTCGACGACGAGTGGGCGGCGGAGATCGTCAACCGGACCGTTCACGGGGTGATGCACATCGGCTGGGTCCCGGACGGGACCGGCGGCTACCGCGGCCAGATGGCCGTTCTGGTGAAGCCGAACGGGCTGCTCGGGGCCGCCTACATGGCCGCGATCATGCCGTTCCGGCACCTGATCGTCTACCCGCCCCTGATGCGAGAGATCGGGCGGGGATGGCGGTCGGCCGCTGAAGGCGACCAACCAGCGAACGTAGGGATCGCCGCCGCCAAGGCCGGCGGCGCGCGGTGATCGAGTTCGACCCAGCAAGGGCTCGTCCCGGTGCGCTACTCCGTCTCCTCGCGTCCCCCTGACCGTCAACCCGCTCAGCGTCCGCGCGCTCGCCGCGACGCTCGACTGTGACGAGCTCTCGGGATTCCTCGGCACCGCTCTCGCGCAACTCTCTATAGAGGGTCATGGGCAGCCTTTCCTTGTGGAGCGGGGTTTAATTAGAGGATTTCCTCTAGTATTCCCGGAATGCAACCAAATCCGCGGCGCTCCCGGGGACGCCAGATCTCCGGGGGCGCGCCGCCCGAAGGGAGTCAGCATGGGATCTGACGCTGAAGTGGCACTGGGAGTAATCCGCGCCGTCCATGAGCGCGCCGACGAGCGCCTCATGGAGCTCTTCCACGACGACGTCCAGCTCCACGACGCCGCCTCGCTGCCCTACGGAGGGGTCGTCGAGGGCAAGGCATCGATTCAGGAGCAAATCGAGAGCGCGCCCGAGGAGACGTGGCTCGGGACGTGGGGCCCGGTCCAGCCGACCGAGGCCGAGCGCAGGATGGACCCCCGGGTGCTCTCCGAGAACGACGGCGAGGTTGTCGTCCTGTATCACCAGCGCGCGCTGGCTCCCGACGGCGAGCGCTTCGACTCGCCCGTGATCGGCCTGTACGAGGTCCGCGACGGAAAGCTCGCCCGCGCCCAGATGTTCCATTACGACACCGCAGCGATCAACGCATTCCTGGAGCGCGCCCGCGAGGCCAACGCGAGCCAGACCGCGTGACCGAGAACCTGGAGCTCGGGCTTGAGCCGGGCCCGATCGCCTACCTCGACAGCGGCGGCGAGGGACCGCCGATCGTCCTCTGCCACGGCCTGCTGATGGACGGAGGGCTGTGGGACGAGGTAACCGCGGAGCTCAGACCCGATTTCCGCTGCATCCGCCCAACACTGCCGATGGGCGCGCATCGAAAGCCGATGCGCGATGGGGCCGACCTCTCGCTGCGGGGCCAGGTCCGGATCCTGGTCGAGCTCCTCGAGCGGCTCGAGCTGCGCGAGGCGACGCTCGTCTTCAACGACTGGTGCGGCGCGCAGATCCTGATCGCAGAGAACTGGGACCAGCGGGTCGGACGCATCGTCTTCGCCTCGTGTGAGACCGACGACAACTACCCACCGGGCCTGCCCGGCAAGGTCGCGGCGCTCGCCGCGAGCGTACCGGGCGGCCTCGCCGCCGCGATCAAGCCGCTTCGCTTCCGGGCGCTGCGGCGGCTGCCGCTGACCTTCGGGCTGATGTCGAAGCGAGCGGTCCCGGGCCAGCTCTTCGACCGCTGGCTCGAGCCCGCGACCACTCGGTCGGAGATCCGAGCGGATTTGCGGAAGTACGCGGGTGACACGCGGGCTGGGCGTGCAGAGCTCGTCGCGGCGAACGCCAGCTTGGGTCGGTTTCGCAAGCCTGTACTCGTCGCGTGGGCCGCAGAGGACAGGGTGATGCCACTCGGGGCGGGCCGGCGGCTCGCGGACTCGTTTCCGAATGCGCGCTTCATCCAGATCCCAGACAGCCGCACGCTGATCCCGATCGACCAGCCCCGGGCGCTGGCCGAGGCGATCGCGCAGTTCGTCTCTCAGACAGTTCCGGCCGAGGCGGGCCGATGAGGGTCTTCGTCGCGGGAGCGACCGGCGTGATCGGCCGACCGCTCGTACGGCAGCTGATCGACGTCGGCCACGAGGTAACCGGGATAACGCGCTCGCCGGTACGGGCATCGAATCTCGAGGAGGCCGGAGCGCGTGCGGTCGTCTGCGACGCGCTTTTGGCCGAACCGCTTGCGCGGTCGGTGGCCGAGGCCCATCCGGAGGCCGTGATCCACCAGCTGACGGCGCTGCCCGATCGGTTCGACCCCCGGAAGAAGCACCTCTATGAGAAGACAAATCAGCTGCGGACCGTAGGCACTCGGAATCTGCTCGCCGCGGCGCAGTCGGCGGGGGCCCGTCGCTTTGTCAGTCAGTCGATCGCGTTCGCCTACGAGCCGAGCGGTACCACGATCAAGGACGAGCGCGACCCGCTCTTCAGCGACGCCCCGGAGCCATTCGGATCGGCGATCACGGCGGTCGAGGAGATGGAGAAGGCCGTGCTCGATGCCGAGGGAATCGAGGGGGTTGTGCTGCGCTATGGCTGGTTTCACGGACCAGGGACCTACTTCGCCGAGGACGGGTCGATGGCGTCGGATGTGCGCAGGCGCCGCTACCCGATCGTCGGAGACGGTGGCGGATTGCTCTCGTTCGTCCACGTCGAGGATGCCGCCGCGGCGGCCGTCGCGGCGCTCGAGCGCGGCGGTCCCGGCATCTACAACGTCGTGGACGACGAACCGGCTCCGATGCACGAGTGGCTGCCGCGCTACGCCCGGGCGCTCGGGGCAAAGCCGCCGCGGCGAGTGCCCCGCTGGCTGGCGCGGATCCTCGCCGGGAAGATGGTCGCCGAGATGTCGACCGAGCTACGCGGCGCCTCGAACACGAAGGCCCGCCGCGAGCTCGGGTGGCGGCCGGTATGGGCGAGGTGGTGGGAAGCCAACGAGCCCGGGCCTTGCGCGAAGCGGAGGCGGACAAATGCGCGCTAGCAGATCCGCTCAGTCATGCGGATTCGGTTCGATGAGGATCGCCCAACGAGCCGCCGCGCCGGGCCCTGGACACCCGGCGCGGCGCGCTCGCCTCCGCGGATGACCGTTCGCGGTCCCGCGGAACCGCCCGCTCTCCCCCATCTCACCCGGATCAGGGTCGGGGCGGGCGGAAGCCTCGCATCATTTGAACGTGATCGCGTTCACGGCCGCCTTGATCTTCTCCACGATCACCTCGGCCAGCTCGGTCCCCTGCTTGCCGTTGAATCCCTTCATCGC
>Ga0126312_10002447_pt1 | contig 12416 bp, 12 predicted proteins | sample Plot104A_FD_92537 | JGI IMG/M metagenome (GOLD analysis project Ga0126312, IMG submission 92537) | Serpentine soil microbial communities from UC McLaughlin Reserve, CA, USA - Plot104A | ecosystem: Environmental > Terrestrial > Soil > Grasslands | place: USA: UC McLaughlin Reserve, Lake County... | reverse complement strand
GCAACCGCTGCTCGACGTCAGGCTGCTCGAGCAGCTGCTGCTTCTCCTCGGTCTTGAGGCGCAGCGTCGACGCCACCAGGTGGGAGAGCGCGCTCGGATCCTCGACGTTGGCCGCTGCGAGCTCGAGCTCGGCGGGAAGGTACGGCACGAGGCTGACGATCCGGCCGAAGAGCATCTGGACGTTGCGGATCAGCGCCTCGGCCTCTTTTGTATCGCTCTCGACGTCGGGCAGCTCGGAGAACGACCCGATCAGGTAGGGCTCGTCCTGAACCCGCGACTCGAGCTTGATTCGCTGGAGACCCTGGACGAGGATCCGCAGGGTCCCGTCGGGCACCTTGATCAGCTTGTGGACGATGGCGGCGGTGCCGATCTCGTGCAGGTCGTCCCAGCCAGGCTGCTCGACCTCGGCATCCTTGGCCGTGACCAGCGCGACCATCCCGTCCCGCTCGACGACGTCGTCGATCAGCGCGATCGAGCGCTCCTGGCCGATCGCCAGCGGCGCTGCGGAGTCCGGGAAGACGACAGTCTCCTTCAGGGGCAGGATCGGCAGCGCCGACGGGATCTCGACGTCGCCCTCGCGGACCGCTTCGGGGGCTTCGAACTCGAGCTCGGTCATCCCTCTCTCCGGATCTCGATCGGCACGGGCTCAGGCGCTTCGACCTTGGCCGCGATCGGGATCGCGATTGTCAGCAGTCCGCGGTCGTAGCGGGCCTCGGCCTGGGCGAGATTGACGTCCGCCGGCAGCTGTACGAGGCGCTCGAAGGCGCCGTACTCGATCTCGATCTGCTGGTAGACGCGACGGCCCTCACACGGCTGGCGGCGGCGCTCGCCGGAAATGACGAGCGCGCCCTCGGTGGCGGTGATGTTCACCAGATCGGGGTCGATGCCGGCGATCTCGACGACGACGGTGAACATCGGCGGCTCTTCGGTGACGAAGGAGTCCACCTGCGGCCGAAAACCGCGGCGCAGGCCACTCAAGCGCGAGATCTGCCAGAGGTCGCCGAAGAGCTCGTCGATCTCGTCTTTCAGGTCTCTGCGTCTGCCCATTCTGGTCGTGAATCGTAGCCTTGACATGGCTTTCAGCCGGGACTAACTTAGTGGCCGCTAGCTTAGCCAACACTAACTTTGCGGAGAGGGAGGATGCTACGCAGATGGCCCGTTGGTCTCGGACGATGATTCGCTTCCGCTGGGCGGTGCTCGGCGCCTGGATTGTGCTCTTCATCGCCGCGGGCGCGGCAGCTTCGGGTCTCCCCGACCTGCTCACGAATCGCTTCGTCCTCCCCGGGGCGGAGAGCGAGAAGGCGGGCAAGATCCTCGAGGATCGCTTCGGGCAGAAGCCCGAGGGCTCGTTCTCCCTCGTCGTCCAAGGGACACCGGGACGTGCCCAGGAGTTGGTCGGACCGACCCGGGCCGCCGCTTCGCGCGCCGCGAAGCAGCTGCCGACCGGCAACCTCGTCGACGTCCGCCCGGTGTCCGCTGACGTCGTCACTGCGCGCATCGCCTCCGAGCTCCAGCCGGCCGACGCGAAGGGACACACTGACGCGATGCGCGAGGCTGCCGGCCAGATCTCAGGCGCGCAGGTGTACCTGACCGGACAGTCGGCGATCGAGAGCGACCTCGAGCCGGTGCAGAACCGCGACCTGCAGGTCGGTGAGCTCTACATCGCCATTCCGGTGGCCCTGGCAATCCTCGTCTTCGTCTTCGGGACGCTGGCGTTTCTCCTCCCCTTCATGCTGGCCGCGTTCGCGATCCCGGTGACGCTGGGCCTGATCTGGATCTTCGCGAACTTCATGACTCTCTCGACCTACCTGACCAACATGGTCGCGTTGATCGGCCTCGGCATCGCGATCGACTACTCGCTGCTGATGGTCTATCGCTACCGCGAGGAACGGAAGGCTGGGCGCGAGAAGGAGGACGCTGTTGGCCGGACGATGGACACCGCGGGACGCGCCGTCGTCTTCAGCGGGACAGCCGTGGCGATCGGCCTGGCGCTGATGCTCCTCATGCCGCTGCCCTTCATGCGCGGGTTCGGGCTCGCGGGCTTATTGATCCCGCTCGTCTCGGTGCTCGCGGCGGTCACGCTGCTGCCGGTGCTCCTGTACTGGCTCGAGGACCGGCTCGACCGCGTCCGCCTCGTGCCGCGCAAGATCGTGGAGCGACGTGAGGACCAGGAGCGGAACTTCTGGGCCAGGCTCGCCGAGACGATCATGCGGCGTCCGGTCGTGTTCGCGATCGGCACGACTGCCGTCCTGCTCGCCCTCGCGACGCCGTTGACGGCGTTGGAGCTCGGCCCTGGGTCGAACGAGGGCGTGCCGCAGACCCTCGAGTCGGTCAAGGGCCTCAACATCCTCAGCGGGGCCGTCGGGGAAGGTGCGATCTCGCCGACCGACATCGTCGTCGACACCGGCCGGGCGGGGGGCGCAGACGACCCCGCAGTCCAGGCTGGGAAGGAGCGGCTCGCGAGCCTGCTTCGGGGCGACTCCGAGGTCGCCGAAGTCGTCGCGGCCGGGCCGCAAACCGTCGATCCGTCCGGCCGGTATCTCCACATCCAGGCGATCGGCAAGCACGAGTACGGGCTCCCGCTTGCGCAGGAGTTCGTCGACCGTCTGCGCAACGTGATCGTCCCGGCGGCAGCCTTCCCGTCCGGGGTCGAGGTGCTCGCGGGCGGCGGGCCGCCGTTCGGCGTGGACTTCCTCGACATGACCTACGGCGCCTTTCCGTGGCTTGTTCTGGCGGTACTGCTGCTGACCTACGTCCTGCTCGTGCGGGCCTTCCGGTCGCTCCTCCTGCCGCTGAAGGCGATCGTCTTGAACCTGCTCTCGATCGGCGCCGCCTACGGGATCCTCGTGCTGGCGTTCAAGCTCGGGGCGGGCGAGCCGTTCGGGCTCACCCAGTTCGACCAGATCGAGGGCTGGATTCCCGTCTTTCTCTTCGCGATGCTCTTCGGGCTCTCGATGGACTACGAGGTCTTCCTCGTCAGCCGCATGCGCGAGGAGTGGGACGCGACGCACGACAACCGGGCCGCGGTCACGCAGGGCCTCGCCAAGACGGGACGGCTCGTGACCGCCGCGGGGCTGATCATGTTCGCCGCGTTCATGGGCTTCGTCGCCGGCTCGATCGTCGGGCTCCAGCAGTTCGGCCTCGGCCTCGCGGCAGCGATCCTGATCGACGTCACGCTCATCCGCGCCCTGCTCGTGCCGAGCGCGATGAAGATCTTCGGGCGCTGGAACTGGTGGCTGCCGGAGTCGGTTGCGAAGGTGTTCCGCGTCGAGCCGTCGCCGCTCGAGGGCTCCACGACGGCGCCGGCCCTTCGGCCCGCCGGGCGCTGAAACGCCTAGCGGACGAGCGCGATCAGGATCACGAAGGCTGCGACGAGCAGCGGCACCCACGCCCAGCGCAGGAGGCTGAAGGCCCGCTGCTCGCCCGGCCCGGGCCCAGGCTCGGGCGTGTAGGGATCGAGCGGCGGCGCGGGCTGGCGCGGTATGTCGTCTTCGCCTTCCAGCACCTCTCGATCGGTATCGACGAGATGCTCGCGTTCGTTCTCGCTCATCGCCGGGAGAGTAACCCGTAGCATCGGGCGCCGATGAAGGGCGTCATCCTCGCCGGCGGCAGCGGCACGCGGCTCCACCCGCTGACGCGGATCACGAACAAGCACCTGCTGCCGATCTACGACCGGCCGATGGTCACGTACGCGATCGAGGCGCTCGTGACCTGCGACGTGCGCGACCTGATGGTCGTCACCGGCGGGACGCACGCCGGTGAGTTCCTCCGCCTGCTGGGCAATGGGCACGAGTGGGGCATCGACCGGCTCTCGTACGCGTACCAGGAACGCGCAGGCGGCATCGCGGAGGCGCTCGGCTTGGCGGAACGCTTTGCGTCCGGCGATCCGATCATCGTGATGCTCGCCGACAACGTCCTCGAACGGTCGATCAGACACGCGGTCGAGAACTTCGAACGGCAGGTCGCCGGCGCGCGGATCCTGCTGGCGCGGGAGCAGGACCCCGAGCATCTGCGCCACCTCGGCGTCCCCGAGCTCGACAACGGCCGAGTCGTGAAGGTCCACGAGAAGCCGGAGAAGCCGCCGAGCGAGTTCGCGGTGACGGGCATCTACTTCTACGACCCGACCGTGTTCGAGATCATCCCCGAGCTCGAGCCGTCCGAGCGCGGCGAGCTCGAGATCACGGACGTGAACAACTGGTTCATTGACCAGGGGACGATGGAGTACGACGTGCTCGAGGGCTTCTGGGGCGACGCGGGCGAGTCGATCGACGCGTACTACGCGGTAAACGACTACGTCCGAGCGAACGGCGCGAACAAGCCGTAATGGATGGGATCGAGGTGATTCCGCTGCGCCGCTTCGAGGACGAGCGGGGCTGGTTCCTCGAGATTCGCCGTGAGAGCAGACTGCCTGAGCCGACCGTCCAGACGAACGTCTCGTTCTCGCGGAGAGGTGTGATCAGGGGCCTCCACTACCACGAGCGGGGGCAAAGCGATCTCTTCGCGTGCCTGCAAGGGACGGCCCGAGTGGTCGTGCTCGACCGCGAGAGCGGCGAGACCTTCAGCGAGGACATCGGCGACGACAATCTCGTTGCGATCTACATCCCAGGGCACTACGCGCACGGCTTCGAGGCGCTTTCCGATCTCCTCTTCTGTTACCACGTCACCGAGGAGTACGACCCGGCAGACCCCGACGAGCACGAGGTGCCGTGGGACGACCCACGGGTGAAGCACCTCTGGAGCACGCCATCGCCGATCCTGTCGGAGCGGGACGCAGCGGCATCCTGATCACCGGCGCCGGCGGCCAGCTCGGTACGGCGCTGGCTGACGTGTTCCCGGAGGCGCGGGCGCTCACGCGGGCCGACTGGGACGTCGTGGAGCCCTATCCGTTCGAGGATCGGCCGGAGCTCGTGCTGCACGCGGCGGCCTGGACGAAGGTCGACGACGCCGAGGCGGATCCGGCCGCCGCTGAGGCCGTCAACGTCCGCGGCACCCGGAACGTGGTCGCCCTGGGCGCGCCGGTCGTCTACTACTCGACCGACTACGTCTTCGACGGAACGAAGGGCCAGCCCTACGTGGAGTCCGACCCGACGAATCCGCAGTCCGTGTACGGCCGGACGAAGCTGCAGGGGGAACAGGAGGTCGGCGATGGTTGGATCGTTCGTTCGTCGTGGCTCTTCGGCTGGACGGGGCACAACTTCGTCCGGACGATGCTCCGGCTTGGCGCCGAGCGAGACGAGGTCGCGGTCGTCGACGACCAGCGCGGCTCGCCGACCTACGTTGGCCATCTTGCGCAGGCGACGCGGGAGCTGATCGAGTTGCCGCACGGCATCTGGCACGTCGCGGCTGACGGCGACTGCACCTGGGCCGATTTCGCGGAGGCGATCTTCGCGGAGGCCGGGTTGAGCTGTTGCGTGCGCCGCATCACGACGGCAGAGTTCGGTGCGCCCGCGCTCAGGCCGGCCGACTCGGTACTTCGAAGCGAGCGACCCGAAGCCCCGCGCCTGCCGCATTGGCGTGAAGGCCTGCGCGCCTGTCTTACGCGCCTCTAGCAGCCGGCGGCGAACAGGTTGCGGCTCAGCGAGACCATCGGCTTCGAGGCGGTTGCCTGGCGGTTGATCGGCCGTAGAGCTGCCCGCGCGCGCCGGGCATGTTCCGGGCTCGCGAAGAGGGCTACCCCGGTGCGGCCACTGGAGCAGCGGATGTTCTGGATCTCCAGCGGCGTGCCGCAGCCCGAGTCTGGCCCAGGGTCGCACGTCCCGTAGTCGAACACCGCGTAGTCGCCCTTCGACCGCATGTCGGCCGGCGTTAGGGGCAGGCCGTCGAACTCATCGCCGACGTAGAAGATCGGCCCGCCGCGCAGTGAGTGAAGGTCGTCGAGGTCGGCCAGGTCGTCGCGCCGCTGCTTGTAGTCGGCGATCACGCCGATCGTGAAGGCGACCGCTGCGGCGGCGAGGATCGCCGCCGAGAGCCTGACGAAGCGGCGCCTCAGCGCCAGGCGGTCTCCTCGACCGGCGCCCGCTCCTTCAGCGGCTCCCACCAGTCGCGGTTCGAGGCATACCAATCGACCGTCTCGCGCAGGCCGTCCTCCCACCCGATCTCCGGCTCCCAGCCGAGCTCGCGGCGGAGCTTGGACGAGTCGAGCAGGTAGCGCCGATCGTGCCCTGGCCGATCGGGGACGATCGTCTTCAGCGACTCCGGCTTGTCCGTCAACGCGAGCACGAGGTCGGCGATCTCCTCGATCGAAGCCTCGAGCCCGGAGCCGACGTTGTAGGTCTCCCCGATCCGGTCGGATTGCAGGACGAGTTCGATCGCCCGGCAGTGGTCGCGCACATGCAGCCACTCGCGCTTGTTCTGCGTCGAGGCGTACATCGGCAGCGGCTGGTCGTCGAGTGCGTTGGTGACAAACAGCGGGATCACCTTCTCGGGAAACTGAAACGGCCCGTAGTTGTTGGAGCAGTTCGTGATCGAGATCGGAATGCCGAAGGTCTCGTGGTATGCGCGCACAGCGTGGTCGGCGCCCGCTTTCGACGCGTTGTAGGGCGTGCGCGGACGGTAGGGCGACTCCTCGCTGAACTTCTCGTCGCTGTCGAGAGCGAGGTCGCCGTAGACCTCACAAGTCGAGACGTGGTGGAAGCGCTGCAGGCCGCCGACGTCGCGGGCCGCTTCTAGCAGGGTCTGCGTCCCGATCACGTTCGTGTGGAAGAAGCGGCGCGGGTCGACGACGGCGAGGCTGTTGTGGGATTCGGCCGCGAAGTTGACGACGACGTCGATGTCGTACTCCTCCAGCAGTCGGCGACCGAGCTCGAGGTCTCCGATGTCGCCGTGGACGAAGTCGATCCGATCCTCGAACCCACTGAGGTTGGCCCTGTTGCCGGCGTAGGTCAGGAGATCGAGCGCGACGATTTCGTCGTCGGGATGCCGTTCGACCCAGTAGCGGACGAAGTTCGAGCCGATGAACCCGGCGGCGCCGGTGACGAGAAGCCGCATGACTCGAACTCTATTGGCACTTCGAGCGGGCGTTGTCGATCTCGCCGCGCGGCCCCTGAAGCTGTTCAGAGCGGTTCAGGTGTTGGAGTGCCTCGGGGCACTTGCCCTGCTCGGCGAGGGCCCGCCCGAGGTCGTACTCGGCATACGCCTCGTACAGCTCGGCCGAGCCTTTCAACTTGCCGACTGCTTGCCGCGCGACGACCTCGGCCTCCGCCCACTTGCCCGCGCCCAGCAAAGCTGTCGCCTCGTCGGTCAGCTGGATGCCGCTCTTCTCCGCCGCTGGAGGCGGCGGCGGCTCCGGCTGCGTCGTCACGGTCTCTCTCGTCGTGACCGTCTCCCCCCTCGTGACCGTCTCTCGCTGCAAGACCGTGCGCGCGGGCTCCTCCTCGCCGCCGAGGACGTAGGCGAGAGCCAAGCCACCGCCGAGAAGCCCAAGCGCGAACAGCAGCAACGCCGGTATGACGACGCTTCGCGACGGCCCTGTGTCGGGGTCGGATCGCGGCTCGAGTGCTCGACGCAGATCGGCAACGAAGGCTCCGGCAGTCTGATATCGATGCGCGGGATCCTTCGCCAGCGCCCGCTGAAACACCGGATCGAGCTCCGGGGACAGCGACGGAACGGGCGCGTTGGCGTGGGCCGCGGCCTCCGCCGTTGGGTTCTCCGACTCGAACGGTCTCCTGCCGGCGAGCAGCTCCCACGCGACGACGCCGAGCGCGTAGCGGTCGCTGGCCGGGGTGGCGCGCTCGCCCCGCGCCTGCTCCGGGGAGAGGTAGCCCGAGGTCCCGAGCACCATGCCCGTCATCGTCAGCGAGTCGAGGCCGGCGGCGCTCGCGACGCCGAAGTCGGCGACGTGAAGCTGCCCGTGCCCGTCGAGGAGGAGGTTGCCCGGCTTGACGTCTCGATGGATGACGCCCGCGGCATGACCCGCGTCGAGAGCGGCCGCGGTCTGCTCGAGCCAGCGAAGGACGTCGGCCGTGTCCAGTCGACCGGCCCGAAGTCGCTGCTCGAGCGAGCCGCCTTCGAGGAACTCCATGACGATGAACGCCTGCCCGCTGGTCTCACCGACGTCGAAGATCGTCACGGTCGACGGCGCCGCGGAGAGCCGCGCAGCGGCGACCGCCTCGTTCTTGAACCGGCGCTTGACATCCTCGTCGCCGGCGTAGCGCTCGGAGAGAAGCTTGACTGCAACCGTGCGGCCGAGAACCGTGTCGGTCGCGCGGTAGACGTCGCCCATCCCGCCGCGGGCGATGTGCTCGACGTCGGTGTAGCGCGAGGGAAGGATGTCGATGCGGACTGCCATCCACGGACACTTTCCGTGAAGTCCCTGTAAGAAAACCGTTTATCCCGCCGATCATCCGCTAGCCTCAGAGCGGTTCCCCGGGGAACCTGGGTCACCCACGCCATGTCTCGTGCACTTGCCCTGACAGCAGGCGTCATCTGCGGCGCCCTTGTCGCCGGGATCGCGTCTGCGACTCCCGTCCCGCGCAAGCCGCGCGCCGCGCCCGTCGGGCCGAAGCCGGGCGAGCCGGTCTTCGTGATCGCCGGCCGCGGCTGGGGCCACGGGGTCGGGATGAGCCAGTGGGGCGCCAACGGCTTCGCGCGGCGGGGCACGTCCTATGACCGCATCCTGGCTCACTACTACCGGGGCACCACGCTCGAGCGCGCGCCCGTGACGAAGGTTCGCGTGCTGCTCGCGGCAGGCAAGCGGCAGCTGACGATCGCCTCGGCAGCGCCGTTTCGCGTCCGTGAGGCGAATGGGCAGATTCGGAGGCTCCCGGCCGGCGAACATGCCTTCGGTCCCGGGCTGACATTGAAGCTGAAAGGGGTGAAGCGCCGCGTTGCCCTCGAGTGGCCGGTCGTATTCCTGCCCGGCGAGGAACCGCTGCGGCTCGGCAAGCGCTATCGCGGCACGATCCAAGTCGACTTGAGCGGGGCGCGCCTGAGGGCCATCAACGTCGTCGGGCTCGAGCAATACCTCTACGGCGTCGTCCCGGCCGAGGTCCCGGACGACTGGCCCGCGGAGGTCCTGAAGGCACAGGCCGTCGCGGCGCGCACGTATGCGCTTGCGACGCGCAAGATCGGCGGTGCGTTCGATCTCTTTCCTGACGTGCGGAGTCAGGTCTACCGCGGGATCGACGAAGAGGAAGCCTCGACGAACCAGGCAGTCGACGAGACTGGCGGCGAAGTGCTGATGTATCGCGGGCGCGTGGCTATGACCTACTTCTTTTCGACCTCGGGTGGGCGGACCGCGTCCGTCGCCGACGTGTGGCCGGGGTCGAATCCGGTGCCCTATCTTGTCTCTGTCGCCGATCCGTACGACTCGATCTCACCGCACCACGTGTGGGGCCCGATCGTTCTCCCGGCCGCCAAGCTGCAGAAGGTCCTGAAGGCGCCTGGCCGTCTTACCGACGTTCGAACCACGATGAACGCATCTGCCCGCGTTGCCACGGTCATCGGCGTCGGATCGCTCGGGCAGACGAGCATCCGCAGCGGCGACCTGCGCCGCGGCCTCGGCCTCCGTTCGACCTGGTTTCGAGTCGGGGTGCTCGCGCTGACACCGCCCGCCACTCCGATCGCCTTCGGCGCGGCCGGCAAGCTGACCGGGACCGCTCGGGGAGTCGGGAAGGCCGTGCTGGAGCAGCGCGTCGGAGCGGGCTGGAGTACCGTCGTGCCGGTGCAGCCGCAGGCAAACGGCGCCTTCGCGGTCACGGTGCGTCCAACCGTGACCACGCAGTACCGTCTGGCGGCCGGCTCGGTTCGCACCGCAGCGCTCCGCGTGGGCATCTCACCGCGCATTGCACTGGTGCCGCCGGGTGATCTCTCGGAGCTGACGGGAACGGTTCGACCGCTGCTCGCGGGGGCCGCCGTCGAGATCCAGCGCTTGAACGGGCAGGCGTGGCAGGTGGTCGGCCGGTCGACAGTGGACGTCAACGGTGATTTCGTGGTGCGGTTGATCGTCACGCCGGGGAGCTACCGTGCCCGGATACCGGTACCGGGACGAGGCTTGGTCGCCGGCACGAGCTCCACTTTGGTGGTGAACCGATGAAGCTGCTGATCGCGGTAGTGACCATTGCGCTCGCGTTCCCGGGCGCTGCTCAGGCTGCGCGGTTCGCGGTGGGCGTCGACCCGGGAACCGATGCCTCGGAGCTGGCTCGGACGCTCGAGGCCCGCACGGGAGGCTCCACGTCCATGATCGGTCCCTTCGCGGTCGAGCTCGAGGCGCCGAGCGCGCGCGGGGTTGCGGCGCTGCGGGGCGTGACCTACGTGGAACGGCTGACGGCCTCGCGCCGCGTTGCCTTCGTGCCGACCGATCCGTTCTTCCCCCGCCAGTGGTACATCCCGGCGGTTCGCGCGTTCGAGGCGTGGCCCGCCTTCCGCCCGTCGTGGCTCCGCGAGGTGAAGGTTGCGATCATCGACTCCGGCATCGACCGGGATCATCCGGAGTTCCGCGGTCGAATCGCGGGGGCGAACACGTTCGTCGGCGGCTCGGCGTTCAGAGACAAGCACGGCCACGGGACCTTCGTTGCCGGCCTGATCGCGGCACGCCTCGACACCGAGGGCATCGCGGGCCTGGCATTCCCGGCGAAGCTGCTCGTCGCCAAGGTCGTCCGTCCGGACGGCGTTGTCCCGCTCGAGGCCGAAGCCCGCGCGATTCGCTGGGCGGCTGACCGCGGCGCGCGGGTGATCAACCTGAGTCTCGGCGGCATGCGCGATCCCTTCGACCCCAACCACGACAGCTACTCGCCCCTGGAGGCGAGCGCGGTCGAGTACGCAGTCCGCAAAGGCGCCGTCGTCGTAGCCGCGGTCGGAAACGGCGACCAGGCGAGGGAGCAGCCGTGGAAATACGCGAGCTACCCGGCCGCGCTGCCCCACGTCCTCGGCGTCAGCGCGCTCGATCGGGACGGCTCTGTACCGATGTTCTCGAACCGGGACGACGTCTACAACGACATCGCCGCCCCGGGCGAGGATCTCTTCTCGACACTTCCACGCTCGCTGACCGCGCTTCGCCCGACCTGTCTCGAGCAGGGTTACTCAGAGTGCGGGCCTCCGGACTTCCGCCGAGCTCAGGGCACGTCGTTCGCGTCCGCGATCGTCTCCGCGGGGGCAGCGCTCGTTCGGAGCACCTGGCCTAACCTCGACGCCGATCAGATCTTCGCGATGGTGGAGCAAACCGCCGTCGATCAGACGCCCGCAACAGGCTGCCGCCGCTGCATCGCCGGGCGCGACGCGCTGTCCGGCTGGGGCAAGCTCGACGTGGCGACCGCGGTCAACTGGAAAGGCCCACCCCCTGTGGCTGACCGATTCGAGCCCAACGACGACGCCGGCGCCCGGGCGGCGCCCATCAAGCGCAGGCGGTCGGTCACGCGGCGTCCGACCATCGACTTCTGGAACGACCCGGACGACGTCTACTCCGTCCAACTGTGGAAGGGCGAGCGGCTCCGCGTCGCGCTCTACGGCACGGAGTCGACGACCGACGTGAACCTCGTCCTCTGGATGCCGGGCACGCGTCGACTCGACGACGTTCGCTCGCTGAGCGGCCGCCAGGCCAAGATTTCGGATCAGCCGGGCGTCAAGGAAAAGGTCAGCTACGTTGCGGAGCGCACAGGCCGCTACTACGTCCACGTGAAGATCGCCAAGCCGGGCTGGGGCACCTACACGCTGCAGCTAGTCCGGCAGTAGCTCCTCGTCGGGGACGTCCCTGATGCGGCGCGCCGGGTTGCCTACTACGAGCGCCCGGGCAGGCACGTCGCCGAGGACGACCGCGCCCGCTCCGATGAACGCCTCTTCCCCGACCTCGATCCCGGGAAGCAGGACCGCGCCGCCGCCGATGCGGGCGCCGCGCCTGATCGTCGGTCCCTTCCGCAGCGCATGTCGCCGCTCGGTTCGGCCCATGAAGTTGTCGTTCGTCGTTACTACGCAAGGGGCGACGAAGACGTCTTCCTCGAGGATCGAGTAGGCGGTCACGTAGGCGTTGGCCTGGATCTTCGTCCGGGCGCCGATCTTGGTGTCGTTTTCGACCAGCGACCCCCGGCCGACGACGACCTCGTCACCGAGCTCGCACCGCTCGCGCACGCAGCTCTGATCGCCGAGGATCGCGCGCGCGCCGATCTTCGTGCCGGCGAAGACGATCGAGCCGGCCGAGACGAGGGTCCCTTCGCCGAGCTCGAGCGGCGACAGCTCTTCGCGTTTCGCGGTCGATCGGGGTGAGAGTGCCGGTTGCTTACCCAGCACGACGTTGTCTCCGATCCGGCACCCGGCGCCGATCACGGTCCCGGGATAGATGACCGTGTTCTGCCCGACCGAGTAGTCGCTCACGCGGGAGCGCGTTCCAGCGAGACCTGCAGCTGCTCGAGCACGCGGACGACCGCGGCGCCGTCGCGCGCGGCAGCCAGCCGGTCGCCGTCACCCGCGATCAAGGACAGGAAGTG
>Ga0126312_10002445_pt1 | contig 12418 bp, 13 predicted proteins | sample Plot104A_FD_92537 | JGI IMG/M metagenome (GOLD analysis project Ga0126312, IMG submission 92537) | Serpentine soil microbial communities from UC McLaughlin Reserve, CA, USA - Plot104A | ecosystem: Environmental > Terrestrial > Soil > Grasslands | place: USA: UC McLaughlin Reserve, Lake County... | reverse complement strand
GGATACGGCCTGGACCGCGAAACCGAGCTCGCCTCGCTGCGGGCGATCCGCGCCGCGGACGGCGTGCCCACCTTCCTCGGCGCGCATGCCGTTCCGCCGGAGTTCGACGATGCCGACGTCTACCTCGACTTCCTGATCACGGACGTTCTTCCCGAGGCCGCTCAGCTCGCCGAGGCGGCAGACGTGTTCGTCGAGCGTGGCGCGTTCACGCCGGAGCAGGCTCGCCGCTACCTGCTCGCCGCCAGGGAGGCTGGCCTGCGCCTGCGGCTGCACGGCGACCAGTTCACCGAGCTCGGCGCCGTCGACCTTGCGATCGAGCTCGGCGCCGCTTCGATCGACCACCTCGAGGCCACGAGCGGGGAGGGGGTCAAAGCGCTGGCAGAGAGCGACGTCACGGCCGTGCTGCTCCCTGTGAGCGCGCTCTTCCTCGGCCGGCCGATGCCACCGGCGCGCCTCCTCGTCGACGCGGGAGGCGCGATCGCCCTAGCGACCGACTTCAACCCCGGCAGCGCGTTCTGCGAGAGCCTGCCGCTCGCGTGCTCGCTCGCGTGCACCCAGCTCCGGCTTTCGCCCGCCGAGGCGTTGAGCGCGTGCACGGTCAACGCCGCGGCAGTGTTGGGACGGGGCGACCGGAAGGGCCGCCTCGCGCCGGGCTACGACGCGGACGTCGTCCTGCTCGGCGCCCCGGACTGGCGCTACCTCGCGTACCACCTCGGCGGCGAGGTCGTTGCTGCCGTCCTGAAGGACGGCGAGCGGGTTTGGCGGCGCTAGGCTGCCTCCGATGCCAAGTCGGAAGCAGCGGCGGCGTCGGCAGAAGGAACGTCGCCACGAGTGGGAAGAGGTCTGGGTCGACGACGAGGGCCAGGAGGTCGAGGCGCCGCCGGAGGGAGACGAGCCGCGGTCGCGAGACGGAAAGCGCGCAGCCGTCGCTCCGCGTCGCCAGGGCGGGGCTAAACAGGTTCAGCCGCCGTCGTGGCGGCGCGTCGGCAAGCGCGGGCTGATCTTCGCGCCGATCATGTTCCTGACGGTGACGTTCCTTGGCGCCGACCTGAGCGTCCCGCAGAAGCTCTTCCAGACCGCGTTCCTGCTCGCGTTCTTCCTCCCCTTCAGCTACGCGATCGACGCGCTGATGTATCGGATGTTCCTCAAGCGCGGCGCAATCGGCCGCAAGAGCTAGCCGGAGCTGCCGCGGTAGTGCCCCGCCCCCGGCCAAGGGGCGAGGATCATGAGCACCCTCGCACCGTCTGCCGAGGAAACACGGTGGCGCTCCTTCTCCTCGAAGCGGACAAGGGTTCCAGGGCCGGCCTCGAGCCTCTCGCCCGCCGACTCGATCTGCACCTGACCGCCGACGACCACGATGTACGCGTGCTCGTGCACCTGGTGGTCGCCCAGCTCCTGGCCGGGATCGATGCCGATCAACACGGCCCGCGCTTCGTCTGTCGAGTGCATGACGATCGGGCTGCGCGTCCCTCCGCGCGTCTCGAGCTCGAGCAGGTTCCAGCTCTGCACGGCGCGATCCTATCCCGCTCCAGGCCGGGGTTAGACTCGCCGGACGGTGCCTCCGGTCGTCGACACGCACACGCTCGGTCCGACGCAGACGAACTGCTACGTCGTTCGCGCGAATCCAGCGGCCGAGGACGCCGTCGTCATCGATCCCGGCTTCGCGGGCCTCGTCCCTGTGCACGACGTCGCCGCGATCCTGATCACGCACACTCACTACGACCACATCGGAGCCGTCGCCGAGCTTGCGGACGCGACGAAGGCGCCCGTCTACGTTCCGCGGGGCGAGCGGGAGGTGCTCGCGCACGCGGACCGCGTCTATGGCGCGTTCGGCGTCGAGGTTCGTCCGTGGGCGGGCGACGTGGTCGACGTCACTGGCGACGAGCAGCTCGAGCTGGCAGGCATCGGCTTCGAGACCGCCAGCGTCCCCGGCCACTCGCCGGACCACATGGCGTATTACGCCGAGCCGTACTTGTTCTCCGGCGACGTGCTCTTCGCCGGGTCCGTCGGCCGCGTCGACTTGCCCGGCGGCGACTGGGAGCGCCTGTTCGACTCGATCCAGTACCTGATCACGCGCTACGACCGCGAAACGATCGTCCTCTCTGGCCATGGTCGGCCGACGACGCTCGGCGCGGAGCTGGCGAGCAACCCGTTCCTCGCGGAGCTACGCACCGCCACGTGAAGTTCGAAGCTCCGCGCGGCACCCACGACGTCCTCCCCTCCGACCAGCCGCTCTGGGAGCGGGTCGTGGGGGAGGCGGAGCGCCTGTGCGCGCTCTACGGCTACCGCAAGGTCGTCACGCCGGGCTTCGAGGACACGGAGCTCTTCATCCGCACGTCCGGTCAGGGCTCGGACGTCGTCCAGAAGGAGATGTACACCTTCGAGGATCGCGGCGGGCGCTCGCTGACGCTTCGGCCCGAGGCGACGGCGCCGATCTGCCGGGCGTATCTCGAGCACGGGATGCACCGCGAGCCCCAGCCCGTGAAGCTCTACACCGTCGGCCCGATGTGGCGGTACGACCGCCCGCAGAAAGCGCGCTACCGCGAGCACTGGCAGCTCTCGGTCGAAGCGATCGGCACGGACGATCCCGCGATCGACGCCGAGCTGCTCCAGTTCTACGACGAGCTGCTCCGACGGCTCGGGGTAACGGACTACGTGCTCGAGCTCAACTCGATCGGCGATGCGAATTGCCGACCCGCGTACCTCCACCAGCTCGAGGGCTGGCTTGACGAGCACGACGCGGAGCTCGACGAGGAGGCGCGCGCCAAGCGGCAGACGACGCCGCTCCGCGTGTTCGACGTGAAAAGCGAGCGCGTCCAAGCGGCGCTCGAAGCAGCACCAAAGATCGGAGAGGCTCTGTGCGACGCCTGTCGCGAGCACTTCGAGCAGGTGCGCGCGTTCCTCGATGCGGCGGGCGTGCGCTACGAGCTCCGTCCGACGCTCGTGCGAGGTCTCGACTACTACACGCGCACGACCTTCGAGTTCAAGGACGAGGCGATCGGCGCTCAGGACTCGATCTGCGGCGGCGGGCGCTACGACGGCCTGATCGAGGCGATCGGCGGCCCTGCGACGCCGGCAATCGGCTTCGGCGCCGGCATCGAGCGCCTGCTGCTCTCGCTCGACGACGTCGACGCCGAGCCGGCCGGCATCGACGTGTTCTTCGTCGCCGACGACGGCGCCGACCGAAACGCGATCGCCAGCGTGCTCGCGGAGCTTCGCCGGCGCGGCGTCCGTGCCGACATGGATTACGCGGGCCGCTCGGTGAAGGGGCAATGGACGCAGGCGGGGCGGCTGGGCGCACGCCGCGTCGAGGTCGTCGAGCCGGGGCAGACCCCCGACGTCGAGGCGATCGTGAGCGAGCTGCAGTCGTGAGCTGGCGCGACACGGGCGCGGGTGAGTTGCGGGCCGAAGATGTCGGCACCACCGTCACCCTTGGCGGCTGGGTCGCGCGACGCCGCGACCACGGCGGGCTGATCTTCGTCGACCTCCGCGACCAGACCGGCATCGTGCAGCTTGTGATCAACCCCGAGCGCGCACCCGATGCCGCTCGGACCGCGCACGAGATCCGCAACGAATACGTGCTGCAGGCGCGCGGTGAGGTCGTCGCCCGGGCGCCGGAGGCGGTCAACCCGAACCTGCCGACCGGCCAGGTCGAGGTGCAGGTCGACGAGCTCCGGATCGTCTCGCGCTCGACGCCGCTTCCCTTTCAGCTCGACGAGGAGAACGTCGACGAGACGCTGCGCTACCGGTACCGCTGGCTCGACCTCCGGCGCGGCCGTCTGCAACGGAACATCCGCACGCGCTCCAATCTCGTCTCGATCATCCGCCAAGAGATGGAGGCCGACGGCTTCGTCGACATCGAGACGCCGATCATGGGCAAGCCGACGCCCGAGGGCGCGCGCGACTTCCTCCTCCCGACCCGGCTCCAGCAGGGGAAGTTCTTCGCGCTCCCACAGTCGCCGCAGATCTACAAGCAGCTGCTCGTGATCTCCGGCTTCGAGCGCTACTACCAGATCGCCCGCTGCTTTCGGGACGAGGACCTCCGCGCCGACCGCCTCCAGGAGCTGACGCAGCTCGACGTCGAGACCGCCTTCCCCGACCAGGAGGTGATCTTCGCGCTGATGGAGCGCATCGTCACGCGCATCTGGCAGGAGTGCATCGGTGTCGAGCTGGAGACGCCGTTCCGCAGGATGTCCTGGCAGGAGGCCGAGCTGAGGTACGGCTCCGACAAGCCCGACCTGCGCTTCGGGCTCGAGATCCAAGAGGCGACCGAGCGCACGCGCGGCTCCGAGTTCGGCGTCTTCGCCAGCGCGGAGTCCGTGCGCTACCTGCAGGTGCCGCGTGAGCTCTCGCGGGCGGAGGTCCAGAAGCTCGAGGACATGGCCAAGCCCTGGGGCGCCAAGGGCCTCGCGTACATCGTCTTCCGCGGGGACGGCGAGGTCTCCTCGCCGATCGCGAAGTTCCTGTCCGAGCAGGAGCGCGAGTCGTTCCGAGCGCCGGGGACGACTGCACTCTTCGTCGCCGACACGCCGAAGCTGGCGAGCAAGGTGCTCGGCCTCCTCCGTCTGCACCTCGGCCGCGAGTTCGAGCTCATCGACCGCTCGGCGTGGGAGTTCCTGTGGGTGACGCCCATGCCGCTGCTCGAGTGGAGCGAGGAGGAGAACCGCTGGACCGCGCAGCACCACCCGTTCACGCGACCGGCGGACGACAGCCTGCCGCTGCTGGACACCGAACCAGGCGCCGCGAGCGCCGCGGCGTATGACCTGGTGGGCAACGGGATCGAACTCGCGGGCGGGTCGATCCGGATCCACGAGCCCGAGCTGCAGGCGCGCATGTTCGATTTCCTCGGCATCTCGCCGGAGGAGCAGCGCGCGAAGTTCGGTTTCCTGCTCGACGCGCTCGCGATGGGCGCGCCGCCGCACGGCGGGATCGCCTCCGGCATCGACCGGCTGACGATGGCGCTCCTCGACGAGCCCGTCATCCGCGACACGCTCGCCTTCCCGAAGAACCAGGCGGGCATCGATCCGATGAGCGGCGCACCAACGGAGGTGCCGGACGAGCAGCTGGCGGAACTGGGCTTGCAACGAAGGCGCGCGAGCCGCCCATAAACGCGGTCTGCCCCGGCCTCGCCGTCGCAGGCGTATTAACGCTTCAGTCGAAATCCGCCGATTGAGCCTGCATACTTTCCCCAGGTTCACGCGTCCCGCGGCGAACAAGAGAGGAATCCATGGCCCAAGAAGAGCGCGCGCAGCCCGCGATCACCTCGCTACCGCGAGTCGAAGACCTTCCAGTCGCCCCGCAGGGCTACGACCAGCAGCGCGTGCAGGATGCGTTTGAGGCCTTCCGGCGCCACGCCGTCCAGCTGCAGGCGCAGCTGAGGGTCCTCCAGGCAGCCGGCCAAGGCGCGCAGGTCGACCCGACGGGCCACGCCGTCCGGATGGACGCGCTCCACCTGATCCGCGAGGCGTCCGAGTTCGCCGACGTCCTCGAGCGCGACGCGCAGCGGGCGTCAGCCGCACAGATCTCGCGCGCGGAGCAGGAGGTGCGGCGCAGACAGACCGACCTCGCGAACCGCGAGGGCGAGATCGAGAGCTTCCGGCAGGAGAGCGAGCGCCAGCGCGCCGAGATCGTGAACGCGGCGCGGAACGAGGCGCGGCAGCTCCTCGCCGACGCGAATCGGCAGGCGACCGAGGAACTACGCGAGGCGGAAGCGCGCGGCGCCCGCCTGTTGGAGCAGTCGCGTCATCAGGCGACGGAGCTGACAAACACTGCCCGTGCCGAGGTCGAGCAGACGCTCGAGTGGGCACGCGCGCAGGCCACTGCGATCATGTCGCGCGCACAGCAAGGCGCTGAGCAGTTTCTCGCCGCCGCAGGCCTCGGAGACGACGCGCTCTCCGAGATCTCGAACGCAATCGTCGAGGCCGCGAATCAGGAGGTCGAGGCGTCCCGGCCGCAGGCGCTCCCCTCGAGGCCCGAGCCCGTCGCGGCGGCACCTCAGGCTGAGGCCGAAGCGCCTACGCCGTGGGAGTCGGCGGACGATGCCGAGCCCGACAAGAACGACCCAACCGCCAGTTAGCCTGTCCCCATAGTGCAGGGGCTTGGGCCGAGGTTCGCGCTCGAGGCCGCGTTCCTGATCGTGCTTGCGATCGGAGCCGGCGTCGGTGAGTTGAGCGCAGCGGCGATCGTCGTCGTGATGGCAGTTGCATGGCTCCTGGTCTGCCTCTTCGAACTTGCTGTGTGGGCCGAAGGGCCGCGTTTCCCCGTGCTGCAACGGCGTGCGGTCGCCGGGACGGAGCCCGAACCGCCGGCGGAGGTGACCGAGATTCGTGAGCCGGAAATGCCGCGACGGCGGCGCTTTTGGCGGCGAAGGGCGGCGAGCGGGGAAGGGACCTAGATGCCGTCGGCGCGCATCCGCTTCGTGGGAGAAGCCACGTTGCTGGTGCTCGTCGCCGTCGGCCTCGCGTTGGCGCGGTTCGACCCCCTCGTCATCGCGACGGTGATGTTCCTCGCGTTGGCGCTCGTCGCGCTGCTCGAACGTGCGAGTGCGAAGGAAGCCGCGCGCGGTACACGCTCCGGCGACGAGGCAGAGGCGTCGACCCCACCGCCGCACGTCGATCGAGACATCGAGGCCGCCGCGCCGGCGGGCGCGGAGCGAGCGCCGGAGCCCGAGCCGGAGCCGACGGTGAGCGAGCGGAGCGCACGCGCCATCCTCGCGACCACGCAGCCGCCGCTGCCGCCGGAGCGGACGAAGGCACTGCCCGAGGGCGCAGACCGGCCCGCGGCGCCGTCCCCGGAGCGCGACTCGGAGCCGGAGCCGGACCCGCAGCCCGAGCCCGAACCGCTGCTCGCCTTCGCCGAGCCGCCGACGGAGTGGAACCTCTGGGAGCTTCAGCGCGCTGTCCGCGACGCCGCCGACGACGATCGGCACGAGGAGTGGACGGCCCTCCTCATCCACCTGCGCGAGTTCGCGAACGCCGAAGGCGACTTGCCGCGCGAGTTCGACGGGCTCGTGCGCGAGTCATTCGCGCCGCTGCTCGGGCGACCACAGGAGCGGGCCGCGGCTTCGTGAGTCCCGCGCTCGCGCAACGCGGGATCCTGCTCGGCGCCGTGACGCTGCTGGGTGTCGTCGTCGCGCTCGCGGTCGGACACCGAGTCAGCGACGCGCGGGGCTCGAGTGACCTACCCGCGGCCGTCCCCGCGCCCGGAGGTGGCTGGTACCGCGCGCTCGCAAGCCCGGAATCGTCCCGCGCCTATGGCAGGCAGACGGCTTGCGGCCAAGTGCTCGAGCGCAAGACGCTCGGTGTCTCGCATCCGGTGCTGGTGTGCGGCGCCAAGATCTACGTCGCCCGCGGCGCTACCGTCGTGCTGACTCAGGTACTCGCGCGCGACCCAGGCGATTCGGCGGTGCAGTTCGGCCTGACCGAGGCGCTTGCGCGCAGGCTGGGCGTCCGCGACCGGACGACGATCCGCTGGCGCTTTGCGTCCGCGAAGCGTCTACAGTGAGGTTGCTCGACCCTGTGCGTGGCGTCGCGTCAAAACGTGAACCAACACACACGCGAAGGGAGCTCGAGTCCGGCCCGGGCCTCAGAACCCGGGACGGCTGGGCACCCACCTGGTTAGTCCAGGTTCGCTAGGCGCGGCGACATCGGCAGGGTGGAGCAAATTCGAGGCCCGCGTTCGCGGGCCTTTCGACTTCCGGCTACCTTGGCTCGATGTTCGAGGTGGTGGGAGACTCGTCTCGCGGGAGCGAGTGGCGTCTTGTGCGCCTCGCAGTCGACGGCGACCGAATCGTCAGTTCCGACGCGGACGGGCTCGAGCGCCCGCTCGACGGGCTGACCCTGCTCGAAGCGGCCGCCGTCGGCGGCGATGAGCTGGCAGTCGACGCGCTCGCGAACGCCATCGCTCCGGTCTTTCGGGCGCGCCACCACCCAGACCGTGTCGCGGTTGCGATGAGCGGCGGCGTCGACAGCGCCGTCGCGCTGTTGCGGGCAGGCCCGAATGCAATCGGTGTGACACTCCGGCTCTGGATCGATCCGGAGGCCCCGGACCTCGAGCGCGCCTGCTGCTCGCCCGAGTCGGTGCTCGCCGCACGGCGGACCTGTCACAGCCTCGGCATCCCGCACGTCACGCTGGATGCCCGCGAAGATTTCCTGCGCGCGATCGTCGAGCCGTTCGTCCGCGGCTACGAGCGCGGCGAGACCCCAAACCCGTGCATCAGCTGCAACGGCTTCTTTCGCTTCGGCCGCCTCCTCGCCTTCGCGCGGCGCGCAGGCGCGGCGCGACTCGCGACTGGTCACTATGCGCGGACCATGAAGCACCGCGGTCGGCTGCTGCTCGCGCGCGGTCTCGACCCGATCAAGGACCAGTCGTACATGCTCGCGCGCCTTGATCCGCGCGTGCTCGACCGCATCTGGTTCCCCCTGGGCGAGCAGACGAAGGAGGACACGCGTTCGCAGGCCGCCGACGCCGGTCTCGCCGTGGCCACGCGGACGGAGAGCCAGGAGGCATGCTTCCTTGGCGGCGACGACTACCGCTCGTTCCTCGAGCGCCGCGGTCTCGTTCCCACCTCCGGCGAGGTTGTCGACGAGCAGGGCGCGGTCCTCGCCAGGCACGAGGGGTTCTGGGGCTTCACGCCCGGCCAGCGGAAAGGTCTCGGAGTCGCTGCCGGCCGCCCCGTCTATGCCCTGAAGACTGTGCCCGCCACGAACCGCGTCGTCGTCGGGCCGCGCGAGTCGCTCGCGCGCCGCTCCGTTCGCGCCGAAGGCAGGCTCTTCGTTGACGTCGAGCGCGCGGACGTGAAGTTGCGGTATCGCTCGCCTGCGGTCGAGGCGTCCGTAAACCCGGTTGCCCGCGGCTTTCGCGTCGAACTCGACGAGCCGGCATACGGCGTGGCGGCGGGCCAAGCGGCCGTCCTGTACGAGTGGGGCGTCGTCGTCGGGGCCGGACGGGTAACGTCTTCGAGCGCCTGATCGCGCACCGCCAAGCCTCCCACCGCCGTTGTGGGACTGGACGCAACCATGACCGATCAGATCACTCTCACTATGCCGAGGGAGCGTCCCTTCTTTGGCGTCGCTCGCCTGGTGCTCGCCGGCCTGGCGACGCGTCTCGACATCACAGTCGAGAACCTCGAGGACCTCGAGCTGGCGCTGGATGGGCTGCTCGAGCGTCGCGACGGCGCCGAAGAGATCACTGTCTCGCTGGACGTCGCCGACAGCGAGCTACGCGCGACGGTCGGTCCCTTCAGGGGAGACGGCGTCCGGGCCGAGCTCGAGGGCGAGCTCAGCGAGTCGATGTCGCTGCGGCGCCTGCTCGATGCGGTCGTCGACGGGTACGACGTCGCGGACCGCAACGACGGCACGTGGATCGAGCTGCGCAAGCGAGTCGAGCGCGCCACCTGATGGCCAACGACGACAAGCTGCTGCTGCGCCGGTACCACGAACAGGGCGACCTCCAGGCCCGGGAGCAGCTGATCGAGCGCTACATGTCGCTCGTCCGCTCGCTCGCGCGGCGGTACTCCTACCGAGGCGAGCAGCTCGACGACCTCGTCCAGATCGGCGCTATCGGGCTGATCAAGGCGATCGACCGCTTCGACCTCGACCGCGGCGTCGAGCTGACGACCTACGCGACGCCGAACATCATCGGCGAGATCAAGCGACATTTCCGGGACAAGGGCTGGTCGGTGCGCGTCCCACGCGGCCTCCAGGAGCTGAACGTCCAGATCTCGAAGCTGATCGAGCAGCTGACGGTTCAGCTCGGCCGTTCGCCGACGATCCCCGAGCTCGCGGAGGCTGCCGGTGTCGAGGAGGAGGAGGTGCTCGAGGCGCTCGAGAGCGGCCGCGCCTATAGCTCGGTCTCGCTCTCGACGGGGGCGGGGCCGGACGAGGACGGCGAGCTCGACCCGCTCGAGTCGCTCGGGACCGAGGAGCACGAGTACGAGATCTCCGAGGACCGTGCGGTGCTCGCGCCCGGGTTCAAGGTGCTCGATCAGCGCGAGCGGCGGATCCTGCACCTCCGCTTCTTCCGGGGCCTGACCCAGTCGCAGATCGCAGAGCAGATCGGGATCTCGCAGATGCACGTCTCCCGGCTGATCCGCCGCTCGCTCGAGAAGATCCGAGAGGAGATCGCCGAGGAGTCCGAAGTAGCCTGACCGCGCCGCACGCCGCATGAGCGGCGTCGCCCTCGTCGAGAGCGCGCACAAGGACTATCAGGACTACCCCGACTTCCCCCACGGCAAGACGCTCGAGAACCGCGCCGCCGAGGCCGCCCAGCCTGAGCGCACGCTCCGCATGCCTCAGCGGGACCCGAAGTCGCGCGGATCGTCCGCCATTGGGTGGCGCGCCTGTAGCCGCCCCTAGAATCGTCGCCATGCGGACGACGCCCGAGATCCGTGAGGGCTACCTGAGGTTCTTCGAGTCGAAGGGCCACATGCGGCTGCCGTCCGCGCCGCTGATCCCGCCGCCCGAAGACATCTCCACGCTACTGATCAGCGCGGGCATGCAGCCGCTGAAGCCGTACTTCCTCGGCCAGAGGGCGGCGCCCGCGACGCTGCTCACGACGTACCAGAAGTGCTTCCGAACGACCGACATCGACGAGGTCGGCCTCGACGGTTACCACCTCTCCTTCTTCGAGATGCTGGGCAACTTCTCGATCGGCGAGTACTTCAAGGAGGGCGCCGTCGAGCTCACATGGGAGTGCCTCTTCGAGCACCTGAAGATCGATCGCGAGCTCCTGTGGGTGAGTGTCTTCGCCGGCGATCCAGAGCTCGGCCTGGGGGAGGACGAGGTTGCGATCGCCGCGTGGGAGAAGGTCGGGCAGCCCCGCGAACGGATCGTCGGCTTGCCGCGGAGCGAGAACTTCTGGCAGGCGGGCGAGATCGGGCCGTGCGGCCCCTGCTCGGAGATGTACTACGACCGGGGCGAGGAGCTCTCGTGCGGCCGCTCCACCTGCGGCCCAGGCTGCCCGTGCGAGCGCTATCTGGAGTTCTGGAACCTCGTCTTCATGGAGTTCGACCTCGGCGCGGACGGCACGCTGACGCCGCTGCCGAAGCCGGTGATCGACACAGGTCTCGGCCTCGAGCGAACGGTCTCCGTTCAGCAGCAGGTGATCTCGGTCTACGAGACCGACGGCTACCAGGCGATCATGGACTGGATCGCGGCCGAAAGCGGCGTCGCCTGGCAGAGGTCCGAGAAGGCGACGAAGGCCCACCGCATCATGGCCGACCACGGGCGCGGCATGACCTTCCTCGTCGCCGACGGTGTCCTGCCGTCGAACGAGGGGCGCGGCTACGTCCTCCGGCGCGTGATCCGCCGCGCGGTGCAACAGGCGCAGGGCATTGGGCTCCGCGACCTCTGGCGCATCGCGGACGTCGTCGCAGACCAGATGTCGTACTGGTACCCGGAGCTCGACGAGGACCGCGGGCAGATCCGTTCGACGCTGCGCGCGGAGGAGGAGCGCTTCACGCAGACGCTCGAGCGCGGCATGGGTCTGTTCGAAGAGATCGCCGCCGGCGAGCGCATATCCGGCGACGACGCCTTCAAGCTCCACGACACGTACGGCTTCCCGCTCGAGCTCACCCGCGAGCTTGCACACGAGCGCGGGCTCGCGGTCGACGAGGAGGAGTTCACTCGCCTGATGGCCGAGCAGCGGGCGCGCTCGAAGACGAAACCGGCCGAGGTCGCGATCTCGCTCGACGGCGGCCGGCCGACGGAGTTCGTCGGCTACGAGACGACGGACGTGCTCACGGCGATCCTTGCCTACCAGGAGCTCGAGGGCGGCACGTTCCAGGCGAAGCTCGAGCGCTCGCCCTTCTACCCGGAGGGCGGCGGACAGGTCTCGGACCTGGGCTACATCGAGCACGAGGAGAGCGGCCACCGCGCCGAGCTCATCCGCGCGACGCGCGTCGGCGACGATCAGGTCCTGACCTTCCACGGCTCGGCCTTCGGCGAGGGCGACCGCGTGCGTGCCGTCGTCCCCTGGTCGGCGCGGTTCCCGACGATGGCGAACCACACGGCGACGCACCTGCTTCACCAGGCGCTGCGTGACGTTCTCGGCGAGCAGGTGCGGCAGGCCGGCTCGGCGGTCCGCCCCGACAAGCTCCGCTTCGACTTCACCTACGACAAGGCGCTGACGCGTGAGGAGCGAGAGCAGGTGGAGCGCGCCGTAAACGAGAAGGTCTTCCAGAACCTGCCCGTGCGGACGTTCGCAACGCCGATCGAGGAGGCGCGCAAACTCGGCGCGATGATGCTCTTCGGAGAGAAGTACGGCGACGAGGTGCGCGTCGTCGAGATCGATGGCTACTCGCGCGAGCTCTGCGGGGGAACGCACGTCCGAACGACGGCCGAGATCGGCCCGTTCGTGATCCTCTTCGAAGGGTCGGTCGGCGCCGGCGCACGCCGGATCGAGGCGATTACCGCGGGCG
>Ga0126312_10002442_pt1 | contig 12427 bp, 16 predicted proteins | sample Plot104A_FD_92537 | JGI IMG/M metagenome (GOLD analysis project Ga0126312, IMG submission 92537) | Serpentine soil microbial communities from UC McLaughlin Reserve, CA, USA - Plot104A | ecosystem: Environmental > Terrestrial > Soil > Grasslands | place: USA: UC McLaughlin Reserve, Lake County... | reverse complement strand
TTCGCGCGACCCCGCGCTCGCCCAGCCGCTCGACCTCGACCGACGAGATCGCCGAGAGGTAGCCCGGCACCAGCGGCAGGACGCACGGGAACGCGATCGAGACGAGCCCGGCCGCGAACGCCGCGACCAGGCGTTCAGCCATCGAAGCGGCGCAGCTCCTCGTCCAGCCGGCGCTCCTCCTCCGGCCCGAGCCGTCGCGCGGTCAGCGTCCACTTCGCCGCGGGCTCCCGGGAGCGGGACCAGCGCCAGGCCAGCGCGCCGATCACGGCCGCCCCGCCGAGCACGCCCACGATCGGTAGCAGCCACGCAAGCAGATCGAAGCCGTGCCGCGGCGGCGCAGCGAGGATCCGCGTTCCCCACTGATCGACGAGCTCGCGCTTGATCTGGCTACGCGTCGCGCCCTGCGAGATCCGCAGCTGGATGTACGCCTTGATCCGCTGCGCGGCCGGCGAGTCAGACTGGGCCAGCGTCTCGCCCTCGCAGATCGGGCACATGAGCTGGCCCTCGAGCTCGCTCAGGGTCGGGCGCCGCTCGCTGGCCGCCGCCGGCGCCGCCAGCACCAGTGCAAGGACCGCGAAGGCGACCGCCCTCACGAGCGCGACCGCAGCGCCCGCTCGACCCCGGCCTGGATGTCGGACGCCTCCACCTCGCCGGGCACGTGCTCGACGACGGTGCCCTTGCGGTCGATGAAGAACGTCTCAGGCAACCCCGTCAGGCCGTACTTCGGGGAGGTCACGTTGTGGTTGTCGTGCACGAGCGGGTAGCGCAGCCCGTACTTGCTGGCGAACTTCCGCGCATCGCCGGCGAAGTCGTTCACGTCGACTCCCAGCACGACCGCCTCGCCCTCGTACCGCTTCGCCGCGGCCGCAAGCGCCGGCGCCTCCTGCTTGCACGGGTAGCACCAGGAGGCCCAGAAGTTCAGCACCACGACCTTGCCGCGCAGTGACGCGAGTTGCAGCCTCCCCGGCTCGTCGATCCGGTTGAGCGTGAAGTTCGGCGCCTCGCCGCCGACCTCGGCCTTCTTCCCGCTGCCGTGGACGAGCTTCCACACCAGCAGCGCGAGCAGCAGGGCGACGAGCCCGACGGCCAACACCTGCGCGCCGAGCTTCAGCCGTGTGGCAGTCATCTCACGCGGAGACGATGAAGACGGTGGTCCCGATCGTCACGTGGTTGAAGAGCCACTCCGCGTCGGAGATGTGCATCCGGATGCAGCCGTGCGAGGCGGAGTAGCCGATCGAGGCGTCGTCCGGAGTGCCGTGGATGCCCACCCCGCTTGCCGACAGCCCCATCCAGCGCGTGCCGAGCGGGTTGCCCGGGCCCGGCGGGATCGGCTTCTCGCCCTTCGCCCAGTCGGAGTTCGGCGGGTACCACCACGGGTTGCGCCACTTGACGACGACGTGCCAGCGGCCGAGCGGCGAGGGGTACCGCGACTGGCCGGTCGCGACGCCGAAGACGCGCCATGGCCGCGCTCCGTCGTAGAGGTAGAGCCGGTTCGAGCCGCGCCGGATCACGATCACCGGACCGAACGAGCCGGGCGTCACCGTCGGCCTGAGCGGCGCGAACTGCAGGTTCAGGAGCGGCCTCGTGTTCGTCACGAGCGCGCTGAAGATCGCGTCCATCGCGCGCGTCTGCCGTAGCGCACGGCCGGCCTGCGGCTTCGTCACCTGCGGGCGCAGGCCGCGCAGGAAGAGCTTCGAGTCGACCGGCTTGCGGTCGAAGCGCTTCGCGACCGCGTCGAGGTAGCGCTTCGTGCCGCGGCGGCTGAGGATCACGCGGAGCTTCAGCTCCGTCCCCGCGGGAGCCGCGAGCGCGCGCTTCACGGCAGCGCGGACGGCGGCCATCGCGCCGATACGGGCAGGGGTGAGCGCGAGTCGATGCCGCGGCACGGTGAGCACGAGCGGGCGTGCGAACGACTCGGTCACGGCCTGGAACGCCTCGCCCTCGGTGAAGTTGCCGACGTCGACGCCGGAGATGGTCACACCCGGCGCGATCAGCTGCGGCGCCGCGGTGGTCGTGCCCGTGCTCGTGGTCGCGGCGACGACTCCCTCCGACAGGCCGCCGGCCGCCAGGAGACCGAGCACGAACAGGACAGCGAGAGCCGCTTTTCGCATCGCGTCGAGAGTCTAGCCACCGAAAATGCGGGGATCGTTCGTCACGACGCCGTCCACGCCGAGGCGGTCGAGCCACGGGACGACGTCCGGATCGTCGACCGTCCACGCGAGCACCGGCGCGCCCAGCGCATGGCAGCGCGCGACCACCGCGGGGGTGATCACCTCCCAGTAGAGCACCGCCGCCGTCGCGCGCGCCGACCGCAGCAAAGCGCCGATCCTGCGCGGCAGCGCCCGCTTCAGCGCCTTCACCACGACGCGCGCGGGCGGGTGGAAGATCGGGTTCTTCGTCAGCCCCGTGCGATCCTGGGGGTACGTCTTGCCGAGCCGCAGGGCGGGCTCGACGCTGTTGAGCGCCCGGAGCGTCGCCGCGCGGAAGGAGCTCACGACGGTGCGGTCGACGAGCCCGTGACGCCGCAGCGCGGCCGCGACCGCGGGCTCGGCACCGCGCGCCTTGAGGTCGAGGTGGACATCGGCGCGGGTCGCGCGCAGGAACTCGAGCACGTCGTCGAGCGACGGCAGCTGGTGGACCGTCCGCGGAAGGTCGTGGACGACCACCAGCTCGTTGCCTACGGCGTGCACGTCGAACTCCACGAGGTCGCAGCCGAGCTCGACCGCGAGCGCGATCGCCTCGAGCGAGTTCTCCGGCGCGAGCGCCGCCGCGCCCCGATGGCCGATCCGCAGCAGGCGGCCGTCGCGCCGCCCGAGGTCGATCACGCGCGCTTGACGACGACGACCGCGCAGTCGTCCGCCAGCTCGCCCGCGAAGGCGCGGCAGTCCTCGACGACGACCTTCGCCAGCTCCTCGGCCGGCAGCGACGCGTTCGCGAGGAGGGCTGCATCGAGACGCTCCTCGCCGTAGAGCTGGCCGTCCCGACGAGCCTCGAGCAGCCCGTCGGTGAAGAGCACAGCGGCGTCGCCTGGCTCCAGGCGCACGCTCTCGGCCGGGTAGTCCTGCTGCTCGGCGATCCCGAGGGCGAGGCCGTGGACGTCCAGCGGCTCCGGCGCGCCGCCGCCCGCGCGCGCGATCCGCGGCGGCGGGTGCCCAGCGCTGGCGCAGGCGAGGTCGCCGCTCTTCCCGTCGGCCGTGACGAACAGCATCGTGATGAACTTGCCCTCCGCGATCTCCTCGAGCACGACCTCGTTCGCGGCGCGCAGGAAGTCGCCAGGCTCGGGATGCTCGCGCGCGAGCGAGCGGAAGACGAACTTCGCCATCGCCATGTCGGCCGCCGCGTCGATCCCGTGGCCGGTGACGTCGCCGAGCACGACCGCGAGCTGGCCATCGCCCAGCTCCAGGAAGTCGAAGAGGTCGCCTCCCACGTCCAGGCGGGCGGACGGTGCGTAGACGGCGCCGACGTCGAGGCCCCGCGCCTGCGGGCTAGAGCGTGGCAGGAGCGAGCGCTGCATCGAGTCGGCGAACTGCTTCTGCTGCTGGTAGAGGCGCGCGTTGTCGAGTGCGAGCGCGGCCTGGCCGGCGATCGACGTCGCCGTCTCGAGCACCTCGGCCTCGATCGGCCGGTCGGGATCGAGCGAGACGAGCGTCACCGTGCCGAGGATCTCAGCCTGCGTCACGAGCGGGATCACCGCTGCCGAGGAGCCGCGCTCGAGGAACGGAACCAGCGGCTCGTGGGCGGCGCCGAGCGCCCTCGCCGTCCGCCCGTCGAGGACGACCGCATGTCCGCTGCGAAACGCGCGCGGCGCCACGGGCGTCAGCGGCTGCGGCAGCGAGAGGATCGCGCGCATCGACTCGCGCAGGCGCTCGTCGGGCACGCTGAGGGCAACCGGGACGAGCGCGTCGCCGCGCGGGTCGGGCATGCGCAGCACGGCCGCGTCCACGTGCAGCGTGTCCACGATCGTGCGCGTGACCGCGTCCAGGGTCTGCTCGAGCGAGAGGCTCTCCGAGAAGGTTCGCGAGATCTCGTAGAGCGCGGACAGGCGCCGCGAGACCTGGCGCTCGGCGTCGAGCGCCTCACGCCGCGCCTCGTCGGCGCGCTTCGTGCGCTCGTGTAGGCGCGCGTTCTCGACGGCGACCGCGAGCTGGGCGGCGAGGTTGAGCAGCAGCGCTTCCTCGTTCTCGGTCAGCTCGCGGCCCGCGTCCGGGTAGACCGCGAGCAGCCCGATCAACTCCTCGTGTGCGCGGAGCGGGACGGCGATCGTCGCCTCGATGCCGATCTCCTCGAGCACGTCCTGGACGCCTGTGAGCCGCGTGTCGGTGGCCGCGTACGGGATCCCGAGCAGCCCGCGGCCGCGGGCCGGGCCGAGCAGCAGCTCGAGCAGCCGCTCCGCGACGCGGGCGTGCGGACCTGCGAGAGCGCGCTCCGCCGCCGGCTCGAGCCGCTGTTCGCGCTCCTCCGCGAGGTAAACGGCGAGCCGCTCGGCGCCGAGTAGCTCGGAGACGTGCTCGATCGCGGTCTCGAGCGTGTGCGAGAGCGAGAGCTGCGCGATCGCCTGGCCGACGATCGTCAGCAGCGCCCGCGTGCGCTCGAGCTCTACGGCCAGCGTCTCCTGCCGCTCCCCGGCCCGCAGCGCGTGGGCGGCGCGCACGGCGAAGATGACGAGGCCATCGAGCAGCGGATCGTCGCGGGCGGGCTGCTCGTCGAGCAGGAGCTGCAGCGCGCCCTGCGGCGGCTCGCCGAGCTGCAGCGTCACGAGCGCGCCGCCCGCCTCGACCGGCTCGAGCGCGAGCGAACCGGGGCCGCCGCGCGAGCGCTGCACTGCGTCGAGCCCCGCGGCGGTCCCGAGCGCGCTTCCCGACAGCGCGGACAGCACCGGCCCCTGCGGCTCGTACCGCCACACCAAGCAGGCGCGGGCGCCCGTCGCCTCGGCCGCGAGTGTCGCGACCTGGTCGGCCGCACGCGTCTCGTCGGAGCCCGCCGCGAGAGCGTCGCCTGCCAGGCCGAGCAGATCCGGCGCCGTGACAGCCGAGTCGCCGTTTCCGAACGCGCGGCGGGCGAGCGCGAGGTGCTCCGCAGCCGCCGCCGCGAGCCGCCGCTCGCGCTCGCCGAACTCGCTCCGACGGCGCAACAGCTCGAGCGACCCGACGAGCTCGCCCGTCGCGTCGAGGACGGGAATCTGCAGCACGCCGCTCGCCCCGAGCCGCTCGGCGATGCGCCGCAGCGGCGGCGGCAGCGGCGGCAACTCGCCGTGCTCGTCGGCGGACACCGCGTCGCGGTCGAGACGCGAGCCCTCGAGCTCCGCCCGCAACGCGGCCGACGCCGCGTGCACCGCGCGCGCGGTCAATCCGCCGGAGTCGTCCAGCAGGCGGGCGACGACGATGTCCGCGCCGACGATCTCCGCCGTCCGCTCGACGATCGTCGAAAGGGTCGAATCGAGCCCCCCGACTTCGGTTGTCTCCCTGGCCACGGCCATCCTCCGCCGCTTCCAAGTATGGCCTACTAGACTCAGGGGGTGGCCCTGCCCGAGCGACAGCGCGTCGAGGAGGAGCTGCTCGACCCGACGGCGATCTCGCGGAACTACCGCCGCCAGCGGATCAAGCGCCGCCACCGGGAGGAACGAGCCCGCGAGCGCAATCTCGCGCGCCTGCGCTTCTGGCTCGCGCTCGCCGCGGTGGTCGCGACCAGCATCGGCCTCGCGATCGTGATCTGGAACGAGGTCCAGCGGCTCTTCGGGCTCTAGCCGCCGGCATCGCCCATACTGCGCGTGTGGAGACGCCCGAGCCCTTCCAGGTCGAGCCGAGCGACGAGCCCTACTACGAGCCCGAGGAGTCGTTCGTCCGTCCGGCCGGCGGCTTCTGGTCGCTCGGCAGGCGGGTCACGTGGGTGGCGGCCCTGGTGCTCGCGCTGTCGTCGTTCACCGGCTGGTACGCGGGCTCGAGCGAGTCCGGGCCGACGGTGTCGGTGATCGGCTGGCACGTCGGCGTGCTGGGCAAGCTGATCTTCTTCGTGGGGCTCGTGCTGCTCGCGCTGGCGGCGCTGCGGGAGTTCGGCTTCGAGCTGCCGCCGTCGATCCCCGAGAGCCTCGTCGTGATCGCGCTCGGGTCGCTCGGGACGATCTTCGTCCTCATCCGGCTGATCGACATCCCGGACTCGATCGTCGCGGCCGGCCGCGGGATCGGGATCTGGATCAGCCTCCTTGCGGCGCTCGCAGTAATTGGGGGCGGACTGCTGACAGCTTCAGAAGAGCTATAGCGACCAGCGTTCCGAGCGCTGCCCCTCCGATCACGTCGAGGGGCCAGTGGACGCCGACGTAGACCCGCGACCACGCCACCAGCGCGGCCAGCAGGTACGCCGGGACGGCCAGGCGGCGCGAGGCCCACGCGATCACGGTTGCAGCCGCAAACGCGGAGGCCGCGTGACCGGACGGGAAGGCACCGGAGTGCGGCAGGCCCACGAGCGGCCTCGGGTCCTCGTAGACGAGCGGGGGGCGGTCGCGGCCGATCCACTGCCGCAGCAGGTACGAGAGGCCGTCCGCCGCGAGGGTCGCCGTGACGAGGGCGACGAAGAACCACGGGCGGCGCCAGAGGATCGCCAGCACTGCCCCGATGACGATGAAGAGCGCCCCGTCGGCCGCGATCCGCGTCAGGTCGGCGACCGGCGTGTTCAGCCAGTCGACGCGGTGGAGGACGACCCAGCGCTCGAGGTGCCGATCGATCCGGATCAGGAGGAGAGGAGCTGCTTGGTCTTCTCGATCAGCTGGCCCGGGTCGAACGGCTTCCCGATGAACCCTCGCGCGCCGCGCTCGGCCACCTCGTCCGCCGTTGCCGCGTCGGCCTTGCCGCTGAACATCACGACCGGCACTGCCTCGCCGTGCCGCTCCTGCAGCTGCTGCAGCATTTGCCAGCCGTCGACCTGCGGCATCATCACGTCGAGGAGCACGAGATCGGGCTGCGACTCCTCGACCGCCAGGAGGCCCTCCTCGGCGTTGCCGGCCTCGCGCACGTTGTAGCCCTCGGCCTCGAGGTTGACGCGCACGTACTCCCGTACCTGCTCGTCGTCGTCCACGATCAGCACGAGCGGGCCCTCGCCCGCGGCCGGGCCGGAACTCTCGAGGAACGTGTCGAGGTCGTCGCGCCGGTAGCGGCGATGGCGGCCGGGCGTGTAGAAGGCGCGCACGCGGCCGCTGTCCGACCACTTGCGGATCGTGCTCTGCGCCACCCCGAGGTAGCGGGCGGCCTCGCCGAGCGTGAGCCACTGCGGCTCGCTCGAGGTACTCCGACCGCTGGATCGCTCGCGCGCCATCCGCACCGAATCTACCCAAAGCTCATCGTTCTTAACACGCCGCCGGCCCTACGGCGCCGTGACCGTGACCGTCTGCGAGACCGGCGGAAGCGTGAACGTCTGGTCCTGCGTGACGGTCGATCCCTGCTGCGGACTGTCCTCGAGGGCCTGCCCGAGGGCGATCCCGACCGCGAAGACGAGCACGAGCACGACCGCCCAGATCACGCGACGGGGGGTGGAGTTCTTCCTGCGCCGACGTCGCTCGCGCGTGCTCACGGCCGGTAGTCCACCGCGCCGCGGGAGTAGAGGTAGAACGCGGCGTCCTGGGCGGTCGTCGAACGCGCGGGCCAGCCGGGCGCCGGCTCGGCCTCGACGAGCGCCTCCTGCACCCAGCGGTCGGCGTCGCCGTAGGCGGCGGCAAGCTCGTCGAGCGTGAAGGTCTGGCCGACGCGCCGGCGCAGCTGATCGATCACGACGTCCACCTCAGCCAGCAGGCGGTGGTAGAGCTGGTGGTCGCCGGCTGCCGCCTGCAGCCGCCGGTTCCCCTCCTCCCACTCGCGGCGGGTGGTCTCGAGCGCCCCCTCCATGGCGCCCGATGCTAGTCGGAGCAGCAGCGATCGGGCCAGGGCGCCTCGACCTCGGCGAGGATGCGCTCGCCGAGGTCGTAGCCCGGGCGCGCGAGCGCGAACGCGACGTGCGCGTGAAGGCACTTCAGGCCCCCCGGACGCGTCTGGCCGCCGATCCCGCCCGGGAGCTCCGGCCTGAGCCGGCGCTGCTCTTCGTGGCCGCGCTCGAGACTCGCCCGCAGCGTCTCGTCCTCCTCGGCGCTGCGGCTCCACCGCTCGACGCCGCCGCCGGCCTCGAGCCGCGCGACTGCGGCAGCCAGGTGGCGGCACGTGATCCAGTAGGTCGTCGGGAACGGCTCGCCCGACTCGTCGAAGGGCGCCTGCTCGGTTACCGCGGGGCGGCCGAAGGGGCAGCGGACGACGACGCGCCTGAACGCGCGGGGCGGCCGGCCGAGCTGGCGCTCCACGATCGCGCGGTCATCGTCCACCGTCGTTGACCCTAGCCTTGCGGTGCACCCAGGCGGACACGCCTTTCACGATGAAGAGGCGCTCGCCGGGCCGCACGAGCCCGAGCCGCCGCGCCTGGCGCGTCAGCGCCTCGCCGGTGGTCGTCTCCGCAAGCCGGTGCTGAAGCGCGTGCCGGTCGGCCTTCAGGGCCTTCACCTCGGCCGCGCGCCGGGCGAGGTCGTGCTTCGTCTGCACGTAGCTCCGCAAGGGCCGCGCGTAGAGCAGCCCGACGAGCACGATCGCGCCGACGGCGACCCAGCGCATCAGGGAGCGGGAACGCTTGCGTGATCTCGCCGCCACGGCGGCGCGTTTCGCCGCGCGCGGCCGCAGCCCTGCTAGACGTGCTCGACCTTGATCAGGTCGGTCGTGCCCGGCTGGTTCACCGCGGTGCCCGCCGTGACCACGACGCGGCCGCCCTCCTCGACCAGGCCCGACGTGCGCGCCGCCTCGAGCGACCGGCAGAGCAGCTCGTCGAAGTTCTCCGCCTCGGGGATCAGGAGCGGCGTCACGCCCCACTCGATCGCCATCTGGCGCAGGGCATAGTCGTGGTGGGTGAGCGCGACGATCGGGCGGCGGGGCCGCAGCCGCGCGACTGCTGACGCCGTGCGCCCGCTGTAGGTCGGGACGAGGATCGCCCTGGCGCGCAGCGCCTCCGCGAGGTCGCAGGCCGCGTTCGACATCGCCTGCCCGACCGTCGGCTCGTCGCCGACCTCCGGGAGCTGGTGCCGGTAGCCGAGGCTGGGCTCGACCGCGCGCGCGATCCGGTCCATGTAGGCGACCGACTCGACGGGGTAGTCGCCGACAGCGGTCTCGCCCGAGAGCATCATCGCCGAGCTCCCGTCGAGGACGGCGTTTGCGACGTCGCTGGCCTCGGCCCTGGTCGGCTCGGCCTGGTGCACCATCGACTCCAGCATCTGCGTCGCGGTGATCACCGGCTTCCCGCGCTCGAGCGCTCTGGCGATGATCCGCTTCTGCAGCAGCGGCACGAGCGCCGGGCCGATCTCCACCCCGAGGTCCCCGCGGGCGACCATCACCGCGTGCGTCTCCTCGAGAATGTCGTCGAGCGCGTCCACGGCCTCGGACTTCTCGATCTTCGCGATCACGTGCGCGTGCGACCCGGCCTGCTCGAGCAGCGCGCAGAGGTCGCGCACGTCGGCCGCCGAGCGCACGAACGAGAGCGCGACGAAGTCCGCTCCCAGCTCGAGCGCGAGCTCCAGGTCGTCCATGTCCTTGCGCGTCAGCGAGGGAATCGGGATCGGAACGCCCGGCAGGTTCACGCCCTTGTGGGACGAGACGACGCCGCCTTCGATCACCGCGCAGGTCGCCCGCCCCGCCACGACCGTCTCGACGTGCAGGCGCACGAGGCCGTCGTCGATCAGCACCTCGTGGCCCGGCTGCAGCACCTCGCTGATCACCGACGGGCTGACGGGCAGCTCGCCGTTCATCGTTGCCTCGGCGGCGGCGACGACCACGTGCTCGCCGCGCCGCAGCGAGACGGGCTCGTCGAGGTCGCCGATCCGCAGCTTCGGGCCCTGGAGATCGGCGATCAGCGCGATCGGCCTGCCGAGCTCGGTCTCGGTGTCGCGGACGAGCCGCGCCCACTCGCGGTGCTGGTCGTGCGTTCCGTGCGAGAGGTTGAGGCGAGCGCCGTCGACGCCCGCACGGACGAGCTTCTTGAGCGTTTCGGGCGTCGAGCACGCCGGCCCGATCGTCGCCACGATCTTCGTTCGACGCGTGGCTTCGGTCACGGGGCCACGATAGCTCGCGACGGCGCGACCGACCACGGCAGACGGGCACAATCCACCGGTGAGGCTCGGCGAGGCCTGGCAGCGGAACGCGGCGGCGTGGATCCGCTGGGCGCGCAAGCCTGGGCACGACAGCTACTGGCGCTTCCACCGAGACGCGTTCCTCTCACTCGTCCCGTCGCCCGGTCGGCTGACGCTGGACCTCGGCTGCGGCGAGGGCCGCCTCTCACGAGACCTCGGTTCGCTGGGCCACCGGGTCGTCGGAGTAGACGTCTCCGAGACGATGGTGGTCGCCGCGCGCGAAGCCGACCCCCGGGGCGAGTACCTCGTGGCAGATGCCAGCTCGCTGCCGTTCCCGGCCGGCCACGCTGACCTCGCAGTCGCCTTCATGTCGTTGATGGACGTCGACGATATGGCCGGGACGGTAGGCGAGCTCGCGCGCGTGCTGGAGCCTGGCGGCCGTGCAGTCGTCGCCGTCGTGCACCCGCTCAACTCGGCGCACCGGATCGATCGCGAGCGGCCCGAGAGCGACCTCGTGCTCGTCCACGACTACTTCGACCGCCGTTGGTACAGCGACGAGATCGAGCGCACGGCCTGCGGATGACATTCACGAGTCGGCATTGGACGCTGGAGGACTACGCCGACGCGCTCACCGGCGCGGGCCTCGTCCTGGACGCCGTGCGCGAGGTGCGCGACCCGACGCACGTGCGCTGGTCGCGGTACCCGCTCTTCCTCCACCTGCGCGGGATCCAAAGCTAAGCCGCCCGCTCCGCAACTCTTCTCGCCGTGTCCGGAGCGCCTACCCCCGGGGTCAGGTCTTGCATTGCCACAAAGGCGTCACAACTCCGTGTCGATGCTTCCACCGTGGACGAATCGGACCGCATTTGTCACACGGCTTCAGCACGGCCGGCGCGTCGATCTTGCAGTGCAAGACCTGACCCCGGTTTGGGCCCCTAGCGCCTGAAGCGCGGGAAGGCGTTCCAGCCGGGATACATCGCGCGGTCGCCGAGCTCTTCCTCGATGCGCAGCAGCTGGTTGTACTTCGCGACGCGGTCGCTGCGCGACGGCGCGCCGGTCTTGATCTGTCCGCAGTTCGTCGCGACCGCGAGGTCGGCGATCGTCGTGTCCTCGGTCTCGCCCGAGCGGTGGGACATCACGCAGGCGTAACCCGCCTCGCGCGCGAGTGCCATCGTGTCCAGCGTCTCGGTCAGCGTCCCGATCTGGTTGACCTTGATCAGGATCGCGTTGCCGACCTTCTCGTCGATGCCGCGCCGCAGCCGCTCGGGGCTCGTGACGAAGATGTCGTCGCCGACGAGCTGGACGCGCTCGCCCAGCGGTTCCGTGAGCGCCCGCCACGTCTCCCAGTCGTCCTCGGCGAGCGGGTCCTCGAGCGAGACGACCGGGTGACGCGAGGCGAGGTCGTCCCAGAATGCGACCATCCCTGAGCCGTCCTCGTCGCGGCCCTCGAAGCGGTAGTGCTCGTCCTCGAAGAACTCGCTAGCGGCAGGGTCAAGGGCGATCGCGACGCGGTCGCGGTGGCCGGCGCGCGCGGCGGCCTCGAGCACAGCCTCGATCGCCTCGTCGCTCGAGCCGAGGTCAGGCGCGAAGCCGCCCTCGTCTCCGACGGCGGTGGCCAGCCCGCGCTCGTGCAAGAGCGCGCGAAGCGCGTGAAAGACCTCCGACCCGACCTGCAGCGCCTCGGCGAAGCTGGCCGCACCCGCCGGGACGACCATGAACTCCTGCAGGTCGATCGAGTTCTGTGCGTGGGCGCCGCCGTTGATCACGTTCAGCATCGGCACCGGGAGCGTCCGCGCCTCTTCGCCGCCGAGGTGGCGGTAGAGCGAGACGCCGGCCTCCGCGGCCGCCGCCTTCGCCGCGGCGAGCGAGACGCCCAGGATGGCGTTCGCGCCGAGCCGACCCTTGTTGGGCGTCCCGTCGAGCTCGATCAGCCGCTCGTCGAGCGCGCGCTGGTCGGCCGCGTCCAGGCCCCGCACCGCGGCGGCGATCTCGCCGTTCACGTTCTCGACCGCGCGCATGACGCCCTTGCCGCCCCACGCCTCGCCCCCGTCGCGCAGCTCGAGCGCCTCGTGCACGCCGGTCGACGCACCGGAAGGCACGGCCGCGCGGCCCGCCGCACCTGACTCGAGCGCGACCTCGACCTCGACCGTCGGGTTCCCGCGCGAGTCGAGCACCTGCCTCGCGTGCGCCCGCGTGATCGCGCTCATACGCCTGCCTCCTTGGCCCGATCGAAGTAGCGGTCCTGCTCGTCGAGCCCGAGCTCGGTCCAGCGCTTGCCCTCGTCCTCCGCCAGCCGCTCCGCGCGCT
>Ga0126312_10002441_pt1 | contig 12432 bp, 11 predicted proteins | sample Plot104A_FD_92537 | JGI IMG/M metagenome (GOLD analysis project Ga0126312, IMG submission 92537) | Serpentine soil microbial communities from UC McLaughlin Reserve, CA, USA - Plot104A | ecosystem: Environmental > Terrestrial > Soil > Grasslands | place: USA: UC McLaughlin Reserve, Lake County... | reverse complement strand
GGCCGTTACGGCAATGGGACTTCGTGCATTGCCCTGCTGAGACCAAGCACATCATCGTCGGCGCCGGAGAGGGCCCTTGCGCCGTCCTCGCCGTTGGTGCGCGCGAGCACCAGGCGGGCGCCGACTGGGGCGGCTACACCGTAGACGAGGCCGCGCTCCGGCACGGTGCCGGCGTCGACCAGGAGACGACCCAGGCAGAGGAGGCATACGCGCGGCTCCCCAATCGCGAGCCGACGAGCTGCCGCGAGGGCTGGCTGCCTGATGACTAGCCAGGCTCCCCGTCTCGCTGCTTGTCCCGCCGATCACGACATGTGGCTGCACAACGCTGCAAAACAAGCCACCGAGGGCCTCGAACCCGCGGCACGGCTCGCCGTCCGGGCTCGCCCAGCTTCGGATCCTGCTCGGAGCGTTCGGGTGCGGTGGGAGACTCTTCGCCGTGAGCCGCGCTCGCAGCCTGCTAATCCCGCTGCTCGTCGCGGCGACCGCGTCCGTGGCGGGCGGTTGCGGCGACGGCGAGAGCACGACCTCGACCACGCCCCTGACCGAGACCGCGCAGGAGTTCCCCAAGCTCCCTCCCGGCTGGAACGCCCACCGCGATAGGGCCATCGGCTACGCGATCGCGGTCCCGCCGGGATGGGAGCGCAGCGGGCACGCCGGGAAGGTCCTCTTCCGCTCCCCGGACCACCTCGTCGCGGTCACGCTGGCCGTCGATCGCAACCCCAACGCGCCGGACCTGTCCCTGGGCGGTTCGCGACCCAGGCGCTCGCGGCCCTGCCTGGATTCAAGGCGCCGCTCGAGCCCGGCAAGCCGGAGCGCTTAGGCGGGACGCCGTTGGAGGCCGTTCAGGCGGCCGCGAGCGGCACGACCAAGGATGGCGTCCGCGAGCGCGCCACTCTCGTGACCCTGCGCCGCGACGCGCTGGTCAACTACACGGTGGCGATGCTCCAGAACGCCGAGCAGCCGGCGTCAGCGGACGATCGCGGGGTCGCCTTGCGGATGGGCGCACGCTCCGCGATCAGCCCGTCGAGGTGCGAAGCTCGCCCTAGTCGGGCCGCTCCGGATAGAGCTCGTCGATGGTGACCAGCACGCGGCACGGCGAGCCGACGGCCGCGGAGATCGCCTCGGTGCCACCCGCCAGCCGATCCACGACGCACAGGGCGCCGGCGATCTCGAGGCCCTCGGAGCGCAGCCGCTCGATCGCCGCCACGACCGAGCCTCCGGTCGTCACCGTGTCCTCCACCACGAGACAGCGAGTTCCCGCCTCCACCGGCCCCTCGATCCAGCGTTGCAGGCCATGCTCCTTGCGTTCGCTGCGAACGAAGAAGCCCACCAGCCGTTCGCCTCGCGGCACGGCGATGGCGGCGCAGGCCAGAGGGATCGCCGCCATCACGGGTCCTCCCACCGCCTGCGCACGGGCGTCGGCGGCCGCAGCGGCGATCAGCTCGCCCGCGGCCAGAAAACCCGCCGGACGCAAGAGCGCCCGCCGAGCGTCCACGTAGTAGGAGGCGCGTTGGCCGCTCGACAGCGTGACCTGGCCGATCACCAGCGCGTGCTCGCGAAGCTCGGCCAGGAGGACCTCGCGGGCCCGCTCGAGGTCAGGTGCCACTTAGTCGTAGAGGTAAATGGACATCCCGAGGCGGACCCAGTTGTAGACGAAGACCGCGTCCGGGATCGGGTTGCGGACGCAGCCGTGGCTCGCCGGGTAGGGCGGCACCGGGTCGTAGCCGTGCGTCGCGTAGCCGCCCTGGAAGTAGACGGAGTAGTACATGGCGTGGGAGTTGTAGCCGGGCTCGCGCCTGTAGAAGCGGTAGTGGCCACGAATCGTGGGCGTCGCGGGGGCGCCGGTCGAGACGTGGAACGTGTACTGGGCCTTGCCGTGCGCGGCGAGCGCCATCACCTGCCGCGAGATGTCGACCTCCACGTGGCGGCCTTCCTTCGGATACTCGAGCTTGAAGCTGCCGCCGCCGCCGGCGAGGGTCCTGAAGATCCGGGAGTTGGCGTTGTAGTTGCGCGCCATCCCGTTGACCTTCCGGAACGCCATTACCGCCAGCCCGGTCCCGGTGCCGTAGTGGCGACCGCGGCTCGTGTAGTAGCCGCGATGGAGAAGCAGCTTGTTGAAGATCTTCACCGCCCGGTTCCGCTGACCCGGATCCAGGTTCGGGTACCGGATCCGGAAGCGATGCGATCGCGCCGAGTCCTGTGCCTGCCGCCGGCTTTGGGCATGCCGGGTGACGACGCGGTAGTGGCCCGGCTTAATCAGCCGCGGCGAGTGGAAGCCGAAGGCGCCGACGTTCCTGTGCCGGATCTGCCTGGTGATCGGGTTGGCCTCCTTCACCACGTGGTGATTGCGCACGAGCTTGATGTGCACATGCTGGTTCGGGACGTAAGGACGCAGGCGGCCGCTCGCTCGAATCCGCTCCCCGACCGCCACCTTGTGACCATGGACGCCGCGGAGGTCGAGGCTCAGCTTGGCCGGCTTACGCCGAGGCTCCGGAGGCGTGGTCGTGGTGGTAGTCGTGGTTGTGCTCGTCGTGACGGAGCTTCCCTGGACGCTCCCCTGGCCGATCGCGATCGCCGGGGCCGAGCCGGCCGCCGCGATCGTGAGCGTGGCCACCCCCAAACGGATGCGCCGCCCACTCCTCACCGCGGGCATTCTGCCAGGCGGACTGGCAGCACACGGAAGGCGCCGTCTGCCAGAGGCCGAGCGCGAGCGTCAGCGGAGGCTGCTTCAGCCTCTCGACCGCGACATTGAAGCTTTTGGTAGCCCAGGGGGTACCAAAGGCTTCAAAAGTCGGTGGCTGGCGCTGCGGCGGCGATCGAGCCCGCTCCCCCCGCCGCTCTCATGGAACGAGCTTCGCCCGCAGGGCCCGCACCGGAACCGGAAAGAGCAACGCGGTCACAGCGGCGAGCCAGGCTGCGTGGACGAGGAGCTGGAGCCCGTCGGGCCCGGTCGCCATCCCCCGCGCGATCTCCACCAGGTGGTAGAGGGGCGTCAGCCAGGCCACCACCTCCACCCAGCCCGGAAGGCGGTCGAAGGGAAAGAAGATCCCCGAGAACAGGAACATCGGCGTGATCCCGAGGGTGAAGAAGTAGCTGTAGAGATCGATCTTCGGGATCAGCGTCGTGAACGCGTAGCCGATCACCGAGATGCACAGCGCCCCGAGCGTGACCAGCGGGGGGATCAGGATCGCCCAGGGGGAGGAGATGAGCCCGAAGGCCGCAACCACGACGAGCACCACGCAGCCGTAGATCGTCGCGCGAGTGGCGCTCCAGGCGAGATCGCCGAAGACCAGGTCCTGGACCTCGACCGGGGTTGAAAGCACGTTGTCGTAGAGGCGCAGCTCGTTCATCCGAAAGTAGACGTTGTAGGTCGTCTCGAACGCCGATGACCACATCGCCGCCGACGCGATCAGCCCCGGCGCGACGAACTCCTTGTAGGGGATGCCCTGGATCCCGTGGGCGAAGTAGGTCCCGAGGCCGAAGCCGAGCGCCAGGAGATAGAAGAAGGGGTCCAGGAACGTCGGCAGAAGCGCTCCGCGCCACAGCCTCGAGAAGACGCGCGCGTTTCGCATCCACACCGCCGCGGAGTACCGGGGCGAGGGCACGAGGTCACCCGGAACTAGCGGGCGTCCGAGGCCGCGGTAGCCGGGCTCGTTCGGCAGCGCCACCGGCTACTCCCGAAGCGACCGGCCCGTGAGGCGCAGGAAGACGTCCTCCAGGGTCGCGTGACGCACCAGCGCCGAGTCGGTGGGAAAGCGCTCGTTGTCCAGGGCGCCGAGCGCTCCCTCGGCGTCTTCCGCGTAGAGCGTAAGAGCGTCGTCGGTGAGGTCATAGCCGTCGACGCGCCCGTCGAGCGAGGCGATCAACGCCTCCGCGTCGCATTCGGGCTCGAGCTTAAGCTCGAGGACCTCGCGGCCGACGTGCTCGCGGACGAGCGCCGCGGGGTCTCCCTCGGCGACGATGCGGCCGTGGTCCATGATCAGCAGGCGGTCGCAGAGCCGCGCCGCCTCTTCCATGTAGTGGGTGGTGAGCAGCAAGGTCACGCCACGGGCACGCAGGCGCTCGAGGGCCCGCCACACGGCAAGTCGCGCCTGCGGGTCGAGCCCCGTGGTCGGCTCGTCGAGCACGATCAGCTCCGGGTCGTTGACGAGGGCGCGCGCGATCAGAAGCCGGCGCTTCATTCCCCCTGAGAGATTCTGAATGCGCTCGTCGGCGCGATCGGCGAGCAGCGTGAACTCGAGCAGCTCGTCGGCGCGCGCGCGAGCGATGCGGACATCCGTGCCGAAGTAGCTCGCCTGGAAGACGAGGTTCTCGCGCACCGTCAGGTCGTTGTCCAGATTGGTCTCCTGGGGCACCACCCCCAGCCGAGCCTTGATTCGCCGCCGGTCTCGGGTGATGTCCATGCCGAGCACGCGCAGCTCGCCCGCGCCGACCGTGGCCAGCCCGTAGGTCATCTTCATCGTGGTGGTCTTGCCGGCTCCGTTCGGGCCGAGGAAGCCGAAGCAGATCCCCGGAGGGACCCGAAAGTCGATCTCATCCACCGCCACCCGCCCGCCGTAGGCCTTTGCGAGCCGCCGCGCGAGCACGGCCGGTTCGGCTGGACGGGTGGCGTTCACGACGCCAGAAGCGCGAAGGCGAACGCGTTGTTCACGACGTGGATCGCGATCGTAGGGTAGATCGAGCCTGTCTCCTCGTACACCCAGCACAGCGCAAGCCCCAGGAAGGCGAGCTGAGGAAGGACCCCCAGGCTGGACGGGCCTGTGTAGTGGAAAAGCCCGAAGATGGCCGCCGCGACCAACGCCGCCACCGGAAACGAAAGCCGGCGCCGCAGCCCGCCGAACATGAAGCCTCGAAAGAAGACCTCCTCCGCGATCGGCGCTGCCGCGAGGATCAAGAGGCCGGCGGCGACCGTCCCCAGCGTGCCGTGGCCCACCCCCAAGTCACGCGTGATGTCCTTCTGGTGCGGATGCACGACGCCGGAATACGCCACCGCGAACACGATGTAGCCCAGATAGGCGGCGGCGGCGAGGCCGAACGGCGAGCGCACCGGTCGCCTGAGCCCCAGCGCGCGGGGCGCAGCGACGCCGGCGCGCGCGTCAGAGGTGACGAGGAAGGCGATCGCGATCAAGGTGGCGGCGAGAAGCGCCTGAGTCACGAGGCGCGCCCCGAGGGAGTCCAGGTCGGGGTCGAACGCGGAGACGATCCCGACTTCGACCGTCGTCGTCAGGAGCAGCGCCAGGATCCCGACCGCGACCTTGCTCGGCCCCCAGGTCGCCCGCGGACCAGGGGTCTTCTCCATGTCCGCCGGCGGAGGGGACCCGGGCGGGGGGATCGAGCCCGCTTTCCTCGCCTCTGCGGCTCTCGACTCGCTCACAGCTCGAGATGGTGCCGGATGGCCTCCAGCGAGTCGATGTCGGCTCCGCCCGCCCGGTCGATCAGGAGGGCGCGGATGCCCGCTGCCCGCGCGCCCGCGAGGTCCTCCGCCGGAGTATCCCCCACGTAGATCGCTTCGGCGGGGCGGCAGCCGGCGATCGCCAGCGCGGCCTCAAAGAGCGCCGGGTCGGGCTTTCTGGCGCCGACCTCGGCGGAGGTGACGACGCCGTCGAGGGCACCGTCGAGCCCGCAGCGAGCGAGCACGCCGGGCAAGGAGACGTCCCAATTCGACGCGCAGACGAGCCTCAGCCCGAGCCCTCGCAGCTCGGCCAGTGCGGGAGCCACGTCGACGAACGCCCGGAAGCGGATCGACGCCATCATCGTCTCGACGGGGACCTCGCGGCCGAGCTCCCGGGAGAGGACGGCGGCACAGCGCTCCCGAAGGGCGGCTAGCGATTCAGCGTCCCGGCCCTCGTGGCTGTGGTCCCTGTAATAGGCCATCTCCGCCCGCACCGCCCGCACGAGCCGCTCATCTCGCCGCACGCCCAGGGCAGTCGCGAGGTGGACCCACGGCGGCTCCAGCTCGACCAGGGTGCCGAGCGCATCCAGCAGCACGGCGCGAGCCCGGCTCGACTGCGGGGGACTCATGGAAGCATTCTCACGAAGGAACCCGGCGCACGGGGGCCGAAGAGGTCACGCGGTGGACGAGAGCTTTTGGCAGGCACATGGCGACTTGATCTCAGCCGTGATCACGATGGCCGTCGCCATCGCGGTCGCCCTGGCGGTCGACCGGTTCGCGATGGCTCGCGCCGGACGCGTGGCGGGCCGCGTCGCCGAGGTTCGCGTCTCGCGCGCCGCCCAGACGCGTCTGCGCCTGATCCGCCGGCTCGTATTCGTCTTGATCCTGCTGATCGGGGCCGCTCTCGCGCTCAGCAACTTCGCCAAGGTCCAGCGCCTAGCGGCCGGCGTCCTGGCGTCCAGCGCGGTGCTGGGCCTCGTGATCGGCTTTGCGGCGAGGCAGCCGATCGCCAACATGGTCGCCGGCATCCTGCTGGCGATCACCCAGCCGATCCGGATCGGCGACACCGTGACGATCGAAGGCGAGACCGGGCGAGTGGACGATCTCACGCTCTCCTACACCTACCTGGACCCTGGAGACGGCCGCCTCGTGGTGGTGCCGAACGAGAAGGTCGTGGCCGGCATCGTCTTCAATCACTCGACCGGCGACCGCACCGCGCCGGCGACCGTATCGGTGTGGGTGCCGCAGGACGCCGACCTGGAGGAGGCGCGACGTGTCCTTAAGCCGGCGGGGGCTGCCGAGATCGACGTGGCCGAGATGACGCCCGACGGGGTGCGCCTCGAGCTCAAGGGGCCGCGCGACCGCGAGCGGACCCACCTGGGAGGCGAGGAGTCGGCCCTTCGCGCGAGCGCTCACGAGGCGCTGCGCGCGGCGCGGCTGCTCCAGGAGTCTGGCGGCGGATAGGAAGGGCGCCCGAGCTACCCTGTTCCGCACACGCAAATGACTCAGCGAGCACGGACACGGCATCGTCGCTCGCGGGGATCGGCACGCCACACCGTCTTCATGGTGCTGGGCCTCCTCCTCACCGTCGTTCTCGTAGCGGCCGCAGGCATCGGCTTGTGGGTATGGAGCGTCTGGGCCGATACGCCCCCGATCGACACCCTGAAGCCCGCCCACGAGGGCGCCACCAGCGTCGTCTTCGCCGCGGACGGCAGCAGGCTGGGCTACATCCAGTCCGACACGATCCGCAATCCGGTGCGCGGCGACGCGGTTCCCGCCGATCTCCGCCAGGCCACGGTGGCGATCGAGGACCAGAACTTCTACGAGCACGGCGGGGTCGACCCGGAGGCCATCGCGCGGGCGGCCTGGGAGGACGTGAAGGCGGGGGCGCCGGTGCAGGGCGGCTCCACGATCACCCAGCAGCTCGTCCGGAACCTGTACATCGCGCACCCGCAGGAGGATCTCGAGCGAAAGATCGAGGAGGCGAAGCTCGCACAGGAGTACGAGGACAGGTACTCGAAGAGCCAGATCCTCACGAAGTACCTCAACACCGCCTCCTACGGCACGATCGACGGCCGGACCGCGATCGGTGTGCAGGCGGCTGCCGAGACGTACTTCTCAAAGCCCGTGAGCGAGCTCAACCTCGCGGAGTCGGCGCTCTTGGCGGGACTCCCGCAGGCTCCCTCCGAGTACAACCCGTTCCTCAACCCGAAAGCCGCGCTCCACCGCCGCAACGAGGTACTGCAGGCGATGCGGGAGCAGCGCTATCTGAACCAGTCCGACTACGAGCAGGCGCTGCAGAGCGGACTCGGAATGGACCGCGGCTACAAATACGAGACGATCCGGGAGCCTTACTTCTTCGACTACGTCACGCAGCAGCTCATCGACCGCTACGGGGTGAACACGGTGCGCAACGGGGGCCTCAAGGTGTACACGACGATCAATCCGACCCTTCAGGCCGCCGCCCGTCAGGCGATCGCCAACCATCCTTTTAGCGGCCCCTCGTCAGCGCTCGTCTCCATCGACCCCTCGAACGGGCACATCGTCGCGATGGCCTCCTCGCAGACCTATTCGGCGGGCGACCAGTTCAACCTCGCGGCCTTCGGCCATCGCCAGCCCGGATCGTCGTTCAAGCCCTACGTGCTCACGGCGGCGATCCGCCAGGGCATGAACCCCGATACCACCTACTACAACGGCAAGAGCCCGGTCACGCTCACCCTCGACGACGGCACCACCTGGACCGTGAACAACGCCGAGCCAGGCGGCGGCACGATGAGCGTCCGGGAGGCCACGGTGAACTCGGTGAACGCGATCTATGCCCAGCTCGACCTCGACACCGGGCCCGACAACGTGCGCCAGACCGCCTACGACCTCGGCATCACGACCCACCTCGACGGTTACCCGGCGGAGGGGATCGGTGGTTTGCGGATCGGCGTCACGCCGCTTGAGATGGCGAACGCCTACGCGACCTTCGCGGACGGCGGCATCCAAAACACGCCCACCGCGATCAGCAAGGTGGTGTTCCCGGACGGCGACGCCGACGTACCGGAGGAGGGGGAGCGCACCCGTACGATCTCGGACGGGATCGCCTACGAGGTGACCGACGTGCTCAAGGGCGTGATCGAGTCTGGGACCGGGACTGCGGCCAACTTCGGCTGTCCCGCGGCGGGCAAGACGGGCACTACCGATGACTTCACGGACGCCTGGTTCGTGGGCTACACACCGGAGCTGTCCACTGCGGTCTGGGTCGGCTACGCGAGCTCCAGGACGTCCATGGGCTACAGCGCTTTCGGGGGCACCTACGCGGCGCCGATCTGGCACGACTACATGGAGACCGCCCACGGCGGCTTCTGCGGCGACTTCCCACAGCCGCAGAGCCCCATCGCGTTCTCGTCGAGCTGGAGCGGCGACCACGAGGTGTCCGAGTCCACGCCCTCGTACTCGACCGGAACCGGCGGCACCAGCACCTACACACCACCATCTACCTCGACGACCGGTCAGTACCCGCCGGAGTACTACGCGCCGGGGGCCGGGGATGCTCCGGCGCCAAATCCCTCCAGTGGCGGCGACGTGAGCGCCGGGGACGATACCAGCGGTGGCGATAGCGGTACCTCCACGGGGCCACCGCCAACCTCGAACGCGGGCGGCAACGGCAACGGCAACGGCGTCGCCGGCGGCACGGGCGCCGGTTGAGCGGAGCCACGACGCCGGCGGAACTACCCGAACCCGCCGGCCGAGCCACTGAAGCCTTGGGCACCCCCAGAGGTACCCAAGGCTTTAGTCGTCGCAGCGAGGCACCACGTGGCGCGTATTGGCGACCGGAGCGCTAAGGCACGTAGGCGCGGCGCGGTCGCCAGCGAGGCCCGCCGCCAAGGCGGGGCGGGTGGCGGACGAGCGCCAGGGTGAGCGCCGACGCGCAGACCGCCAGCATCACGAGGCCCAGCGTGGCGGCGCCGCCGCCCAGCGGCGGCTCCGGATCCCCGGCGATGCTCGGGGTGACTATCGAGGCGAGGCCCCAGGCGACCAGCGCACCGAGCGCCGGCCCTATCGGGCCGGCCTGCCCTCGCGGCGTCGCGCGCGCGGCCAGCGTCACGGCCGCGGCCAGGGCAGCGAGCACCGGGAGGATCGCAAGCCAGGGCTCGGTGACGCCCAGCGCGGTTAGAACCGTGGGCTCGAGGTCCCCCCGGATGAGCCACTGGGGCCAGCTCGCGATGCCGTCGCTCGGGACCAGTGGATGGGTCAGCGCGCCGGCGACCATCATCGTTCCGGAGACGATCGCCAGCCCGAGCGTGAGGGCGCGAAAGCGCCGAAAGGCCGGGGCGAGGCCCACGGCGAGGAAGGGAAGGACCGGGATCATGAGCCGAGGGCCCGGGGTGTCGCCGCCGAGCGGCTGCCAGTAGGCGCTGTTGTATAGAAAGAAGCCGATCGCGGCGGCGAGGATGACGCGCGCCTCAGCCCGCTGCCCGCGCCGATGCATGAGCGCCGCGCCAACCAGGCCCATCGCCACCACCGGCGTCAGCGTGAGCAATCCGCGGCCGGACAGCAGCAGGTCGATCGCGGCGCCGGGACTGGGCGCGGTGATGCCGAAGAATCCGGAGGAGTTGAGTCCCAGCACCGCGTGGCCGCTGCGCCCCAGCTCCGCTACCGCGTGCGAGTAAGCGAAGCGAAATGGCGAGCCCAGCGACCACAGGTTGTAGAGCAGGGCCGGCGTCGCGCCGGCGACCGCAGCGCCGGCGTACGCGATCCCCCGCGGCACTCGCGGGCCTCGCGCCAGCGCGTAGGCGAAGAGGACGACGCCGAGGAGGCCGAGCGGGTACTCGAAGCAAACCGCGAGACCGGCGAGCAGGCCGGCCCCGGCGACCAGGGACAGGCGCGGGGCGCCTTCGCGCTCCACGTACAGCACGGCGAAGGAGGCGAAGCCGAGAGCGGCCGACGCAAGGTGAGCGAAGTACTCGGCGGCGAAGGTCATGACGATCGTGCCTATCCCGAGCGTGATCGCCGCCGCCGTTCCGTAGCCCGGCTCGACCCGCTCGGCGACCCAGCGGACGGCGAACAGCAGGGCGATCGCGGGCAACACGCACCCCACCAGGGTCAGCACCCACACGATCGGCGCAGACTCTGCGACCCGAGCTTGCGTGGCGGGGGCGCGTGCCCGGCCGGACCCGGATGACTCGAACGGGAGCCCGTGAGGCAAGCCCCATGGATCCCAGCTCGACCGGTGCACCGCGACCGCGGCGTCGCGTGCCCAGTGCTTCGCCTCGATCGAGTCGAGCCCGAGGTATACGGGGAGCGTCGCGGCGGCAAGCCCGGGCGCCTTGACCGAATAGAAGTGGCCATCGACCCAGGCCTTGTCGCCGGTCTCCCTGTGCCAGCGGTCGATCTGGGAAGTGCCCGACGCGAGCGCCCGGACCTGGGCGTAGAAAGCCGACTGCGACCAGCCCATGGAGTGCATCAGGAACCCCCACGCGAGCCCGAGCGAGAGGATGGCCACCTTCCCCCGATTGGATCGGGGGGCTCGCCAGATGCCGCGCAGGGGGCTCACGGGCCAGACGCGCCAAGCACGTCGGCGTGCGGGGCGGAGCGACGCACCGGTTGAATATACGGGTGGCCCTGAGCGAATTCGAGCTCATCGAGCGGCTCGTCGGCGCGGTCGACGAGGCGCGGCGCGGACGGCCCGGAGGATCGGGGGCGGAGGTGCAGCTCGCAAGCGGCGACGACGCCGCGGTCACAGTCCCGAGAGGTGCGACCGCGACCTCCGTCGACGCCCTGGTGGAGGGAGTCCACTTTCGCCGCGAGACGGCCCCCCTCGAGACGGTGGGCCGCAAGGCGATCTCGATCGCCCTGTCGGACCTCGCCGCGATGGGCGCGGCGCCCGGGGAGGCGTACGTGCAGCTCGGCATCCCGGACGACCTCGATGAGGCGGGATGCCTGGAGCTATCAGGGGGGCTTGCGACGGCCGCGGCGGAGCACGGGGTGGCAGTGGTCGGCGGGGACGTGACCCGGGCGCCGGTGCTCTTCGTGGCGATGACCGTCGTGGGGCATGCGGCCGACCCCGGCGAGCTCGTCGGGCGGTCGGGCGCCCGGCCCGGCGAGGCCGTGGCCGTGACGGGGGAGCTCGGCGGCGCCGCGGCCGGCCTGCTGCTCCTCGAGCGTCCCGAGATCGACGCCCGCATTCCCTTCGGCGTCGCCTCCGCGCTGCGCGCTCGCCAGCTGCTGCCCCGCCCGCGCCTCGCGGCCGGCCGCGCCCTGGCGGAAGCCGGGGCGACGGCGATGATCGACCTGAGCGACGGGCTGGGAGGAGACGCGCGGCACGTAGCCGCGGCGAGCGAGGTTCGGCTCGAGGTCGAGCTGGGACGCCTGCGCCTGCAGGAGGGCGTTTCCCAGGTAGGGGGCGCGGCCGGGATCGACGTCTACGAGCTGGCGACGGGTCGGGGGGAGGACTACGAGCTCCTCGTCACCCTACCGGCCGATCGGCTAGAGGAGGCAGGCCAGGCGGTGGGCGTGACCGGGACGGCGCTCACCTCGATCGGGACGGTCGTCGAGGGCCGGGGGGTGGCACTACGCACCCCCGACGGGACCGAGCTCAACGCCGTCGGCTTCGATCAGCTCCGTCGTTGAGCGCGCGCCTTGGTCCGACCGCTGCATCGTTCCCATGAAAGATCGTCACCTGCGCGCCCGAGCGTGATCGGGATCTGTCCAGCTCGCCGCGGCTGCGCGCCCCCAGGGCGACGGTCCCGATCAGGGATCCGATCAGCAGGCAGGTCGCCGCCATCGCACCGAACGGGATCTGGCCATCCGCCACCATCAGCAGGAGATCCCACGGGGCCGCGGCGCCCAGCGCCAGCCTGCCGGCCAAGTTTGTGACGGCCGCAGCCAGCGGCAGGAGCGCTAGCGCTGCGACGAGGAGCACCAGCCTCCAGGGCGGCGCGCCCCGGGCGCGGGCGGCGAGCAGCCAGACGTGCGCCGCCGGGACGAGCAGGAGGCCGAGATAGGGGTTCGTGAGCCAGGCGATCAGCACCGCGACGGTTGCGACCAGCCCG